>Ga0182024_10006276_pt1 | contig 26191 bp, 25 predicted proteins | sample P32metaG_FD_120480 | JGI IMG/M metagenome (GOLD analysis project Ga0182024, IMG submission 120480) | Permafrost microbial communities from Stordalen Mire, Sweden - P3-2 metaG (Illumina Assembly) | ecosystem: Environmental > Terrestrial > Soil > Wetlands > Permafrost | place: Sweden: Stordalen... | reverse complement strand
GCGCGGCCCAGCGTGTCGATCATGCCGACGAAGATCGCGGCCAGGAACGCGCCGCGGATCGAGCCGATGCCGCCGATCACGATGATGACAAAGGCAAGAATCAGGATGTTCTCGCCCATGCCGATCTGGACCGTCAGGATCGGCGCCTGCATCAGCCCGGCGAGCCCGGCCAGCGCGGCGCCGAGCCCGAACACCAGGGTGTAGAGCAGCTTGATGTTGATGCCGAGCGCGCCGATCATTTCCCGGTTGGACGCGCCGGCCCGGATCAGCATGCCGATGCGGGTTCGCATCACGACCAGATAGAGCATCAGCGCAACCGCCAGCGCGACCACGATGATGGCGAGCCGGTAGGCGGGATAGAACACGCCGGGAACGATCTGGACCGGCACCGTCAGCCACGCCGGCAGCGGCAGCGCAAGCCCCGCCGGTCCCCAGACCAGCCGCACCGCGTCGTTGAAGAACAGGATCAGCCCGAACGTCGCCAATACGTGATCGAGATGGTCGCGGCCATAAAGATGCCGCAGCGCGACGACTTCCAGCACAATGCCAAGCAGCAGCGTCGCGCCCAGCGCGAGTACCACGCCGATGACGAAATTGCCGCTCCAGGCGACGAAGGTCGCGGCAAAATAGGCGCCCATCATGTAGAGCGAGCCATGGGCGAGGTTGACGAGGTCCATGATGCCGAACACCAGCGTCAACCCGGCCGCCAGCAGGAACAGCAGCAGCCCGAACTGCAATCCGTTGAGAAACTGTTCGACGACCAGCAGCATGACCGCTTACACGGGGCTGAAAGAAAACAGCGGCAGCGCGCCTGCGCCGCCGCTGCATGGACCCAAAGCCGTGATCACTTCATCGGGCATTTGTCATGGAAGCGATCCTGGTCCTCCTTGACGATGGTGGCAACCGTCTTGAGCGAGAGCTGGCCTGCGGCATCCTTCACCACGTCCTGCAGATAGAAGTTCTGGATCGGGATGTGGTTGTTGCCGTATTTGAACGGGCCGCGCAGCGATTTGAAGTCGGCCTTTTCCATCTCGGCGCGCATCGCATCCTTTTTGCTGGTGTCGCCCTTCACCGCCACCACGGCACTGTTGATCAATTGCGCCGCATCATAGGCCTGGGCGCCGTAATAGGTCGGGCGCAGGCCGGGATATTTCTTGTGGTAATCGGCGACGAACTGCTTGTTCTGCTCGTTCGGCAGATCGTTCACCCATTCCTGCGCACCGGGCACGCCGAGCGCATTGTCCTTCTGCAGCGGCAGCGACAATTCGTCGATGGTGAAGGCGGTGTAGAGCGGCATCTGCTGCTTCAAGCCGGCCTGCACATACTGGTTGAGAAACTGGACGCCGGCGGCGCCGGGATAGAACACGAAGATCGACTCGGCGTTCGACGCGCGCGCCTTGGTGAGCTCGGCCGAGAAGTCGAGCTGGCTCGGCCACACCGTGTATTCCTCGCCCAGCACCTGGCCCTTGAACGTGCTCTTGACGCCGGCCAGCATGTCCTTGCCGGCGGCATAGTTCGGGCCGATCAGGAACACCGACTTGACGCCCTTCTGGTTCATGTAAAGGCCCATCGCCGCCGGCGTCTGGTCGTTCTGCCAGGAGGTTGAAAACACATAAGGCGAGCACAGCTCGCCCGCGAGCTGCGACGGTCCGGCGTTGGCGCTGATCAGGAAGGTCTGGGAGTCGACCGCGGTCTTGAGCGAGGCCAGCAGCACGTTCGACCAGATATAGCCGGCAATGAAGTCCACCTTGTCGGACTGCACCAGCTTCTCGGTCTTCTGCTTGCCGACGTCGGGCTTCTGGCCGTCGTCCTCGTAGATCACCTCGACCGGCTTGCCGGCCATCTTGCGGCCCATGTGATCGAGCGCGAGTTCGAACGAATTGCGCATGTCGTTGCCGATCACCGCGGTCGGGCCGCTGAACGTGCTGACAAACCCGATCTTGATGGTATCCCCAGCCGCAGCGGGCTGAGCCAGCGCCAGCGCCGCAACGCCCGCCAGCCATAATGCCGTTTTCATGTGTCTCCCCTCCTCACTCGTAAAAGCCGCCAGTCGAACGGCCGCTCCATCCCGGGAGCGCTCGGTGCTCCGCTTGCGTTGTCCCCCGACAGGAACCTGTTTTGTGCGCGAATTCTTCCGGCGACGGCAAGCTTGAACCGCGTGGCTCTTCCTAGAACCTTCGGCCCATCCTTGCGCGCCATGCACCATAATTCGTGGTGGCGGCGGATGGCAAGAATTATAGTTCAGCTTGGGGGATATGAGCGGCCGATCAAAGCTGGAATTCGGCACCGTCGACGATGTAGGGCGCGTGGCGGAAATCGCGGATGGTTGCGACCTTGCCGGCCAACCATTGCAGCAGCATGAAGTATTTTGGCGCGCGGGGTTCGCCGGGTTCGAACACCAGCACTGCCGGCCGGCCCTCCAGCAGCCCGGGCACCAGATGCCAGTCCGCCATCCGCGCATAATTGCCGAAATAGCGGGAGACCTCGGCCTTGCCGTTCATCCGCGTCTTGTTGACGAGGTCGAGACGGACATCGTCGGCGATCATGGCACGGACGGCATCGAAATCGCGGGCGTTGAATGGTGCCACGTAGGCACCGAGGCGATCGCGTTCGGCTGCGGTCAACTCCGGGTGCGGCATATCGTCCGGCTCGGCCGCGAGTTCGCGCAGCCGCGCCCGCCCGCGGTGCAGCGCCGCCTTCACCGCCGGCAGACTGAAATCCATCACGTCGCAGAGCTCTTGCAACGAGCAGCCGAGCACGTCCATCAGGATCACGCTGGAGCGCTGCGCGACCGGGAGCCGCATGAAGGTGCGCAGGCTGGCGTTGGCGATCTGGCGGCTCGCGAGCGGGTCGGCCGGGTCGGCAATCATGTCCACCTCCTCGCCCGATCGGAGTGCCTGCTGCCGGCTGCGGCGGCGGAGAAAATCCAGCGCCGTGTTGTGCGCGATGCGAAACAGCCAGCCCTCGGGATTGCCGAGCGGGACTGCGGATGGAAACGACTCGACCGCCTTGATCAAGGCATCCTGCAGCACGTCTTCGCCGTCGATCACCGAGCCGACCATGCGCGCGCAATAGCGATGCAGCTTCGGCCGCATCGCGACCAGCAGAGTGTCGATGCCGGACGCGGCGGCTGATCCCTGGGGGAGCGATTTCATTCCGCCTCCGACGACGAAGGCCTGCTCAAGCTTCGGCCAGCATCCGATAGTTGCCGACAATCGTAACACCGCGGACCAGCGGCGGTTCGGCACAGCGATCGCGGACCCCGCTTTGAAACGCCTGGAAGGCAGCGAGTTTTGGCAATGCGCTGCTACCGTCATCGGCCGCGGTCTCGACCACATGAATGAACGTATCATCGTCCAGCCGCAGGCAACAATAGCGCACGCCTTCCGGCTGCATCGTCCTCAGTTCGGAAAATACCGCCGCCGCCAGTTCGGCATTCTCGTTGGCGGCATCGGGCCTCGTCCGGTACCTGATCAATCTCTGCTTCATGGTGTTCTCCGCTGCTTTGTGCTGTCTCGACCACCAAGACGTGCGGCACCCCGCAAAGGATTCGGTCGCAACGAAAATATTTTGGTATGATCCCCGTCGAGGCAGGGAAGGGAAATCCGCTATATCGCGCTCCAACCGGTCATTTGACCATCGGGCAGCCGCCGTCGGCCATCGGCCGGAACGCCTGGTCGCCCGGTATGGTCGAAATCAGGCGATAGTAGTCGTAGGGATATTTCGACTCGCCGGGCTTCTTGATCTCGAACAGATACATCGGATGAACGACGCGGCCGTCCTGACGGATCGTGACATCGCCGAACAGCTTGTCTTTGCCCATGAACTTCTTCATCTGCGGTACGACGTCCTTGGCATCATCGCTGCCGGTCGCCGCCGCCGCATTGAGATAGGCGAGCGTCGAGGCATAGACGCCGGCCTGATTGCCGCTCGGCATCTTGCCGTTCATGCCGGGCCGCGCGGCGAAACGCCGGGCAAAGGCGCGGGTATCGTCGTCCATGTCCCAATAGAACGCTTCGAGCAGCTGCAGCCCCTGCGCGACCTGCAACCCCATGCCGTGGACGTCGTTGATGAACAGCAGGAAGGCGACCATCGATTGTCCGCCCTTGCCGATGCCGAATTCGGCAGCCTGCTTGACCGCATTGATGGTGTCGCCACCCGCATTGGCAAGTCCGATCACCTCGGCCTTGGAATTCTGCGCCTGCAGCAGGAAGGATGCAAAATCGGAGGTCCCGAGCGGATGCTTGCTGGAGCCCAGCACCTTGCCGCCGTGCCGTTCGATATAGCTCGTCGCTTCGGCTTCGATGCCCTGGCCGAGCGCATAGTTCACGGTGATGAAATACCAATCCTTGGCGCCGCGCGCCATCATCGCCGCCGCCGTGGTGTTGCCGGCCGCCCAGGCGTCGTTGACCCACTGGATGGTGTTCGGCGAGCAGGCCTTTCCGGTCAGATCGGAGCTTGCGGTGGAAGATGCGAGAAACGTCATCCGCGAGCCGCGCAGCAGCGAATTGATGGCAAGGCCGACCGCGGAATTGGGCACGTCGACCACCGCATCGACGCCATCGACGTCGAGCCATTTGCGCACGATCGCCGAGCCGACATCGGCCTTGTTCTGGTGATCGGCGTAGACGATCTCGACCTTGATGTTCTTGCCGCCGCCATTGAAATCCTCGGCAGCCATCCGCGCCGCTTCCACCGAGCCCAGGCCGTTGGTGTCCTGGAAGATGCCGGAGATGTCATTGAGCACGCCGATCCGCACCACCTGATCGGAAATCTCCGCGCGAGCCGGTCCGAAGGCGGCCCACGACAATGCCAGCGCCAGAACCCCGCTCAACCGCTTCATGGTCGCTCTCCCTGTTGCCTGATCTTTTTGCGCGGACCGTTGCAGCCTGGCCTGCAAACCATCGTCAATGTACCGGGTTTCAGCGCAGGCGGCTGGCATTTTTGTACCACGCGACAGCGGCACGCCCATGGCGCGACACCCAGGCAAAAAAACGCCACTGAGCCGGACCGGGCTGGCCTCGGCGCGAGCGAATGCATAGTCTCATCGACGGAGAGGTCGATAGCCCCATGACGACGGCGCCGGCAGGGCCCCATCGCATCGTGATCGTCGGCGCCGGTTTCGGCGGGCTCGAGGCGGCGCATCGACTGGCGGGTGCGCCGGTCGAGATCACGCTGATCGACCGCCGCAACCATCATTTGTTCCAGCCGCTGCTGTACCAGGTTGCGACCGCCTCATTGGCGACGTCGGAGATCGCCTGGCCGATCCGCTATCTGTTGCGCGGACGCCAGGATGTCACCACCCTGTTTGCGACGGTGAGCGGCGTCGACCCGGCCGGAAAGCGCGTGCTGCTCGAAGACGGCGGCGCGCTGCCATGCGACACGCTCGTGCTCGCCACCGGCGCGCGCCACGCCTATTTCGGCCATGACGAATGGGAGCCGTTCGCGCCGGGGCTGAAAACGCTGGAGGACGCCACCACCATTCGACGCCGCATCCTGGTCGCATTCGAACGGGCCGAGCGCGAGGCCGATCCGCAACGCCGCGCCGCGCTCCTGACTTTTGTCATTATTGGCGCCGGCCCGACCGGGGTCGAGCTCGCCGGCACCATCGCCGAACTGGCTCAGGACACGCTGCCGCCCGACTTCCGCAACATCGACACCCACAAGACGCGGGTGGTGCTGATCGAGGCCGGCCCGCGCGTGCTGGCCGGCTTTGCCGACGAGCTTTCCGCCTATGCACAGCATTCGCTTGAGAGCATCGGCGTCGAAGTGATGCTGGGACAGCCGGTGACCGAATGCAGCGCCGACGGCGTCGTCTATGGCGGCAACAGGCTGGAGACCCGAACCATCATCTGGGCCGCCGGCGTACGCGCCTCCCCCGCCGCCGAATGGCTGGATGCCCCGGCCGACCGCGCCGGCCGCCTGCAGGTGCTGCCCGATCTCACCGTTCCCGGCCACCCCGATATCTTCGCGGTCGGCGATACCGTCGTGATCGCGGGCCCGGACGGCAATCCTGTGCCCGGCATTGCGCCCGCGGCCAAGCAGCAGGGACGCTACGTCGCCGATTGCATCAAGGCGCGGCTGCGCGGGACCGCGCTCGGCCCATTCCACTACAGGCACGCCGGCAGCCTGGCCCAGATCGGCAAACGGCAGGCGGTGATCGATTTCGGCCGCATCAAGCTGCGCGGCACCCTCGCCTGGTGGATCTGGGGTATCGCGCACATCTATTTCCTGATCGGTGTGCGCAACCGGCTCGCCGTGGCGATGAGCTGGCTGTGGAACTACGTGCGCGATCAGCGCTCCGCGCGCCTGATCACCCAGGGCAGCAGCAAGGTGGGCCGCTGAGTTTGGCGGTTCGCCCGGCCTATCATCACGGTGTGGTGCGGCGAAAATGGCTAGCGATTGGCCCGCTCGAACTGGCGCAGCAGCTTGTTGCCGCGCTCGACCGCCGAATCCAGCGCGGCCTGCGCCGATTTCCGGCCGCTGAACGCCTGCTCCAACTCATCATCGATCACGTCGCGGATCAGAACAAAGGACCCGAGCCGCACGCCCCGCGAATTCTCAGTCGGCGGTTTCAGCGTGATCTCCTCGATCGAGATCGCCGCGCCGGGATTGCGGTCGTAAAAGCCCTGCTCGCGTGTCAGATCGAATGCCGCGCGGGTCACCGGCAAATAGCCGGTGTTCTGGTGCCAGACGGCCTGAACCTCCGGCTTTGACAGAAAGCTGAAGAATTTCGCGACGCCCTTGTATTCGCCGGGCGGCCGGTTCCGCAGCACCCACAGCGTCGCCCCGCCGATCGTGGTATTCTGCGGCGCGCCCGCCACATCGGGCCAGTACGGCAACATGCCGTAGCCGACCTCGAATTTCGAATTGGCCCTGATATCGGCGCGGGTCGCCGACGAGCCGATGAAGATCGCGCATTCGCCATTCTGGAAGCGCGGCTCCGCCGACGTCGCGCGGCCGCTGTAGTCGAACACCTTGTCGGCCTGCCACGCCACCAGCTGCGCGATGTGGCGCACCATCACCGGATTGTTGAAATTGAGCACGGCATCGAGGCCGCCGAAGCCGTTGGCCTCGGTCGAGATCGGCAGATTGTGGTAGGCGGAAAAATTCTCGACGTTGATCCATGACGGCCAGGACGTGGTGAACCCGCAGACGGCGCCGGCCGCACGCAACTTTATCGCAGCCGCACCCAACTCGGCCCAGGTCTTCGGCGCGGTCTCGGGATCGAGGCCGGCGGAACGGAACAGGTCCTTGTTGTAATAGAGGATCGGCGTCGAGGCGTTGAACGGGAACGACAACATGTTGCCGCCGACATCGGTATAGTAGCCGGTAACGGCCGGAAGATAGGCAGCAGGGTTGAACGCTTCCGACTGGTCGCGCATCAACTCGAACACCGGATACATCGCGCCCCGCGCGGCCATCATGGTCGCGGTCGCGATTTCGTTGACCTGGACGATGGCGGGCTGGCTGCGCGACCGAAACGCAAAGATCGCAGCGGTGATGGTTTCGGTGTAGTTCCCCTTGTAGCTCGGAACGATGCGGTATTCGGACTGCGAGGCGTTGAAATCCGCCGCGAGCCGTTCCAGCTGCCGACCGAGCTCGCCCGACATCGCGTGCCACCACATGATGTCGGTGACCGCCAGCGCCGGCGAGGCGAAGCCGATCGCGACGGCGGCGGCCGCCAGGTACAGAAATCTCAAAGCCGGTTTCACCATAATAACATTCCAGCCTTCCGCAGCCGAGCGGCGCATCCAGATCACATGCGCTGCGGTAAAGCCTGATATCGGTGGCTTTGGTCCGCCAAAGCGGTTCGCAGCGCACAATTGACCATAACGGCGGCCCGGGCAGAATAGCGATATCTGCCAGCCACCGCCAAAAAGCGTTGAACCTTTTATTCCTGCCGCCGACATCATCACAAGGGAATGAGTGACCTGTGTACAGCCGCGCCCACCTTTCGCGGATCGTAACGCCCGTCGTCGCGCTGTGTTCAATGGCGGTCGCAGCGGGCGCGAGCGCGTGGGAATTCCGCGCCGCCAACCCCGCCGATCACGACAGATATAACGGCCACCACGGCGAGTGCGGAAGTGCCGATGATGTCACCGATGGCCTGGGCTCGCCTGTCCGCCGACGAGCCCGATCCCTTGTCAGCGGCACCGATCGAACCAATTCGCAAGGTGGAGTGAATTGACCTTGGAAGCAGCGCTGCCGGACGAAGCGGCGGAACCGCCGGCAGGCCTTGCGGCCCGCGGCCGGTTCCGCATCGTCGGGCTGGTCCGCGCGGTGCCGATCCGCTGGCGTATCCTGTCGATCGCCGCGCTGAACTCGGCCGTGGTCGTGGTGCTGGCCGCCATGATATGGAACGGCGCCGAAGTGCTCGGCTCGGCCTGGGACGACGTGCGGCAGGTGCGCAAGTCGGACAGGATCCTGGCGCTGCTCGAGAGCGAGACAAGCCGCCTGCAGAACTTGATCCATCGCTACATCAACCAGCCGAGCCCGGAATTCTTCGCGGAGATCCTGCTGCTGCGCGAGGCGGTGCTCGGCACGCTGACCACGCGGGCCTCGACCGATCCGATCCTGTCGGGATCGGTGGAAGAACTGGAACGCGTCACCGAGCGTTTCCTCAACGGCTTCGGAGAGCTGCGGACGCTGCAGGCGACCATCTCGAAGACCTACGAGGAGCAGGTGCTGACGCCGGCGCGGGACATGGTCGGGCTTTATTCCATCATCGAGGGCGCCACCGGGCACCGCGACGCGCCGATCTGGCCGGCGCTGGGAAAGTCCCGTGAGGCCTTTACCGCAATGCTGGTCGCCGCCAACGCCTATTATCTTTCGCTCGCGACCGCATCCGCCGAGGAAGCCCGCCGCAATACCGATACGATCGAGAAGACGATTCCGGTCATGTCCGAGTTCGCCGACAACGACCTGCAGCGCATGGCGCTGCAGCGATTGAAGCTGCGGACGGTGGCGCTGCGCGAGGGGCTTGCGAAATTGTCGGAGCAGCTCGCGAGCCGAACCGAGCTGTTGCGCAATTCGATCGATGCCAACCAGGCTGAAACCATCGGCGCGATCGACGATTTGTCGATCAAGATGCGCAAGCGCGAACAGAAGGCGCAGGAAACATTCGACCGGACGCTCGCCAGCATATCCCGCAAGGTGCTGTCGATCGCCGTGATCTTCCTCGGCATCATCCTCACCGCGGGCGTGGTGATCGCGCTCAGCATCCGGCTGCCGCTGCAGCAGATCATCACCGCGATGCAGGCGATCACCTCGGGCGACTACGACCGGCGGGTGCAGGGGACGGCGGCCAGGGACGAGGTCGGCGCGATGGCCCGCGCGGTGGAGGTATTCCGCGAAAATGCCATTGCCAAACGCAAGACCGAAGACGAACTGCGCGCCTCGAAGGAGAAAGCCGAGGGCGCGCTGCTCGAGCTGAACACCGCCCAGCAAAACCTGATCGACGCCGAACGGCTGGCGGCGCTCGGCGGCCTGGTTGCCGGTGTCGCCCATGAGGTCAACAATCCGATCGGCATCAGCCTGACGGTGGCATCGAGTTTCGCCCGCCGCGCCGAATTGTTCGGGACCGAATTGAACTCCGACACGCCGTTGCGGCGATCGCAGCTCGAGGAATTCGTCCAGAACTCGCGCGACGCCGGCCAGCAGCTGGTGGCGAACCTGCAGCGCGCCGGCGAACTGATCCAGTCCTTCAAGCAGGTCGCGGTCGACCGCTCGCATGCCGAGCGCCGCCAGTTCGGCCTCGGCGAGGCCACCGACCAGATCGTCGCGAGCCTGCGGCCGGTGCTGAAAAAGGCGACGATCGCGCTGTCGGTCGACATCCCGGACAGCCTGGTGATCGACGGATACCCGGGCTCCTATGGCCAGATTCTGACCAATCTCGTCCTCAACGCCACCAATCACGCGTTCGCCGACGGCCGTTCCGGAAAGATCTCGATTTCGGCGCGGCCCCGGGGCAGCGACGATGTCGAGATCGTTTTCGCCGACGACGGGGCCGGAATGACCCCGGACGTGCAGCGGCAGGCGTTCGACCCGTTCTTTACCACCCGCCGCAACGAGGGCGGCACCGGACTGGGCCTTCACATCGTTTACAATCTGGTTACCCAGCAGCTCGGCGGCCGGATGATGCTGGATTCAAGGCTGGGACAAGGCACTACATTTCGCATTATCATGCCGAAAGCCGCCAGGACCGACACCGCAACCGCAGACCAGGCAAGCGACGGGATTACGCAATGGCCGAACAGGACGATGTCCTCCATTTGATCGACGATTCCGGAACCGTTCCGGAGACGTCGAGCGGGCGCAAGTGGAAGATCGCCGTGATCGACGATGATCAGGCCGTGCACGAAGGCACGCGGTTTGCGCTGAGCGACTACAATCTGCACGGCCAGACGCTTGAAATCCTGTCGGCCTACTCCGCCGCCGAGGGCCGGCTGCTGATGCGCGCGCATCCCGACATTGCCGCGGTGCTGCTCGACGTCATCATGGAGACCGACGCCGCCGGGCTCGATCTGGTCGAATATATCCGCAACGACATCAAGAACGAGACCGTCCGCATCATCCTGCGCACCGGGCAGCCCGGACAGGCGCCGGAGCGGCGCGTGATCGTCCAGTACGACATCAACGACTACAAGGCGAAGACCGAGCTCACCGCCGACAAGCTGTTCACCTCGCTGACCGCGGCGTTGCGCAGTTACCAGCAGCTCGAGCGCATGGTGCAGACCCGGCGCGGGCTCGAGATCATCATCGATGCCGCCTCGACCCTGTATGACTTCAAATCGATGCAGCGGCTCGCCGAGGGCGTGCTGACCCAGATCGCGTCGCTGCTCAATGTCGATTGCGCCGGCATTCTGGTGCTGCGCGACGGCGGCGTGATCAGCGACGATTTTTCCGTGCTGGCCGGATCGGGCTGCTACAGCCGCTTCATCGGCACCACCGGATCCAGATCGCTCGACCCCGATCTGCGGTCGATGGTGGAAGCCGCCTTCAGGCGGCGCAAGCATGAATTCCTCGATCACCGTTCCGTGCTCTACGTCCGCACCGGCAGCGGGCGGGAGGTCGTGGTGCTGCTGCAGGCGGAACGACCGCTGTCGGAAACCGACCGGTCGCTGGTCGAGATCTTCGGCAGCCGGCTGTCGATCGCGTTCGACAACGTCATCCTTTACCAGCAGTTGCACGAGGCCAACAGCCAGCTCGAGGACCGCGTCGCCCAGCGCACCCGCGCGCTGATGCAGGCCAACCGCAGGCTGTCGGCGCAATGGCTGCGGCTGCAGCGCGCCAACGGCTTCAAGAACGAGATCCTCGGCACGGTTGCGCACGACCTGAAGAATCCGCTCGGGGTGATCCTGGGCCGCACCGAGATGCTGACCGAACTGATCAGTGCCGGCTCGTCCAGCGAGAGCGTGACCGCGCAGGTCGATCACATCCGCGATGCCACCAGGCGCCTGACCTCGATGGTCGACCATCTGATCTCGGACGCGATGGCCGATGCCTTCGACATCTCGATCCGCCGCGAGCCGGTCGATGTCGCGGGCCTGGTCAGCGAGGTCGCCGATGCCAATCAGCCGCTCGCCGTCAACAAGCAGCAGACCATCACGGTGTCGGCGCCGCCGAACGTGGTGACGATGTGCGACGCCGACCGGATGCGGGAAGCGATCGACAACCTCGTCAGCAACGCCATCAAATACAGCCCGATCGGCGGCAAGATCGTGCTGCTGGTAAGCCACGAGCACAACGCCACCGTGATCCGCATTGTGGATGAAGGCGCCGGGCTGTCCCCGGAAGATCTCGGGCGGCTGTTCGGCCGCTTCCAGCGGCTGTCCGCCAAGCCGACCGCCGGGGAGAGTTCGACCGGCCTCGGGCTTTCGATCGTCAAGCGCATCATCGACATGCATGGCGGCCGGATCACCGCCGACAGCCCTGGTCCCGGACAAGGCTCGACCTTTACCGTCACACTACCCGCGACGGAGCTGTCATGACATGACCCAGAGTCCGCACATCATCATCGTCGACGACGAGGCGCCGGCCCGCGAAATGGTCGGCGAGTACCTCAAGATGCACGGCTTCACGGTGACGCTTTGCGACGGCGGCAATAGCCTGCGCAGTGCCATCGAAACCAGTGTGCCCGATCTCGTGGTGCTCGACCTCAACATGCCGGAGGAGGACGGGCTTTCGATCATCCGCGATCTCAAAGGCCGCACCAATGTCCCGGTCATCATGCTGACCGCGACCGCCAGTCCGATCGACCGGGTGGTGGGCCTCGAGCTCGGCGCCGACGATTACATCGCCAAGCCCTGCGAGCTGCGCGAGCTGATGGCGCGAATCCGCTCGGTGCTGCGGCGCAGCTCCCCGGCGAAGACGGCAGCGGCGGCGGAGACCGGCGCGGCGAAAGCCAAGGACCAATTGGTGCGGTTCGGCACCAAATGGCTCGACCTCGAGGCGCAGGCGCTGCGCGACGACGAAGGCAACGAGCATCCGCTGACCGCCTCCGAATTCGGATTGCTCAAGGTGTTCGCGGCCAATCCGAAGCGGGTGTTGTCGCGCGAGCGGCTGCTGGAATTGGCCAATGCGCGCGACAGCGAGGCCTTCGATCGCGCCGTCGACCTCCGCATCATGCGAATCCGGCGCAAGATCGAACCGGATCCGACCAAGCCCGCGGTGATCCGCACCATCCGGGGCGGCGGATATCTGTTCTCGCCCGCCGGCGACCGGGCGTAAGACCTGTCTGATAACGGCCCTCGGTAGCCGGCGCTCCTGCCGGCGCCGCCGTTGACCGGCCCAGACCCGGCGACCATTGAAATCGCTCACATTTCTTGCTCGAATGTTTCGTCGCCGCGGCGGCGGCGAAACAATTCTTCTGCGGAAGAAACCATTTTCCGCTTCTCGTGCAGACGTCCCGAAACGTTCGCTGACTATGAATTTGGCTAACCAAACGCCGCCAAGGCGATCAGTGGGAGCCAGTCATGCAGAACGTCGTCGCCATCAACGCCGCAGCTCACCAGGGCATTCTCGCTGCCCAGGCGACCTCTGACGAAATGTTGCTGGAAGGCATCGCCGATGGCGGCCGGACCGCGATGCACATCCTGTATTGCCGGCACAATGTCCGGGTCTATCGCTTCATCCTTCGCATGGTACGCGACGCCTCGATGGCCGAGGATCTGGTCAGCCAGGTGTTCCTCGACGTGTGGCGCACCGCAGCCCAGTTCGAAGGACGTTCCCAGGTTTCCACCTGGCTGCTGTCGATCGCGCGCTTCAAGGCGTTGACCGCTTTGCGCCAGCGCCGCCATGAGGACATCGATCAGGAGGACGTGCTTGAGATCGCCGACGGGGCCGATACGCCCGAAGCCTCGCTCGACCGCAGCAACACCAGCGCGATCCTGCGCGCCTGCATCGCCAAGCTGTCGCCGGCCCATCGCGAGATCATCAACCTCGTCTACTACCATGAGAAGTCGGTCGAGGAAGTCGGCGCGATCATCGGGATTCCGCAAAGCACCGTGAAGACCCGGATGTTTTATGCCCGCAAGCAGCTCGCCGATCTGCTCAAGGGCGCCGGCGTCGACAGCCTGGCGGCGTGATCTAAATCCTAGCAAATTCAATTACTTGAGTGAAATTCGCGCAGACGATCCAACAGCCTTCCCTACAAGACCGTTAGCAGACACGAAACAAATGAAACAAATGACGACATCACCCGGAAAAATCTGACGGCTATACCAAGACCATCGATTTCGTCACTTCCAACCTCCCAACAAGCTCCAACGACCCGGACGGGATGCCCCCCTCCGGGTCGCTCTGTATTTGGGACTTCATGATCGTGAATTGGTCAAAGACCGCATGCCGCGCCGGCGATACCATCGCCGATCGCCGCGTGATAGGGTCTGCGTCGCAATAGCGACGACGGATGGCGGCGATGTTCGAGGGCTGGGATGCCGTGGTATTGGCCCGCGCGCAGTTCGCATTCACGATGTCGTTTCACATCGTGTTTCCCGCCTTCTCGATCGGGCTGGCAAGCTACCTCGCGGTGCTCGAAGCGCTGTGGCTGTGGACCGGGCGCGAAGTCTTCCTCAACCTGTTCAACTATTGGCTGAAGATCTTCGCCATCGCGTTCGGCATGGGCGTGGTGTCGGGCATTGTGATGTCTTACCAGTTCGGCACCAACTGGTCGGCATTCTCGGACAAGGCCGGCCCGGTGATCGGGCCGCTGATGGCCTATGAGGTGCTCACCGCGTTCTTCCTCGAGGCCGGCTTTCTCGGCGTGATGCTGTTCGGGCTGGAGCGGGTCGGTCACCGGCTGCACTTCTTCGCCACCCTGATGGTCGCGACCGGCACGCTGATCTCGGCGTTCTGGATTCTCTCCGCCAATTCCTGGATGCAGACCCCCGCCGGCTACGCCATCAATGCCGAAGGCCAGTTCGTGGCCGCCGACTGGTTCAAGGTCATTTTCAATCCGTCGTTTCCCTATCGGCTGGTGCATATGGTGCTCGCGGCCTACCTCACCACCGCCTTCTTGGTCGGCGCGGTTGGCGCGTTTCACCTGCTGCGCGATTCCCATCTGGCCGGGCCGCGGGTGATGTTCTCGATGGCGATGTGGATGGCAACGTTGGTCGCGCCGATCCAGATTATCGCCGGCGACCAGCACGGCCTCAACACGCTGCAGCATCAGCCGGTCAAGGTGATGGCGATGGAGGGGCATTTCACCAGCCATCCCGACGGCGCTCCGCTCATTCTGTTCGGCTGGCCCGACCAGGCTGCCGGCAAAATGAAATACGCCATCGAAATTCCGAAAGCCTCCTCGCTCATTCTCAAGCATTCGCTCGACGCCCCGCTGAACGGGCTCGACACCGTGCCGCGTGAAGACTGGCCGCCGGTGCCGGTCATCTTCTGGACGTTCCGGATCATGGTCGGGATCGGTTTTCTGATGCTGGGCATCGGCCTGCTCAGCCTCTATGCGCGCTGGCGAGGCACGCTGTATCAGTGGCGCTGGCTGCATCTGTTCGCGCTGGCGATGGGGCCCGCGGGCTTCGTCGCGGTGCTGGCGGGCTGGTTCACGACCGAGGTCGGCCGGCAGCCCTTCACGGTCTACGGCCTGCTGCGCACCCCCGACTCGGCCTCGCCCCTGGCCGCCCCTGCAGTCGGATCGTCGCTGCTCGCCTTCGTGATCGTCTATTTCATCGTCTACGCGGCAGGCCTGACCTATCTGTTCCGGCTGATGGCCCTCTCGCCGCACCATGGCGAGCAAGGACCGCCCCGCGATCAGCCGGCGCGCGCCGCCGGCATCACGCCGGCCGCCGGCGTCGCCACCGAGGGATCCGCCGGATGACCGCCTCGATCGACATCGCAACCGTCTGGGCGTTCATCATCGCGTTCGCGGTCTTTGTCTACGTGGTGATGGACGGCTTCGATCTCGGCCTCGGACTGCTGTTCCCGCTGTTTCCGAACAGGGCCGATCGCGACGTCATCATGAACAGCGTCGCGCCGGTCTGGGACGGCAACGAAACCTGGCTCGTGCTCGGCGGCGGCGGAATGATGGCGGCGTTTCCGCTGGCCTATGCCGTGCTGATGCCGGCGCTGTACACGCCGATGGTTGCGATGCTGATCGGCCTGATCTTCCGCGGCGTCGCCTTTGAATTTCGCTGGCGCACGACGCGGAGCGAGCGCAACCGCTGGGATATCGCATTCGCCGGCGGATCGCTGCTGGCGACGCTTGCCCAGGGCATTGCGCTCGGTGCCATCCTGCAGGGCGTCCATGTCGAGGGACGGCACTATGCCGGCGGCTGGTGGGACTGGCTGACGCCGTTCAGCGTCCTGACCGGATTGGCGCTGGTGGTTGGCTACGCCCTGCTTGGCGTAACGTGGCTGGTCATGAAGACCGAGGGCGCGCTTCGCGACCGAGCCTATCATCTGAGCTGGTCGCTGTTGTTCGCGATGCTGGGCGCGATCGGCGCCGTGAGCATCGCCACGCCCTTCCTCCACGTCCAATATGCGCAGCGCTGGTTCACCTGGCCGAACGTCATCCTGACCGCGCCGGTGCCGATTGCGGTTGCCGCCGTGACCGTGCTGTTGTTGCGCAGCCTCGCCGCCAAGCAGGACTATCGGCCATTCTTTCTGACGCTGTTGCTGTTCGCGCTGTCCTATGCCGGCCTCGGCATCAGCATGTGGCCCTATATCGTGCCGCAGAGCATCACGATCTGGCAGGCGGCCTCACCCGAGAACAGCCAGGTCTTCATGCTGTTCGGCGTCGCCGTGCTGGTGCCGCTGATCCTCGGCTATACGGCCTGGGCCTATTGGGTATTCCGCGGCAAGGTCACGCCCGGGAGTGGCTATCATTGATGCCGCCGGCGCCAAAGCCGCCGCCGCTGGGGCGGCGCCTGTTGTGGTTTGCCGCCCTTTGGCTGGGCGGCGTCGGCACCGTGGCGATCGTGTCCTATTGCTTGCGGCTATGGCTGACGCCGCGGTGAGCCGTCCGAGTCCGCACCGAGAAAACCGGAAGTATTTCAGCGACGTACCGGATCGGCGCGGCGTTCCTTGCCATCGGGCCATTGGTGCGATTTGATGGCATCCATCAGTAAAAATAATGGTACATAGCCGGCAGCATCACAAGGGGAGCTTTGCATGATCAAGTTACGGCACCTGATCTGGACGGTAGTGGCTGCTACCGGCCTGATGATTTCCGCCTCGCAGAGCTTTGCCCAGCAACCCGATGTCGGCGACCAGCCCGGACTGCTGCCCGATGATTCCGTGCAGCTCGATCCGGAATTCAGGAAGCAGACGGTCTACTACCGAACGACAGAGGCGCCTGGCACCATCATTATCTCGACGGCAGAGCGCCATCTCTATCTGGTGGAGGGCAATGGCCGTGCCCTGCGTTACGGCATCGGCGTCGGCCGCGACGGGTTTCAGTGGCAGGGACTCTTGAGCATCACACGCAAGGCAGAGTGGCCGGACTGGACACCGCCGCCGGAGATGATCGCACGCCAGCCCTATCTGCCGCGCTTCATGGCCGGCGGCCCGGGCAATCCGCTCGGCGCCCGCGCGATGTATCTCGGCACCACCGTCTATCGCATCCACGGCACCAACCGTCCGGACACGATCGGCACCGCGATTTCGTCCGGCTGTTTCCGGCTGGTCAATGCCGACGTTGCCGACCTCTATGACCGCGTCCCGGTCGGCACCAAGGTGATCGTGCGGCAGAAGCCCGCATTGTAACCGCGACGCCGCTTTCAAAACCTTTCCATTTCTTCTCCATTGCCGGGCGAGAGACAGATCATGCGGACATTTCGAGGCGGCCTCCTGATAGGACTCGCGATTGCGTTCGCGATCGCGGCCGCCGCCGTCACCTATGAACGATACGATACAAGGACCCTGAAGCGGACGATCCGCCGCGGCGAGGTGCTGTGCGGCGTCAATACCGGCCTGCCCGGCTTCTCGATTCCCGACGACAAGGGCAACTGGACCGGCTTCGATGTCGATTTCTGCCGCGCGGTGGCCGCCGCGATCTTCGACGACCCGAGCAAGGCGAAGTTCATTCCGCTCGACGCCAACGAGCGCTTCAAGGAGCTGCAGAACCGCAAGGTGGACATCCTGTCCCGCAATTCGACCTGGAGCATGTCGCGCGAGACCTCCTACGACCTCTATTTCCCGGCGGTGGCCTATTATGACGGCGAGGGATTCATGTTGTCGCGGGCTCGCAACATCGATTCCGCGCTGGCGCTCGACGGCAGCAAGGTATGTGTGCAGGGCGATACCACCACGCAGCTCAACCTTGCGGACTATTTCCGCACCAACAACATGAAATACCAGGAGATGAAATTCGGGAAGCTCGACGACGTCATCAAGGCCTATGATTCCGGGAAATGCGACGTCCTCACCGCCGACGTTTCCCAGCTATATGCGCTGCGGCTCAACCTCTCGAAGCCGGACGATCACGTCATCCTGCCGGACGTCATCTCCAAGGAGCCGCTTGCGCCGGTGGTGCGGGAGCGCGATGACGACTGGATGCTGATCGTGAAATGGACGCTCTATGCCATGATCAACGCCGAGGAGCTCGGCATCACCTCGAAGAACATCGACGAGGCGCTGAAGTCGAAGAAGCCCGACGTGATGCGGCTGGTCGGGACCGAAGGCAGCTACGGCGAGGATCTCGGCCTGACCAAGGACTGGGCTGCCCGCATCATCCGCCATGTCGGCAATTACGGCGAGGTCTACGACCGCAATGTCGGCAGCGGATCGAAGCTGAAGATTCCGCGCGGCCTCAACCAGCTCTGGAGCGCCGGCGGCATCCAGTACGCCCCGCCGATCCGGTAGACGGCTTTCTACCTCAATAATTCTTCATCCTCGCCAGTTCGTCGGCGTGGAAATTGCTGTCGCCGAACAATTCCTGACAGACCCGCGCGCGCTTCATGAAGAAGCCGATGTCGAACTGGTCGGTCATGCCCATGCCGCCGTGCATCTGCACGCCTTCCTGGACCGCGAGCGTCACGGTCGAACCGGCGCGGGCCTTGGCGACCGCCACCGCCGCTCCGGCATGGTCGAAATTCCCGTCCAGCGTCTGCAGCGCTTTCAGCACCGCGGCGCGGGTGATCTCGATCTCGATGTAAAGCTGCGCGGCACGGTGCTGCAGCGCCTGGAATTCGCCGATCGGCTTGCCGAACTGCTTGCGCTCCTTGAGGTAGGCCACGGTGCGGGCGAACACCTCTTCGCTGACCCCGACCATTTCCGCGGCGACCGCGCCGCGGCCGATATTGAGCACGGCTTCCAGCAGGCCGCCGCCGCGATCGACTTCGCCGAGCACGCCGTCCGCATCGACCTCGACATTGTCGAAGCTGATCCGTGCCGCGTTGTGTGCATCGACCATCGCGGTGCGCTCGGTCGCGACGCCGCTCGCCTTGGGATCGACCAGAAACAGCGTCAGGCCGTCGCGCTCGCCCGCCGACCCGGCGCTGCGGGCCGCCACGATCAGGAGATCGGCGGTATGGCCGTCGACCACAAAGGCCTTGGCGCCGTTCAGCCTGAACCCATTGCCGGAACGCACCGCCTGCATATCGGTCTGCAGCGGGCGATGCTTGGCGCCCTCGTCGATGGCGAGCGCGGCGAGCAGCGAACCGTCCGATATCTTCGGCAGATATTCCGACTTCTGCGCGGCGCTGCCGCCGCGCAACAGGGCGGAAGCCGCCAGCACCGCGGTGGCCAGAAACGGCGACGGCATCAGGCTGCGGCCGATCTCCTCCATCACCACGCCGGCTTCGACGCAGCCAAGCCCGCTGCCGCCGAAATTTTCCGGCACCAGCAACCCGGAAAACCCCATTTCGGCGAAGGTCCGCCACAGGTCGCGGGAAAACCCGGTCGCGTCCTTGGCATCGCGAAGCTGTCGCAGATGCGACACCGCCTTGTCGCTGATGAGGCCGCGCGCGCTGTCGCGCAGCATGGATTGTTCTTCGGTGAGGACGAGGGCCATGGCAGGATTCCGCTAGCGCTGGTGTTGCTTTGACAGATGCGAATTTTGTAGCGCGTCAAGCCCCCGGCAGATCGAGAATGCGCTTGGCGACGATGCCGAGCATCACCTCCGAGGTGCCGCCCTCGATCGAATTAGCCTTGGTGCGCAGCCAGGCACGCGGCCGCGCGCCGCCTTTCGAACGCTCACTCTCCCATTCCAGCGCATCGATGCCGCCCGCCGCCATCAGGATCTCGTAGCGGCGCTTGTTGAGCTCGGTGCCGTAATATTTCATGGCCGAGGAAAACGTCGGATGCGACTGCCCGGCCTTGGCCAGATCGACCGCGCGCTCGGCCGCTGCGGTCAGCGCCGCCTCGTCGATCTCGAAGCTGGCAATCTGTCCGCGCAGCATCGGGTCTTCCAGCCGGCCCTGCGCGTCGGTGCCGACCGAGTCCGCGGCGATCTGCCCGAGCGGCCGGCCGACACCGCGCTCGCCCATGCCCGAAATCATCGCACGCTCGTGCTGCAGCAGGTATTTGGCGACATCCCAGCCGCGGTTGACGGTGCCGACCACATGCGATTTCGGCACCCGAACATTGTCGAAGAAGGTCTCGCAGAACGGCGAGCGGCCTGAAATCAGCAGGATCGGCTTGGTGGATACGCCCTTCGACGTCATGTCAAACAGGATGAAACTGATGCCGTCATGCTTCTTGGCGGCGGTATCGGTCCGCACCAGGCAGAAGATCCAGTCGGCAAAATTGGCATAGGAGGTCCAGATCTTCTGTCCGTTAATGATAAAATCGTCGCCGTCGCTCTCGGCGCGGGTCTGCAGCGAGGCGAGGTCGGAGCCGGCGTTCGGCTCCGAATAACCTTGGCACCAGCGGATCAGGCCGGCCGTGATCTTCGGCAGCTGCTCCTTCTTCTGGGCCTCGGTCCCGTACTTCAGCAGCGCCGGCCCGAGCATGGAAATGCCGAACGAGGTCAGCGGCTGGCGCGCGCCGATCGCCGCCATCTCCTGCCGCACGATCTTGGCTTGCTCGGCATCAAGGCCGCCGCCGCCATATTCCCGCGGCCAGTGCGGCACGGTCCAGCCCTTGTCCCGCATCCGCTCGAACCAGACGCGCTGCGGCTCGGAGGAGAATTTGGCGTGTCGGCCGCCCCAGAACGTATCCTCGTCCGAGGTCATCGGCCGTCGCATCTCCGGCGGGCAATTCGCCTCCAGCCAGGCGCGGGTCTCACGGCGAAACTGATCGAAATCGGACATGGCGGCGTTTCCATCGGTGGGGATCGGATCGACCTTAGCGGTCGCATCGCGGAATTCAATATGCCTGTGCCGCGGGATGTGGCCATGATGCCCAATCGGGTGTATTCGGCAAAGCCGCAACGGTTGAAAAACAAGAGGAAACGGACATGCGCCTGAAGCTGCTTTCGCCTGGCGAAATGAGTGCGGACCAGAAACAAACCTACGACGAATCGATCGCCGGCAAGCGCGGCGCCCCGCCGCCGCCGATGATGGCCTGGCTCAACAGCCCGGAAATGGCGCGGCATGCCACCCGGCTGGGCGGATTTCTGCGGTTCGACACCGTGTTTCCGGCGAAGCTGTCCGAGATCGCGATCCTGGTCACCGCACGGCACTGGACCTCGCACTACGAATGGTTCGCCCACAAGCGGCTGGCGCTCAAGGGCGGCCTCGACCCGAAAATCATCGACGACATCCGTGACCGCCGCACGCCGCAATTCGACGACCCCAAGGCCAGGATGATCTACGACCTCGCCAGATCGCTGCACGAAGGCCATGGCGTCGCCAAGGGGCTGTATGACGAGGCGGTCAAGATACTGGGGGAACGCGGAATCGTCGAGATCATCGGGTTGTGCGGCTATTACACGATGGTGTCGATGACGCTGAACACCTTCGAATTCGGTCTGCCCGAAGGTGAAGTGTCGGAGTTGGCGTAACGCCAGCGGGCAAACGGAGGCGATCATGTCCGAAAGTTCGACGCCCATCGTTGCGGCAACGCGGATCGGGCATGTTCATCTCAAGGTAGCGGATCTCGACCGCGCGCTCGGATTTTACTGCGGCGTGCTGGGGTTTGAACTGATGCAGCGCATGAGTTCGGGCGCAGCCTTCATTGCCGCCGGCGGCTATCACCACCACATCGGCCTCAACACCTGGGAAAGCAAAGGCGGGCATCCACCGCCGCCGGGAACGACCGGGTTGTTTCACACCGCAATTCTCTATCCGACCCGCGCCGCGCTGGCCGATGCCCTGCATCGCGTCATCCAGGCCAACATCCAGCTCGACGGCGCCAGCGATCACGGCGTCAGCGAAGCGTTGTACCTGCGCGATCCCGACGACAATGGCGTCGAACTGTACTGGGACCGGCCGAAGCAACAATGGCCGCGCAAGCCGGACGGGTCGCTCGCGATGTTCACCCAGCGGCTCGATCTCGAGGATTTGCTGCGCCAGCGCGAGACCTAGCACGCTCCCCGTCATTGCGAGGAGCGGAGCAACCCCGCCGTCATTCCGGGCCTGCGCCAAGCGGCGCATCCCGGAATGACTAGGTCTGAATTGCTTCGTCGCTTTGCTCCTCGCAACGAGGCGAGCCGAAGCGTCCACAGCTCAGCTCGTCATGGTCGACCGTGGCGATGAATTCATCAAGGCGGGCTCGCGATGGCATCAAGCCTCCAGTACTTCCGGCAACCTGGCGCGGGTTGCGATCAGATACTCGGGTCGGGAAATTCGGCGATCGGCTGCAACCTCGCCCGGCGCCGCGCGAACGAGGTCAGCGTCAGCACCGTCAATCCCAGCAGCACCGGCGGATAGACCACGAGGTTGACCGCGGACCAGCCGTAATTCGCCAGCAACTGGCCGGACGAAAACGACCCCGCCGCCATCATCCCGAACACCAGGAAGTCGTTGAACGCCTGCACCTTGTTGCGCTCCTGCGGCCGGTGCGTCTCCAGCACCAGGGCGGAAGCCCCGACAAAGCTGAAATTCCAGCCGACGCCAAGCACCACCAGGGTGGCCCAGAAGTGTATCGCCGTGATGCCGGTCAGCCCGATGGTCGCTGCACTCGCCTCGAGCAGCAGGCCGAGCGCGACCATCCGCGGCGCGCCGAACCGCCCGATCAGGGATCCGGTAAAAAAGCTCGGCCCGTACATCGCGACGATGTGCCATTGAATGCCGAAATTGGAATCGCTGACACTGAGCCCGCACATCTTCATCGCGAGCGGCGCGGAGGTCATCACCAGGTTCATCATCGGATAGGCGATGGCGCCGCACAGCGCCGCCGCGATGAACCGCGGCTGCCGCACGATCCTGAGCAGCGGACGTCCGCCGTGCAGATCCGACGGCGCCGGTCTTGGCGCGTCGATGCCGGCAAGCACCGCCATCGCCACCACCGCGACCATCGCCTGCATCACGAAGCTGAAGGCGAACAGATAAGGCGACCAGATGTCCATGGTCCATTGCACGAGTTGCGGGCCGAGCACGCCGGCGAACACGCCGCCGGCCATGACCCACGATACCGCCTTGGGGCGATATTCGGCGCTGGCGCCGTCGGCGGCGGCGAAGCGATAGGATTGCGACACCGCGCCATACAGTCCGCCGAGGAACGTCGTGCAGCAGAACAGCGCGAACGAACCGTGCAGGATGGCGAACGCCGCGAGCAGGCCGGTCGCCACGCCGCAGCCGGTGCCGATGATGAAGGCGACGCGGCGGCCGTAGCGGCGCGAGATCGCGCCGGTCGGCAGCGTGCCGGCGGCAAGCCCGACCACATACATCGAAATTGGCACGGTCGCGAACGAGACGTCCGGCGCGAGCGTCGCACCGACGATCGAGCCGGTCGCGAAGATCACCGCCGAATTGGCGCCGGTCAGCGCCTGCGCCGCCGCCAGCCGCACCACATTGGATCGTGCGCGCGCATCATCGGTGATCGCGTCGGCAGCAGTCAGATCGGTCATCGGCCGGTTCCGGGCGCGGCCCATGCAGCAGGCCGCCTGATTTTCGGCACTATGAAGCGCCGCCTCGGGGCAATCAACCGACGCAAGCGGGCGTGCGCCATGCGTCCGGCGTTCAGGCCGCCGGGCTCCGACCGAACACCAGGATCAGATTGTTGGCGGGCATCTCGGCGATCTCCACCAGTTCCAGCCCGGCCGTCGCCGCCAGCCTCTCGAGCTCGGCGGTATCGCGCACGCCCCATTCGGGATTGTTGTCGCGAAGGCTGCTGTCGAACACGGCATTGCTGACGGCGGTATGTTCGCCGTCGCGCTTGAACGGCCCGTACAGCAACAGCCATCCATCGTCACGCAGCTGGCGTCCGGCGCCGGCGAACAGCCCCTCGGCGACCCGCCATGGCGCGATGTGGATTACATTGGCACAGAACAGTGCCAGCAACCGGCCCGGACCACCGCCCTCGTGCGGCTCCGGGCACCATGCCGGATCGGAAACATCGATCCGCAGCGGCGGCCGGACATTGCTCAGTCCGGAATGCGCCCGCCACGCGGCGATGCTTTTCAGATGCTGTTCGTTGAGATCGCTCGGCCACCAGACGATATCGGGCGTGTGGCGGGCGAAATAAACCACGTGCTGGCCGGTGCCGCTGCCGGCTTCGACGACGTCGCCGGCTTTGCCCGCGAGATATCGCTGCAATACCGACCAGATGGCCTCATGATTGCGGTGAAACGCCGTCGCGTCGAGACGGCCGTCAGGCTCGACCGGACGGCCGTCCTTGCCGAATTCCACGACATATTCCGCCATGACACCCTCCCGGATCGATCGGCGCCGCAAGCCTATCCGCTTTACCCCAAAGCCGCGAACCGCAAGATTCTGCAAGACATTCCGCCAATGGCGTTTATGATTTTGACCGCCTATATTCAGACGGCAAAATCGACACAAACCCTTGAGGAAGCGCCTTTTGACCGACCCGGCCTCGACCAGCCCCGCCCTGTTCCCGGCACTGGCGTTGGCATTGCTGATCGGCGCGACCATTGGCGCAGGCCCGGCCGGCGCGCAAGCCGGTGTTTCCGAGGGCCGCAAGCTGGCCTTCGATCGCGGCAAAGGCAACTGCCTGAGCTGCCATGACATCGAGGGCGGCGATTTTCCCGGTACCATCGGGCCGCCGCTGCGGGACATCAAAAGCAAATATCCGGATCGCAGCGATCTCGTGGCCATCCTCAGCGATGAAAGCAAACGCAACCCGCTGACCGTGATGCCTCCGTTCGGGCGAAATCGCATTTTGAGCAGCGAAGAGATCAACGCGATCGTGGATTTCCTGCAGACCTTGTGACGGCGACGATGATGCGCGCCCTGGGAGAGTTGAGATGACGATGACGGATGACGGATTTGCCCCGACGCGACGCCTGATCCTGCACGGCGCGGTGACCGTCGTGCTGGTCGGGCTCGGCAACCTTCCGTTCGGTTTGGTGCCGGCGCTGGCCGCCGCCAACGACAAATATCCGGAGGACGCTTTCAATCAGAAGAGCGAAGCGGATGCCGTCAAGGCGCTGTATGGCAGGACCCCCGAGCCATCGGACCAGGTCAAGCTCGACGCACCTGAAATTGCCGAGAACGGCGCGGTGGTGCCGATCGCGGTCACCACCACGCTCGCCGACGTGACCTCGATCTCGTTTCTGGTCGCCGACAATCCCAATGCGCTGGCGGCATCCTATCGGATTCCGCCGGGAACCATGCCGAGCGTGGCCAACCGTCTGAAAATGGCGAAGACCAGCAACGTGATCGCGATCGTGGAAGCCGGCGGCAAGCTGTACAGCGCCACCAAGGAAGTCAAGGTGACGGTCGGCGGCTGCGGCGGCTGAACCGGTCTTGTAAAGGAGTAGTGTGATGGCATCGACCATTCGCGTGCGCGCGACCTCGAAGGACGACACCACCGAGGTTCAGGTGCTGATCCAGCATCCGATGGATTCCGGCTTCGTCAAGGACGCCCAGGGGCAGATCATTCCGCCGCATTTCATCCGCCAGGTGACCTTCGAGCATGACGGCAAGAACGTCTTTGTCGCCGACTGGGGCACCGCGGTCTCCAAGGATCCTTATGTCAGGTTCAGCTTCAAGGGCGGCAAGAAGGGCGACGACCTGAAGATCAGCTGGGTCGACAACAAGGGCGCATCCGATACCACCACGGCGAAAATTCAATAGGGCGGCGGAGAACAAGGTGCGACCTGCGATCCATCTTTTATCGGCCGCGCTTAGCTTGGCGGCGCTGACGCTGGGCCTCGGTGATGGCGCCGCCGTCGCCGGCGGCAGCGATCCGGCGGCCGACGCGAGGGCGTTCCGGAACTACTTCACCAGCAAGTTTCCCAGGCTCAGGCTCGAGGATTTCGTCAACGGCCCCTACTCGATGAACGAGGACATGCACCGGCAGTGGGTCGAGAAGGAGGAATTCCCGCCCTACGATTTCTCGCTCGATCAGGGCAAGGAGATGTTTGCGATGCCGTTCAAGAACGGCAAGAGCTATGCCGATTGCTTTCCAAACAGGGGTATCGGCATTCGCCAGACCTATCCCTATTTCGACCAGAAGGAAGCCAAGGTCATCACCCTCGAACTCGCGCTGAACCGCTGCCGCGAGGCCAATGGCGAAGCGCCATTCTCCTATGTGAAGGACGACATGGCCGCGCTCACCGCCTACATGGCCTTCACCTCGCGCGGCAAGCCGTTCGACATCAAGATCCCGGACGATCCCCGCGCGCTCGAGGCGTATGAAAACGGCAAGCGCTATTTCTATACAAGGCGCG
>Ga0182024_10006275_pt1 | contig 26191 bp, 21 predicted proteins | sample P32metaG_FD_120480 | JGI IMG/M metagenome (GOLD analysis project Ga0182024, IMG submission 120480) | Permafrost microbial communities from Stordalen Mire, Sweden - P3-2 metaG (Illumina Assembly) | ecosystem: Environmental > Terrestrial > Soil > Wetlands > Permafrost | place: Sweden: Stordalen... | reverse complement strand
GCATCGCCTAGGCGGTCGGCCTGTAGCTGAATATACAAATGCCACCCATACGCAGCTTGTGGATGCGGAGAAGCGGAGCTGGTCGCCAGAAATTTTCGAAGCAGTCGGCTTGGTGAAGAAGGCAGCAGCTCCCATTGTTGGGCCGGGGACGGTGATTGGGAAATTAAAAGGACGTGCACTCAACCTGGCGGCTCTGGAAGGGGCTGAGTTGATTGCACCCGCTTGTCATGATACAGCTTCGGCCATCGCAGGAATTGCCGACAGCGGAGACGACTGGGCCTACATCAGCTCGGGCACATGGTCGCTGGTGGGGACAGTACTCAAAGAGCCGAGCAACGGAGCAGAAGCGCAGGCGGCGAACTTTACCAACCTGGGAGCCGTGGGCGGCCGCATTTGTTTTCACAAAAACGTGAATGGCATGTGGATGCTGCGGCAATGCATGACTGAATGGGCTGCAGAGATTGACTGGACAGTGTCTGAGCTGATTGCGGCCGCCGAACATGCTCCTCCGCCAGCTTCCCTTCTCGATGTGGATGACCCTGATCTACTACTGCCGGGAGAAATGCCGACGCGCATTAATCGACAGCTTAAGCGGCGTGGATTGCAGCCAGTCGCGGAGGGCGCTGAAGCCGCGCCGGAAATGACGAGGCTCATTCTGCACAGTCTGGCCGCCAGGTATGGGGAGATCGTGGCTAGCCTGGCGCAGATCACGGGAAAGAAACTGCAGCGGATTTATATCGTTGGCGGTGGCAGCCGCAACACGCTGCTGAACCGGCTGACGGGCGATGCGACTGGTCTGGAAGTACGATGTGGTGCAGTGGAAAGTGCGACGATCGGCAACTTTGCTGTGCAGTTGGCTGCCCTGGAAAATCCGCGTGAAGAGGGCGTTGCCGCTGCCGCAGTTGCTCGGTGGGCTCAGCAAATCTCTTCGGCGGCTTTCTGAGTAAGAAGATTGTGGGTGGTGACCCACATCTCAATCCAGGTCGATAGAATCTGTATGAGAATAGGAAAAAAAACCGCAGATCTCTCCACTGCGCTACCCCGGATTTCCTGTAGAGGTTGGTGGCGCTGGCGAACTTCATGCGGCTTTCCTTAATGAAAGCCGCACACTTGGTCGCGTCCTGTGCCGCGTGGCAGGAAATCCGGGTGCGCTCCGGTCCTAATGACAAAGGCGGTCGGGAGGCATGGTAGCCCACTCTACGCCAAAAACGGGCGTAGAATGGGGCACCCAAAGCCTTGGTCATTCCTTTCCCGACTCGCCTCCGCGAGTGGGCTGCTCGAGATGACAAATTTGTTATGAGGTTGCGACCATTCTCCATGGGAAAAGGATCATTTCCTGGTAACAAATTTGTCATCTCGACCGGAGCGCACCCGGATTTCCTGCCACGCAGCACTGGACAAGACAGCGTGTGCGCCTTTCCTTAAAGAAAGGCGCATGATGCTTGCCAACGCCACCAACTTTTACAGGAAATCCGGGGTAGCGCAGTGGAGAGATCTGCGGTTTCTTTTTCCTGCTCTCATACAGACTCGCGGTCGCGGTCGCACTAACAAACGCGGATGGAGCGTAGCTGGAGCAGATCTGCAACCCGTTCGATTTGTGCAGCACCATGCCCTACTCCGATGGCGCAGTGATGTGCCGGACCATTTGAATTCCAGGCCTCTACGAATTTGCGTGCACCCAACGGAAATCTGTAGCGGCTGTTCGTATTTCCAATTTCCAGAATGGCTCCAGCCACACTCTCACCTTCCGCGATCAGTAGGGCGAAGCCATTGTCTTTATCCTCAATCACGGAAAGCAGGGTTATCGGGCCATGCTTGACCGACATCTCGACGGAAAGGCCTGCGCCCACTTTGCCGTGGTAGACGCGGAGAGGACGTACCTTGATTCTGTCTTGCGCGATGCCACTGTGACCCGGACCGTCATGGCCCATGAGTACAAGGTCCGCGGCAAAATCCATCGCGTAATACTCGGTAAAGGAACCGCCCATGCCCAGGAGGTCCATGATCTTCATGGCGATCACGTTCTTGACCTCGTACTCTCCGGCAACCGGTACACCTCGGCCGGTAAGCATCGAGGTGCCGAGGATGATCGAGCTCATGGTGTCTTCATTTTCCGGCACGCCGCTTCCCTTGTAGAAGTAGGCCAGCAAGTCAAGGTCTTTTTGCTTCACCAGCTGATCGAGGGCCACCGCCGTACGAGCTGCGCGCAGCAGCTCCGCCTGCGGGCAATCGTCACCCACGGCAAAGAAGGCCCGAAACTCTGCGAGCTTATTTTCCGCGTCGTCTTCGCTGACAGTGTTCCGCAGCGCACTGAGTTCATCTACTTCGAGCATTTCGATGTACAGGTCAAACCTGCCGCTCACCTGCGTCAGGTCGGTAGCGATGTCGAGCATGCCGCCGTAATAATGGCCCAATAATCCAAGGCGGCTGTGCGCCAGCGTGTGGACCACTTCGGCGGCGCGAAGCCACTCATCTATTTCCTGCCAGCATGCTGGATCGTCATGGAGCATGCCGGTGACCTGGTGGAAAGGAATATCCAGCCGGCGAAGAACGTTCGCGATCTCAGGAACGGGGCAGGCGCTGCAATAGGCGAGCCACTCCCCCGTCATCGCAGTTCTACTTTCCATAGCGTTGAATCGTTCGTAGTCGATTGCGGACGCAGGCTGCAGATTCAACAACACGACCGGAACCTTTGCCCGCTTGATCAGCGGCAGTACGGTTGCAGACAGTGCATAGGTGGTGACGTAAACCAGGAGTATTTCGATGTCTTCGCGCCGGGACCGATGGGCTGCTTCGAGCGCCTTCTCCGGCGTATCGACCAGGCCCAGGTTCACTACCGTCCGCGAATCCCTCGAGATCTTCTTCTCGACCTCGTCAACGTAGCCTTTGAGCCTTTCTTCCAGCCCTGCGAACTGGCTCCAGTACGCCTCAAGCCCAAGCCCAACCAACCCTATGCGCAAATGCCGATACTTGCTCTGCATCAGCGTTCTCCACCGCGAATGAGTCTATTCATGGTTGCTGTGAGGATACCCTCATCATTTGCACAGCGCCAAGCAGGCCCGAGGGAAGCAGTGGGGAAGTTGCCTTGTAAGGATTGTGGGTGGTAAAGGTGTACTTCTTGGCCGCGTTGGGCTGCTGATCGCCGATCAGCCGATTGACCCAGAGGTTTGCTACCCTGGTCTCGAGCTTGTTCTCACCAGGCTTCATTGCGCTCGTCACGTCCAGACGATAGGGAGCTTTCCATACGATCCCCAGCGCTTTTCCATTTACCGTCACTTCGGCCAGGTTCTTTACGTCGCCTAGATCAAGCCACAACTGTACGCCGGGTTTGAACCAGTCTGCTGGTGCATCTACGGTTTTTGTATAGGTGCCGTGTCCGGAGAAATACTTAACTCCGTCGTCCGTGCTGTCACTCCACGACGTCAGCTTATCAAGCGTGATCTTTTCCGGGGCTCCGCGGTTGGGTTCAAAGCTTACTTCCCAAGGGCCCTCTACCGTGGCCACCACACTCTCGCTCTTGACGGGAAGAGCGAGAGAAGGCGAAGTAGCCGGCTTGCGGAAGACCACGAAGACGGTCTCGTATGGATCCAGATGCAGTGGCACCGTCGTACTGCCATTTGCAATACGGTAGGTAGCAGGCTCCATCATGCCGGTATCGGCATGCCAGAGTTCCGGCGCCTTACCGTCGATACGGAAGCTCGCATCCACCTGCTCCACCCGGTCATTCCGGTTATCGACGTAGTAGAGATCAGCGTTTTGCAGCCTACGATGCACGAACAAAACTTCCGTGTCGGTTTTCGGCTTGGAGTAGGCAAAGTCAGGCGGAACCTTCATACCCGCAAGGACGTCGGCCAGCTTTTCATCACCGTAGACTTTGCCTTTGCCGGTCTTCGATTGGCCCCAGAGTTGATCTGAGATGGTGCGGAATTCAGCCGCATCGTCGGCCAGGCTTGGGTCGTCTATAGGACGAGAGCCAACGACGGTAGCACCGGCTAGCACCAGGTCGCGAATCTTACGCAAGACCGGAAGGGACATGTGCTGGCTGTACGCATCGAGCGCCAATACGCGGTAACTCATGCCGCTCGCGGTGACCAATTCCCCGTTCTTCACTGACAGCTTATGAATCAACGCGTCGGCATTGACATAATCGAAGTTGTAGCCAAGGGGTACATCGGGCGACTTGCTGGCAAAGATCGCCGTGAGATTGGAATCCTCGCCATAGAAGTAGAGGACGTCGGCTACGAAGTGCCCCTGCTGCAGGAGGAACGAACTGCGCGCCAGGTAGGTAATCCACGGCTGAGCCTGCTCGGCCCACACCTCGTTGCGAGTAAACCACTGTCCAAAGGGGCCAAGGGCGAGGCCGGGAGCCTTGTTCACCAGAGGCTGGTGCACTGAGGTGTGGATCACAAATCGGTTCAGGCCCACGGCGAGTTCTTTGTCGGCAGTGGGTTTTAGCGTCGACGGTGACCATGCCCATGGACCACTGGCTGCGGTCAGAGACTCGGCGGCAACCAGGTTCTGTCCATAAATGTGTGAGACTGATGCAGATTCTCGAATATCTGCGTTGTAACCATACTGCTCCGCGTTGACGCCGGGGCGTTGTGTCCACATCGCAGCCATGGGAACATCGTCAGCTTTTTTCATCTCCATGCCATCGCCAATGGTGGCGCGTCCCTCTTCATGCGATTCGCCATACTGGCCCATGCCTCGCGCGTGCAGTGATTGAGCGATCTGACCGTAATGATTTTCGGCCAACAGGTCAGCGAGCGTTCTCCGCCAATCCCATAAAAAGCGATCGCTGGCCTGCGCACTCTCTACCAAATGGCCGGTGAGCACGGGGAGCCAGGGATGGGCATCGTAACCGCGACGAGTCGCGAACTCCGCAAGCATGTCATCGGTCCAGTTCTCGGTACCTGCTTCCCAGCTGTCGGTGACCACATAGCGCACCCCCGTCTTGCCCATGAGGGGCCCGACCGCACTCTTATAGTTGTCGAGGTAATGTTCGAAGTAGCCTTTCACATAGCCACGGTTGAGTTTGTCTACTTCGAGGCCGGTGGCCTCAGGCGACGCCGGATGATTGGTGATTCCGGTCAGCGAATAACCCATCCGCTGAACAATCCAGTGCCCTGGCGGAGGCGTCCAGTCAAGCGTTCCATCGGGATGGATTTTGGCAGTAAGATCAACGACCGTGGTCTTCTGGATCACCTGGCCGGGGGCCGCGGAGGGAGTGGCGAAGGAATAGAGGTCCGGCAGGGTGGCAAACCCGGCCTTTTCCTCAAAGCGATTGATCCGTGCACCCGAGTGTAGTTCACATTCTGAGATGTGATAATCCGTGGGCGGCGGCGGCATGCCGCCAATGCCGAGGTCGGACAGATCGATATCACCAAGCATCGATTTCGGCGGCTCCAGTGTCGTGAAGGTAAGACGGAAGAAACGCGCCGCCACCGGGGCAAACGCCGTGGTATGCTGCACCGCGCCTGCGGTCGGTATGGTGACGACGGAGCGGAATTGCTGTCCGTCGTCGCTGGCTTCGATCACTGGCCCATGACCTGTCTCTCCCGAAAACTGCGCCAATGGATCGCGCGGACCGCCCATAGCAACGGTGACTGCGGCGATAGTGTGCGGTTCGGGATATTCAAACTGTATCCATGCCTTCTGCCCAACCGGGGCGATGGGGAGGTCGGTCGACTTCATCATGTCGCGACCGGCTAGAATCGCAGGATCCACATGCCCACTACTTGATGTGACTTTCGGCTGCACGGGGGCCGAGGAGATCTCCGCGTCCGGTACACGGTAAGCAATGACGACGCTGTCTGCGTAATAATCCTTTGGTGGCGGAGGCTGCTGGCCGGGGCCGCCCATCATCCCCATCGGATCCTGCTGGGCGAGGTTCTGAAAAGGTCCGGTGACCACGGGAGGCTTGGCGATAATGCCGGTGAACGGACGGCCGCCTTCCACGGCGGTTTCGCTCCAAACAAACTTCTTCATTGCCTGCGACGACTCGACCCAGGGACCACCGGTCTCACTCCATCCGGGTGATCCGGCGATAGCTAACTCGAGACCAAGAGAATCGGCCTTCTTGGTCGCGAAGAGGAATGCCTCTTTCCAGTCTGGGGTCATATAGACGAGGCGCTTCTCAACGACTTGAGGCGTGTTGAGCGCAGCATCGAAGTTCTGCATTCCACCCAGGCCTACACGTTTCATCCACTCCATATCCAGGCCTATACCTTCTTCGGTAATGTTTCCGCTCATCCAGTGCCACCAGACGCGCGGCCGCGCGCCGCTAGGGGGACTCAGAAAGCCTTGCTCCAAAGAGTCGGCTGAATTTTGAGCAGGAGCCATGGCGGGTACAACCAATGCTCCGAACAGAGCGGTCGCTGCAACTTTCCTGAGTGTGAAGCGCGTCTTCATAAAAAAGTCGTTCCCCTTTTACTTACTGCGCGGTCGCCGATCGCAAATGCGACACAGGCGGCGGTCGCTCACCAAAAGTGAAATAGTTCCTCAATTGGTTTTATTGCGCGCACAAATATAGCATGCCGATCTCAGCAGTGGCGACGGGAGATTCGATGGCAGCCGGGATATCCGCCATGAGTATCCAAAGCATTGGCTTTCGAAGTCCTCCAGTTAGGCCGGAGAACACAAAGAGGATGCACGCGGACGTTATACTGATCGTGATTTCCGTATTGAATTTGAGCTCTGAAGAGCACAGGCTCAAAAAAGGAGAGGCTTGGCTAAGTCTGGGTTAAAGCGGCTGTACCACATCCCGATCCTGTCTAAGGCCCTGGACATACTGGAATTGTTGCAGGCAGAGGATGAGCCACTGGCGCTAGAGGCTCTTTACCAGCGAACTCGGATTTCCAAGACTTCTGTCTATCGAATTCTGAAGACGTTTGTCCATCGCGGCTACGTGGCGCAAACCGAGAATGGCCTGTACCGGCTGGCGACGCGTCCGCGAAAAATACGCTTCGGCTTCGGAGGCCAGTCGGAAGACCTGCCCTTCTCCCAGGCGGTGACCGAGAGCCTCAGAGCGGCCGCGGCATCTTCCGGCGTGGATTTGATGATCCTCGACAACCACTACGACGCGGCCACGGCGATCCGCAATGCGGAGCAGTTTGTCGCCAACCGGGTGGACCTGGTCATCGAATTTCAGATTGAGCAGCAGGTGGCGCCGATCGTTGCGGACAAGATTGCGGACGCAGGCATTCCTCTGATCGCAGTCGAGATCCCGCATCCGCACGCGATCTTCTTCGGAGTCAATAATTATCGTGCCGGCTTCGAAGCTGGTGAGTATCTTGCCATCCATGCCCGGCAGCGGTGGGACAGCAAAGCATCGTGGGTCATTGGGCTGGACATTGAAGAAGCCGGCCCGCTGGTGCAGAGCCGGATCACGGGCGCGTTTGAAGGGGTGCGTTCTGTGCTGCCCGACCTGCCGATCGAAGCGTTCGTGCGCATGGACGGCCGCGGACTTCGCGACCGGGGCTACAAGCTAATGGCTGACTTTTTACGTCGCCACCCGAAAGATCGCGGACTGCTGATTGCCGCCGCGACAGATACCAGCGCCCTGGGAGCACTGCAGGCGATTCGAGAAGCGAAGCGCGAAAAACACGTTGCCATCGTCGGCCAGGACTGCATTCCGGAAGCTCTCGAAGAGATGACCAAGGCCAACTCACCCTTTATCGGATCGGTGTCGCATGAAGTCAACACCTACGGTGCGCGGCTGATCCATCTGGGACTGGCGATGATCAAGGGTGACCGAATTCCTCCTTATAACTACGTCACCCACAAACTGGTCACCACAAAAAGTATCCTGACCTCGGTGTAGCTGGCTCCGTAGGGTCTCTGCGCTCTTCAGAACCGGCCCCTCAAAAAGGCACGACTGAAGTGAGAAATGTTGGCGAAGATTCGCCAACTTGCGTCAAGATGGCTTGCGAGTGCGGCAGCCCTGCTAGTTGCTGATGTCGAAGGCTGGAGCTCAAAGCTTGGGTCGCCTGCTGATTGCCGCCTGGAGACGATCTGTCCAACCCGGTTGACGGTAGCCCTGGAGCATCCAGAGGTCGGAGCGATATTTTCCCGTGCTATATACGAAGCTCTTGCCATCCGGCGAGATGCTGAAGCGAATGCCCAATATGAAGGTCGGATCCGGTCGAAAATCCTTTCCGAGTTCTTTGATCACCTTCTGCTTCAGGGTCACTGGATCGAGGGAAAACAGAGTGACGCGGTCGCGGCCGGCATCGGTTTCGCCGGTCTGGATGCCGTAGAGAAGCTTTCCATCCTTCGAAAAGGCTAGATACGGAGTTTCGATGTTACCTAGAAATTCCGACCTCTTGCCATCCGGGGAAACAAGATTCCAGCCTTTCTGGTCGTGATAGGTGATCCATTCGCCGGTCGGCGACCACTCCGGAGCACCCTGCGGCATTTCCTGTAGTGAAGGTCCATTTTCTCTCAGGACGACAGGCGCGACATTGCCGCTTGCCTTCGCTATCATGAGCGAGGTGTTGCCCCCTTGCACGTGAAGGTAAGCGATCCGATTGCCGTCCGGCGACCAGGAGCCAGCGCCTTCCCCGGTTGGCTCGGTGTTGGTGAGCCGGACAGGCGCTCCACCGGCAAGCGACGAAATCCATAGACGGGCTACTCCCGCCTGGTCAATTCTGCCGTAGACGAGCCGCTCGCCGTCAGGAGACAAAGAGGGATTGAAGAACCACTTGTTGGTTCCCGGTGGAAAGTCCGCGGCGGTGACTGCCTGCCGTTCTGAACCATCAGGCATACGCACCCAGATCTCGTAAGGACCGCTTCGGTTACCCATGCCAGCTTTTCCTGATTCGCCGACCATGCTGCCATGTTCTCTTCGCGGCCGGTCGAGATGAAGGTCTTCGCTGAACCATCCTGGACCGAAATCGAGACGATATCGAGTTGCTGATCGCTTTGCGCGTAGAGAATATTCCCGCCATCAGGCGAGACCCGAGGGGAGGACTCACTTACATTCCCCATGGTTAACGGTGCGAGGTAATTGGAATTTACATCCGCAATCCATAGGTGGGCCGGCGCATTCTGGGCGGAACTGAGTGAGATGACGATATGTTGGCTATCTGGCATCCAGGAGAAGGAGCCTAAAGTAGACAGCGCTTTCAGAACGCGCTGAGGAGGACTACTTCCCGCTGGGAAAGGCAGCAGCCACGCTTCGTCTTTATCCCCATCTCCAGTTCGAGAAAGCAGGATGCGTTTGCCATCGGGAGAGAAGCTAAGTTCAGGCGTGTTAAAAATATCGTGGCTGGCGAAGGGTGCGGGACTATAGGCACGAAGGGGCGAGCCAAGCGGATCGGAGATCGAGACGCCATAAAGCCGTCCTTTCCTTTCGCAAACGTAGCGAAGGTTTTTCCGTCCCGGGCAAGGTCGCAGGCTTCGCAAGCGGAGTCCATCACTAAATCAGGTTCGCTGCGTACAGTCGCCACCGAGTAGATCTTATAGAGCGGCGATTCTTTCGTGTCGGTTGATTCCAGAAGGATAACGTGGCTCTTGTCGCTCGACCACCCGAGCGGGCGCGTGTCGTGTTTCTCGTGGGTCAATTGCACCGGAAGCGGCGAGTTCAGATAGCGTAAAAAAATTTGGTAAGTCCCATTCATCCTGGCCGAATAAGCCACTGCCTTTCCATCCGGCGACCAAATTGGGTTGACGGCGTCACTAGCAAACGGTGTAAAGCGATAATTCCCGAAATTTTGTCGAACGGGCCGTAGTAGATAGCCCGACAGCGCAGCGCCGACCGTGCAAAGGATAACGACCGCAGGAATCTTCCAACGATGGTCACGCGCTTCAACCGGGACCGGACCCCGCAGTTCGCTTGAGGATTGGACCTCTGAGAGATGCTCGCGCAGGTTCCGTAAATCCTTATATAGGTCGAGGGTGGATTCGTAACGCTGCTCGGGCTCTTTTGAGAGGCAGCGGTTGATGATCCATTTGAGCGGCGCGGGGAGCTTTTGTTCGATGGGCGGGGGTTCGTCGCCGACGATCGCAGCCATGGTCTCAACGCTGCTGTTACGGGCGAAGGCCTTTTTGCCGGAGGCCATTTCGTGCAAAATCAGTCCGAACGAAAACTGGTCGGAGCGGGAGTCAACCTGTTTACCGAGAGCCTGCTCGGGGCTCATGTAGCTAGCAGTACCGAGAATCGTGCCAGCGTTCGTGTGATTTTGGCCGCTATCCAGATCGATAGTTTCGTCCAAACCAATCGCCGTCGAAGCCCCCGTCCTGGAACTCCGATTGGCGAGGCCAAAATCCAGGATCTTCACTCTACCCTCTTTCGTGAGCAGGATGTTTTCCGGCTTGAGGTCGCGGTGAACGATGCCGGCGGTGTGCGCCGCAGCGAGCCCGTCGGCAACCTGCACGGCGATATCCATGAGTCTGCGAACCGAAACTGGCTTACCGGCTATGAGAGTCCGCAACGATTCGCCATAGATCAATTCGCTGACAATGTATTGCGCTCCACCGTTACCCGCATCTGGGTCAATGCCGAAGTCAAAGACCCCGACGATGTTGGGATGGTTGAGGGCGGCGACAGCGCGCGCTTCGCGTTCAAAGCGGGATTTCTGTTCGGAAGTAGCGGCAAGGTCTCCGCGAAGGACTTTTACAGCGACGTCGCGGTTCAGGCGAGGATCGCGGGCGCGATAGACTTCGCCCATGCCACCGACACCGAGCATGGACGTGATCTGGTATGGGCCGATCCGAGAGTTTGCGGCCAGAGGCATCGTACATGGCCTCGATGTTCTTGTAGTTACTGTCACATGGCCCGAAGGACGAGTGGACGATCTACCGCACCGACGTTTGGCACGAGCCTAAGCCGAGAGCTTGCGCATGACAAGAGAGAATTGAGTTCGGGCGTTCATCCTTCATAGTTTTCGAGCGGTTGCCCGGGCGGTTGTCCCGGGAGGACGTCTCACGGTCGGTTGCATGACGGGAAACACGATGACACTTGAAAGGACGAAAGCTGTGAAGACAGGTTTGTAGAAGCCGCTTAAGAACCAGACCAGCCAAAAGCAGGTCAGTGAGCCGGAACAAAACCGGAGCACTTTTTCGCCTTTTATTTGCCATCTGGGCTGCTGCGCCAGCGTTGGCTTTAAGCCCAACAAACTCTGCTGAGGCGGATGCAACGGCGGATAATTACCTCGTTTCATCGCTGTTGGAGAGTAGGTCATTCGACGTATTCATGAGGGGAGCCATTTGTCTGTAGGCAAGCAGCTTGGTTCACCCTAACCTAACGCCGGTGGCTCTATCTGTAATTTACTTCTGATCGCGGGCTTACTTCCCAGTGATCCAACGGAGATTGCGCGATGAAACTTAGGACTTCTTTGGGTATTGCGGTCCTGGGGACCGTTTCGTTTGGAATGCAGGCGCAGGTGGCGGTGAAGCGCATCTATGCGTCGCCGCAGCAGAGGATTGCATCCGCAGTATGGGCCGGCGATACGCTGTATGTTTCGGGTATGACCGCTCCGCCGGTGACGCCGGCAGACAAGGTGAAAGGAACGCCAGCGTTGTTCGGCGATACTGAGGAGCAGACCATGGGCGCGCTGACGGCGATCGAGACTACCCTGAAAGGACAGGGGCTCACCATGGCCGACGTGGTGGAGATGCAGGTGTTTATGGTAGGCGATCCGGCAAAGGGCGGGAAGTTGGACTTCGCGGGGATGAATGCGTCCTATGGTAAGTTCTTCGGTACGGCAGAGCAGCCGAACAGGCCAGTGCGGGCGGCGGTTCAGCTTGCGGCGTTGGCGAACCCCAACGCATTAGTCGAAATCATGGTGGTCGCGGTAACGAGCAAGTAGATTGAAGGGTATGCCACCCCGACGGCGGAGGTAGAGTTACGGCCCCCCGAACAAGGAACAAACGTTGCCAGAGCATCCTCTTACCAATGGCATGACTGGCCGGCGATCCTTTATCAAATTGCTCGCCGCAGCTCCTTTATTTGCCGCGATCGGTTCTCGAGGTCTTGCTGATGCACTAAGCTGCCGCCACGAGAAAACACTCTTCCGCCAATATCTATGCAGGCTTGGGAGTCAGGCCTCTTATCAATGCGCGCGGGACCTGGACCTATCTGAGCGGTTCAATGGAATTGCCAGAGGTGCGGCGCGCGGTGGAGGAGGCATCCCATCATTTCGTCGATATGTTTGAGCTTCAGCGCGCCGCAGGCAAGCGGCTTGCTGAACTATCCGGAGCTGAGTCCGGCATGGTCACGTCCGGCTCGGCGGGTTCCATAGCATCGGCGACCGCAGCCTGCATCGCGGGGACCGACCCAAAGCTGATCTGGCAGCTACCTGACACGACCGGCTTGAAAAATAGAGTAGTGCTGTTGGGAGGGCGCAATCCGTTTGATAGCGCAATTCGCCTGGTCGGAGCCCAACTGGTGATTGCCTCCACGGTGGACGACCTGCCGTCTGCCATCGATTCGCAGACAGCAATGGTGTACACGACCTTTCGCGACGAGCGCCTGGTGAACACAATTAAGATCACGCGCGCCAAGGGGGTGCCGATACTGGTCGACCATGCGGCGGGCATTCCGCCGTATGACAATTTCACGCGTTACGCAAAGATGGGGGGTCGATCTCTACTGTTTCAGCGGTGGGAAGGGCGTGTGCGGCCCGCAGTGTTCCGGCGTGTTGTTGGGCCGGAAAGATCTCATCGATGCTGCTCTGGCAAACAGCAGTCCTTGGGAGGGGGTCGTATGCAGGCCCATGAAAGTCGGGAAGGAAGAGATTATCGGCATACTTGCGGCGATCGAGTATTGGTCGCGGGCGGATCTTGCGGCTTTAAACAAGGAGTGGCAGAGCCGGGTGGAACGTATCGCCAAGCTGGTTGAGACGGTGCCCGGGGTCACGGCCTCGATTGCCATCCCGCAAGGAAGTAATAGCTTTCCGACTCTGACGGTGAAGTGGGACGAAAAAGCGGTTTGGCTTGACACTCGCTGAATGCGCCCAGCAGCTGCGCGAGGGCGGACCCCGCATCGAAGTCCTGACCAACAATAATCCCAGCCAGGTTCTGGCCCGCGTGAGCAACGATCCGAACCAACCGGCGACCCGTCCCAGTTTATGGGGACATGCCGACCCTCATTTGCAAATCATCTCTGTTAGTCTGCAACCGGGTGAAGATCTTATCGTGGGTAACAACCTCCGCCACATTCTAAAAAAGGCCCACCAACAATCTACCTAAGGATGTTTTCTAGTATGGGACCGAGGGACAAAATGATCTCCCTGCCAAGGCGCGCTCTGATAGCGATCCTATTTATTTCGGCCGGTATATGCAGCACCCAATCGTTTGGCCAGAGCGGCGGTGTGGCTAACGTCGTCAAGGCGGACGGTGAGAGCCCAGTGTCGAGCGCCGGTGTGCTCTCCGGTGGAACTCTTTATGTCGCCGGTCAGAATGGGCGAAATGCGGATGGCACGGTTCCCAATGATTTCCATCTAGAGGTCAGACAGTCGTTGAACACACTCCAGAGAGTGCTGCGTGCAGCAAAGATGGACTTTGGCAACATCGTCTGGATGCATATTTATGTGACGAATGAGCAAGACCTGCCTGCCATGAATGAGATTTATTGGAAATCGATTGGGTCTGATCCGCCTGCACGGACGGTTCTTGTGGTCGGTGGACTTCCCCATGGAGAAAACATCGAAATCAACTGCATTGCCGCAGACAAGAGCAAGCATCGAAAAGTGATCCGGCCGGAGGGATGGCCGCAGGGTCCTCATGTCGATCCCGCCGGAATCCAGGTGGATGACGTGCTGTATATGTCAGCACAGGAGGGCGTAGATCCACTCACGAAAACGAGAGCCGCGGATTATCCGGGCGAGGTAAGGCAGGCCCTTGATAACGTCGCGACCATTCTCAAAACAGCTAACATGAGCATGGCCAATGTGGTTTGGGTAAATCCTTATATGGCGAGCACAGATGCAATGCTGGAAAAGCAGACTGCGCCTGACCCGATCGCTCATAACGGACAGCCGCAAGCGCCGCAAGCCAGCGTGATGAACAAAATTTATGCCACCTATTTCGAGTTCGGTAACACCCCAGGACGGGGAACGATCCAGGTGGTGGACCTGCCAAACAAGAGCCCTATCGTCTTCAGCTGCATTGCCGGTGCTGATCTGGCGAAACGGAAGTCAATTCGGCCCAGGAATATGGCGCCGAGTGCAACCGCGAGTCCCGGCATTCTCTACGGGGACACTTACTATATGTCCGGCAAGAGCGGTTTCATCCCAGACCAAGGCATCGTTACACCCGACCTGGAACTGCAACTGAGGCAGTCCATGCGCAATCTTCTGGATGATTTGCAGGAGGCCGATCTGGATTTCTCAGATGTTGTGTCTTCCACTGTCTACCTGCGGGAGGTGAAGGATGCAGACCAAGTCCACGCTCTGTATGGCAAGTTTTTCAAAGGAACTTTTCCTGCGCGGACTACTCTACAAAACAGCTTCGATATGAAGACAGCCACGGACGAGCAGATTTCCCTGATTGCGGTGAGACAACCAAAGCATTGAAGCCCACCGTCTTGCGGATGTAAAGTCGTCGGAGTTTAACATTGCTGCGTGAGGAAAGAGACGTTATGTTGCCTGAGCATGAAATTCACAAGAGCCTGAATGACCGCCGTTCCTTTATCAAGATGATGGCCGCAGCCCCGCTCTTCGCCACCCTGGCCTCTCGAAGCCTAGCCGATACGGTGGCTGCGTCGAGAACGAAGCCTTTGGGCGCAAACGTCTACTCCCGGCTTGGCGTTCGACCGTTTATCAATGGCCGAGGGACCTGGACTTACCTGAGTGGTTCGCTTGAACTGCCCGAGGTTCGTCAAGCAGCGGAGCAAGCATCGAGGCAATTTGTCGACATGTTTGAATTGCAGCGAGCAGCAGGGAAGAGGCTTGCGGAACTCTCCGGGGCTGAATCCGGGATGGTGACATCGGGCTCGGCTGGTGCGATGGCAGGGGCGACCGCGGCTTGCATCGCCGGAAGCGATCCCAAAAATATTTGGCAGTTGCCCGATACCACAGGCTTAAAGCATGAAGTCGTGATGCTCGGAGGGCGGAGCGCCTTCGATAGCGCGATCCGCCTTGCCGGAGGCAAATTGGTGCTTGTGCATGGATTGGACGATTTGCAGCCGGCGATCACGGCGCAGACCGCCATGGTTTATACGACCTGGCGAGATGACCGCCTGTCGAAGGCATTGCAGGTCACCCGCGCTGCTGGAGTCCCCCTGCTGCTGGACGATGCGGCAGGCATACCTCCGTTCGAGAACCTGACGCGCTATGCAAAGATGGGTGTCGATCTTTATTGTTTCAGCGGCGGAAAGGGTCTCAGAGGTCCGCAATGCTCCGGGTTGTTGTTAGGCAGGAAAAATTTGATCGAAGCGGCTTTAGCCAATAGCAGCCCGTGGGAAGGCGCCGTATGCAGAGCCATGAAAGTTGGCAAAGAAGAGATCATGGGCATACTTGCCGCAGTGGATTATTGGTCACGGGCGGATCTTGCGGCGTTGAACAAGGAGTGGGAAAACCGGGTCAAACGGATTGAAAAACTCGTCGTAACTGTGCCTGGGGTCACCACCTCCATAGAGATACCGCAGGAGGGTAATAGCTACCCGACCTTGAATGTAAATTGGAATGAACAACAGTTTGGTTTGACCGTGGCTCAATGTGACCAGCAGCTCCGCGAAGGCGACCCACGCATTGAAGTGCTGACAAACACTAATCCCAGCCTGGTCCCGGCTGTCCACGAAGGCGCTGACCCAAAGAAGTCTCAGACAAATCATCCAAATCGATTGCAGATTATTTCCATGACTCTACAGCCGGGAGAAGACCTTATTGTCGGCAATTGCTTACGCCGCATTCTTGAGGCGGCTCGTAAACGATCTGCGTGATCACTTCGCTCTTAACTCGCATCCCAAGCGGAATGTGGACCTGGTTAGAAAAGGCCAAACCTCTTTCGAGAGGATTGGCCTTTTCCGTTCGCTTTCCGGCGTAACCAACCACCATTGCCGCGGCCGCGCCACCCGTCACAAGTCCGGTGTAACCGGCGGGGAGCTTACACAACTTGGCGATAAACTTCCCGGCCGCGACCTCAAGTTCGTCGATCAGAACGAAATGTTCGTTGCCCCTGCGCATCAGCTCCATGACCTGCGGAGCCATGACCGAGCCACCGATAACCGTCACCGTCCCATTGATGTTGATCAAAGGCGTTATGCCAAGTTCTTCGTAGATATCGCCCGATCCCAACCCGCTGGTGATCGGTACGATGGCGCTGCCATCGACCGTAGCCGTTGACGGTTTGGGCTTCTTGCTGAACAGTCCGGCAGCCTGCAACTCTGCAGGAGCAAACAGGCCTCCGCTGGCAGCCCCAAGCAACGAGAGAAAGGATCGGCGACTCCAGCCAAACTTAAGGTTCATCGATAGCTCCCGTATTACTCGCCGGCGGGTGGTGGGGGTGAGGTGTTGACGACCCTTGCGCTTCCGACGATTTCAATCAAAGAATCCCCAGGGATCCATTCGAGAGCCATGCAGGCGCGCGACGGTGCATTGCCTGGGCTGAAGTAGGTCCGGTAGATTTTGTTCAAGGCGTCGTATTGCGCTTTATAGGCATCGAAGCGTGCCTTTCCGCTCGGCATGGGAACTCCGTCGGCAAGGGGCAGGCAGAAAAACACCTGCGCGTGGATGATGCTGTCCATGGTGCAGCCCTGATTTTTTAAGCGCGTCCATGGTGCGCGTAACACGCTTTTCGAAAGGATCGGTCACGAGGATGTGATCTTCCTTAGGGTAGCCGTCATTCGATCCTGTGCCGCTGAAGTAGTAGATTCCGTCGTGTATGTGGCTAGGGGCTCGATGAGCTCTGTCATCGCCGGCCGCAGCCATCGGCGCGCCCGCAGGTGGAGGAGGGCCAGCCGGGGAAGTTTGCTGAGAGAAGAGCCGTGGTGCTCCGGTTACGACAGCCGCCATTGCCGCGATCTTGCCAAAAAAACTACGCCGAGTATTGATTTCCATAATGTTCTTCTCCTTCGTGCCCTCTCCAGGAAGGCCCCAGAGTATTGGCGTCCGCTCTGCTGATAGCCGATGCTCGTGAACGGAAGAGCAAGCACGACACGTTTGGCATCAAGGGGAGTACTGGTTCCATTGTGAAACCAGAGCTCCCGGATGTCATAGGACAAATAGCTCATGAACTTCTTGCCAGCTGCATCCTAGCCATCCGGCCGTAAAGCTCCTGCAGGACACCCACGGCTTCCGCAGCCACGGCGTGGTCCGGCACCTCGCTGCTGTCGTTCCAACCGGCGTCTTCCCCGGGTTTATTCAGCATCAGAACGATTCCGTCGCGCCGAGCCAGCACATTCAAACCGTTGTAGTTTAGCCCGTAGGTCACACCTTCCTGGGGAATCAGCCACGCGATCTGGCCGCGCACCGGAGTGATGCTTTCATCCGACCAAAGCTGCCGGGCGGCATACCCGGTGCAGTTGAGAGACCATGGTGCGCACCAGCTCGCAGGATTTTGCCGCGGGAGTGGATTCCAAGTTTCCGTCGCGGAAAATCTTTGCCGTGGCTTCCAATTGCCAGGAGATTGCGGAAAAACCTGCCATCAACGTGTCATGACATTCGCGCGCGATGCGGTCGCGCTCCTCCAACAGAAGGCCGATGTGTCCTTCCATTGCCTGAGCCCGGCGCCGATAGCGATGTATCGGAATCGCAGCGGCAAACAGGACGAGAGTGATATAGAAGTAAACCGTCTGATAGGCCAGCGGCCGCGCCTCATTACCCTCACGCGCCAGTATCTCGGTGGGGTTCGACGGATTGGTGTCGAAGACCCCGACGGGAACTGCATGAGAGGCTGTCTCCGCAGCGGTGTGGACATAAGACGGAGTGGAAGCGGGCGCGGACGCATCTTGAGCCGTTGCGCGACAACACGCCAACGCAAACAGCAGGACAACGCGTCCGGATATTACGTGCGGATAAGAACATCGCATGTTGCGCACTCAGCGTGATGTGGCTGCACGGTCCCTGGGGTCGTCTTACTACAGCACAATGGTTGGTCCCGATTGCAACAAAACCTGGTCCGGTCAAGGTCGAGCGGTGGTTCGGCACCGCGGCAACAGCAAAGGTAACGGTCCCTGTATAGAGCTGCGTCTCCGAGACAGATGGTAAAGCCGTCGCGGCGTTACCGTGCTCCAGCCGGCCGCTACCCTCAATCTCGACTTCCCGATGCAGTGAACCCGTCAGCCAATCTCGAACTGAGCCTTAGGCACCGTCTCCCGCGAAGGATCAAGCTCTCCTCGTGCCGAGATTCCTGGCGACCTCTCATTGCGGGCACTTTTTAGAAGGCGGACTGTATAGGCAAAGTCATCGAGAAGCGAAGAGAGCGTTTCTGAGAGCCGTCGAAAGTCTTTTGCTGACAGGCTACCGAACAAATGATCATTCACTCTCTGCCGTTCTGGCCCGATGCGCTCTACTAACAATTCTCCGCGGCGGGTCAAGCGCAGAAATATGCCGCGCCTGTCTTTAGGGTTAGGCTTCTTCTCGATCAGTCCGGCCTGTTCCAGGCTTCCCGCTTCCAAGGTGATGAAGGCCGTGCTCACGTGTAAGCGCCTGGCGACGTCCGTCACGCTGATTCCACCGGTGTTCTGGTGATTCGCCACGATCATGGCAATGTTGTACTGCGGAGGAGAAATTCCCAACTGAGAAGCGAGATACGCCCTCGCCACTTCGAGCGAAGCGCCGAGGGTGGAGAAGTCGTAGAGCAGCTGGCGAAAGCGGTGATCCGTCTTACCGCCCTCATCGAGCAGTTCCTCAAGAGACGCCGAGAGTGACAGGTGAAATGGGGCGTCCTTTTTTTTCGCGCCGCGTGTTTCCTTCGCCGCCGCAGAGGAGACGGTATGCCCCGGCGCCACGGCTCGCTTAACTGGCAGGCCATTCCCCGAACGTCTCTTTTCCTCGCTATTTGATGAGGACACCATCACCTTCGGCCTTGTTCGGTCGATAATAAACTTAATTAACCTACTTGACTACATTCTTTTTCGAACCTATGCTACAGCCACATCGTAAAGAGCACAAAGTCCGCTCTTCCCTTGAGTCATGCATGCCTAAGAATGGAAAAGACCACCTCTCAAGTCTTCGAGATGGCCGCCAGATCTTCATAGATGGCCAGCTTGTCGAGGACCACGTATGTCATCCTGCATTCCGCTCCAGCATTCGGTCGGTGGCCGCGATGTACGACTATCAGGCGTCGGCGGAAAACCTGAAAAAGATGACGTTTCCTTCTCCTGCAACAGGTAACTGCGTTAACCGCATGTGGCAGCTTCCTACCTCCTACCACGAACTGGTGGAGCGGCGTGCCGCCCTCGAAGCCTGGGCCACGCTCTCCTGCGGATTTCTTGGCCGCTCGCCCGACCATGTCGCCTCGGTGGTCTCCGGTATGTATATGGGGCTCGATATCTTCCGCAAGCATGGCAAAAGATATGGCCAGGCGCTTTCCGACTACTACGAATATGCCCGCGACAACGATCTGTATCTGACGTACGCGATCATCAGTCCCCAGGCGAATCGGAGCAAAGGTGTTGGGAACCAGGCGGAGGATTTTACCGCCACCGGTGTCGTGGATGAGGACGGCGAAGGTATCACCTTGCAGGGCGCCAAAATGCTGGCCACCGGTTGTCCTATGGCGAACGAAGTGATGGTAGCTTCCATTCAACCGTTAAAGCCGGGCGAGGAAAAATACAGCTTCACGGCGATGGTTCCGCTGAACGCGAAGGGGGTGAAACTGCTCTCCAGAAAGTCCTTCGAGGCCGCGGCGGTATCTACCTTCGACAACCCGCTTTCGTCGGCCTACGACGAGAATGACTGTGTCTTATACTTCGAAAACGTCAAAGTCCCCTGGAGCCGGGTGTTCGTTCACAACGACGTGCGCATGGCGTCGGCGCAGTGGTACGTTGCTCCCACCCACGTGTACCAGAACTATCAGTGCCAGATACGGCTCATGGTAAAGCTGCGCTTCTTACTAGGCTTGGCAAGCAAGATTGCCGAGATCAATGGCATTATCTCTATCCCTGCGGTGCGCGAGACTCTCGGCCAGATGGCGGCCGAAGCATCGATGGTGGAGGGGCTGGTCGAATCGATGGAGGTCAGCGGCTCGCAGTATGGTAAGTACTTTGTTCCGAACGGCCGCCGCCTCTACTCCGCGATGGTGCTCACGCAGCAGCTCTATCCGAAGTTCACCAATCAAATCCGTGAGCTGGCGGGCGGCGGTATGATCATGCTTCCCTCTTCAGCGAATGACTTTGCCAATCCCGAGATTGCAGGGTTGATCGAAAAGACGCAGCATTCTCCAGCGACGGACTCTCTGGGCCGGGTAAAGTTCTTCAAGCTAGCCTGGGATGCAGTCGGCTCGGAGTTCGGCTCGCGTCACCTGCAGTACGAGATGTTCTACGCGGGTGCGCACATGGTCACGCGAGGCCACGCTTTCCGCACTTGCGACTGGGAGCAGGCCACGGGTATGGTCGATCAATTCATGGCCACCTATGATCTGCAGGGCATAAAGGCTTAGGGACGCTGTATGTCATCGATCGGCATGCGCAGTTTGCGGGATGTGCTCGGATGTTACGCGACCGGTGTCGCCATTATTACCACCCGTACGAACGCAGGAGAGCACATCGCCGTAACCGTAAATTCATTTGCATCCTTATCGCTGAACCCGCCCCTAATCCTGTTCTCGCTGGGCAAAACCGCGAATGTTCTCGCACACTTTCAGCGGACGCAGTGCTTCGCGGTCAACATCCTCGCCCACACGCAAGAGTCTCTTTCCAACCTCTTTGCGCGGCCCTCAAGTGCGTCGTGGAATACAGCGCCTTATTCTGAAGGGGCCAATGGGTGCGCTCTGTTTGCGGATGTGCTGGCGCAGCTGGAGTGCTCGCGCTATGCGGAGATTGACGGCGGCGATCATCGTACTTTTTTCGGCGAAGTGACACAGATGCACCTTGGGCCGCCCGCGGACCCGCTGCTGTTCTATCGCGGCCGCTACGGAACGTATGCACGCAGCCAGTTGGAAAAGATACCCACACCAGACGGCTCTCTCTCCGACTTTGCTCCCACGGGATGGAGTTAAATTCACGCGGATGGCCGCTCACAGCAGGACGAGAAACGAATGCCCGTAATTGAATTTCTGCTTCATGGCAAGCCGGCGATGGTCTCGATTGATGATCTGGTGATTGCCGGATGGACCGGCCGTGATATCGCCACCGTCGAACACCACATCGCCGAACTTCAGGCGATCGGAGTCGCGCGTCCGCGCAGCGTTCCCTGTTTTTATCGGGTCGGAGCCAACTTGCTTACGACGGAAGAGACGGTCGATGTTACGGGTGCGGATGGTTCCGGAGAAGTAGAATTCGTGCTGATTTCCCTTCCCCAGGGTCTATATGTAGGAGTGGGTTCGGATCACACCGATCGGAAAGTGGAGTCGTATGGGGTTACGGTGTCTAAGCAGATATGTCCCAAGCCCGTCTCCCGCGAGCTGTGGCCGATTGCAGAAATGAAGGATCACTGGGATGGGCTTGTGCTTCGTTCCTGGATAACCCGCAATAGCCAGCAGTTGCTCTACCAGGAAGGCGTCGTGACGCGCATGCTCCCTCCGGGGGATCTGATCGCGCGTTACACGGGCGGCGGCACCACTCTTCCCATCGGCACAGTGATGTTCTGCGGCACGATGCCTCTGCTGGCACCGATCGGGCCCGCGACCGAATTCCAGATGGAACTCGAAGACCCTGTACTTGGCCGCACGCTGCGCCACCGGTACAGCACGCGAGAGCTCCCCTACAACGACTGAAGAAGGAGACGGCAGATGGCAATCCAGAAAGAACACAAGGAATTTTATACCGTCGACCTGAACACTGGCTGGGAGACGCCGCCGGGGTATCCGGAAGGGATTCAGCAGCAGATACTGGCAGGCTTTCTGGATGAAAAAAATAAGCGCGGCTTTCGCACACGGCATCTGCGTTTCGCGCCCGGTGTTTATACCACCGCGCCTTTTGTACACGACTACTGGGAAGAGGTTTACCTGGTCTCAGGGGATCTGATCGTCGGCAATGACGCGACCGGCAACGGGGGCGAAAGCTTTCCGCCAAACACCTACGCCTGCCGGCCACCGGGCACCTTTCACGGTCCGTTCAAGTCAGAGAATGGGTGCCTGCTGCTGGAGATTCACATCTACGACGAACCTGGAGCGCCTGCGAAGTGAAGACGCTGCTGCCCATCGCGCACACGTTGAAAGGGCTCGCTGCCGGGGAACTTCGTAGCAGCGATCTGGTGGAATCGTGTCTGAATGCCATCACAGACCCCTCAGGAGAAGGGGCGCGTACCTTCACGCGCGTCTTCTCCGATAGCGCACGATCGAAGGCTAAGGAATTCGACACCCATCGCACCGCTGGAGCACTTGGCGGTTTGCCAATCTCCATCAAAGACCTGTTCGACGTTGCGGGTGAGCCCACCACGGCTGGTTCGGTTGTGCTTGCCCAGGCTCCCGCAGCCAAAGCCGACGCAGTGGCTGTGACCAGGCTGCGCGCAGCGGGCGCGATCGTGATGGGGCGGACGAATATGACGGAGTTTGCTTTCTCTGGTCTTGGACTAAACCCGCACTATGGCACGCCTTCCAATCCTTACGACCGCAGCAGCAAACGTATTCCAGGAGGTTCTTCCTCTGGGGCGGCGGTCTCGGTCACTGACGGCATGGCGTATGCCGCAATCGGGTCTGATACTGGCGGCTCCGTGCGCATCCCGGCTGCCCTATGCGGTCTCACCGGCTTCAAACCCACCGCGAGACGCATACCCCTCGATGGAGCGTTGCCACTGTCCGGCACGCTCGACTCAGTCGGCTCCTTGGCGCCCACCGTCGCTTGCTGCGCATGCATAGATGCAGTTTTAGCTGGGCTCGCTCAGCAACCCATTCGACCGGTCGAAGCGCGAAACCTGCGCTTTGCTGTGCTGCAAGGCTACGTGCTGGACGGGCTGGATACGTCTGTCGCTGCGGCGTTTTCTTCCGCGTTAGCACTTCTCTCACGCTGCGGAGCGCATCTCGAAGAGATTACTTTTCCGTCGCTCGATAAAATTCCTATCGCCAACCAAAAGGGAGGCTTCGCCGCCGCCGAAGGGTATGCCTGGCACCGCTCGCTGCTGGAGACACGCGCACCGCACTACGACCCACGGATCGTCTCACGCATTTTGCGGGGGAAAGAGATCACGGCAGAGGACTACGTTGAGCTGGCGCAGGCACGTCGCCAGATTATTGCCGATGCAGCGCACACCTTCGCAGAATACGACGCGATCCTGATGCCTACTGTTCCCTGCATTGCTCCACGTATTGCAGATCTCGAAGCAACGGATGAGGCGTACTTCGCGGCGAATGCGATGATTCTGCGTAACCCCAGCGTTATTAATTTTCTGGATGGCTGCGCTCTCTCCGTGCCGTGCCACTTCCCTGGCGAGGCACCGGTCGGGCTCATGATTGCGGGCCTGGCGATGCAGGATGAAAGCATTCTCAATATTGGCGCGGCGATCGAGTCTCTGCTCGCGGCCGACGGCCGCGCGACTCACAGTTTGCAGTCTATGCCTCGTTCCACCACTGTTGCGTAAAGGTTCGCTATGATCCGAGCCCTGGTCACCGCATCGCTTGGTTGCACGGCGCGCGGAGTCGCCTGCCTGTTGATTGTCGCTACCCCCTTGTTAACGGCGCAGACGAAAGAAGAGTCTCTGACTCTTCATGCGGCAAACCAGGCGATGGTGCGTTGGCCCGATGGTCACATCAGCCCGAGGGGCAGGCCTACAGCCTGGGGATTTGAATTGGGCATCGTGCTCGCCGGCATGAACTCAGTCTGGACTGCGACGAACGACCCCATGTATCTCGATTACCTGCAGCACGCCGTCGACCAGTTTGTGCAGCCTGATGGCACGATCGTCAGCTATGACTCGCAGGCATATGCATTGAACAATATCCTCATCGGCCGTCAGCTGCTCACGCTGTATCGAGCGACTCACCAGGAAAAATACAAACTGGCCGCAGAAAAACTCAGGCAGCAGATTGCCACTCAGCCTCGAACGGTCTCCGGAGGAGTGTGGCACTCCAGGACTACGCCAAACCTGATGTTGCTCGACGACCAGTTCATGCTTGCCCCGTTCTATGCCGAGTATGCAGCCACCTTCCATGAGCCGCAAGATCTGGACGACATCGTGAAGCAGTTCGCGCTTCTCGAACAGCACACACGCGACGCAACCACTGGGCTGATGTTTCACGGATGGGATGAATCGCGCACCGCGCCCTGGGCAAACGTGAGCACAGGGACGTCGGCTAATCTATGGGCCCGCGGCATGGGTTGGTATCTTATGGCGCTGGTCGATACCTTACCATACGTGCCGGAGCATGATCCCCATCGCACGGTGTTGCTCGCTATGTTGCATCGAGCCGCTGCGGCGGTCGAGCGAGCGCAGGACCCGCAGAGCAACCTGTGGTATCAGATCCTCGATAAGCCCGGGGCGAAGGAGAACTACATCGAGTCTTCCTCAGTGCTCATGTTCACTTATGCTTTAGGGAAAAGTGCACGATTGGGATACCTGCCCAAAGGCTACGGCATCGCTGCGGCACGCGCGTGGAAAGCTATCCGCTTACGTTTCATCCGTACCGCTGCCTCGGGAGAAGTGAAGATTACTGGCACGGTTACGCATATTGCTCTCGGCGCCAGTCCTGCAGATGACGGGAGTTACGACTACTATCTGCATGCTCCTGTGGTCGACGACGATCCTAAGGGGGTCGGAGCCTTTCTGCTCGCCGGAAGCGAAATGGAATTGTTGTGGCATTCGTAGATATCAGGCCCGAGTAAAAAGCAGCGCGAAGTTTATCTCCATCCCAAAGCAAGGAGACACTCATGACGCAGTTCCGGACCAACCGTCGGCAATTCCTCTCTACCTCCGCCGCAGCCGCAGCGTTTGCGCTCAAGTCAGGCGCTTTAGCCGCGCCAACTGCCAAGACCCAAGCGAAAAGGCCTGTTCTGATGAAGCTTGGCTGCCAAACCGCTCCCACTGACGACGAGCACCTGAAGTATCTTGCTCGCTACGGCGTGCGCAATATCTGCGGCTATCCGGACATCGCAGACGGGCGTCTCTACGCCACCGTGGAAGAACTGCATCGCATGCAGGATCTCGCCCAGGCAAATGGCATTCAAGTGGACATGACCACGCCACCCTTTCTGGCTTCTATCTCTGTGGACGTAGATCAGCATGCTTCCATCATGCTGGGCGAGAGTCCGCAGCGTGACCGCGACATCGAAGACCTGCAGACCATGATCAAAAACTGCGCGACTGCCGGCATTCCCGCCATCAAATACAACCTGCAAATCGTCGGAGACCTGCGTACCGGCCGCTCGCCCGGACGCGGGGATGCAACGTACAGCACCTGGAAACTTGCGGAAGCGAAACCAAAAACACCGCTGACGCGTGCGGGGCACGTAAGCGCAGACATGGCGTGGGAGCGCATCACGTACTTCCTCGACCGCGTGATCCCCGTGGCCAGCCAGTACAAGATTCGAATGGCTCTACACCCTGACGACCCCAGTGTTCCATCACCCGGATATCAGGGCGTGGAGCGCGTTTTAGGCACCGTCGATGGGATCAAACGATTCATCACCATCCAGGAGAACCCCTACCACGGTCTCAACTTCTGCCAGGGCACAGTATCTGAGATGCTGGCAAACCCGGGCGCCGAGATTTTCGACGTGATTCGTTACTTCGGCACTCGCGATAAGATCTTCAACGTACATTTCCGCAATATTCGAGGGCATCGCGACGACTTTGTAGAAACGTATCCGGACGACGGCGATGTCGATTTTGTGAAAGCTCTTCAAACGTACAAAGAGGTCGGCTACAAATACATGCTCATGCCCGATCACGTACCGCAGACCCCGAATGATCCGACCACGGGGCTGCAATCCTTCGCTTACGACTACGGCTACATCCGAGGTCTTATTCAATCGGCGGCGGAACTGAGCTAAGGGCGCTCGGCGGGCAGTTCGAGGAACCGGGAGCGCGGCAGAAGACGAGTCAAAAGAGAAGCGGGCTCAGGCTGACATGGAGCTTCACGACACCCAATAAGTGCGTGTTTGCTATGGTGGACGCGGGTGGAATCGAACCACCAACCTGTCGATTAAGAGTCG
>Ga0182024_10006274_pt1 | contig 26198 bp, 19 predicted proteins | sample P32metaG_FD_120480 | JGI IMG/M metagenome (GOLD analysis project Ga0182024, IMG submission 120480) | Permafrost microbial communities from Stordalen Mire, Sweden - P3-2 metaG (Illumina Assembly) | ecosystem: Environmental > Terrestrial > Soil > Wetlands > Permafrost | place: Sweden: Stordalen... | reverse complement strand
TGGATGGCTGCGCTTCGGGCGGGGGTTGGTGGAGCTTGCAGAAAATCTTTTAGCCAGGTGTCGTCGTGATCGTTTTGAAGAGTCTGGGCCAGGGTTTGCAGTTCGGGTGGCCGGTCGAAGGATGGTGCATGAGACAGCGGGGTCAGGAGCGATTGGGGTTGTTGGTGCTGTCGCTTTTCTATCTTTTGTTTCAGGGCGTCGAGGTGGTCGCGTGCTTCCTGCGCCCATTCTCCATGGGGGTCTTCACGCAGATAGTGTTCCCAGTCTTCTACGGCCTGGCTGTAGAGGAAGAGCTGTTCGCAGGCCAGGGCGCGGTTGAAGAGGGCGATGGGATCGCTGGGATTTTTGGCCAGGGCCTTGCCCAGCGCCTCGATGGCGTTGCCGTAGTCGAGGGCGTGATCTGCGCGTTGTCCGCGCATGTAATAAGCAGAACCAAGGTCAGTGAGTAAGGGGGCAGAATCGGATGAAGCTAATTGGGCACGCAGCAGGGTTTTGACGGCCGAGTCGTAGTTTCCATCGAGGAGATCGGCACGGGCGCGCGCGTCGAGCCAGGTGGGGTCGTTGGGATTTTTCTGGAGCTTCTCGCTGATCAGGGCTTCAGCTTTTAATAAGGATGCAGGTTTTTCAAGGTTGGAATCGGTGGCTCCGCGTTCTACGCGCAGGGGTGAATGTTGCGCACCGGGGATTCTTACATCCAGGGTGCGGCGTTCGGTGTAGGCGCTGGCCAATAGCTGATCGACGGAGGCTTCGCGCAACAGGCGTATGCCCACTGATACCGAGATGACGGTGAGGGCGATGGCCGCTGTTGCGAGAACGGGCAGTTTCCAGGAGAAGCGTTTGGCCTGCCATGCGGGAGCCAGCCTGGTGGATTCCGCCGGCTTGGGCGTGGTGTCTTCAGGTCCATAACCCAGGGATTGGGCCAGGCGGCGTTGCCAGTCTGTGTTGGCGCTGGGCAGGGAGGCTACGTGGAGGGCCTCCTCTAGGGTGAGGTCGTCGGCGAAATCGTCTTTTGCCTGGCGAAGGAGTGGTCCGCAATGATCGCATTCGGCGGCGTGGTCGAGGTACTTCTCAGTATTCTGGTTGGCGAAGCCTGCTGCGATCCCTAACCAGACATCGCTGGGCGGGCATTGCCGGCCTTTGATTCCGCGCGCGTTGGGTTTGAGTAGAGCGATCTGCTCCATTGCCAATTCGTGGGCGCGCATTCTGGCCTGGCAGCTTGCGCAGTCTTCAAGGTGCCGGCGGGCATCGTCGAGGGGGCCGTGATGGGGCGTCGGGTTTGCCTTGCTGTGTTCGTCTGCCAGGAGAAGCTCGTCTATCTGGTCGTTATTCAGATGTGGATACAGGTGCTTCTCCTTTCTAAAACGATTACGCGGACAAAAACCCTTCGGGTTCGCGTTGCATTTGCCTCTTTAGTGGTACATGGGGTTCAGCCATGCGTTGACGCAGGTCTTTGGTCAGACGGATGAGGATGCTTTCGACACCTTTGGGGGTGAGGCGGATGCCGGGGAGGCCGGCGATGGCGCGGGCGGACAGGCCAGCGCGATAGTGGAGCCAGAAGATGCGGCGGTTACGTTCGTGATCGGGCCCGGCGAGCGATAGGTCCAGGTGGCGGGTGATTTCCTGGATGAGTACGGCGCGTTCGATGGATTGGGGGCTTCCGGCGGAGTCATCGGCGGCAGGGGGGACAAAGTCTTCCTGGATTTGTTCGAGTTGGCCGGCGCCGCGCTTTTGGGTGTGGGCGGATTTGAAATGATCGCGCACTACGTTCGCGGTGAGTACTTTGACGTAGCCGGTGAAGGCGTCGGGGTGTTGCTGCTGGAAGGTGCGGAGGATGCGGAAGTTGTCGGCACAGAGCTTGAGGTAGGTTTCCTGGAGGAGGTCGTCTACGGTTTGTTTGGAGGCGTCGCCGAGTCTGCCGGCGGTGCGCAGGATGACGGTGGCAATGAGGCGATGGAAGCGGCGGACGAACTCTTCCCAGGCTTCGGGGTTGCGCGATGCGGCGCAGCGGCGGACGAGTTCCTCAATCGATATGGAGGCGTGTGTCTCCATTGCTTTCACTGGGGGCAGAGTCCACAGTCTACAGGGTTTTTCATGGGGGATGGGTGGGGTTCGCGTGGGGGCACACGTAACCTGCGGGTGATGAGGGGAAGTGGTGCGTGGCTGGTGCGGGTTGGTGCTGCCGGGGGGGTACGGGCTGCGGCGGAAATAGTTCAGGGGCTAAAGGCCGGATGATTCTGCTGGGTTTAGGTGCGGGTTGAAAGGGGCTGCTGAAAAACTCGGTTTTGTATCAGGGCACGACTTTAGTCGGGCAGTAAATGATTGAGAATACGTCGGGCTTTAGCCCCTGAGAGCCTGCCCTGCCTGCCCCGGCTTGCCGTGGGAGCTTGTCGAACGGGTACGTCTTTCCTGCCCGGTCCCGAATTTTTCCGCAGCCTGTGAAGCCCCTGGGGCACGGTTTAGCTCGAAAATGTCCCCAAAGGCGTGGCGGCTAAACAGGCTGCTGAAAAACTCGGTTTTGTATCAGGGCCCGACTTTAGTCGGGCCGTAAATGATTGAGAATACGTCGGGCTTTAGCCCCTGAGGTACGTCTTTCCTGTCCGGTCCCGAGTTTTTCCGCAGCCTGTAAAGCTTGTCATCAGTCACAGGCCTTTGTGGCACGGCTAAACCCGTGCCCTTCGTCCGGAATTTTTTTGGGCGTGGAGGCTTCGGAAGGTGGGGTGCAGGAATTTTGTGGGAATTGTCGTTGTTAGTGGTAAGACAATTGGCACTCGGGATGGCACGCCTTCGACAGATAGGATCACTGGTCCCACTTGACGAAATCACAATGGACGGGAGAGGGAACTTTGCGACTAGAGATAGTGGCGCGACGCGACTTCCGTAGGTTCTCAAGCTCTGCAACCCCTGTTTCCAGGAACCCCAGCATGAGGCGTGAAGATGCCAGGAAAGATGTGCCCTTTCATCAGTTCATCTACCGGGTTAATCCAGATAAGACGATTGATGCGATTTGTGCGTTTTGCTATATGACGGCTGGGACCGCTCAGACGCACGCGGAGCTTCGGCTGCAAGAGTGCGCGCATCGGTGCCCGCGGGCCTGAGGTTTGGGTGGACCTTGACCCGAGCATCGGAATTTGGTGGCTGGGTTGATCGGGGCTTGGAGAGTTCGGAAAAAAAGTGCGCTTTATGCGCCAAAAGCCTCCCTGCGCGGTGGTCTGAGGGCGGGGTGGTGTGCTAAGTCCTTTGTTTTATCAAGATGATCATTTCATTTTTTCCCGCCCCTCCCGTTGGCTGGAGTGTGGCCGTGCACAAAATAGTGCGCGGTAAGCGCGGTAAGTCCGTGGGGTTCGCTTGGCTTTAGGGATGGACACGCGGTATAGATGCGGATTTGGGAGGTTTATTGGCGGTGGGATGTTGATTTTTTTTGGGGTTGGCCAAATTGGACAGCACATGAAGCCTTCACTGACCCTAAGAGGTTGGGGAAGAGACTGTCGACGAAGGGGACTGTGCCGTAAAAAGCCTGCGCTTGACGGCTTCAGCCGCTGAGGCACGCTTTTCAAGACTTGTAGGGCGAGGCCAACTCCATGTCTGAGTTCGCGACCGACGATCGGATGGACGTACCTCAGGGGCTAAAGAGCGTGCTTGAGAACTCTATTTCCAAGCTCAGGGCAGGCTCTGCGGGACTGAATTTCGGTAGCTGGATGCTTGAATGGGGCGGAGGCCGCGGGAGAATTCGCTCAAGTTCGTTTGGCTCGTGAAGCCAGGTCTCAGAGGCGAGACCTGATCACCGATTGGACAACTCCCCAGTTGCCGCCGTTGGGTGGCGAAGATACACTCTGGCGGGGAGCGAATTCATGCCAATGCCCATAATGACGCTTACGCACGGGATCCCGATCTGGTTCCTGGTTTTAAGTCTGTTTCTGCCCAGGGTTTCGTTGTTTATCGGGTGGATCCACATGTGGTGGTTTTTTGTCCCTCAGCCTTGGGCGGCTGTGTTGTGGGCTCTTCTTCCCAGGGTGCTGGTTCTGATCTTTATCCATGCGCACCGAGGGTACGACTTGTGGTTCTGGATACACCTGGTGACGGCTGTCGTGGTGTGGTGTGGATCTGGGGCTTCTCATAACAACAGAAGGATGCGGAGACGGCGTAGCTATTGATGAAAACTAATGTCCGGTCACTCTGTTTCGAGCCAATTTCGAAAGTGCTTTGTATCAGGGCACGACTTCAGTCGTGCCGAAAAAGAGCCAGTAGGACGAGGGCTTTAGCCCCTGCGGCGCTGTTTCCCTCTCACTTCGGCTTCGGGCAGCATTCGGCAGCTCAACCTGCGAGGAGGACATTACTTTTGAAGCATTCAATAGCTCGCTCGTGAGGGGCCGGGCCGGATCATCGGCGGAGCTGGTAGCCCGAAGGGAGCTGTGCCGGAGACTTCAGCGAAGGTTGCGGGGTTCCAAATGTTCAGGATATATTACTGGATATAGAGGGAATCGGGCATGAGCAATATGGCGCAAAAACGAGCCATTAAGAACTATCGCAGCCGCCTCAGGAAAAGGGGTGTCGCCCGGTTCGAAGTTCTGGGTCTTGAAAGCGATCGCGACCTGATTCGCTCACTGGCGAAGAAACTCGCACAGGACGATCAGGAGGCAAACAGAATCCGCTCAGAGGTCATGCGGACAGTCTGCGATGCTCCTCCGAAGGGCGGGATCCTCGCCGCTCTTCGCCGCTCGCCCCTGGTGGGCGCAGATCTGATCATGGAACGACCAGCGGTTGCAGGCAGAAAAGTCGACCTGTGACGCGATATCTGCTGAACACAAATATCATCAGTCATGTAACGAAACCGCTACCCTCCAAGGCTCTGCTGGAATGGCTGGCTGACCAGGCGGATGACACTGTGTTCATTTCTTCGCTGAGCCTGGCGGAGATCTGTCGCGGTATTCTCGAGAAGCCTTCGGGCAAGAAACGCAGAGAGCTGGATGATTGGTTTTCCGGTCCGGAAGGGCCGCAAACTCTGTTCCGTGGCCGCGTGCTGGCGTTCGACGAAAGGGCTGCACTGGTGTGGGGCCGCCTGATGTCGGAAGGCACAGCCGCGGGCAGGCCGAGGAGTGCGCTGGATATGGTGGTTGCCGCGATCGCCGAGGCCAACGAGTGCGTCCTCGTAACCGACAATGAGAAGCATTTTTCTGGAGTGAGTGTCGTCAATCCACTTCGCCCTGGAAGAGGGAAGGCGTAAAGGCAGGTTTCAAAAGCGGGACCGGGCCGCTTGGGTTGTTACTCCGCGGGAGTCTTTTGGATGATAGGTTTCGATGGTTTTCTACGCCTTATTTAATAGGAAGCAAATTTGAAAACGAGGCGGCGGTCCATCGGTTGCAACCACTTCCGGATGCTGCTTCGTCGGCCACCGCATTCATTTGGTTTGTCCCCGGTGAGCCTGATGATCTCGGGGGAGGGCTTCAGGTCCAACGGCGTCAAGCCCTTATGCGGTGGCCGAAGATCCTCGGTTCCCGTGATCGGGGTCATTGTGAAGACGCCTGGATGGGAATGCCGTTCATTGTGACCACCGGGAGAATTCGCGACCGGAAGACTGCGATGTTTGAAGGTCCCGACACGGATCTGACGGCTGCTGACTAGAACGGGGCGTTCCCGGCGAGCCTTTGATTTGGTGCTCGTGACGGGATTGTGATTTGAGGTTAACGATGTGCTGCAAGATTTTCTGAGGATTCCGGCGGCGGCTGCTATTTGTGGTGTTGGAAAGCAAAGAGGGAACGACGCTGTCGATTGAGTTGACTCTGTTATTGATGGGCCTCTCGTTGTGTTGGTTCAGGGTGGCGTCAAGGCTGCTTCATCTAGTGATCAAACGGCTTTTCCCTATCTCGGTCGGAGTACCCGGAAGGCGTAAGTTGCAATCTCAGTCGATTCCCCCTTAGAGTTGGTTTGGCTTAGCTTGATCTGGTAATCGTTGGGACTGAGGATCTGACCGGCAACGATCAGAGACACTTTGCCAGACTTGGCCTGAGCAGCAGTCAAAAACACCTCCTTGCTCCAAACCGTGTCACCGTCTGGATTAACCAATTCTTCCTTTAACTTGCCCTTCTTGGCACCGGAACCAAGCAATGTCAGCTCCGTAATGTGTTCGCCAGCGTGAATCATTGGGAGGGCCTTGGAGCCGCCGCCACCTCGCATCTGCCCTGGCGAGGGAGTGAGCATCACTGTAGCAATCCCGGTCGTGGTTTGTTTTGCGGGCCCCACTGGCCGCGAATCGAGGGGTGTGACCCTATTTTCTGATGTCTGTACTGGGGGTAGCAGACTGGGTTTCCTAGAGGCGCTCAACGAAGCACGAGGGGGAGGCACATCCAACCGCCTGGATTCTTGACGTCTCAGCACGCCCACACCAACGAGAATACAAAGGCATGCGGTGGACGCGATGAGAAACCATTGATTTCCGCGAATACGGGAACGCCAACCTCTGGGCTGGAAAACATAGGTCGCACCCTGAACTGCGGCGCATTTCGAGAGCTGCGCGGGTCCTGTCAAACGAGGGCTGCCGCCATCCGAACCGCCGTTCCCCGCAGTTGTCCTGTTCCTCAGTGTCTCAAATGGGGGGGCGAGACCACGGTGCAGTCAAGTCTGGTCCCCTTAACACCCCTGACGCTTGAGCTTGCCTAAGGCGAAGAGCCGAGTACCTGGAAAAAGCATCGGCGTAACGGCAACGGATCGCTGGCCCTGTGGCATTCCTTTCGCCTGGTAATGAATGTGTGCCGAAGTTATCCGCTAATGCTCACTGAGGCGGCGGCACAGCTAGCAGTCGTGTGGTGAACGAGATAACGGTTCCCCTCGGTCCGTTCCACCTTTGGCGGAAGCGTCAATTCCTCTGGTTCAACACATTTGGGAATGAATTTACCCGCCTCCGGAAGGCGATTCGGGTTTGGGACCTTCAATATGAAGTTGCCGGGGTCCAGTGGACCAATGACCGAAATCAGATTCTTGAACATACTTGACGCATGATCCGGTGGCGCGGTCCCGGGAGGGACTGTATGAAAATGAAAGTTTGAAGTGATATTGTTGGTTCCGTGGACGACCATAGGCTGCCCTTTGAAGTTCAGCAGAAACGCCCCCTCATATTCAAAGATGTGCGCTGAGGCAAAAAGACCGGAGCCGTCTTTCGACTTGATTTTGTGGTTTAGGTCGATATTTGTCACGGATGAGCCGCGCAGGAAATCGGCAGCTATGATACGAGTCGGTAAAGGAAGCGATATCACTCGGATCCCCGGTGTGCTGAAAATAGGCTTCAAATCGCCATTGACGTTCTCAAAATGCTGAAAGGATTTGCTACACCCTCCTGCAAAGAGATCTTTTACAGAATTGTAAGGCGACTTAAATTTCGGAAGCTCTACTGGATAGGCGTTCCTTGCCACATCAGCGCCACTTGTCCGATTCTCTCCCAGAGAGGGATTGTTGTCGATTCCCTGGGAACCTGGCCAGACGCCGTAGGGAAAGGAGTGACCTAAACTCGGCATGTCCTGCGTGATGGCGAGCAACCCCGGGTCGAGTATAGAGTCTTTGCAAAATATCCATGCACCAATGAAAAAGATGCGAATGCCAGGCTGGAAGCACGCTGGATTCTTCGAACCCCAAGCTTTTCGTTCGCAGCCCGTCAGGAAAGGCAACGACGAGCCTGCGGCCAGCCCCACAGAAGCACGAGTGACATGTCGTAAGAACTTACGTCGACTGTAGTTCATCTTTCTAACCCCCTAAAATTTCAGTTCGCGAAGAATTGAAATGAGGCCCAGTAGTACGGGTGTTGCCACTCTTTCTCTAAACGCACCGTGTTCTGTGCCAACCTAAGCGATTGCGTAGGAGAGATACCTTGGGTTATTTTTCGATAGAAAGTAAGCATAAGGAAGTCTGTGCTCCGGTCGTCAACATCCCAATTGCTCGCTATAACGGCATGAACTCCGGCGACGAGAAGAGCATTTCTGAGATCGACCGGCGCTTCCATGCGATCAGGGTTGGAACTGGTAGTGTTGCATGCGGCAAGTACGGCCATCTTACAACGCGGAAGCTTGAGCGTGGTGAGCAGCTCTGCTCCGAGTGCGGATTGTAGTCCGTTCGGTGAAAAAAGCAAAAGATGGTTCGATCCATTTTCTGCCGTCGCATGGCCACTAAAGTGGAATATCTCTGCTGACTTTAAATCGCTGAGTATTCTCCGGGGGATAGCTTGGAGCCCGTCAACCAGTATGACGTCCGGGAAGAGCGCAACAATGCCTGAAGCTTCCGAATGGCTATCCTGAGCTCGCCCAAATCCATTCACTAGGACAACGCGGCTGGTTAAGGGCAATGCCGATTCTGGTCTGAGTATTTCGGGACGAATTGCCCACCAGGCCGGCAGAAGTTTGACTTCATATGCGGCTCCCAACCATCGGCCATCGGGCAGTGTCAGCGCCGAGACTGGAATCGAATTCAGAGAAGGGTCCATCTCGAGCCAAAGCGTTTGGGAGGATGTCATCAAGTCGGCAAATGGCTGAAGCAGGGCAGCGTATAGGCGTCCACCGACCTCCCGAATTTCGACCACGCTCGAGCCGCGATCAGAGCAGAGGTGATAGAAGGTCGTCACGAGGAGGTGCACTCGATCGCGGTTCCCTAGGTTGACAGTGCGTATTATTCGCATACCCTTTGGGGCGACCAGCCATCCGACATAACCTTCGTCGACGAGGGCCAAGACTAGGATTTGCTGGTCGGACGGAGTCGATCCGGCGTCGGACGTGAACTGAGCAGTTGGAGAGGGGGTGGCGGAGGGTTTCCCAGTGCTTTGATATGCAACATACCGGTAACGCTCCCATGCGTTCAGTGCTTTTGCGCTATCTTTCAGTTCTAGATAGGCTTTAACGACCTTTGTGTATTCAGGAGCGTTTTCGCGCTGCCATTGCTCTCTCTCTACTATTGAATGGAACGAACGAAGGGTATGTTCTGCCTCGTTTACAGCAGCCAGTGCATTGGAACGCGCTTGTACAAAGTCCCCACTGGCTAACTGGGCTCCTACAAGGTCGGTAAAGAAATGAAGTCGTCCAAATTGATAATCGCTGGCAACGAGAGCTTGCTGATTTTGTTCAAGCAATTCTAATGCTGCCCGGGACTCGCCTCGGCGAGACAGAATCTCCGCACGGTCTGTCTGCCATTCGGCTCGATATAGCTCGATGGAGGGAATTTGCTTGCCCGAGTTGGTAATCTTCCAGGCCTCGGCAAACGCTTGATCCGATAGAGCGTAGTCTCCCAAGCGCCCAGCGATTGTTGCCAGGCCTTCAAGTGCGTAGGCGTACGTAGTAGCGTCGCCGGAGGCGGCGGCTATCGGCACGTTCGTTCGCGCCAATTCCAATGCGACATATCTGAGATCCAATGCCTGAGCTGCCTGCACCAGGTCGTAGATGAATGAGTATTCCCGGATTGGCGGGCAGCGAATCTGTACGCAATGTAGCAGGGCAGTTGTGTCTACCTGCCAAGCCTGTGTCGGACTTCCACGGAAGTCCAGTATCTCAGCTTGGCCTGCGAGAGCCCGCAGGCCAAGCCAATCGAGACCATAGCTCTCACTTTCGTCCGCTGCTTCATCATACTTGTGACTAGCTGAGGCAAAATCGCCCTTTAGAAAGCTGCAGATGGCCTTTTCCAATGTGAGCTGTGTCCTCACCCAAGCGTAGTCCTTAACGTGCGGGTCACGCTCCAGTACTTGAGCGACGGAAAGACACTCTCGTGCGCGATCTAGGCGTTGCAAAGCGTAGGTTTCAGCGAGCAGCCCGCGCAACCGACCGGGGGTATTCCCCACGGCAGTGTAATCGGCTACCGCATTGTGACTTTGGGCCAGGGAGACCCCGTTATCACCTGCCGAACCTGCTCGGACAGCTGCGACAAGATTACGATCCCCTTTTTCGCTCGCGGATTGCTGCTGGGCCTCAATCCAATCGTGGAGCCAATGGTCGCGATGATGTATGCCTATCTGCGCGATCTGGGACAGCCGTGTCCGAACAGTCGGTTCGGCGCGCCAACGCGGCAAGAGCTGTTCGGTTGCCTCGGCAAGTAATGCTTCGTAGTTATCCCCCTCCCTTTGACTCGCAGTAAACAAGCGCTGTGCAGGCCTTGCCGCATCCCCACCTGCGGGCCTCTGGTGAAGGAACACGCCTTGGGAAACCCTGGCGATTTCCGCTTCGATTGCTTTGCGCCACTCTGGGGACTTCTCCGAAGCTAGCGCTGCGTGTAGATCGTCGAGAGCCTTGGCTCTTATGCCCTGTCGTTCCCAGGTGAGAGCGCGATTGTAATACAGCAGCGAAAGATTGCGAGGAGATGCGCGCAGTTCCTCGCTGTAGAGTTCCGCGGCTTCGGCGTAGGCCTCTGCAGATCCGCTTTGTTCACCGATCTCGAACCACGCAGCTGCGAGGTCAGACCGCAGGTTAGGTAGTAAATTGTTGCCAGCTTGGGCGATCTCTAGATCGCTGCGCGATTCCTGAGCGTTGCCGGCAAGAAGCTCCACCTCACCTAGTATCTGGTGCCAATATGCGCTACTTGGCGTTTGTTCAAGGTGCTTCTGTGCGCGCAGCCGCAACTCTAGCAAGGGCACGGGCTGGCGAAGTCCAGTCTTCGCCCCGCGGGTTGCAGAGGCCAAAGGGACTGGATTTCCACCGTCGATTCGCAAAACCGTTGTTCGTTGCTGGTTAAAAGCGAGTGCCAACAAGTGTGCTTCGGAGGGGTTTGCGGCACGCCAAAGAGAGATTCCCGAGAATCCAAGCGCGGCAGCAGCTATAGCTGCGCCGAATGCGAACACCCAAGATGGTCTGATGCCGAGACGCTCCAGGAACGGGGTTCCATCGGATTGAGAAACACCTCGGACGATCGGACTCCAGCCTCTTATCGGCCACCGCCATTTGGTTCGTCCGTCGGCCTTCGATGCGCCAGCTGCCAAGGACACGCGCTCGGCCAGTCTTTTCTGCCATTCCGGAGTGGAGCTATCCAAGCCTTTGACGGCCACTTCCTCTTCCGAGTTCGGGTCGTCCGCAAAATCGGCATACGCCTCCCGGAGGAGCGGTCCGCAGTGGTCGCATTGGGCTGCGTGGCTCCGGAGATTCCTAGAATCCTGACGAAAAATCCCCGCTGCCACGTCTACCCAGACATCTTCAGGGGGGCACATTGGGCCTTTTACTCCAGGCATATTGGATTTGAGCGAGGCTAGCCGAGCGATCACCTGTTCGTGTGCGCGCATCCGGGTCTGGCACTCTCCGCAGTCTTCAAGGTGTCTCTGGGCATCCCCAAAGTAATCCCGGTTGCCGTCCTCCTTTGACTTATCATCCGCCATCATGCGGAGAAGCTCGTCTATTTGGTTGGTGTTCAGATGAAGATTCAACTGCTTCTCCTCTCTACAACGATTACGCCGGTATAAACCCTTCGGGTCCGCGTCGGACTTGCTCCCGTACTCTGACCTTGGGCTCAGCCATTCGTTCGCGCAACTCTCTGGTAATACGCATGATGATGCTTTCCACACCCTTCGTCGTGAGCTCGACGCCCGGGAGATCTGCGATCGCTCGCGCGGAAAGTCCCGCTCGATAGTAGAGCCAGAAGATCTCACGATTCCGTTCCTGATCCGGGCCAGCAACACAAAGCTCAAGGTGTTGAGCGACTTCCTGGATCAAAACTGCGCGTTCTATGGACTTTGGACTTCCGGCAGAGGCGTCGCTTGCCGCAGGAACGAAATCGTCGTCGAAGTGTTCCACGTGGCCTGCTCCGCGCTTTTTGGTCTGGGAGGCCTTGAAATGATCGCGTGCCACGTTCGCGGCCACCGCCTTCACGTAGCCAATAAATGCGTCGGTATGTTGCTGCTCGAAGCTACGGAGGATATGAAAGTCGTCCGCACAGAGCTTGAGGTAGGTTTCCTGGATAAGGTCGTCGACCGTTTGTTTTGACGAATCACCGAGTCTGCTTGCCGTGCGAAGGATTACGGTTGCTATTAGCCTCTGGAATCGACGGACGAACTCCTCCCACAGTTCTGGGGTTTGTGAAGCGGCGCACCGGCGCACCAGTTCCTCAATCGATATAGAGGAGTAGCTCTCCATCTCTCATCCTCGACGTGCAGAGCCAACATTCTACAAGGGTTTTGTAATTTTGGCTGGGCTAGAATTTGGGGTTTCCGTTATAGGCTTTAACAGCGGTGTTCGGGCATTTCCGGAGTGTCCGCGGGGAACCGGAAGCGGATACACCAGCGTTCCAGGTCCCCGTAGGACGACTAGGTTCACGAGCAAAAACGCGCTCTACGCAGGAGGTTACCTATTGATTTCGCAGGAACTCTCGTGGACTCTCGTTTACCGCTGCCATTGCCGCTTAGCCGCCGCATCTGGGAATCTGGGAATGATGCCGAAAATGCACAAGGCGTGCACTTCTACGAATTCTCCTCACCCATAGGCCCGGACAGGAGCGATAAATGTCATCTGAGCGTCTTGCTATATGACGGCCGACACTCGTACCAAAACTGCGCGTACGAGCGTGCGCCCGTCATTGCCGGGATTCGCAAAGCTGCCCAGGCCAAGCCTGATGTATTCGCCTCATCGAGGGTTGTTGCTCCCTGATGCGATTTCCCGCGTCCTGGCATTTGCGGTCACTCGTGGACACAGAAGAAAAAATGAGACCCCTCTGCATTTAGCCCGAGCCATTTCATAAAGATAGCGGCGCTTGCGATCGAACGGTTACGGGCCTAGATAATTCTCGGCCCTTTCCTTTGGGAACGCTTGGATAACCCGCCAAGCGCAGCGGAGCCACCATCAAAATGACTCGGCTCAAATTGGTTAGCTAAGTTGCAGGGATTTAAAGAGACCTATCGTTATTAGAAGCAATCGGGAGAAATGGATAGTAGTCAAACTCCAGGGAGTATCTATTTTGTCGCACATTGATCCTCCTCTCTTTACGGGAGTTTCGGTCGTCGGCCAACCCCAGTGTCGTTGCCGTCAAGATGACGGCCGCAAATTGCTTAAATAAGTTGCAGGGATTCTACGAGACCCATCGTTATTAGAAGCGATCGAAGAAATAGATGGTAGTCAAAACCTAGGGAGTGTCTGTTTTGTAGGTCGCTTGGTTCTCCGTAAAAGGCTTAGTACCTTTCATTTGCTGGGTAGGGCGGGCAAAGGATCGAAGGCATGTTGAACTTTGCGGTTGTCTTTCTTTGGCTGCGGTCGCATCCATGTCACCGAGTGTTTGGTCCAGATGAGCGATTACGGGATACTATGAGTTCGATTCTTGGAGCTATGGACTTGCTGGGAAACCGACACGCGGCAGCGGCGCGGATAACCGAACGGTAGAGCTTCTGAGCTTCCTCATAAGACGTGGAGGGATTCGCTCCCCGATTCTCTAGCCGAATTGTGCAATCGCCACATTCTAAGGCGGTTATTGATTCATGCCATATCAGAGTTTCGCCCCGCACCAAGGGGCTGGTGGTTCCTAGGAACAAGCGATCTCCTCTATACCCGAGAGATTTTCTAACAGCCTTCTATTTGAAGAACCAGGGACTAGACGACCAGCACGCCTAGTTCCTGCGATGAAGGAGTAATACATGTGGAATTGCGACTTGGTTATGTGCCTGGTTCCCTCGTTGGGTAATGAACCTTATTCACTCAGATTTCGTGTTTTCAGTCGAAGCTCGCAGCCATTGCCCCCGCGGAGCACCCGGCGTTCTTGCGACGAATATGCTGTCACCCCAATCGGGCGGGCTCTTTACGCTTTGAGGTGCCTTATGCCTGATTCTCGCTCCAGACCCCTTATTCTTGCATTCGCTTTATTCAGCGTGTTAACAAGTACGGCACCGGCAACAGCATTGGCAGCTGCAAAGAAGCCAGCGGCGAAAGGTCCTGCGACCATTATGATGCCGGATGCGCGGTCTGGAATGGACTACCCCGGGACGACGATCGATCCTGGTAAAGTTCCGTGGAAGCAGCCACAGTGTCTTCTGGTCGTCGATAGTCCTGCCTGGCTAAAAATCGACTGCTCCAGTTCCACCTTCAAGTTTTCGGGCAAGGTTCCCACGATTACAAAGGACGCTGAGCATAACTTCAAGATCTCGGTCATCGATGGTGTTACTGGGATTAGGTACGATTACCCGGCACATCTGATCGAGCGGCCCGCAGTCGAAGTCATTCCCCTCGATAAGGCAGCAGCAGATGCAGAGGCGAAGGCCGTCGCGACTGCGCCGGACTACAGCAACCTGACACTGCAGCAGACAACCCCGATCACTGAGGGAGCAACTCAGGCGGCGGGAGTGATTCTGAACCTGCCCGGAAAGGCGGCGATTCATATACAGGTATGGACTCGACCTGAAAATGGAGCAGGTCCCGCGGCCCTGATGTCACTGATAAACTCTGCTGCGCCACCGGCGACGGTACAACAGATCGATCTAAAAGGAAACAGCTACAGCCTCCAATTCCCGGCGCCGCTAGCTGCTGGACAAATAATCAGACTAAAGGCAGTGAAGGACGATGGGACGATCGTAAAGGAGTTTGATGAACTGCTGCTTGGCTCGGCTATTACCATTGGTACGATGAGCCTCACCTTAGAAAAGCCTGTTGTGGTTGGGGCTAAGACAGTAAGTGGAACGTTGAGCAGTATGCCGTTCCCGGCGGTTAAGCCGACCGCGGCCTCCGGTAACGTCCCTGCAAGCTACGGCAATTTCCCGGGTATCGTCGTGTGGCTAAGGGATAGCGTCTCGGGGACTTGGTCCCAGGTTGCTCCACCGGTAGGAGCAAACCCACCGCAATTTCTTTCTGTCGGCGCGGATGGCAGCTTTGTGGTCACCCTTCCGGCGACTTTGCAAAGCGGGCAGACGATTCGCGTGGATGTGGTACCGCCACCAGGAAGGTCATTTGCGGGATTTGCACCGTTGCTTCCTCCTCCGTCACCCATCGTGGCCCAGCTATCTCAATGGATTCAGGCACTCAATAATGTTGCACTATCGCAACCGACCATTGCGACCAGCCCCCTTAACGAGGGAACGACGACGATATCCGGAACCGCGACTAGTCCATCTGGAGGGGTACCCGCGGGTATCGTGGTGTTGCGACTCAAGAATCAACCAAGGGGGTTAGCTGGTGACGAAGAACCGCAAGAGATCGCCCAAGGATGCTTCAGGATTGATGAGCTTGGGGCGCAGACACTCGGCCGCATCTTGCCACTGACGACCAGCTCCAGCAACGCACTGGTAGGGCCTGTAGACGCCACGGCGGGGACCTACAAAGTTACCTTGACAGAGGCTCTGAAGCAGGACGATTGGATTCAAGTCGTCCAGGTGTTGCCGGCGGGAGCATCTCTGCCGGGTTCGCAGACGACCCATTGCGCCTCAACGCCTCTTCGAGTGACGTACCCGTTTGATTTTTTCAGAACGAATCTCTCGGTTGTCGCCGGGGTTCTCATCAGCAATAGCTCGGCAAGCAGTGCGACAAGCGCTAACTTCTCACAGGCAAATCAGTTCTATGCCTTCAACGCAGATCATGCCTGGAGGCTGCCAGGATACGATTGCGTGGCATTAAGTAAGTGGGGTAACCCAAACAGGGGTCATTGCCCTCAAGCCGACGGCTGGCATTCGTCACCATTACTTCCGGGAAACGATTCATTCTTCGAAGGCCGGTTTACTGCTATACCGGTGAGTACAGCCGCTGCCACGGTTACCACGACAAATTCCGCTTCTACCTCAACGACGCCAACCTTGCTATCCTCGCAAAAAGTGTTCCGCGTTGAGACCGGCGTTTATCTCCCGTGGGTGCTTGTACACGGCCAGGGAGATCATCCCCAAGGTTTGTTTATCGGGCCTCTGGCTAAGGCTGGCTTCGACACCGTCACGGGAGCGGGCACGGCGACCAACGTCATTCTCCCCGGAGGGGCGGTAGGAACCCTGAATTTCCAGACTGCGTACAAGTTTTACGCTTATGGTGCGCGGCTAGGAAATATGTCTCTTTCGCAATCGCCGAACAGGGCGCCGCTCCTTGAGCACTATCTCGACATAACCGTTGGACGGTACAGCAATCTTCAGAGCTATATCTGCCACTATGCCAAGGATCCATTGCAGGTGGCGCAACCAGGTTCTTCGTGCTTCGCTGATTATCCGAATATATTTAAGTCTCTTAGCGATGTCGCTGACAGCAGAAAGCAACTCTATCGTATCGACCTTGAGGGTCTTGTGCGGGTACCTGTGCCGGCTACTGCTATCCCGTTTTATATCGGATTTAACGCCAACATAGCGCAACACACGTGGCAAGCTGAAAATGTGGATCACGGCTATGCGCCACCGGATGATATCCGAATATTATTCGGAACGAAGATTGATATTGGTACGCTTTTGTCATCTCTCAAGCTAGGCGCCAATTAGCGCTGCGGTTTACGGAGCTTCTTCAACTGCAGACCCAAGTACAAATGGACAGCGATGTGCATTGGAGGTCCTGGCTGGCACCGAATCTCGTTGGGATATGCGGACGCTAGGCCGCGATGGTTAACGGTGAGAGGCGCTGGCGGTGAGTCCGACAGGTGGGACATATCCTCAACAGTATTGTGCGGGATCGCTTTTCTACCGTATTTTCGAATTAGAAAAGCGGGGCCGAACGAAACTTGGAAGGCTTTCCTCCGCGCCTGCGGTTTAGGCGCAGATGAACTTATGCTGAAGGGTTTACGTGATTGTGGAGGGTGGTGATATGCCTTATCGCGCAATAAGTGCAGCGATAGTTTTGCTGTGCTGTGGGAGAGCTGCTTCTTCACAGTCTCCGTCCATCCCGGGTAGATTCGTTGTTGTCTCGGATTCGACCACGTCCGCAGAAGCGCCTCAAGCGGCACCTCCTCCAAATCTAGTGCACCTCCCTCCTGAGCATCAGTGCCCGGGTCTCTTTCCCAGCGATCTCACGCGACAAAACTGCGAATACGGTCAGCGGCAGCGCGCGGTGGATTGGGTGACAACCTCCTTCACTGATCGGGCTATTCTGACTGCCGCGGCTTCTGGCTTTGGTAGCTTCATCGTCCGGTCGCCCAACGAGTGGCCCCGAACGTCACTCGGCTTTGCAGAGCGTTGGCGTGCTAGTTACTTCAGCGGCATGGGGAATGGTACAGCGCAGTTCGTGCTCAATTCAGCATTCAACCTTGATCCTCGTCACGTAAGTTGTGCCGTCGACGAGCTTATACGCGAACGAAGATCGGGTACTCTGGACCTCCAGGTTGAGCCAACCTGCTCTTCGGCACATAGAGTGCTACATGTTCTTGAGGACACACTGGTGACTAGGAAATCGAGCAACGACGGCCTTTCGAAGTTGAGGTGGCCGAGCCCGCGTCTGATCGGTGGGTTCGCTGGAGCCTACTCCGAAGCCCCGTGGCAGCCGGAGGCAGAAAACACACCCGCCGCCATCCTCACACGCGCCGGAGAGTCGCTAGTGGTTCCTCTGATCGGCAGTATTTTTAATGAATTTCCCACTGTGCTCAACGGCATCACGAAGCCGTTTCATAGATCGAAGCCACTCCCGAAGCGCCCTTCGGAGGTGCCGCAGTGAGTCACTTGATCTGTAGAACGCGGCGATGGATCATTCTATGCCCCTTGTTGCTGGCTCTGGGCTGTGTTCGGGGTAAAACCTACCGAGGCAGTATCCCGGTTGAAGAAGTATCGCCGCAGCCTTTGTTTCCGAGTGATGCGGATCAACTGCCGCCGGGTCCCCCGTGTAACGCCCATAAGGCCGCCGACTTTCACGGAGCGTGCATCGCCTATATCGAGTTCGACGACCTAGGCGAGTTGCGCTCGCGGGATGCGAACGGCAGGGCAACGCAGGTTGGCGGCGCTCTCGACCTGATCAAGGCGGCCGAAACTGACGAAAACCCGAACGAGAGGACTCAGCCTGTCATCATGGTGTTCGTGCACGGCTGGAAGCACAACGCTTCCGCTGGTCCGCCGGAAGATGCCAATGTGCAAGGAGTTAAAGACTTCCTGAACATGTTGCAGGCTCATTATCCGGAGCAATACATCGACAATAAGGGGAATTCCTGCAGTGCGGCGGCAAATGCAGGTTGTCTTCTGCTGCGGCATCCTGTGCTTGGTGTCTACATCGGTTGGCGAGGGAATTCCGTACCGGAGATCTTCCCTATCACGCAGACTCTATCCTACTTCGGTAGGCAGAATGTCGCGTATCGTGTCGGCAACACGAGTCTTACGGACACGCTAAGCCAGATCTCCGAGCTGGCTCATCCGGATGGATCCGGAACCGATCCCTACCAGCCTTTCCTGTTGATGATGGGGCATTCGTTCGGTGGCCTAGTGCTGGAGCGTACACTGGCTCAAGCGTTCATGCAACGAATGGCTATTGTAAATGAACAACGCAGTCGAGGAATTCCAGCGCAATTTGCAAAAGCATCCTTCGCGGACCTGATCGTGTACGTGAACACGGCAGTGGTGGCAGCAGACTCAAAGCAGGTGATTGATCAGTTTGCACAAAATCAGGTGAAGTCGAATGGAGCTCCCGATGGCAAACGCTATCCATTCATAGTTTCAATCTCTTCTACCACCGATCAGGCTACGGTTACTGCCGTAGGTATAGGGCACGCGCTGCCAACCTTGGGAATGAAGCTCACAGGATCTCTGCGCAGCCATGTTCCCCTGGTGTGCTACGAGCCCGAGGCCTCTCCCGAGCGCCCGACGAACTCCGTTATCACAGACTTTTCCCAGGGGGATTTTTTCATGAGGACCGCACCGCACTTTGAAGTCATGCAGAGTCATGAGCTGATCAAGGTCAGGGGTGACCAATGCACCCGGCGCGCGGGACTTCTCGATGACCCCGCGGTTTTTCCGATTCAGACCGGAAACAACTTGAGTGAGGTGGGGCAAGAGAAACTGCGTGAACGCGTCAAGCTAGACAGCTTTGGTCCTACGGACAAACTTGGCGGGGCCTGTTATCTGGTGGTTCCGAAGAACAGTCAATCCGTCGATTCGCCGCGCTGCAATGGAACGCCGTATTTCGTCATGGAAGTTCCCCCAGAGATAATCCCGGATCACGGAACAATCTTTACACAGCGGTTCTTTACTCTTTTGTCTGTGTTTTTACAGCCTGTCGCGCAAACGGCAAACGACCCGACTCGTCCGCAGCAAGGGGTAATCGTTAAACGATCTTTCACAATGAGGTAGCTCGTCGGATGATACATGACAACGAGGTACTGCTTTGATATTCGATGCAGCCGATATGTTCAGATTCGAATACGCCGGAATCGGCCACCCCGTCTATTGGAACGGCGACGGCCCCGGTGTCATCATGCTGCATGAAATAAACGGAATGACCCCCGCGTTCTGTCGCACAGCGAACCGCATCTCCGAGTGGGGTTATAGGGTATATGCGCCACTCATCTTCGGTCGACCAAATGAGAAAGTCTCAGTTTTTCGTGGTGGACTCACTGTGATGTGCGTTCGGCGGGAATTTGATCTTTGGCAGGGGGAAGGCTCCAGCCGCATTACGCCTTGGCTTCGTGCACTGAGTGGCCGAGTCAACGGTGAGACAGGCGGCCGGGGAGTAGGCGTCATAGGAATGTGTCTCACCGGCAACGTCGTGTTGTCGATGATGGTGGATCAGTGCGTGAAGGTTCCCGTGATGTGTGAGCCGTCGCTTCCATTCCTGAATTCGTATGCACTGGGTGTGCCCAAGTGCGATGTAGACTCAGCCATTAATCGTTCCCGTATTACCCCGCTCTTAGCCTATCGGTTTAGCGAAGACAAGATATGCCCTCACGCGCGCTTTGTTACGCTGCGGGCAAGGTTTCCTGTTGAGGGCCTAAAGGCCACGGAGATCCCCAGCGGACCAGCTTCGCCTTTTGACATTCCGAAGAATGCGCATTCGGTGCTTACCGGCGATTACCCCTGCCAGGAAGATCCAAATCACCCGGTACAGCACGTGCTCGACGAGATTCTGATGCAGTTTAGCCGGTACTTACGTTGAGAGGAGAAGCACAATCGGGTTTAGCTATCCTGTCGAATCATGTCGCCGTATCTCGTCTGCGACACCACCGGAAGAGGTAGGGCAGGAGGCAATGCGGACTTTGGGAAACAATCTTGAGCTGTGTGAGGTCTTCCGCAAAAGTAGTAGCGATTTTATTCCTCGCAGTTGGAGCCGCCATTTCCGCCTATCCAATCGTCTCGGGAACCACCCGTTGTATTTGCGCTTGTTGTAGTGGTCATCGGAGTATTTATTATCGTGGCTCGTGTCTACGTGGGAAATGGGTGACCCATTTCTGGTCCGCGCCGAGGAGTGTCAAGTCGGTCCGATCCTACGGTTATTCACAAATGTTGTAATGATTCCATTTTTAAACTCACTACCCTGGAAATCAGGGTTCGGCAACGAGGAAAGTATCCATGCGCACCATTCTGGCCTTTGTCCTAGCATTCGGGATCGCCGCGTCTTTGCATGCGGAGTTTCTTGTACCTGACCGGGAGTATCGTTGTCCGCCGAGCGATCACGCATGCAAGAGCCTTCACAACCTTTCCTCTGTTGAAGAGCACCAGACAGAGAAGGGCAACAAGTTCACCATCAACTTTGTGGAGTTCAACGACAAAGGCCAGCCTTGGAACTCCATAGAACTCAGCGATGCGCTCGACCAGGTTCGAAAAGGGCTCGGTGACGAGGGCAAGGGGGCGGCCCTGGTGGTTGTCTATATTCACGGATGGCAGAACAATGCTGACGATGTAAAAGGCTCCTGCCAGGATGTATGCCGGTTCCGCGACAAACTGCTGACGCACCTGGCCGATACACAAGCGGAAGCAGGCGGTAGGCCGTTGAAGGTGGTGGGAATTTATCTAGCCTGGCGCGGACTGACATTTACGGTCGAGCCGTTCAAGCACATTGTCAGTTACTGGCCGCGACGCGGCGTCGCACGGCATGTGGGACAGACAGGCATGTTTCAGGCATTGACGCAGATCGAAAAAGTAGTGGGCGAGAAGCGCCAGAGCTACGTGCTCGTCCTTGCTGGGCATTCCTTCGGCGCCCGGGTACTGGAGAACGCCGCCGATACGCGCGACCGCCAACACACCGGTTTCATGCTTACCTACCGAAGCGAGGTGACGCAGTTATCGGCGCAACAACCTATGTCTTTGGGGCTTCTGTCAGAGCAGAAGCGTGCATTGAACACAGACCTTCCCGCGGACCTTGTCTTTTACGTGAACGCGGCAACTGCTTCTACGGTGACTCGAAAGACCATCAAAGATTTCCGGGAGATGTGCAGTAAGACCCCAAACGCTCCTATCTGTCGCGCAGATCCGTTCTATCTTGCGGTCTCGTCTCACGCGGACCTGGCCACCGGCATCATCATGCCGATTGCTAACCTCGTCTTCCCGGCCCTGACCTCGGATCATCTTCACCTGATCTCTGCAGCCGACACGCCCTGGTTGCACACTCACAATGATCCCTCTCCGGGATGCCGTCCGGCGCCAAGCGTGTGTTTCACGGTCACTCCGGGCGAGCCTACGGGCCAGGAATCGGTGGATCGTATCGATGGCAGGACGCAAGTGCCCGGCAGGATTAACCAGCCCTTCTGGATATTCAACGTCGGTAAGAACGTGATGAAGGATCATGGGGACGTGTGGAACGATGCGGTGACCGATCTCGTGACCCACGTCATTCGTCATTACGCGAAACCGGAGGTTTCAACTGCTGTCGGTTCAATTAGCCGAGAGTGCGCGTTAAATCACGGAACGCGAGGAACGGTGACAGGTGACAAAAAACGGGAAGTTTCGAGTCCACTTCAGTCCATGGTGTCCTCTTATTCCGGGCCTGCTCGGAGCTAAATCAAATCTTTCACAGCTTCTCGTTCTCGGGTCTACAAGCTTAAGGCCCTCAGCTGCTATGGTTTTGCGGTTATGGCCCGTCTCCCCGAAACGCCACCCGAGACTCCAGGGGATAGATATCCTGTCGCCGTATCTCTCGCCCTTTCGGAGGCTTCATTGCAGTTCCCGGCGCATGGTGCAGGGACGACTTAACGATGGTCCCATCGCCTTTGCGGTGCCGGCTGCGTCTGGGCTAAGCTCGTCCGTCCCCTCAATGCCGTCCGGTCCTCCGGTCGTCTCCTAAAACAAGCGCGATGGTGTGTAAGGCTCCGTTAGTTCTAAATAAGATCTGAAGGGAGCGTTGATTTCGTAACGTCGTTCATCCCCTCGGGTCGTTGCAAACCGCGAAGCCAGAACCACGTTCTTCTTTAGCTCCTTTTTTTCGTCTGAGTAAGCGAACCTTTCTTGACTCACTTCTACTCCTAGAAATGTCAGGCTCACAAGCTGTGAAATTACGTCCTCAACGCTCTCCGCGGCAATTCCTGCCGACGAGATGTGTTGGCGGACGGTGGATTCCAGGAGAACAGAAGGTCCACCGACGAACTCAAGGAGGACTTTGTCTAAGTCAGGGATGATCGAGCTATTCTCGACCATGACGGAGTCCCACGCATATTGGGAATACTGCATTTCACCATCTAAGATATCTTTCTGCTCGACGCGATCATGTTTCCGATTGACCGCAAAGGAAACAGCCGCTTTCACGATGTATACGATGTCACGGGGTCTTGGCAGAATCCGGCTTACCAGGTAGTCTCTGGTGGGAATGTTTCTCACCTCTGAACAAAAATAATGATGCCACATGTCGGCTGGGTCGCTGTCCGGGCCATGAGAAGCTACGTAGCGCTCCTCAATGATTCGCAGTAGCAACTCTGAGTCGTTCCAGGTCAAACGTGTGTGGGAGATCTTGTCTGGCTCGTCAGCAGCCTCAGTAATTCTGTTAAAGATATCGCTGCGCAGAAAGATGGCGCTATTGAATTTCGTGGAATGCTTGTTATGCTCACCATAACGTAGCTCCTCTCCCACTCTCGCGGCTGCGGTCATCAAGCCGACGAGGAAATGTGTTAGCTGTTCAGTGTCCGCCGTCCGCGTCCAAGGTTTATCGAGGTTATCGATGAGTAGAATCACCTGATGCCTTTTGCTCAAGACTTCGCTAAGAACTGAGCGCAATTTACTCAGAAGGCTGTTGTGCAATGCCTCAGATATACCCTGGCGAAACTGTTCCGCTGAGCCTCCTGGAATGACTGTCGCTAGTTTGGTTACTACGCTTTCTAGACGCACCGTAAAGTCGCCCGCTAATGCGTTCTTCTCGCCCTCGATTAGACTCACAAGTTTTGCAGAAGATGGATCAGCTAGAAGCCAGGGAGTTACTACCTCAATTTGACGGGCTGCAGCTAAGGCGATCTCCGTATACAGCATGTATTTCCACAGGCTCTCGATAACATATCCCTTTTGATCGCGTAACTTGTAGGTTGCAAAAAGGCGTGCCAGACTGTCCATTTCGTAGCCGACTGGCTTCAAAATACAAACTAGGTTCGTAGCCTCTTTGCCTATTTCGTGAGCAGCTTGGATGAGACTAGCGGTTTTTCCTGTACCCTTTCGGCCAACAAAGATCGTTTGAGTTCCATTGATTATGTCCATGTGCGCAGTTGTTTCTACGAAGTAGGCTGAAAGTAGGTCCGCCTCATTTTCAGCGACATATTCGCCAAGTTGCTGATGGAAGTCTCGGAGTGCCGTGGCAAGTTTGATCGCGCCAACGTGGCTTGGCTTCGAACTTGCGGAGGGGAACGTTCCATCTTGTGATATTTCTACCAGCCACTCCGCTGTGAGCTTTCCGGCCTCGGCGGGTGTTGTGTAGTATCTCATTCGATCTCTGTAGTCCATGGGAGCGAGGACGTCGTCATGCTCGGTAAGCATCAGTAGCGGTGTATCGAAGCCTTGAGCTAGGCCGCCCACGAGAGCGTATCGGGCGTTGGTGAGTTTGCTGCCGTTTCGTTGGGTGCTCAAGAAGTGAGCAAGGACCCCCGGGGCGTATATCGTTTTCTGTCCGTACCAGTAGAGGGGTTGTACTGAAGACTCTTGGGGATCATCTAAGATAGGCTTTGGATTCAGCCGGTCTGCCACTCGACTGACTCTAACGCTTGCTTCGGTGTCATATAGGCTCTTGAGGTACAGCAAAGGCTCGCTTTTTGTGCTTGGCGGGAGGAGAGGTTCAATAGATTGCCGGAAGATTGTGTGTTCGAGGGTCAGATGTGGTTTATCGGCGAAGAACCCTCTGATGATTTGTTCCGCGTTCGTGTAGGTTTTATAACCAACTGTTGTAAGAAGACGAAGTTGCTCAAATTCAGCCTTGGAATCAAGGTAACTGTTATCCCTTACTAACCAGATTCTTTTATCGCGTGCAATAGCGAAACCCAGCTCAAACATTACGTTAGGGTTTATCGTCGTGATGTCTGCACAGAAAAAGTCGCAATCGTCAATCGCGTCACAAATCTCACGAACGATGTACTTTCCACCATTTCCAAGAGATTCCCAGCTTAGAAGGAGTGCGTTTTGAGTTTTATTGATAGATGCGATTGCGGTCTTTATGGTTTCGGGAATCGAGTGTGGAGCGCTGGCGTAGGCGAAGAATCCTGAGGGGATTGGCATTTTTCCGGCGTACCTCATAGAAATGAAACCATAATACATGGTTGAATGGGCGACGACCGGAGGTGTCCATCCTAGTTCGCAACCACAGCCGTTTCCGACGGCCCACCCCGTATCCACTCCAATATCGTCCGATATTGCCGGCTTTGCTAGTACAGTGACAGCTTAGCAATTGCAACAAGTCAACTGCTCGTCGCCCGGATGGCCGGGCTTGTGCCTTGGAGCGCGACGGGCAATCGGCCGATCGAGCCCACGTTCCAGTACGGTTACGAAGCCTGCCGTTCCAAGGGGCGCCCGACGCCCTTCTCTCAAGGAGGTGAACTTTTCATGCCTAACATTGAGGCACAAGTTACCGGACCGTCGACAATGACTTCCGGTTGGCTGAAGGCATTCGCTGGCGAAAGTCGTTAGCGGAGATTCGGTGACATGATCGTCTGCATTGAGATAAATCGGGGGTAAATCGGGGGTAACTACTTCGTTATTCGTGAACAGAAGGGAGTAATCACGAGTTTACTACCCGCTCTTCCACATGATTATTTCCCACGATTATGGACGACGGCTCCCGAGCGTATTACTGTTGGCCATAAGACAAGATTCTTCTGCCAAACCGGTCGCATGGAGGCAACCGTTGTTGCGTTGCGCCCGGCCACGCGCGGCATCACTGTCAATGAACCCAGAGGCTGCCCCGCAAAATGGTGAATAGATGGTCATCAACCGGCGCAACCATCGCCACCCTACGCCGCGCCAAATTCGATATCGGCGTTCGTAGCTCCAAAGACGGAAAATCAGGTGCCTGGTGGCGGACTTGCCCTCTCCGGAGGATTAGCACCCGCCGCTCAAAGAGGCAAGATGCTCAAATCAATTACTTGAGCACCTTGAGCATCTTCACGAAACAAACGACTTATTTGGCAACGTTGCCAAATCCCAATGTGAAGGCAAATGAATGCCACTGCTTTTGAAAGTGGTGCTGAAGTAATAGATCCTGTGATGGCATCTTTGAGCTCGACCCAGCAGAACAGCGGAAGGGCTTCGCCCTGTCTTGTTCAGCCCATGTGTTGCTCCGGCCGCGCCGGAAAACATGGGGCACCCGTCCTGGGGACGGTGAGGTGCGGAATCCTCAACTTTATACTCGAGAGGTATCTCTATTTCGCCACCGCTGCCGTCTCCAACCTTCCGCCTCGAATCCATTCGAGAATCGTGTGATATTGCCAGCTTTCTTCATTGCCATGCCACCGTTGCCCGCCATTATGCGTGGCGAGGTAATCGCCAACATTCCCCGCGCTGTCCGTGGGCCTGGTTGGCTTGATGAGCATCAGGCTCTTGGTTGGGTCGTTGATGTCGACTACGTGCATCGCGTACTTATAGTTGTCTTCGCTGTCCTGATCGGAGAAGACGCCTTGATCATTAGGTGGGCGCAGCTTGAAGATGACATGGCTGGCATGGCAGAAGACGCAGGCTTTGCCGTCCGCGCCTTGGGTCGCCAGTATGGGCTCGATCTTGGCCACAAAGTAATTAAAGTCGAGCACCGAGCCGGGCTGCACGTCCTTCAAGGCTTCGCTGAGCTTCTTGCCTTGCAAGACGCTGGCGGCGATCAGCTTCAGTCTTGGATTGTTGTCGTTCTGCAACTGCTCCATGGCGGCGCGGAACTCCGGCCGCTGCTCTACGCCTTTCACCTTTCTTAGCGTGTCCAGACCGGCCGCTCGCACGTTGTTGTCGGGGTTGT
>Ga0182024_10006273_pt1 | contig 26204 bp, 28 predicted proteins | sample P32metaG_FD_120480 | JGI IMG/M metagenome (GOLD analysis project Ga0182024, IMG submission 120480) | Permafrost microbial communities from Stordalen Mire, Sweden - P3-2 metaG (Illumina Assembly) | ecosystem: Environmental > Terrestrial > Soil > Wetlands > Permafrost | place: Sweden: Stordalen... | reverse complement strand
CGCGGATCGTCCGAGCGCTCGTCCATGGGATTCTCGCCGCTCATTTTTACGTAGCCGCCGAGCGGGATTGCGTTTATGCGATAGTCGGTCTCGCCCTTGCGGAAACCCACAAGCCGTTTGCCGAATCCGATGGCGAACTGCTCCACGCGGACGCCCAGCCACTTGGCCACCATATAGTGGCCAAACTCGTGAATTAGGATCATGAAGCCGAGGACCGCAACCACCGCGACCAGCGAAGTCAAAAAATCAGACATAAACGAGAAGGTACTCCCCAACTGTTTAGATTCAAAAACTACGCGAAAGATGTTGCCCGGGACCCTGCTATTTTGCTTATAGTTTTCTTTCGGTTGTCCACTCGAAGTTGCGCATATCGACGGGATTCGGCGTCTGCTTCCAGCACCGATGCAATCGATTCCAGCTTGCCGGAACCAATTGCGGCCAAGACTTCTTCGATAATAACGGGAATTTCACCAAAGCCGATCTTTCCTTCGAGAAACGCAGCCACGGCCACTTCGTCGGCGGCGTTGAGCGCCACGGTTTTGGCGCCGCCACATTCCACCGCTTCGTATGCAAGCCGCAGACAAGGAAATTTTTTCAGGTCCGGAGGGCTGAAGTCCAGATGACGCAAGTCACTCACCGAAAAGCGCATATCTGACTGAATTCGCTCGGGATATGTTAGGGCGTAAAGAATTGGCAGGCGCATGTCAGTCACCGAGAACTGAGCAAGTATGCTGCCATCCACAAACTCCACCATGGAATGAATAGTCGACTGGGGATGGACCATTACCTCTACTTTTGCTGGCGGCATCTGAAATAGCCGACAGGCCTCAATCACTTCAAACCCTTTATTCATCAGCGTGGCGGAGTCGATGGTGATCCGTCGTCCCATCTTCCAGGTAGGATGGTTCAGCGCCTGCTCAACGGTGATGGCATCAAACTCCGACTGCGGAGTATTGAGAAACGGTCCCCCCGACGCGGTGAGCCAGATGCGCTCCACTTCATTTATTTGTCCGCCGCGGAGGCATTGGTGGATCGCGTTGTGTTCGCTGTCGATGGGAAGCAGGGGCTTGCCTTGCCGGCGAGCTTCGGCGGTAATCAACTCCCCCGCTGCCACGAGACATTCTTTATTCGCTAACCCCAAAATCTTTCCCGCGCGCACTGCCTCGTAGGTGGCTTCCAGACCGGCGACGCCAACGATGGCGCTCACCACAAAGTCCACTTCCGGGTGCGTCGCCACCTGCACTGCCCCGCCGCTGCCGTGGACTACTTCGATGCCACGCAGTTCCACGGCTTTCAGTCGAGCCCGCAGAGCGTCCGCATCCGCCTCGGCTGCCATGGAAATCACCCGCGGCCGCCAGCGCGATGCTTGCGAAAATGCGGCGTCGAGATTTGACCCAGCCGCCAGCGTCACAATCTGAAAGCGTTCTGGGTACGACTCGGCCACGCTGAGCGTACTGCGGCCAATCGAACCCGTGGATCCCAGAATGGCGATTCGTTTCATGGTTAAATTCGTAGTCGATACTGGGGCTTACAACGAAGCTGGAACGAACTCTTATTTTACGCGCTTCGGGCTAAGCTTGTTGGACGAGGCTCGTTTGGACCAGAACGAGGGAGGAAGGTCACTGCATTACGCGCCAGGCGGTATAAAACCACAGCACCGGGGCCGCGAAAAGCAGGGCGTCGATGCGGTCGAACATGCCTCCATGGCCTGGAAGAATGGCGCCGGAATCTTTCACTCCCGCGCCTCGTTTGATCAGCGACTCCACCAGATCGCCGAGTTGGGCGGCGATATTCAGAGCAATCGTGAGCAAAATGATGGGAGCCATCGCCGGCTGCTCGAGTCCAAATAAACCATCGCGACGCTCAATCAGGCCAATCCGAAGCAGCGCCGAGCTGATGGGAAGTGCGTACCGAAAGAGCAGCCATCCCACGGCCACGCTGGCCACCAGCGACGCCGCGGCGCCTTCCCAGGTCTTTTTGGGGCTGATGCGTGGCGACATTAAATGACGTCCGATTGATTTACCGACGAAGTAAGCAAATATGTCGCCGGCCCAAACCACCAGCAGCAAATACAGCAGATAAAATGCGCCCGCCCACTGCTGGCGAAGCTGTACCAGCATTCCCATAGGCAGAGCGATATAGGTGAAGGCGAAGACTGACGCCGCCGCTGCGGGATATCCGCTCCGGAGGTCGGCCCTTCTCATGGCAGTGGTCAACGCCAGAAAAGGCGCAATGGCCGCAGCGAACCCCAGGCAATACACAAAAATTGCAGTCGACAAAAGTGGCTTCTCGTTTCCCACATTGAGAGCCAGCAATAAAAAAAACAGTCCGACAAAAATGTAAGTAGGCAGGCGCAGCGGCTTCACGCCATAAGATTCCGTCAGCTTGAGGAATTCATGGATGGTCAGAAGCGTCACGATGGCGGCAACAACGGCCACGAGCGGCACCGGCGCCCGCAGGATAAGCGCCAGCACAATCGGAATCAGGACGACCGCGGTCGCGATACGTTTGAGCAAGGGAATTGATAGGCGCGTAATGGCGGCGCTTACGATCTTTGCACGAACTCAGGAATTTAACCACAGAGGGCACAGAGAATCACAGAGGATTGTCTTTCCCCGTGTATCTCTGTGGTTAAGATTTTGCTTCCGCTGAAGTAGTCTGCAATTGCCCGTGCGCATCGCTGTGGTTTAACCCGCCGTAGCGCCGCTCGCGTTTCTGATATTCCGCAATCCCTTCGAGCAAGTGCACACCGCGGAAATCGGGCCATAGGGTGGGAGTCACATAAATTTCGGCGTAGGCCAGCTGCCACAAAAGAAAATTGCTCAGCCGCATTTCGCCCGAAGTCCGAATGACCAGATCCGGGTCGGGAAGATGCCGGGTATACAGATGCCGGCCCACCATATCCTCATCGATTTCGAGATGATCGAGGCCGCCATTCTGCGCAGCTCCGTTCACAATGGCGCGAAACGCGTCCACCAGTTCGCTGCGCGAGCTGTAGTTCAGCGCCAGGGTGAGCACCATGCCGGAGTTTCGCGCGGTCGCCTCGCGGGCCCAGGCCATGCGTTCCTGCACATCTTCGGGCAGTTCGTGCTGTCTGCCAATGTATTCCAGGCGGATATCGTTCTTATTCAGAGTAGGAACTTCCGCCTTGAGATAGCGGCTTAACAAGCCCATCAGAAAATGGACTTCGCTTCCCGGACGTTTCTTCCAGTTCTCTTCGGAAAATGCGTAGAGCGTAAGCGCCGGAATGCCGATGCGGGCTGCAGTTTCCACAGTGGAACGAACCGCGGTGACGCCGGCACGATGCCCGGCCACGCGCGGCATGTGGCGTCGCTTGGCCCAGCGGCCGTTGCCGTCCATGATGATCGCGATGTGTTTAGGGAGCCGTCCTCGATCGAGACGCCGGTAAATTTCGGTTTCCTTGCGGTCGAGCCCCGTGGGTACTTTGTCCTGCAAAGTGATCCCTCGACATGAGGCTACCACACCCGCAGGGCGCTGGCAATGACAGGCTAAGATCGTGATTACTCGTTCATTTGTCGTTGTCCAATCCGGAGGCGTCCAGGAACTTGCGCCGGCGAGTTCCAAACACAAGGGCACAGCTCGACCCCAACAGTATTAGTTCCGCACGCTATTTCACCAGAGGAGAACTTCCATCCGCTGGCTTGTTTTCCTCGGCATGAATCTTGCCATCATCTTCCGCGTAGAAATAACGATGCTGCGCGTCCGGAGTTTTCGGCGTCATCGTGAGGACAAAGCTGTCCTCTTTTCCTTTAAAGTTCGCCGTGTAGTCGCCACGATCGGGGTTGACCATGCGCTTGGTGAACGATCCAGAGTGAACCAGTTCGGCTAGCGATGTGGCAAAGTGTCCATATTGCTTGTTGAAGCGGCGCTGGGCGCGCACCACGACGCGCACGTATGCCAGAGCCGCTGCTTCCGAGTCGGAGCGCGCCGGGTCGCCTGGGAACTTGGGTTGATAACTCTGAGCTGACGACTGACCGGGAGCGGACGCATCTTGCGAAAACGCCGATGCAACGGGCACGGCGAAGACAACGGCAACTAATAGCGCGCTAAGAATGCTGCATGGTTGCAACCTTATGCGTGGGCGGATGGAGGTTGCTGATCGTTTACCCGCTAAGAACGACAAGGGACAGCGATTACGGTGACGGTTCACTGCCAAAGGACGATTCAAGCTCATTTTTCCATGTTACTCCCGTAATTTCACTTCAGTCATGTTCTCTTTGCTTCGCGACGATTTATCAATATGCTGGATTAACGAATCTGACCCTACAGGGAAACCTATGAAAGCAGCAGTAGCCAAGAAACCAGTAATCCGAATCGCGGTGGTGGAAAGCGATCCATTGCGCTTTGTCGGGTTTCGTGCGTTGTTTGATTCAGAGCCCGAGTTCGAACTTATCTCGGCCGGACTGCCGGAGATCAGCACACTCCCGGCCATTGATCTCATCCTGCTGGGAAACCGTTCCGGACAAAACCTGTTTGACGTGATGGCTAGCCTTAAGGCCACACGCCCGGACTTACGGATCATTGTGACCGGTTCCGGAATTGACGAGGAGACAATCCTGAAAGCGATTGCATCCGGGGCCAAGGGATATGTAGACGAAGCGGCCACGCCCGCCGAATTCGCACAAGCGATTCGCATCGTGAATCAGGGATCCGTCTGGGCGCCGCGCAGGGTCTTGTCCATGTTCATCGAGCGCGTATCATCGGCGCCAGGGCGGATTTTCCCTGCAGGCCGCGTCACCTTTACCGACCGCGAGAAAGAAGTGCTCGAAATGCTGGTTGTGGGCCGCTCCAACAAGGAGATTGGCGGACAGTTGGGCATCGAGGAGCGCACGGTAAAAGCACATGTGGCGAAACTAATGCGCAAGGTTGGCGTACAAAACCGAATCGCTCTGTCCGTGCATGCGATTACCCACTCACTGGTTGCAACCAAGTAGTTTCTAACGAAGAAGAAAGTCGGGGAAAAGACTACTGGCCCCGACCGCCCGCGGTTCGGAGCCTTCCAAAATCGAAGACTTAGTCACCTGAGGGCACTTACCTTCGTAATCTTGTGCCGTTTTCGTCCCTGTCGCATACTCGCCTCACCTACCACAGAACCTGGGAGACGGGGTTGAGAGTGGCGATTAGGGTCACCATTTTCAGCCCCGCATTTTTTTGTTTGCTGCATCTGCTTTCCCTTCCCACTCTTTAAATCAGCGCGACGCCTTAGGCCGGGTTGATCGCGATCATTTCCAACATCATTTACAATCCAAGTAATCAAATCCCAGAAACTGCGGAAGGACCATGAGAAAACTTATTTTGCTGACCCTGTTTGCGTCACTTTGCGGCCTTGCGGTTCGAGCGAATTGTCAGACCAAAGAGTCCAAGGCTGCCGATCGAGTGCAAACGGCCGCGGACGTGTTGAATCAAATCGAGTCGGCCCCTGACTCCGGCATTCCGCGGGGAATTCTGGGCAAAGCGGAATGCGTGGCGGTGGTGCCCTCCATGTTGAATGGCGGATTCATCGTGGGCGCGAAATACGGCCGCGGGTTGGCCAGTTGCCGCACGCCGAAGGGCTGGAGCGCTCCGGCATTTTTCATGACTACCGGAGGAAGTGTCGGTTTTCAGATTGGCGGACAAGCCGTCGATCTGGTAATGCTGGTGATGAACAATGACGGCATGCAACATTTGCTGTCGAGTAAATTTTCCTTGGGCGCCGACGCCTCTGTGGCCGCGGGCCCAGTCGGGCGCGCCGCGGCGGGCGATACCGATTGGAAGATGCGTGCCCAGGTGTTGACCTATTCCCGCGCCCGCGGAGTGTTTGCCGGCGTCAGCTTGAATGGCGCCGTCATCAAGCAGGACAAGGATTCGACGCGAGAGTTCTACGGGCATATGGTGACGTTCCGAGCGGCATTAACGGGCGAAATCGATCCGCCGCCAGCGGCGAATCCATTCCTTACCACGTTAGCGAACTGGGCGCAGGAGGCCGCGCAATAATATCTCGAAATAAGACCGCGGCGTCCGAGAAGAGCTCAGCATCTCTGCTGAGTTCCGCCATTCCGTGGAACCAAGCTGCGCTGATGCGCTTCAGCTAGTGTCGCTTGTGGGCACATAACTTCATTTCCCGCGACCATGACTCGCCGCGTTTGACAAGCTGTTTTTGCCAGTGATACGGTCACGCTTCCCCGATGCGGCGCAAACTCGAATACGCGGCAGCCTGGCCATTCATCAAGATCCTGGGTATGCTGCCGCGCCCTCTTTCGCGTGCCTTCGCCATTAGCCTCGCACAGCTTTTTTATTTATTGCACTTTCGTTTGCGCCAGGTAGGGATGCGCAATCTCGCCATGGTATTTCCAGAAAAAAGCAAGGCGGAGCGAAAGCGCATTCTGCGCGGAGTTTTTACATCGCTGGGAAGGCAGCTGGCAGAGCTGTGCCAGTTTCCTCGCTATACGCCGGAAAATGTCCAGCAAGTGGTTGTCTATGACGGCTTGGAAAATTACGAGCGAGCCTACGCCAAAGGGAACGGAGTACTGTTTCTGACCGCGCACTTCGGCGCTTGGGAACTTTCGGCCTTTGCCCATTCTCTGCATGGTCACTGGCTGCATGTCGTGATGCGGCCGATGGACAACGCGTATCTCGATCGTCTGCTGCAGAGCTACCGCACCATGCACGGGAACAAAACCGTCGCCAAAGATAATTTTGTGCGCGGTCTGTTGGCCGCGATGAAGGCCGGAGAGACTGTTGGCATCTTGATGGATACAAATATGACGCCGCCGCAGGGAGTCTTCGTAGACTTCTTCGGTATTGCCGCCTGCACGGCCAGTGGGCTAGCCCGCATCGCTTTACGCACAGACGCCGCGGTCGTTTCCGGATTTACTATTTGGGATCCGGGATTGAAAAAGTACCGGCTGCGATTCGATCCGGCGCTGGAACTGATTCGCACCGGTCACCTGGAGGCCGACATCGTCGCGAACACCCAACTGTTCACCAAGGTCATTGAGGACTACGTGCGGACCTATCCCGACCAATGGTTGTGGGTGCACCGTCGTTGGAAGACGCGGCCCGAAGGGGCTCCTCCGCTGTATTGAATGTCGCATTCGCGGAATTTAATTGCATTCAGAAGTTTCCGCCGGCGATTCACGAAGAGTTTAACCACGAAGACAATCACTTCGGTAATGTGTGCGGCTGGCCAGTTTCGTGACATCGTTAGTACAGTGAAAAAATACCCGCAAACTGAGCAGGTCGACTGGGACCGCGGCCGTGAGGGATACCTTGATTTGCCGCAGAAGCCCGTGTACGCGCCGATTGCGAAGCCCGCGCAAAAGCCACAAGGCAAAGAACCCCTTATCGCCATTTCGACCGAAGAGCGCCTGGGAAGTCTAATCGCCGCGGGCGGCATGATCTGGGGCGCATACGCGGCCACTGTACATTTCGCTGGCATTTTCAGCTTCGAACTGGTTCCACCCGGCCCGATCGAAGTCTGCGCGCTTGGAATTCTCGTCTGGTTACACGCGAAGTGGCGCCGTTCTACAAAAATAAACTGAGCGGTCTGCCGTACCCAGGCAAATTCCCAAGACTCTTCCTACCTGAAAGCATTCCTTCCGGTAAAATCGAATCTTCTTATGGATACCTTTGACCAAATCGTCGAACGTGAGCGCCAGTTTTTATTGCAGACCTATAACCGCTATCCAATTGTGCTTACCCGAGGCAAGGGCGTTTTTCTATACGATATCGGCGACAAGCGATACCTGGATTTTGTTTCAGGGCTGGGAGTGAACGCGCTGGGGCATGCGCATCCGCGAATCGTGAAAGCGATTCGGGATCAAGCGGCGAAACTGGTGCACGTGTCCAATTTGTATTACCACGAATATCAGGGTCCGCTGGCGGAGAAGCTGTGCGCGCTTTCGGGATTAAACCGCGCGTTTTTCTCCAACAGCGGAACCGAAGCCATCGAAGGCTCCATCAAGCTGGCACGACTGGCTGGACATCGCGCGGGCGGCGAGGCCAAGTGCCGGCTCGTGGCACTGGATGGTTCGTATCACGGGCGCACCTTCGGGGCTTTGTCCCTTACCGGCCAGGCTAAACACCGCAAGGGTTTTGAGCCGCTGCTCGAAGACGTGACGTTTGTAAAACAGAACGATATAGAAAACCTGCGCGCGGCAGTGAACGACAACACTTGCGCCATTGTGCTGGAGCCAATTTTCGGCGAAGGCGGAATCTACGAGTGCTCGGTAGAGTTTCTGCGCGAATGTCGCTCGCTGGCCGATCGTCACCGCGCGGCACTGATCTTTGACGAAATACAGTGCGGTTTAGGACGTACGGGAACAATTTTTGCATTCCAGAGTTTCGGCGTGACTCCCGACATCGTTGCCATTGCCAAGCCCATCGCAGCGGGGCTTCCGCTGGGCGCGTTCATTTCGAAGGAAGAATTTGCGACCGCAATTTCTCCGGGACAGCATGGCACTACCTTCGGTGGAGGTCCATTGGCCTGTCGCGTCGCGCTGGAATTCCTGGCGATTGTGGAGGACGAGAAACTGCTCGAGAACGTCGCAAAAGTGGGGGCTTATTTGCAACAGCAGTTAGCGCAGCTAGTGGAGAAGCGCGCTGCGGCGACGGGCGTTCGCGGCCGCGGCTTTATCCAGGGAATTCAGCTAGCAATTCCGGCGCGTCCCATTGTGGATGAAGCACTCGCTGAGGGCGTGCTGTTCAATAGCACGCAAGACACCGTCGTACGATTCCTACCGCCATTCCTGATGGAAGAGAAGCACATCGACAAAGGGATACGCGTGTTGAACAAACTATTGGGAAAGAGACGGAAGGCGGCCTAACACGGCTTCACGCAGTGTCGTATTCAATTCGTTTCAATGTACGATGAACGCCGTGCCTGCTACCACGATTCCCACGACTCCTAGAAACATTCCCAGGTACCAGAAAATCTTACGCCCTGAAAGTAGTGTGATCGAGGTGATCACCAATCCCACTTCAAGGAAAACTTCGGCGAGATCAAATCTATCCGCACGGTTTCTCTCGTGTTTAACTTCCGCTTCCATCTCGTTGGCCTTTTCCTCGATCCCTTTTTGCTCGTCTTTGTAGCGTGCCGCTTCTCCTGAATATTTTTCGCGCAACTTGGCCAGTGCGGCCGCGTCGGCGGTCGCTTCCACCGAGGTTAGATCGACAAAAAGTTCATCTGTATGCCGTCGAATATTCTTGGCCTGGTAAAACGCCCACTGATCGGACGACTTGGCCTGCAATACCACTTCCTCGGTGTGAGCTCGATGTCCGAGAAGCGTTATAACCGCCACGAGCACGGCGAGCACGGCCATGCTCACTGAGATCGGTGCCAGACTCGGATCGTGCTTCGCATGCTCGGCATGTTCCTGCAATTCAGCCAGTTCTTCGGATTCCATTTCGTCACTCTCCCAGCACTTTTACGATGACCCTTTTATCACGCTGCCCGTCGAATTCCGCATAGAAAATCCGTTGCCATGTTCCCAAGTCAAGTTTTCCGACGGTGATGGGCACAATCACTTCATGGTGGATGAGCAGCGCCTTCAAGTGGGAGTCGCCATTGTCTTCGCCCGTCTCATGATGTTTGTAGCCTTTGCGAAAAGGCGCCAAATGCTCCAGCCACTGGTCGATGTCTTCGATCAAACCGCTTTCATTGTCGTTGACATATACGCCCGCCGTGATGTGCATGGCGGAAACCAATACCATGCCTTCCTTCACTCCGCTCTTGGCGACAATCTGTTCTACTTGCGGCGTGATGTGTACATAGGCCCGATGCGTCTTAGTATGAAACTTCAAATATTCGGTAAGCGTCTTCATTTTCAATTCCTGAGTTCAAATCTCCGGGAAGGTTCAGTCGCAAATTTACCGCAGCGTTTGTGCGACCTTGCCACTGGCGATGAGAGCGGCAATGCGCGCGAAATCTGGGTACATCACGCGATCTTTATCCATGGTGAGACACACCGACCGGACCGCCGCATACGCCGCCTGGCCGCGCTTCGACGGTTTTAGCGGCGACAGAAAGTCGATTGCCTGCGCCACCGCCATCGCTTCAATCGCCAACACGTTTCGCGTGTTTTCGACAACACGCTTGAGCTTGTTGGCCGCCGTCATCCCCATCGAAACATAGTCTTCTTTATTCCCTGAGGTCGTGATGGAATCCACGGAAGCGGGATGCGCCAGAACTTTGTTTTCGCTGACGAGTGCCGCTGCGACGACCTGCGGCATCATGAAGCCAGAATTCAGTCCGGCGCCGGAAGCCAGGAATGGCGGCAAGCCCTCGCTAAGCGCGGGATTTACCAGGCGTTCGATGCGGCGCTCACTGATCCCCGCCAGCGCGCTCAGCACGATCGCCATAAAATCCAATGCAAATGCGAGTGGTTCGCCATGAAAGTTTCCCCCGGAGATCACATCGCCCTCGGCGTTTTTTTCATCGGTAATGAAGACCAGTGGATTGTCGACGGCGGAATTAGCCTCCGTCTCAAAAATCTGGCGGCAATACGCCAGCGTGTCGCGCACCGCGCCGTGTACCTGAGGGATGCATCGCAGCGAGTAGGCATCCTGCACGCGGCCACAGTTGCGATGCGATTCGCGGATTTCACTGCCTTCCAGCATGCGCCGCAGGTTCGCCGCAGTCTTCAGTTGCCCGGCGTGGGGACGCGCCTGGTGAATGCGTTCGTCAAAAGCCGTATCAGTTCCCTTGAGCGCATCGCAACATAACCCACCAAGCACGTCGGCGGTGTCGACGAGAACGTCGGCAGCCAATAACGACAATGTGCCCACCGCCAGCATGGCCTGCGTGCCGTTGATCAGCGAGATGGTCTCTTTGGCCTCAAGCACCAGCGGCTTAATCTGTGCGCGCTTGAGTGCGTCCGCACTGGGAACTCGCACGCCCTTTTCATCGAAGCATTCGCCTTCGCCAATGAGTGCCAAGGCCAGATGCGCCAGCGGAGCCAGATCGCCACTCGCTCCTACACTACCCTGCGACGGCACAACTGGGGTAACGCCACGGTTCAGCATCTCGCAAAGTGTGTCGATGACGATGGCCCGCACACCGGAATTGCCCTTGGCCAGCGAATTCGCCCGCAACAACATCATGGCGCGCGTCTCCGCGAGCGAAAGCGGTTCTCCGACTCCGACCGCGTGAGAGCGCACCAGGTTGACCTGCAGTTCCCGAATCTGTTCGGCCGCAATGCGTACGTCACTGAGCCTGCCTACGCCAGTGGTAATTGCGTAAGCAACTTTGTTGCTGGCTACAATGTCATCGACGATTGAACGGGCCTGATTGACGAGCTGCCGCGCATCTGCAGACAGCAGCGCAGCGCGACGGGGTTCGATCGCGGCTACTTCGTGGACGTCTTCGAGCGCCAAATCGTTCCCGTTAATGTGAAGAGCGTTCAATATTCTCCGTCAAGGTTGCGGTGTTGTGGAATGTCGATTCTATTCCCGAGCCTACTCTGCCATGGCCGCGCGAAAGGCAGTTAAATATTTTTCCGGCAAAGGCGAGACCTTCATGCTCCTGTCGGTGACAATGTGCGTAGTCTCGCCCTCCGCCAACAACGCCCGATCGCCCGCGCGTACGAGTTCGTAACTGAATACGATCACTGACTCGCGCACTTTCTTCAAACGCGTTCTCACTATGACTTCCTCGTCGTAAAATATCGGCGCTCGGTATCGGCATTTGACGTCGCCCACCGCAATGAATCGCCCGTCTTCGTGTTCCATCTCACGATACGAAAACCCCATGTCGCGCATCAGTTCCACGCGGCCAACCTCGAACCAGATGAGATGATTCGCATGGTAGACGACGCCCATCTGGTCAGTTTCCGCGTAGCGCACTCGGATGCGGGTTTCATGGAATGCTCGACGGCCGATAGAACTCATTTCCCCGTCCACACCGGTTTGCGTTTTTCGAGGAACGATGAAATCCCCTCGCGGAAGTCCGCAGTGGTGCGGATCGCGGCATTCTCGCGCACGGCGGACTCGATCTGGACGTCGAGTTCCGCGCGGGCATGATTGGTGAGTAATTGCTTCGTCGCTCGCAGTGACGCGGGACTGTTCTCCATTAACAAGGCTGCCAGTTGGCGAGCGCGAGTCATCAGATTCTCTGCGGGCACGATTTCGGTAATTAGCCCCATGCGCGCGGCTTCGTCGGCACCGACAATCCTGCCTGTAAGCAGCAGGTCGCGAGCCTGCTTTTCGCCCACCTGCCGCAATAGAAATGTCGAAACAATGGCTGGCACAAAGCCGATGCGAACTTCGGTGTAACCAAACTTCGCGTCTGGAACGGCCAGCGTGAAGTCGCAGAGTAGCGCCAGTCCAGTTCCGCCCGCGATGGCCGGTCCGTTCACAGCAGCGATGGTTACTTTCGGAAACTCATACAGCGCACGGAACAACCTCACCATGGTCTGAGAATCCTGCAGGTTCTGCTCCGCTGAACTGCCCAGCAGCGACTTCAGATTGTCCAAATCCATTCCCGAACAGAAAGCCTTGCCCGCACCCGTCAAAATTAAAACGACTGCCTCAGATTTCTCGACCTGCTCCAGCGCGCGCAGCAAATCGTCAATCAGTTCGAAGCTGATCGCGTTGCGTTTTTCTGGGCGGTTCAGTGTGATCGTGGCCACGCCGCCGTCATACGCAAGTTGTACTGTGTTGTAGCTCATGCCTCAAAACCGCCGCGGATCTCACGGATCCTCACAGATCGACAAACAATTCCGCTTGTTCTATCCGTGAGATCCGCGTAAAACCGTGGTTAATCCGCTGCGTGCGAACTGGAAAACCTGGCGCCGATGCCCGCTGTCGCCTTCAAGAGCGAATCCAATGGCTTTAATTGCGGCAACTTCGCTCCTCGCGCAGAAAGTGTCTCAATCACCTTCTCCGTCGGGATGTTACCAACCAAAGCGTCCTGCGCGAAAGGACAGCCGCCAAGTCCACCTAAAGCAGAATCAAACCGCCGACAGCCCGCCTCATACGCCGCCAGAATTTTTGCCTCCGCTTGCTCGGGCCGGCTGTGCAGATGCACGCCAATCTCCAGATAGTCGTACTTCGCCATCACCGCGCCCACCACGTCCTTAACCTGCTGCGGGCTCGCCATGCCTACAGTGTCGGCCAGCGAGATCATCCGCAGGTTATCGACTTCCATCAGCGAGATGGCCTCGATGACTTCGTCGGGATTCCATAGGTCGCCATAGGGATTGCCGAACGCCATTGAAATATAAACTACGACGTCGAGTCCGGCATCGTCCGCCTTGTTCTTGATTTTCTCCAATTCTTCGAGCGCGTTCTCCGGCGATTGATTCTGATTCTTCCGCAGAAACGTCTCCGAAATCGAATACGGAAATCCCAGCGTCGAAACGGCCTTCGTGCTAATCGCTCGCTCCGCGCCTCGTTCATTCACCACAATTCCGATGATCTCCACATCATCGGGCGGGTCGAGTTCTTTCAGAACCTCTTCCGAGTCCGCCATCTGCGGAACCGCTTTCGGCGAGACGAACGATACGGCATCAATGTGTTTGAACCCGACGCTGATCAACGCCCGCAAATAGTCAGTCTTCAATTCGGCAGGAATTATCCCTGGCAGCCCCTGCCAGGCATCGCGTGGACATTCAATCAGTTTGACGGGATCAGCAATTAGCATCTGGCAATTAGCTCTTAGCTAAGAGGAATCAATCGGAAAATTATCAATCATCAATCAACAATCGCCGTTGATGTCTCCGTGGTGATTCATGTTTGCAAAACTCCCACCCTGAACTCGGCTACGTCCGGATTGAGAGCAGCGGCTTCCAACGCCTGGGTAATGGCCTCCCGCGTTTCGATGGGATCGATAATTTTGTCGATCCAGAGCCGGGCGGCGCCATACCGGGGATCGGTCTGCTCGTCATAGGTTCGCTTTACCGACTCGTACAGTTCCTTTCTTTCCTCTTCGCTCAGCTTTTTGCCACCGCGCTCCAGTTGTTTCACTTTAATTTCAACCAGCGTTCCCGCGGCCGAATCGCCGCTCATCACTGCGTAACGGGCCGTCGGCCACGCAAAAACAAAGCGCGGATCGAACGCTTTTCCGCACATCGCGTAATGGCCGGCGCCGAACGATCCACCCACGATGATGGTAATCTTCGGCACCACGGAATTTGAAACCGCATTGACCATCTTCGCCCCGGCCTTGATAATTCCGCTCCACTCCGCATCGCGTCCCACCATGAATCCGTTTACGTCGTGGAAGAAGATCAGAGGAATCAGATTCTGATTGCAGTCCATGATGAAACGCGCAGCTTTCTCCGCGGATTCCGTATAGATCACGCCTCCGAACTCGACTCGCTTGCGGCCCTCGTGATCGGTTTGCTGCGTGTGCAGCTTCTGGTTGGCCACGATTCCAACTGCGAAACCGCCAATCCGCGCATATCCGCAGATGAGTGTTTTTCCGTACTCCGCCTTGTATTCGTCAAGGCGGCTGCCATCAAGCACACGCGCCAGCACTTCTTTCATGTCGTATGGCCGGGCGGGCGACGAATCGTAGATGCCATAGATTTCTTCGGCGGCCAACTCCGGGGCAACGGGCTTCTTTCTATCCCACGGAGAAAGCCGACGGTATCCCCATTTTTCAACGATCGAGCGAATCCGCGCGATGCAAGCTTCGTCGTCCGGTTCGCGGAAATCAACTGTCCCGCTAATGGCCGAGTGCATGGCAGCACCGCCCAATTCCTCCGACGAAACTTTCTGTCCGATCGCGGCTTGCACCAGCGCCGGACCGGCGAGAAAAAGTCCGCTGCCGTCGGTCATCAGCACGTGATCGCACATCACTGGCAAATAGCCGCCGCCCGCCACGCACATGCCCATGATCGCTGCAATTTGCGGAATGCCCATCGCCGACATCACGGCGTTGTTGCGAAATACGCGGCCGAAATCGTCGGTATCCGGAAATACATCTTCCTGCAGCGGCAAAAAAACTCCTGCCGAATCGACCAGGTAAATCGTCGGAATGCGATTTTCAATGGCAATGTTCTGTGCTCGAATCACCTTCTTCGATGTCATGGGGAAAAACGCACCGGCCTTCACGGTCGCGTCATTCGCAATAATCATGACCATCCGGCTCTCGATGCGCGCCATTCCGGTGATCACGCCCGCTGCCGGCGCGCCACCCCACTCCGCGTACATCCCGTGCGCGGTGTAGAGGCCCAGCTCGAAAAAAGTATCAGGATCGGCCAGCAACGCAATGCGCTCGCGTGCCGTCAAACGCCCCTTGGCATGTTGGTTTTCGATTGCTTTGCTGCCTCCACCCTCACAAATCTTCTCGCCCTCATTTCGTATTTGCGACATAAGGTCGGCCAGGAAGCGCATGTTCGCTTCATAACGCGCCGAAGTGGGATCGATCTTCGTGGTCAGCACGTTCCCCGTTGTAGAAGAGTTCGCGCTGAGAGATTCGTTACGCTCTGCCATGGGTCAAAAATCGCAGCCAGAGAATCATGCGTCAAGAAATCGTGTGTCAACCAATCATGGACCAAAAATGAAGATACGGACTGATTACGGTATACCACGCGGGCGGAGCGGCGCAATGCGGTCCCCGTCGAATACTATACCGAGCCAGTTCGGCGGTGGCTCATTGTTCGAGGCAGCGTATCGCCTCGGCCAAGGGATCGGCGGCAATCGTGTCCACTAAACCGATGTCCAATGCCTGTGGCGCCATAATTGTTTCCGCAGCGACGAACATTTGAAGCGCGCGTCCTTTGCCGAGCAGACGAGGCAAACGCTGCGTGCCGCCCCAGCCGGTGATCAAACCCAAAGCTGCGCCGCGATGCCCAAACACGGCATTCGGAGACGCAACACGATGATCACACGCCAGCGCCAAGTCGAGTCCGCCTCCCATGCAGTATCCCTCAACCGCTGCATATACCGGGGCAGGGAACTGATCGACCGCATTCATGAGAGTTTGCCCGATCTCCGAAAATTCATAGGCGGAGGAAGCATCGAGCGTAAAGATCTCTTGCAAATCTGCACCCGCACAAAAGAATTTCTCATTTCCCGCCAACACGATCGGTCGCCGATCCCGCGCCAGTCGCGCAATCGCATCGGTCAGCGATAGCACAAAGTTTCGCGTGAGACGGTTTGTCGCGTCCTGCGACTGAAGCCGCACGACGCGAACTTCTCCGCGTTCTTCCAGTTGAAAATCAGTAGCAGACATTCTAGGCAGACATTCATCGTGAGAATTTCAACGGAGATCCGGGCAAAACTTTAAGGCAAAACCTAAAGTCAAAAATGCTACTTGCCCCGCTCCACCCATTCCGCCAGTCGGCAGCCGTCTTCTTCCAGAAGAAACGTGCCCACGCCAAAACATTCGCCGACGATGCGCTGCGACTCAGGATCGCGCGCAGCCCGCGTGATCCATTGCTGCCCGACGCGGTATTGCGCGGAGGTAAACCATTTCTGCGGCAAAACCTCGACCAACCCCCCTTGCGGATAGAAAGCGAAAAGCGCAAATGCAGGGTCGTCGGGCGACATAGCCTTGTAGCTCGTCGGAACAATCAGCTCGTCCACGGTGGCCAGTTCCGCGGGCGCTCCGATCTTGTTCATTCCCGGGGCGAGTGTAAGCGGCACTTCGAAATCCGCAATTGGAGCCGTCGCCGAGTAAATGCGGTCGGATGAGGCTTTGAACCAGCCAGCGACTTCCGCGAGATCAAAAGATTTCAATTGGTCAGGAGCGAAGCACGTCAGACGAATGTTTCGACCCTCAGGACACCAGATGCCGATGAAATGCGGAGACACCAGGAATGGGCGGCAATACGTATTGAGCGCGAGAAGGGCTTTATCCGGTTCCTGTTCAAGGCCGAGCGTGACCAAGTGAGCGATTGGTCCCTGTTCGCCATGATGCCTCCAAACGAAACGCTGTCCGGACAAGGATGGAACAACGGGAAAAGTTTTCCAATACCAGGGAACTGGCCCGACAGTTTTCGAGAGGATCTCTCGCGCGCGGAAAACTTTGATTCCCGACATCAGCCGGCCGCCGGCACGCCGGATCCCTTGACGTGCGCGCGAATGAATTGAACGATGTCGTCCATGGCGGTGCCCGGCGGGAAAATCGCGGCTACGCCAATCTTTTTCAGTCCGTCAATATCCTGGTTGGGGATGATGCCGCCGACTACCACGATCACGTCGTCCATCTTGTTCTGCTTAAGCAAGTCCATTACGCGCGGCACAATGGCATTATGTGCGCCGGAAAGAATCGACAGCCCGATTACCTGCACGTCTTCCTGCAGCGCTGCGGTAACAATCATCTCGGGAGTCTGCCGCAGACCGGTATAAATCACTTCCATCCCCGCATCACGCAACGCGCGGGCAATTACCTTCGCTCCACGATCATGTCCGTCCAGGCCCGGTTTCGCCACCAGTATGCGAATCTTGGTTTCACCCATCGAGAACCATTTAACCACAGAGGGCACAGAGCTTCACAGAGGCAAGCCAGAACCGGATCTGGATATCCTCTGTTCTCCCCCGTGCCCTCTGTGGTTAAAGGTTTTGCACATTTCCGCGAGAAGCAATGTTCAGAGATCACAGAAATCTCCGATGCGATCATCCTAAACGTGTTCGTCATGGCCACTTCCACAGTAATCAGCGCCCCGCGTGTCAACAGAATTACCGGCGCTGTGATCTCGGGCGCAATGAATGTTCATTCGCATCTCGGTCCCGGGCTCCTTGAAAGCGCTTATGAAGCCTGCCTTGCCCACGAACTGCGCAAGCTGGGCATCAGAGTGGCACAACAAGTAGGGCGGCCAGTGATTTATGACGGCGAGTGCATCGATCTCGGCTACCGGATCGATCTGATCATAGAAGATCTCGTTATTGTCAAAATCAAGAACGTTGAAGCCATCAACCCAGTTCACCAGGCGCAATTGCTGTCCTACATCCGATTAAGCGGAAGCACTGTCGGCCTCCTGATCAATTTTCACGTCGCCCACTTGCGCGACGGTATCAAAAAACGAACATGCTAGCATTGTGTTTGCCATGGCGCGGCGTCCTGATCGCGAGAAGGTGGATATATTGAGCGAAAAGGACCTGAAAGATCTTCGTCACGCTCTCGCTCATCTGAGCCTGGGAGCGGTAAGGGAATTCTATGAGTACGCCTCCCGGGATTGCCGGCTGATCTACACTCGGCTTCCCAGTCCGCGTCAGATGCAAACGCTGGTTCAGGTGTGGAAGCAGTTGCGCAAGTGGCGATGAAGCGCACTGATTCGTGCCCGCATAGCTACCCATTCAGGCAATGCATATAGGGTTGCGGGTTCCGCACGCATTCCGGCTATGCTTCTCTGTTACACTGGCGCCCATGAAAGCGACTAGTAGGAGAAGATTCATTGGGCAGTGCGCCGGCGCTGTCGCGGGGACCTTGCTTTTGCCTCGGTTTGCACGGGCTGGCGGCGGAACTGCACCGCATGTGAAGTTTCCTACTGCCCCGCGTGAGCGTGTCTCGGTCGCGGCTTATCCCTTTCGCGAATTTCTCGTTGGATGGATGGGATGGGATGGCAAGACTCCGAGTGCGACGCCAACCTCGCGGCAAATCGAACTCAAGGATTTTGCCGCGCATGTCGCGGATAAGTTCAACGTTCACAAGATCGAGCCCTGGAGCCGGATCTTTCCTTCCACTGATCCTAAATATCTGGACCAGTTTCGTTCAGCAGTTGAAAAGGCGCACTCCGCGGTCGTCGACATCGCGGTGGATGAGGAGCACAGCCAGTATTCCCCGGATGCAGCCGAGCGCGAAGCGGCTGTAGCATCGAGCAAGAAGTGGGTAGACGTTGGCGCGGCGCTCGGTTCTCCCAGCATTCGCACGCACGTGCAAGGCGCCAAAGATGTGAAGCCGGACCTGGGCCGCGCCGCCGACACGTTAGCGCGCGTAGCGGAATATGGCGCGAAAAAAAATGTCGTCGTGCATCTGGAAAATGACGACGCCGTGAGCGAGGACCCGTTCTTTATTGTGCAGGTGATTGAGAAGGTGAACAGCCCGTGGTTGCGGGCTTTGCCGGATTTCGGCAATACGCTCAATACTCACGACGACGATTACAACTATCGTGCCATCGACGAGATGTTTGCGCATGCTTACGGAATCTGCCACGTGAAAGATGGCGAGGTCGATGAGCAAGGCAAGGCTACGCATGTGGATCTGGCGCGCACCTTTGCCATTCTCAAGAAGCACGGATACAAGGGATATTGTTCGATTGAATATGACGCCCCGGGCGATCCCTACAAGCCAACCGCGGAGTTGGTGGAGAAGACAGTGGAATTTCTTTCGTAAGCGAGAAGCAGATTCCTCGCTTTCGCTCGGAATGACAAACTATCCGGATTAATTTTGGGAGTTCCACGGAGCAAAGACCATGGCGGGACAAGGCATCAGACGGCGGGAAGTGTTGCGCATCCTGGGGACGGCAGCAGCGGCGGCGCATTTTCCCGGATTCAGCAAGTGGACATTCGCCTGCGGACATGTCGGCAACGCCGCATTGCAAATCAAGCCCGCGATGTATCATCCGCAATTTTTCACTTTGCCAGAATTTGGCGCTATCGAGCGACTGGCGGAAATCATTATCCCCAGCGACGCGACGCCGGGCGCGAAAGAGGCGGGCGTCGCGGAGTTTATTGATTTCATGGTGTCCAGCGATCCTGAAGTGCAGTACAGTTTTCGCACGGGCCTGGCGTGGCTGAATGCGCATTCTGAAGACGTGAATGGAAAGCGATTTGTGCAGCTGACGCAGGAACAGCAAACTTCCCTGCTGGAACCCTTGGGCTTCAAAGATAAAACGCGTCCCGGTGAAGAGACAGGACGAAAATTCTTTCGCATGATGCGCGAATACACGGTGACGGGTTTTTACACCAGCGAAATTGGATACAAAGAACTGGACAATCCGGCTCTGAAATTCTACGCCGAGTCGCCGGAGTGTCCGCATCATGACGATCCGGAGCATGCGCATGTGGCGCAGGCCCATTCCGGATAAGAGTCGTTGGTCATTCGTCGTTGGTCGTTCTCGTTGGTGGTTGGCCAACCCAAAAACTAAACTCCCGGTTAAGCTTAACGATCGGACTAGCGACCAAGGACGAACGACCAACGACGCATCACCATTAAAAACTATGCCTAAGCAAATCTACGATGTGATCGTAATAGGAACCGGCGCGGGCGGCGGAATGGCGATCAAGACGCTCTGCGAAGCAGGACTGAAAGTGTGCGCAATCAACGCCGGACGCAGGCTCGATCCGGAAAAGGATTTCCGCTACCACCGCATGCCGTGGGACATGAAGTTTCGCGGCCTCGACGATCCTAAACGGCGCAGCGAATCGTTCGGCTACATGGACAACGAGTACACCAAAGCGGCGTGGGACCATGAGATTCCGTTCACGGTTGCACCGGGGACGAAATGGATGTGGCCGCGATGCAACGCAGTCGGGGGAAAAACGAATTTCTGGGGACGTAGTTCCGCGCGTTTCGGCGACATTGATTTGCGCGCAGCTTCGCGCGATGGCTACGACGTGGATTGGCCCGTCACTTATGAAGAGATCAGTCCGTTCTACACGCGCGTAGAGAAGATGATTGGCGTGGCCAGTACAGTGCAAAACCGGCCGAGCAATCCGGATGGTTCGTATTTGCCGCCGTTCAATTTCCGCTGCCTCGATTTCATTCTGCAAGCCGGTTGCAACAAGGTTGGCGTGCCCTATCTGCCGGATCGTTGCGCTCAGTTGACGCAGCCGCATGAAGGGCATCCTGCGTGCCATTTTTGCGGAGAGTGCACCACAGGATGCGATGTGGGCGCGTTTTTCTCGACTCCTTATTTCCTGCTGCCGAAGGCAGAGGCAACGAAGAATCTCGACTTGCGCACGAACGCGCTCGCAAAAAATGTCTTAGTGGGCGAGAACGGGCACGCCGCAGGAGTGGCTTACATCGACCGCAAAACCAAGCAGGAGGTCGAAGTGTACAGCCGCGCAGTGGTGGTGGCTGCGTCTTGCATTGAGTCTGCGCGTATTATGCTGAATTCGAAGTCGCGCTACTGGCCGAACGGAATTGCGAATTCCAGCGGACAGTTAGGGCGCAATCTTTGCGATCATCTTTATGGCGAATCGGCCCGCGGGTATCTGCCGCAATTAGTGGGGCAGCCGAGTTTCCCTGATCACGTTGCAGACAGCACGATCGCGTGGATGCCGCGCTGGCAGAATCTTAAAGATCCGCACGAGGAAAAATTCATTCGCGGATATTCGGTTTATCCCGATGGCGGGTGCGAAGAGTTTCCCTGGTTCGCCAACGATCTCGATGGCTTCGGCTCTTTGTTTAAGCGCGAGATCAAGCGGCGATATCCTTCCCCGGTAAGCTTCGGCATTCAAGCACCTTCGCTGCGGTCGGATACGAATTTTATGGATCTGGATCCTGAGGTCAAAGATCCGTACGGGATTCCTGTGGCGCGCTTGCATTTCGAGTGGGACGAGAATGTGCTCAAGATGTGGGAGCACTCGAAGCACGTATGCGCCGAGGTACTGCATGCGGCTGGCGGTGTGCTCGAGGGTTCGGGCCAGAATCCTGAAATTCCGGGCTGGAGTTTGCATGAAACCGGCACGTGCCGCATGGGAAATGATCCTAAGAATTTCGTGACGAACCGCTTCGGGCAGGCGCACGACGTTCCGAATTTATATGTGTGCGATGCGAGCGTATTTTTGAATTGCACAGACAAGACCACTACCATCAGCATTCTGGCCTTTTCTCTGCGCACATCTGAGCATCTGATCGAGAACTTCCGTCGCGGTGAGCACAAAGCTGCTTGAATCGCCGCGGAGTGAACTGATCGTTGGCTCTTCGGCTGTTCGCTGCTCTCGATGAAATGATATTTTGCGACTAATCTTCGAAAATCCGTTAGGAGAGAATATGAAACTGAATATTGCGGTGGGGATGTTATTGCTCGCATCTTGCATTACTGCGGGCGCGGCAGATCGGAAGTACATCGTAACTCCGCGCGCCGGCGACATGAAGGCGTTGCCGTTTAGTGAGGGCGTTCTGGTCGGAAACACGCTCTACATTGCGGGACACATTGGCCTCGACGCCAAAACTGGCGCGCCGCCGGCCAGCCCTGAGGACGAGGCTCGCTTAGCGATGGATGGAATCAAACAGACGGTGGAATCCGCGGGAATGACAATGGATGACGTCGTCTCCATTCAGGTCTTCTGCACCGACTTAAAGCTGTACGAAACTTTCAACGCCGTGTACAAAACCTATTTCCACGGAGATTATCCAGCGCGGGCGTTCGTGGGAGCATCGAATTTATTGCGCGGCGGAAGGTATGAGGTTTTAGGAATTGCAGTTAAGCGAGGGCAGTAGCAAGGCCCAGGTAGATTCGGTTTTTGTTCGCCTTCGCATGCTTTTGTGGTATGTATTAAGTCATGCGAAAGGCTCTGCAGCACCTGAAGAAACGCGATCCCGTCCTGCGCGCCATCATCGAACGCGTGGGCCCCTGCCGCATGGAGTATGGGCTGCCGGAGTTCGGCAGCCTGGCCGAGGCAATCGTCTATCAGCAACTGAATGGCAGGGCCGCGGTGACCATCTTCAACCGCTTCGCAGCCCTCGCCGGCGATCCGCTCACTCCCGAAGGAATTCTCAAGTTGACGGATGAGCAATTGCGCGGCGCGGGACTGTCGAAACAGAAGTCGTCGTATTTGAAAGATCTGGCGGCGAAGGCGGCCGCTGGGCAGCTCGATTTTTCACGCATCCACGAACTGACGGACGAGGAAGTCATCGAGCATCTAACGCAGGTGAAGGGCGTCGGCGTGTGGACCGCGCACATGTTTCTGATCTTTTCCTTGCGCCGTCCAGATGTGCTTCCCACGGGCGACTATGGAGTACAAGTGGCGATGAAGAAACACTACAAGAAGCGCAGGTTGCCGAAGCCGAAAGACATGGAAAAGATCGCGAAAGCCTGGGCGCCCTACCGCAGCGTGGCCTGCTGGTACATGTGGCGAAGTTTAGACATCAAAACCCTTTAACCACAGAGGACGCACGGAGCACGGGGTAAGACTCGACTTTTCCCAATCCTTGCCATCGACCATGCGTTTGAGACATTTTGCGCCGGATCCTTCCCCGGGAAATCGGTTCTCTCATTTCTGATCGTTAGGCGATGCGATCTCAGGGCAGGGCAAGCACAATGACCTCGAAAAGCATGGGCAGGACTGTGGCGCGCAGCACCGAAACAAGAAAGGGCAAGCGTTTGGTCAAACCATGAGTCAACGATTGGTCTCCGCAACGACACGTCCGAGCCGCGTTTAGAAGAGGTTATTTCAGTCGTGACATTCCACGCGCTGCAGTCACTACTCGGGAGGGGCACCTTTAAGTATGTTCCCGGGGCGATGCGGAATCTGTGCAGTTTTGCTCAAGGCCGTTTTGCGCAAGAAAGGGCAAATCAAGAAACATAAAGCTGAGCAAGATCGCTCGAATGGAGTGTATTGATGGATCGCATCGACAGCTCCGTGCAAGCTTCTGCCTATTGCGGATGAGCAATCCTGCTCAGACGAGAGTCCCATAGAATGCTAACGTCAAAGTGTGCCTCTAGATGAATCACCGAGGAGCCGGAAAGTGGCTTGCCGCCTAGCCGGAACGCGCTATCGTGAAGCGAATCGCACTAATATGGATCATTTCCTCTGTTCTGCTAGTCGCTTGCGGAGCGCTGTGCCAGAGCGAACGTGCTGCAGAAGGTTTGCTGGGAAACAGCTCAAAGTTACCCGAAGTGCAGCGCCAGGAGATGCCCGGTGGGAGATCACTTCCTGATGCTCCGTCCACGGTACAGCCTCCAACACAAGCAGAAAAGTTTCAAACGTTTGCATATGAGGCGCGCTCGTCTCTAACAATGCGCCCGACTGCCATCCCCTCGAACGTAAGGCGCGCAACAGAACTGAGATACGTCACTCCCGCGCCGCAGCCCAGGTTGATCCCTTCCGATCAATTGCTATTTACTCAAAAGCAATCCAGCAACTTTATTGTTAAGTACCTGTGTGCGCCATCGGTCAAGAAGAACCTGCTTTATCACCCTTCGACCAGCAACACGTTGATAGGCCGGGCCACCGACGCAGCTTCGCATATTTTTGTCACGCGTGACGACTCGGGAAAGAGGAGGCTGAACGCTTCATATTTCCTCGGGGTACTCAGTTCGGTCGCTGCACACAATGCTTCGCGTCCGTATTGGATGCGTTCCAATGCGGCGCCGTTCAGCGATTTTGGTTCGACGATTGGCAACGACGCGGGGCTCAACCTCTTCCACGAATTTGAGCCTGGCATCCGGCAAATGGTAAAAGACCACACGCCGAGGTTCGCGTTTAAAATCGAAGAGCGCATGACTCGCGACCAGAAGGAAGTTGTCTCCAGCCCGGCTCGATAATGTTCCCGTCGAGGCGGCCTGCCCGCGTTGGGAAGTCTGCTGATAATTCCATTGGGCCTACATATTGCGCAACATGTTGCGTACACACGGGGTCGCCGGTGCGAGCAGGGCGTAGCGGGCACGAACCAACATCTGTGGAAACGAGTGGCAAACATGAAAACAAAAAAAGGTGTGATTGGAATCCTCACTGGTGGCGGGGATGTACCGGGCCTCAACCCCGCCATTCGCGCCGTAACCATCCGCGCGCTGCGCGAGGGCTGCGAAGTGATTGGCATCCGTCGGGGATGGGCCGGGCTGGTCGACATCGTCCGTGAAAAAGACTACGACAACAGCGAGAACTGCCAAACCCTGTCAGAGGATTTGGTCAACCGTACCGGCCGCACCGGGGGCACTTTCTTGCACACCTCGCGCACCAACCCCAGCAGGGTGAAGAAGGCTAGCGTTCCTGCTCACCTGCAATCCTCTTACAACGCCGAAACAAACGATCTGACCGCCGAAGTTCTGAAGAACTTGGATTGGCTCGGCATCGACTACCTGATCCCCATTGGCGGGGATGACACGCTGAGCTACGGTGTGCGCCTTTATCAGGAAGGCGTAAAGGTAGTCGCCATTCCCAAGACCATGGACAACGACGTTCCCGGCACCGACTACTGTATCGGCTTCAGCACTTGTGTGACCCGCACCATCTCTATGACCAACAGCTTGCGCACCAGCGCCGGTTCTCACGAGCGCTTCATGGTCCTCGAAGTCTTCGGCCGATATGCTGGATTCACGGCCATGCTGCCCACCATGGCTGGAGCCGCGAACCGCTGCGTGATTCCGGAGCACAAATTCGACATTGAGCGGCTCACCGAGTTACTGGTCTCGGACCGCCAGAAGAACCCCAGCCACTATTCCGTCGTCCTGGTGTCGGAAGGTGCGATGTTTCAAGGCGGAGAAATGGTCTTCGAGGCGGAGGCGACTGACGCCTTCGGCCACAAGAAACTCGGCGGTATCGGAGAACTGGTGTCGGAAAAGCTGAAGGAGCTTTCCCCCAAGTACAACCATGGTAAGACGATTGACGTCATAAACCAGAAACTCGGCTACCTGGTCCGCTGCGGTGATCCCGACGCCATTGACTCCATCGTTCCCATGGCCTATGGCAATCTTGCCCTGGACTTGCTCCTGGGCAAGATCCATGGACGAATTGTGGTCCTCAGGAATGGCCGTTACGACAACATGCCCATCGATACGGTAACTGCCTCGAAAAAAGTTGTTAACGTAAAAGAGCACTACAACGTCGACCGCCTCCGCCCCCATTACAAGAGCTTCGAGATGAAGCCACTCTTTATCATGACCAGCGAAACGGGATAGCGCACATCGGTGCCGCAGGCCCTTAGGTTTGGCGGGTAAACTGGCTTCTTGAGGAGACGCAGGCTCGCTGACGTGCCCTGGCGAGAAAACTTACTCCTTCATCGAAGATGTTGTGAAATTGTGGCTCTTCGCGGGCAAGAATGGTTCCATAGTTGCCGCGTCGCCCGGTCGCCTGACAGACTGGACATGAGTGCGAGATCGGCGTACTCTTTAAATAGTGAGTGAGTGAGTGAGCGAGCGGTTCCTCTTCTCTTTTCAGGTCCTCTGAATCAGGTCCTCTGAACCAGGTCCTCTGAACTAAGTCAGCTCATCTGAAATCCTTTCTTAGCCGCAGCAACCAGAGGTGTCTCCTATGATCGTTTCCAAGGCGCACAAACCAGCGAAGCGAAATATCGCCATCGCCCCGCAGATCTCCCCTCGTGTAGCGGCAATAACGCCAGATGTTCTTCCATCGCGAGAGATACCTAGGAT
>Ga0182024_10006272_pt1 | contig 26206 bp, 24 predicted proteins | sample P32metaG_FD_120480 | JGI IMG/M metagenome (GOLD analysis project Ga0182024, IMG submission 120480) | Permafrost microbial communities from Stordalen Mire, Sweden - P3-2 metaG (Illumina Assembly) | ecosystem: Environmental > Terrestrial > Soil > Wetlands > Permafrost | place: Sweden: Stordalen... | reverse complement strand
TTCATGCGCATCATTTTGGCTTCGATCATTGTGGGGCCTTCGCCGCGGTGGGCGCGTTCGACGGCGTCGCGGGCGGCGTCGTAGACCTGGCAGGCGTCCGTGCCGTCGACGATCACACCGGGGATGCCGTATCCGATGGCGCGCTCGGCGAGGTCTTTACAGCGGTACTGCATTTCCGACGGCGTGGAGTAGGCCCACAGATTCGATTCGACGAAGAGCACAAGGCCGAGATTCTGGACCGCGGCGAAGTTGATGCCTTCGTAGGTGACGCCGGTGGATTGGCCTCCGTCTCCAATGTAGGTCATGACGGCGACGTTGCGTCCTTGCAGGCGCGCGCCCAGCGCCACGCCCGAGAGCACGGGAATTAAATCGCCGAGCATCGAGATGGGCGAGACCATGTTGCGCTTTTCGATGTCGCCGAAGTGCGAGGTACCGTCGCGGCCGCGCGTGGGCGAATCGGCCTTGGCCATGTACTGCATCATGGTGTCGGCGGCGCGGAAGCCGCGCACCAGCAGCGCTCCCTGGTTGCGGATCATGGGCGCGAACCAGTCGTCTTTATCGAGCGCATAGGCAGAGGCGCAGGAGCAGGCTTCCTGGCCGAGTCCAAAATAAACTCCGCCGACCACCTTGCCCTGCTTGTAGAGATTTTCGAGCGCGATCTCCATCTTGCGGTTGAGCAGCATGTAGCGGTAGATCTCGATGCACTGTTTTTTATCGAGATACCTTGAGTCGCGAATCGGGGGGACCGGCGCATTGAGTTCGCCAGTGACTTCGTAGCGGACGTGTTCGGCGCCGTCTTTGTCTTTTTCTATCGATTGGCGGACGGACAGATCGGGATGCTCAAGGCGGGTGTCGGGAATGGAGTAGGTGCGGAGATGGGTGCACGTAGTCTTCGAGGGAACTGTGGGTGCCCCATTCTTGCCCTGAGCGGAGCCGAAGGGTCTCGCGTTTTTTGCGAGAAGTGGGGATTTGGACTGAGAGGCGCCGTTCCGCCCACGATTTCCGTTCCCGTTATGTCTGACCGTGGATTTCGTTTTCTTGATTGCCATGATGGGTCACGCTGCGATTCTTAATGCTATCGCGAGCAAGGCCCCTTGGGCTAGTTCTACGCCAGACGGATATCGTCGTCGCCATGAATCTGGCGCAATTCCGCCGGAAGCTGTACTGGCACGCCGACGGTGCGTCCAAGCAATGCGTCAAGCGTTTCTACCCATAGAATCTGGCTTGCAAACACTCTGCCGAAATTGCGCGAGATGGATTCGGCGACTGCATTCAAATCGAGCGGCTTGCCGAGTTCTTGCAGAATCGACGTGACCGGCTTCGCTGTGATGCCGCAAGGGATGATCAGGTTGAAGAAGCTGAGGTCGGTGTTCACGTTCAGGGCGAAGCCGTGGGAAGTGACAAAGCGCGAGATATGGACGCCGATGGCGGCGAGTTTGGCTTCGGTGCTTGTGGAGGGACGGACGCCCTCGTCCGTCCCAGGTGCGGGGGGGCGGACGGGGCCGTCCGCCGCTCCATGAGCAAGATCGGTCCACACACCCGTTAGGCCCGGCACTCGCTTTGTTGGAATGGCGAAGTCGGCGCAGGTGCGGATCAGGACTTCTTCGAGGCGTCGGACGAAGTCGACCGCGCCCAGGTGTTTGCGCAGGGCGGACGAGCCGTCCGCTCCACGAGCAAAGCCGCGCAAGTCGAAGATGGGGTAGCCGACGATCTGTCCGGGGCCGTGGAAGGTGACGTCGCCACCGCGGTCGCATTCGAAGAGCTCGACACCTCGCTGGGCGAGGAGCTCGGTGGACGCAACTACATTCGACGCTTTCGCGTTGCGGCCCAATGTGATGACTGGCGAGTGTTCGAGCAAGAGAAGCACGTCGCCGATCTTTTCTTCTTTGCGGAGGGCGACGAGTTGCTCTTGCAGGCGAAGGCCCGTGGCGTAATCAACGGTGCCGAGTTGGATTAGAGAGATCAAATTCAGTTCGCCACTGATCTACACGGATTCTCACGGATCAACCAAAAGATCTATCTGTGTTCATCCGTGGAGATCCGTGGCAAAAAATCTATGCGTTAATCGCCATCCCGTACACGCTGTTTGCGGCATCCAGCATCGCCTCTGCCAGGGTCGGATGCGCGTGGATGGTCCACACCAAATCTTCGACGGTGGCTTCGAGTTCCATCGCAGCGACAGCTTCGGCGATCAACTCCGTGGCTTGCGGTCCAATGATGTGCACGCCGAGAATCTCACCGTAATCAGCGTCGGAGACGATCTTGATGAAGCCTTCGTGTTGACCAACAATCGAGGCGCGCGAGTTCGCGGTGAAGGGGAACTTGCCGACCTTCACGTTGTATCCGGCTTCGCGCGCTCTGGTTTCGGTGAGGCCGACGCTGCCGATTTCCGGATGGCAATACGTCGCCCCGGGAATGTGTTCGGGATTGATTGGCTTGCCCGGTTTGCCGGCGATCTTTGCCACGGCAACCAGCGCCTCCATTGCGCCGACATGCGCGAGTTGCGGCGTGCCCAGCACAATGTCTCCCACGGCGTAGACGCCAGGTTCGGCGGTTTGCATCCAGGAATCGGTTTTTATAAATTCGCGGTCGGGTTTGATCTTGGTCTTCTCCAGGCCAATGTTTTGCGTGCGCGGTTTGCGGCCGACGGCGATCAGGATTTTCTCCGCGTCAACCTTCTGCTGTTTGCCATCGACCGTAATCGTCACGGCCACCCCGGTTTTGGTGTTCTCAACTTTGTCGACCTTCGCGCTGGTGTGAAAGTTGATCCCGCGCTTGCGGAATACGCGCGCCAACTCCTTCGACACTTCCTCATCTTCCACCGGAACCAGCCGCGGCAACATTTCGACGATAGTGACTTCGCAATCAAAAGAGCGATAGATCGAGGCGAACTCTACGCCGACGGCGCCTGCGCCAACAATAACCAGCGATTTAGGGATTTCTTTCAGGCTGAGGATCTCAATGTTAGTAAGCACGCGATCGTTGGTTTCCATGCCGGGAAGCATGCGCGCTTCCGATCCCGTGGCGAGGATCACATTCTTCGCCTTCAGATGCGTGGCTTTGTTGTCGTTCACCACTTCCACGGTCAGCAATCCATTTTGCGCAGGACCGGTTAGCTTTCCGTAGCCTTTGATGGTCTCGACTTTATTTTTCTTCATCAGGAATTCGAGACCCTTGGCGTGCTTGGCCACGATCTTCGCTTTGCGCTCCTGAATCGCGCCCCAGTTCAGCTTGCGCGCGTCCACGCCTTCAATGCCGAATTCTTTGGCATCCTTCAGGTGATCCCATAGTTCCGCGTTGAAGAGCAAAGCTTTGGTCGGAATGCAGCCCACATGCAGGCAGGTGCCGCCGAGGAATCCGTCCTTTTCGATGAGAGCAGTTTTCAGTCCATATTGGCCGGCGCGAATCGCGGCAGTGTATCCGGCTGGTCCGCTGCCGATAATGGCGATGTCGTAGATGGCTTCAGGCAAAGGAATAGTCCTCAGTAAGAAGAGATGATGAAAGGCAAACTAATGATTCTAGAACAGGAAGGGGAAAGGACCAAGCGGCGGAGGGTGAAGAGTACCGAGGCGCAAACTCCCTGATGAGCCTGAAGCAGCTACCGCAGGAAAGGGATCCTTCGACTTCGTAGCAGCTTCGCTATCGCGAAGCTGCTACTCCGCTCAGGATGACAGGTCACTCATCAGAATGCACGTCATTCAGATGAGACTAATTATTTTCGTTACTGGCGCGCTTCCAAGAGATAAGCTCGCCGATGGTTGAACTCGTGCTCGAGACGGGCTGCTTGTAAGCCTCGACCTCGGAGCGGGAAGCCTCTTCGCCGACAGCGCGAATGCTCAGCCCAACTTTCTTTTCTTCCACGCTCATCTTGATGATCTTGAAGTCGTGCTCCATGCCGGGCTCAAGATGCATGGGCTGGCCGTTGCCGTCCACCGCTTCCGATTTGTGGCACAGGCCCTCGACTCCTTCCGCGATCTCGACGAAGGTGCCAAACGCAGCCACTCGCAGGACTTTTCCGTGAATGACATCGCCCACGTGATGCTTCTCGAAGAAAGTTTCCCAAACATCGGGCTGAAGCTGTTTCACTCCCAGAGACAACCGGCGCTTATCAGGTTCGATCGCCAATACGATGGCCTTCACGCGATCGCCCTTCTTCAGCACCTCTGACGGATGCTTCACGCGCTTGGTCCAGCTCAGATTGCTCACGTGTACCAAGCCGTCGATGCCGTCTTCAATCTCGATAAACGCGCCGAAGTCGGTGAGGTTGCGCACGCGGCCTTCCACGGTCATGCCCACGGGATATTTATCGTGCAGCGCATCCCAAGGATTCTCCGCCAACTGCCTCATGCCGAGAGAGATGCGCCGCTCGCCGGGGTTCACGTTCAGCACGACGCAATCCACCTGATCGCCAACGTTGACCAGCTTGGAGGGGTGCTTCATGCGCTTCGACCACGTCATCTCGCTTACGTGGACGAGGCCCTCAATCCCTTGCTCGAGTTCGACGAACGCGCCATAGTCTGTGACGCTGATTACACGCCCGGAAACATGCGCGCCCACAGGATAACGGTGTTCCGCATCGAGCCACGGATCGGGCGTCAACTGCTTGAAGCCGAGCGAGACTCGCTGCTTATCTTTGTCGTACTTCAAAACCTTGACTTGAATCTGGTCACCAACATTCACCAGATCGCGCGGGTGCGTCAGCCGGCCCCACGACATATCGGTGATGTGCAACAGGCCGTCAAGACCGCCGAGATCGACAAATGCGCCGTATTCGGTGAGGTTCTTAACGACCCCCGTCAGGATGGAACCTTCATCGAGGTGCTCTAGAGTCTTGCTGCGCTTCTCGTTCTGCTCGCCTTCCAGCAGTTCCTTGCGCGAAACGACGATGTTGCCGCGCTTCTTATTTACCTTGATGACGGTGACTTCGAGCGTCTGGCCCTTCATTCCGTCGAGATTTCGCACGGGCCGCAGATCCACTTGCGAGCCGGGCAGGAATGCGCGCGCGCCGAGAATGTCTACCGTCAGGCCGCCCTTGGTGCGCTCGATTACGGTAGCCTTCACCGGCCGCTTCTCTTGGTGAGCCTTTTCCACTTCGTCCCAGGCATGAAGGCGCGCCGCCTTCTGGTGCGAGAGGTTGACGTAACCCTCTTCGGTTTGCCCCTTTTCCCGCATCACTTCGATTTCGTCGCCGGGCTTGAACTTTGATTTGCCCTCGTGGTCGAGAACTTCGGCGAGCGGCAGCATCCCTTCGGACTTGGTGCCGATGTCGACCACCACATGCGTGGCGGTGAGCTTGAGCACCGTGCCCTTGATGACGCGGTCTTCGCCCACGGCTTCTTCAGTCTCGGTGGTGAAGCTCTCGAGCGCCGAAGCAAAGTCTTCGCTGGCGTGTTTGTCGTCGGTTGCTGGCGCGTGCGAGGAATCCTCAGGAGCGGCGTTGGACGATGCGGTTGCGGCCGTCTGCTCTACGGTCGAAGTGGTTTCGGTCGCCATCGGTTCTGTTTCGGTTGCAATGGCGGTAGCGGAATCGGAATTGTGGTTGGTGGTGTCGTCGGACAAGGTCATGCCTCTCTGATGTGCCTCGCACTCGGTGCGGGGAGGATACGGGGTCTGCTTGGCGGACTGCTGGAGTGAGTCGTTGGTTGTGGTGGGCTCACCCTGGCGAGTGAGCTTGGACAATCCCAGCTGCCGGACGTTTTACAGAAACCCGCGTCCAAAGGGAACTCTTCGACTATAGCAACGCCCTCCAAATAGTGTCAAACCAAATATCCGATGATCTTCGCATCTTCACTGTGTGCCTCGGATTGCGCTACGGGGACCTGTAAGGTTCATGTTTTTGTAATATTTCGATCTACTTTCTTCCCAAATTTGCATCCTAGGAGGGCGCGTTTTTAAATTCCCGCGCCGGTTCCACAGGAAATTGAACAAACTCGTTTCGCAATTGACTCCGGCCTCAATCGCAATATGCTTTCTTAGCGTAGCGGTTTGTGGTCAGGAATCTTCCTCCACCCCGGTATTGATGAGCCAACTTCAACCTGGAGGAAAAACTCTAGCGCCAAACTTCCGCGTAGCCGAATTCCGAGTTGTTACCCCGGATGAGGACAGCGAGACTACCCAAGATGCTCCTAGCGGGGCAGAGCGGGAAGGCTTTCTCAAGCGCAGCGCCAAAAGAATCGGCCAAGATCAAAAGCGGCTCTATCTCGCGCCGTTCGAGAAGCACAACCTCAAATGGGATGCCGTAGTCCTCATCGGTACGGGTGCATTCCTCGCCGCTGACCGACACATCGAGAATAATGTTTCTCACGCCAATTTCTCCACTTACCAAGCCATTTCCGATGTCACCATCGGGGGACTGGCCGGCTCGCTCGCGGGAATCTACCTGTACGGCGTTAAAACTGAGCATCGCCATGCCAGAGAAACCGGCGCACTCGAACTTGAAACCCTCGTGAATACCTTTCTTATCTATACCCCGATGCAGTTAATTTTCGCCCGCCAGCGTCCCGACGAAGGCAATGGCAATGGAGACTTTTTCAAGCACCACTCGGTGAACACTTCGTTTCCCGGTGGTCATGCCATGTTTACCTGGGCCATGGCTTCGGTTTTGGCCGATGAATATCCCAAGCCGTGGGCGCGCGTCTTGAGTTACGGCGCCGCCTTTACCGTGACCTTCAGCCGCTTCATGGCGCGTGACCACTGGTCCTCTGACATGTTCGTAGGAACCGCCCTGGGACTCGCCATCGCCGAAAATACCTTCCACGCCCGCTGCGATCCAGAGCTGCCTTCGCAGTGCAAGCACCATCAATGGTGGTGGAAGCCGATGAATACGGATAGCCAGTAATAGACTGTGCTTTGCTCGGGCGGTGCGGGCCCGCCATCTGCTACCCTGCCTTGTCATGGATTATCTCTGGACCCCGTGGCGTTACGCCTACGTTTCCACCGCCGAAAAGAAGTCTGGCTGCGTTTTCTGCGACGCAGTGAACGCGGGCAATGATGAAAAAGTCCGCATTGTGCATCGCGGCCGGCATTGCTTTGTCATTCTGAATACTTATCCGTACACGCCGGGGCACGTGATGGTCGTGCCTTACGCGCATCTGGACGAACTGCGCAAACTGCCGCCTGAAGCCGCACACGAAATGATCGAACTCTCGCAACGCATGGAGTCCGTCCTGCGTGAACTCTACAGCCCCGACGGAATCAACCTGGGCATGAACATCGGCAAAGCCGCCGGCGCCGGCATCGCCGGACACATTCACATGCACGTTCTGCCGCGCTGGGTCGCGGACGCGAACTTCGTTTCAGTCGTGTGCGAGACCAGGATTCTGCCGGAGACACTGGAGGAGACGTGGAAGAGAATGACGAAGGCGATGGAAACGGATCGTTAGAGGGGACGATTGAATGCCAGGATTCGAAGGTGCCTGGTCCGCGGTGGCTTACGTGTCAGTCGAGCAATTGATCCAGTTCCTTTTCGTCGATCACCTTCACTCCGAGCTGCGTAGCCTTATCCAGCTTCGACCCCGCATCCGCCCCTGCTACCACATAATCCGTTTTCTTGCTCACCGACCCCGTCACCTTTCCTCCGGCGTCCTCAATCATCTTCTTAGCTTCGTCGCGCGTGAAATGCGCCAGCGTTCCCGTGAGCACAAATGTCTTTCCCGCAAGCTTTGTCCCGCGCCGCTTTTTCTGTCCAGTCAACGTTAGGCCAGCTTCGCGCAGACGCTCGATCAGCTTGCGATTCGCCGCAATGCTGAAAAACTCCACAATACTTTCCGCGATGCGCGGGCCAACTTCATTTACGGCCTGCAGTTCCTCCACGCCAGCTTTCTCGAGTTCTTCCATCGAACCAAAATGCTCGGCGAGAAACTGCGCCGTACGCTCTCCCACCATCCGAATGCCCAAGCCATAGATCACCCGTTCGAGCGGCAGCTTCTTCGAGTTTTCAATTTCATCGAGAATGTTCTGCGCCGATTTCTCTCCCATGCGCTCCAGGCTGAGTAAGTCGGCTTTGGTCAGCTTGTAAATATCCGCGACATTCTTCACCAGGCCGCGTTCGGTTAGCTGATTGACCAGTGCGTCGCCCATGCCGTCGATGTTCATCACGCCGCGCGAAGCAAAGTGCAGAATGGTCTCGCGCAGTTTTGCCGGGCAATTTGCGTTGACGCACCGGTAATCGACCTCGCCTTCGGTGCGCACCACCTTCGTCCCACACTCCGGACACTTCTCCGGCATCTCGAAGGTTCGAATCCCGCGCGGATGCTCTTTATCTTCGATTACCTTCGCAACCTTCGGAATCACATCGCCGCCGCGCTCAACTTGCACCCAGTCGCCGATCTTCACGCCCAGGCGCTCGATTTCATCCATGTTGTGCAACGTGGCGTTCCTCACCGTTGTACCGCCGATCAAAACCGGCGCCAGCATGGCGACCGGCGTGAGCTTGCCGGTGCGTCCCACCTGCACTCGAATGTCTTCGAGCTTCGTGATCCCGGCCCGCGCCGCATATTTGTACGCAATCGCCCAGCGCGGAGCTTTGCCGGTGAAACCGAGTTCGTCCTGCAGCGCGACGCGATTGACCTTGATGACGATGCCGTCAATCTCATACGGCAACGACTCGCGTTTTTCCTCCCACTGCCGGATAAAAGCCCACGCCTCGTCGATGTCATGCACCAGCTTGCGGTTGGGGTTGACTTTGAATCCGGCGGCATCGAGCGCGTCCAAAGTCTTCGAGTGCCGTCCAAAATAAGTCCGGCCGTTTTCCAGCAGCATGTAGGAGAAATAATCGAGCCGGCGTTCGGCGGTAACTCTGGACTCAAGCTGCCGCACCGTGCCCGCCGTGGCATTGCGAGGGTTGGCAAAAACAGGCAGGCCTTTACTCTCGCGATCCTCATTCATCTTCTTAAAAGAAGCGAGCGGCATCAGCAGTTCGCCGCGCACTTCGAAGTCGAGCGGAACGCCGGCCTTCTTCAACCTATCCTTCGGAATCGAAAGCGGCACCGAGCGCACGGTTCGCACATTGAGTGTGACATCTTCTCCCACGCTTCCATCGCCACGCGTGATGCCTCGAACCAGCTTTCCATCTTCATAAATCAACGCCAGCGACATGCCGTCGAGCTTCAGTTCGCAGACGTAGTCCACATCTTTTCGCCCGCTGAGCTCGTGCACGCGGCGTTCCCATCCGCGCAATTCCTCTTCGCTATAAGTGTTGTCGAGCGACAACATGGGCGAAGAGTGCGGAACCTTGACGAAGCCCTCTCGCGGTTTGCCACCGACGCGCTGTGTGGGAGAATCCGGCGTGACCAGCGCGGGGTGCTCCGCTTCCAGATCTTTTAACCGCTGCATCAGCACGTCGAAGTCGGTGTCGCTGATCTCAGGATGATCGAGGACGTAATACAAATATTCGTGGTGGCGAATCTGCTCGCGCAGCGATTCGATTTGCTTTCCGGTGTCTTTGCTGGCTGCAGGCATCGCAAAGATTATAGGCGGAAGTCTTGCGCCGTTTCATGCGGGGCGTCAGGTACAATCCACCTTCGATGCGGACATGAAAAAGGCGGCTTTACTTTATAACCCCGAATCCGGCGGCAGCCGTGGAGGGCGTCAGGCGGAATTGGAGTCCGTGGCGGCGCTGCTTCGCGGCGAAGGCGTGGAATCCGAGCTCGTGCTCACGCATTCGCCCGCCGACGCCGGGGAGAACACGCGGCAAGCGGTGCAATCCGGCTGTGACACCATTTTTGCCTGCGGCGGCGACGGCACCATCCACAACATTGTTCAAGTGCTTGCCAACACTTCGGTAGCTCTCGCGATTTTGCCGATGGGCACGGCGAACGCTCTTGCCCATGACCTTGGCCTGCCCATGAACCCCGCTGTAGCGGCGCGGGCCGTGCTGCATGGCACGCCGCGCCGGGTTGCTCTGGGACGCATCGAGTATCTCGATCTTGAAGGCAGGCCCGGATCACGCTACTTCGTCGTCGCGGCGGGGGCGGGTGTAGACGCGCATCTTTTCTACAAACTTCACACCGGTACCAAGAAGCGCATGGGCATGGCCGCTTACTATGCGAAAGCCTGGCATCTTTGGTTTTCCTATCCCATGACGCGTTTTCAGGTGGAATTTGCCGAGACTGGATCGAATGCTCCTCATCGGGCTGTTGTTACCGAATTGATGGCAGTGCGCATTCGAAATTTCGGTGGAGTCCTGCAGCAACTCGCTCCGGGAGCGTCTCTTGAGCGTGACGATCTGCGCGTGGTCTCGTGCCGCACTGCGAGCCGCCTCTCCTATCTTCTCTATGTGACGCGCGGATTGCTGCGGCGCACCTGGAAAGTCCCGGGCATCGATCTGGCGTATGCGGAGCGCGTTTCGTGTACTTATCCGGACGAATCGAATTTCCCCGCAGTTACGCCACAGGCTCGTCCGAAGATTTACGTCGAGACCGACGGCGAATTATTGGGAACACTGCCCGCGAAAATCTCTGTCGTGCCGGATGCTTTGACACTGCTGGGACCTCCCACCTTGGCAATTCCATCTACATCCAAATAGAATCTTCAGACCACTTGGAACCCGTCACTCATTTTCTGACCGGCGCATGCATGGGCCGTGCCGGCCTCAACCGCAAGACGGCGCTGGCCACGCTTACGTTAACCCTCGCGGCGGAGGCCCCCGATCTCGACGTATTGAGCCGCTTCGGTGGCCCAGCCTTCGGATTTGCTCATCATCGCGGATTCACGCATTCCTTCCTCGGCGTCCCAATCGACGCCGCTGTGGTGGTCGGCTTCGTGTACCTGATCTGGCGTATGCGCGGACGCAAAGTGAAAGACCCGAAGCTGCCGCCGCGCTGGGGATTGCTCTTCATCTACGCTTGCCTCGCCGGTCTGAGCCATATCCTGCTCGACTTCACGAACAACTACGGCGTGCGACCGTTCTGGCCGTTTTCCGAGAAGTGGTATTCGTGGGACATCGTTTTTATCTTCGAGCCCATCATGTTCAGCATCTTGTTGCTCGGATTGATCGTGCCATCTTTGTTCTCATTGATCGACCGCGAAATCGGCGCGCGCAACCGCGGACCGCGAGGGCGGCTGGCAGCAACTCTTGCGCTGGCAGGCGTAGTTCTTATGTGGGGACTCCGCGACTTTGAGCATCGTCGTGCGGTGGCAGCGCTTGCCGCCCGCACTTATCAGGATGCCGAACCGCTGCGGGTTTCGGCGTATCCGGCGCTGGCAGATCCGTTTCGCTGGTATGGCGTGGTCGAGACATCTTCTTTCTTCGTGCTCGCTCCGGTAAATTCTTCCGGACCGGAGGTCGATCCGCAGGGCGATCTCAGCATCCGCTACAAGCCGGAAGAAAATCCAATTACACTGGCCGCAAAAAAGTCTTACCTTGGACGCGTATATCTCGATTGGGCTCAGCATCCCATTACCGAAACGGAAATTCTGTCCTCGCCGCAAAGTGGATACATCGTCGACTTTCAGGATCTGCGCTTTGTGCAACTGCCGAGCTTATTCGGCAACCGGCGTGACGCGCGGAGGGCGCTTGGAGCGGGGGTCCAGCTCGATAAAGATTTGAACGTAGTCGGCGATGTATATGGTTCGGGCAAGAGTCAGAAACTCTATCCCGAACCCAGGTAGCTGCGAATCCGGCGCTTGACGTACCGACCTACTCGCGCCCAGAATAAAGTTTCAGTCTTGAGGTGCTCATGCTGCCTTATCTATTTGTTTTGCTGGCGGTTGCCGTGCGGTTCCTTCCGTTCGCGGGTCCGCTGAATATTCTTCCGCACGCCTGGCACTTTACGCCGGTGGCGGCGTCACTGCTGTTTTTTGGTGCGCGCGGTTCGCGGCGGCAGATGTGGATGCCTCTGGCTCTGCTTGTAGCGACGGACGTAATCCTCACCAAGTTCATCTACGCCTACACCTTGTCATGGGACCACCTGGTCACATTCGCCTGGTACGCGGCGATCTTGTGGCTGGGAACCAACCTGCGCGAGAAGTCGGGGCCGGTTCGAGTCATCGGCGCCGCACTCGCCAGTTCGGTGTCGTTTTTCCTGGTGAGCAATTTTGCCGTGTGGGCGGCCTGGCAGATGTATCCCAAGACCGTTGGCGGTCTGATGATGTCCTACGCCGCCGGCCTTCCATTTTTCCGCGGCACGGTGGAAAGCGATCTCTTCTTCTCGATTGCGATGTTCGGAACGCCAGTATTTCTGGCAGCGCTTTCGCGGTTGATGCACCGCAACGCCGCTGATCACATAGCCGCCGCGTAAACTTCACAGTTTATGTAGGGACAGCCGCCCTCGGCTGTCCAGCCTCGCGCAGCGAGGCAGCGCAGTGGCAGTGTATCGGTTAGGGTTCGACCCGTTCCCTCGACGGGTCACTGCGTCTCCGCCTTCGACTTCTCCGCATCAGCAACCAAACCAAAACTCCGCCGCCGAGGGCTCCCAGCAGCCATGCCAGATGTTGCCGTACTACGCTTCCCATTAATCCGACAATCTGCGGACCGAACCACAGCGTAAGCAGAGAAAGCACGAAAAATCGTACGAATCTTCCCGCGAAGACGGCCGCCAGAAAGTTACGAAATCGCATCTCAAACACAGCCGCGCCCAACACGAAGATTTTGAACGGCGTGGGCGGAGGCAGCATTCCGGGAAACATCAGCGCCCAGAATTCATGCCGTTCGAAGGAGCGGTGAATGCGTTGGAATCGTTCCTCGGAAATGCGCTTGCGCAGCACCTTTTCGCCGCCGAGATATCCAATGATGTAAAGCGGAATGCTGCCCAGCACCGACCCAAGCGCCGCCGTCGCCACATAGAAAAGCAGGCGCGTGGGATCTTTGTACACATACGTGGCCACAATCGCATCCACCGGCATGCCCAGCAACGCGGAGTCCGCAAAAGCGATCACGAAAACGCCCCAGATTCCGAGATGTTGCAACAGCATCCAAATCCACGCGGTGTAGCGCGCCAGAATGTGTCCAATGGTTTTCAAAACGGAAATTCAGTCTACGTGAAACGCGGCGGAATATTCACACGGTTGAAACATTTCGATGAGGTTTCCATGAAAAGCCTGTCCCGCTAAGGTTACTCCCCTAGTTACCACTGCACTAATTTTGATGCAGGTTTAATCACCCTGTAACATCCCATTGCTACAACTGAGATATGGATCTGCCCGTGTACAACACGCTGATCCTCTCCGACCTGCACCTGGGTGCAGAGACCAGCCACGCGTGCGAAGCGACCTGCGTACTCAAAGCCAATCGTTTCCAGCGGCTGATTCTTCTGGGCGACATTTTCGCCGACCTCAACTTCGCCCGCCTCACCAAGGATCACTGGAAGTTTCTCGGCTACATCCGCAAGTTGTCGAATCCCAAACGGAACATCGAGGTCATTTGGGTGGAAGGCAATCACGACCACGGGCTCACGAACATTATGTCGCACCTGGTCGGCGTCCGCGTGTACCAGCATTACGAGTGGATGCATGCGGGGCAGCGCCACATCGCGATTCATGGTCATCAGTTCGATGGCTTTCAAGTGAACAATGTGCGGCTCAGCAAGCTCGGTACCTCGGTTTATCTGCAGCTGCAAAAACTTGATTTCAAGAGCAAGCCCATCGTTAGGATGATCGACCGGCTGAACACGCGCTGGCTGCGAATGTCTTCGAAAGTTTCGACCGGAGCTCTGCAGTTCGCGCGCCAGCACAATGCCGACCGCATCTTCTGCGGCCATACACACGAGGCCATCCACGTCGAACAGGATCGAATTCACTACTACAATTCAGGCGGCTGGGTCGACTCCCGTCTGACGTACTTGACCGTAGACGAACAGGAGGTTCGCATCCATGACTTTAACGAACGGGAATACCACGAGCGAGCTGACGATCGTGATCCCAGCCAAGAACGAGGCGAAACTGATTCCTCGTTTGCTGACTTCGCTGATGAGCCAGGACTACTCGAAGATGTCGAGTACGAGAGTATTGGTCGCTGACGCCAATTCCACCGACGGCACTCCAGAAATTGTCTTAGCCTTTAGCAGCCGCCTGAACGTGAGCGTGATTCGCGGCGGAATGCCCTCAGTCGGCCGCAACCTGGGCGCCGCGCAGGCCGATAGCGACTACGTTCTTTTTCTCGATGCCGATATCGAGCTCGCGCATCCTTCCGTGATTCGCCGGGCTGTTGAACTGGCGCAGCGCAAGCGCTTGCAGTGTGTCACCACGAACATCCTGTGCCGCGATGGTAACTGGATCGACAAACTGCTGTATGCGGGCAACGATTTGTTTCAATATCTCTCGTGCCTCCACCATCCCTTCGCGACCGGCATGTTTATGTTTTTCGAGCTGAAGAAATTCCGCGAGCTTGGCGGCTTCAACGAGAGGGTGCTATTCGCGGAAGATTACCTGCTGAGCCAGCAAGTGGACCGCAAGCGCTTCGGCATCGTCCGCGGCGGCGTCTATACGACGAATCGCCGCTTCCAGAAGATGGGGCATCTACGCGTGGGATGGCTCTTCCTGAAAACCGCGATGAACTACTGGAACGAAAATTATTTCCTGCGCGATCACAAATATTGGCAGACATAAACGACCGCGCACCTCGAAGTCGGCTCACAAGTTTTCTTCGTGGCCACAGAAACAGGATCCAGCCAACCATCTGGATCCTGTTTTTGCATAACAATAAAAAATTGTTTCTGTTCTCTTCAGAACCGCAGCACAACTCCCGTCGATATCCGGACGTTGTTCTGCGTAGTGCTGAAGAAGCGCGTCTGGACGTAATCGCCCTGGAACCGCCAGGCCACGGGGCGAATGATTTTGTAGTCGAGGCCGCCGCCGATCGCCGTCGCAAACGACGTATCGGAGCCGATGCCATTATTGACGTTCACATGAGAGGCCCCGAACAGCGCTTCCGCGAATGGACGAAACTTTCCTACCGACATCGAAACTCGAGGTCCGAACAGATAATTGTGCTCGGTGATACTGGCGCTAACGCCAGAGCAAGCTCCTGGCAGCGTACCCACCGGTATAACGGGGCAGATCGGAAAATTCTCCGAGCCGTAGTGACTGTCAAAATCGGCTACCACCCCTAGAAACGGAATTACCTTGCCCTCGACCGATGCTTCCCACCCGTTAGTATTGGCGCGGCCGATTGAGGAAAGGTCGGTGCTTAAGTACGAGTAGCCGAAAAATACGTTTCCGCTGGTAGGAATCTGGGCGCTGGCTACGCCGGCGAACAAGAGCAGAATGCAAACCGCAAATCCTATTTTTTGCATGGCAATCTAAACCTTACCTTCCTTATTGACTGGCGGAGTAGTCGGTCAGAATTAGATGCCACGGAAAAGAAATCGGTAACCTCAGAAGCGCCAGACAATTCCCGTGGAACCCCGGTAATCATTCTGGTTCGCGCTGAGAAGATGGCTGTGTACATAATCGAACTGCAGCCGCCAGGAAAAATTTTTGAAGGGAAGCCTGCGATCCGCGCCGCCGCCGAAGTCCTCGATCACTGGGTGGAAGCTGGCGCCGCCTGTCGTGGTTTCCTGAATACCGCCCATGACATGAGCGAACGCGCGCCATTTTCCATAGCGGTAAGAAATGCGCGGGCCGAGCACCAGGTTGTACTGTTGCACGCCCGATCGGTAAATACCGCTGCCATCGAGCACGATTCCGACGTAAGAAAACCGATGAAAGGGAAGTGCTTCCGCCGAGGCGTCCCATCCGCGGAAGGTCAGCCGATTGACTACGTCAACTGAGTCGGCGTAGGCCACGCCTGCATACACGTTGCCGCTCGGCAAAAGTTGTGCCTTCGAGGCGGTTGGAAACATCAATAAGGTCATGAACGTCAAAACCACGGCTGCGGTTTTTAACACGAAAATGAGTCCTCCCTGGCAATTTGTGCCAGCAGCAAATTCTACCTGAATACGCGAAATTCGTTAGATGCTTCCAAAGGACGTGTTGGGATGCCCGATTCCATCAACATTCTAAGAGTGCAGAAGTGGCACTCCGTACAGCAAAATTACGTACTTTTCATGATTTCGAAACTCATCCACAGGAGTCTATCCAGTAGGATGCAATTCACGGAATGAGCGAAAAATGGCCGAAGCCACTGGGTTGGCCGCTCATCTAAGCCAGTAAAGAGGTGGAAGTTGAAACTTAGTTTGGAAGTCAGAAATCGTGGCGATGTCACGATCGTGCACTGCGAGGGTCGTATCGTCTACCGCGACGAAGCCGGGGCGCTTTCGCAACTGGTGGGCGAAATGCTCGATCATGGCGAGAAAGTTGTGCTCGATCTTAGCGGAGTGAGTGCCATCGACAGCGCTGGAATCGGCGAATTGGTTTCGCTCTACACCCGCGCGCAATCTCGCAATGTGGACTTGAAATTTGCCGCTCCCAGTCTGCGCGTGCGGCAGTTGCTCGATCTAACGAATTTATATTCGGTAATCGAGGTTCATCCTAACCTGGGTGAGGCTTTGTCGGCGTTCTCGCCGCAAGAAGTCTGCGCCCAATGCTAGGTCGCGGGGAAAGCGGGTACAGCGTGCCTCGTGTTTGTGAGTGCCCGCGTTTGTTACTAGAGGGTGTTTCATAACCTTAACCGGCCTCGCCGGGCATACAATCGAGTCCGGCGGCGTCACCCACGTCATCGCCGCCCTCAGTGCATGATCGTGGCAAGGTTTCGTCATCCCGCACCACGTTTTTCCGTCACTCCGTTTCACTTGCTTGGTATCATCTCGTAGCGCAGCGGAGAGATCTGCCTTCTTCGCCCCGCTCACACCCCCCAAGGAGACCCTCATGGCACGAGTCACCGGAATCGGCGGCGTCTTCCTCAAAGCCCGCGACCCCAAAGCCCTCGCCGGCTGGTACGCCCAGCACCTCGGCATCCAGCTCGCCGAGTACGGCGGTGCCACCCTCCTCTGGTCCGACGAAGTCCCCGCCGGTACCGGCCAAACCACCTGGATGCTCTTCCCAGACGCCACAAACCACTTCGGCGCCCCCACCCAGCGCGCCATGGTCAACTACCGCGTCGACGACCTCGAAGCCCTCCTCACCCAGCTCCGCGCCGCCAACATTCCCATCGACCCCCACCAGGAATCCGCCCCCTACGGCCACTTCGCCTGGATCACCGACCCCGAGGGAAACCGCGTCGAACTCTGGCAACCTCTCGTCGAGACACCGTAAAACTGGTTGAATTCTACCTGCCCCCACTTGCGGGAGCAGCCTAGAATCAATCCAGTGAAAGTCATCGCTTGGCACTTTGCGTGACTTCGTCGACAACCGCGCGTGCAACCTGCACTTCAGTCGGCCGTGCGTGCTCATCTGCAAACCTGGCTCGTCCGCACTGAACATATCTAACTGAACATGCACAATTGGACGAACTCGGCCGGTTTGAAAGAACGTTCGCTGCCGCCAGCATCCTCACTGCGGAGCATGTCGTCTTCAACATCAAAGGTAACGACTACAGACCCACCGCGGCCGTCAGCTATCAGGCCGGACTGGTTCTCATCGAATGGCTAGCTTTCGCGCTGAAAGCGGTAACGCCCCACCCGCTCGCGCGCCACCGCCTCCGCCACTTTTAAGAACGCACGCGCCGCATGGGAAAGCCCCGCTTCTTTGCGGTAGACCAATCGCAGTTTGCGCTGCACTCGTAGTTCGCGTACCGGAATGCGAACCAGTTCTCCACGCGCAACTTCAGTTTCCACGCTCATTTCTGGCATGAGCGCCACGCCGCTGCCCAGAGCGACATATTGCTTAATTGCCTGCAGCGTTGGCAGCTCCAGATCCATGTGCAGGGGCGTCTTATGTTTTTGGAAGGTCTGCAGAACTTTCTCGCGATACGGCGACGAAACAATATGGGCCACAAACGATTCCGCGCCCAGTTGCCGGATGCTCACCTGCCGCGCCCCGGCCAAAGGATGCTTCGGAGGCACCACTAGAACCAGTTCGTCGAGATAGACCACAATAGAATGTAACTGCGGCTCCTCTGGCTTGTACGACAGAACTCCCAACTCCGCGCTGTGCCGCAATACGTCGTCGGGAATACGGCTGCCCAGCGAGCGCTGCACTGTGATCTTGATCATGGGATGCAGCCGCCGGAACTCCGCCAGCACCGGCAGCAGATAAAGCGCAGTGAATTCGTTGGCCGCAATTACCAGCTTGCCCTTCTGCAATTCTCGTAACTCCGCCAGCGATACGTGCGCGTCATGGCGAAGATTGAGCAGCTTTTCGGCATATTCGAAGAGTACCTGCCCAGCATCGGTGAGAATGCCCTCCCGCGACGAACGGTCGAATAACGATTCGCCCAGCTCATCCTCCAGCTTGCGAATGGTCTGGCTCACCGCCGATTGGGTTCGGTAAAGCTTTTCGGCCGCGCGCGAAAAACGATGTTCGCGGGCCACGGCAAGAAACACTTCCAACTGCGAGAGCTCCATGTCGATCCTGTCCTTATTAAACTCTAGAGTACATTAGCAAAACTAATTATAGAAGAGGATCTAATGGATACTACATAATTATAAGTTATGCTTCATTCGGACCATTCCGTACCATGGAGAAGCAGGAATTCCATTGCCCTGCCGCACTCTTACGAGGAAACACATGGCTGAGCAGGTTCGCATCACGGTTTTTGACACCACGCTGCGCGACGGAGAACAGTCGCCGGGTTGCAGCATGAATCAGCAGGAAAAGGTCCGTCTGGCGCACCAACTTGACCGCCTCGGCGCAGATGTGATCGAGGCTGGTTTCCCCATCGCCTCCGATGGCGACTTTGAGGCGGTACGGGCTATCTCCGCGGTCATTCGCCGCCCAATCATTGCGGGCTTAGCGCGAGCCTGCCGTCCTGATATCGAGCGCGCGTGGGAAGCGTTGCAAGGCGCTGCGCATCCCCGCATTCACATTTTCCTCGCCACTTCCGACATTCATTTGAAGTACAAGCTGCGTATTACGCGCGAGCAATGCCTTGCGCAGGCCCGCGACTCCGTGGCCTTCGCCAAGTCGCTGTGCAACGACGTTGAATTCTCGCCCGAAGACGCTACGCGCACCGACCCCAATTTTCTCTGCCAGGTGCTGGAGGCGGTCGTTGAGGCCGGCGCGACCACGCTCAATATTCCAGATACGGTTGGCTTCACCGTCCCGTCGGAGTTCGGGGAATTGATTTCAACCATTCGCCGCCGCGTGAAAGGAATCGAAAACGTCACCATCTCGGCCCATTGCCACAACGATCTTGGAATGGCCGTCGCCAATACGCTGGCCGCGGTTGCCGCCGGGGCCCGGCAGGTCGAGTGCACCATCAACGGCATTGGCGAACGCGCCGGAAACGCCGCGCTCGAAGAGATCGTCATGGCGATGCACGTGCGCCGCGACCGCTATCCTTACGAAACCGGAATCTCCGCCGAACATCTCTTTGCCGCCAGCCAAATGTTGAGCGAAATCACCGGCGTGCCAGTGCAGCCGAACAAGGCGGTTACCGGCCGCAACGCCTTCGCCCACGAAGCCGGAATTCACCAGGATGGCGTGCTTAAGAATCCTCTGACCTATGAGATCATGACGCCGCAATCCGTCGGCGTGCCCGATTCACGGCTGGTGCTGGGCAAGCACTCCGGACGCCACGCGCTGGCCATCCGCTGCGAACAACTCGGCTATCAGTTTGACCGGCGCGCACTCGATGACATTTATCGCCGCTTCGTCCGCCTCGCCGATAAGATTAAGCACGTCGAAGACCATCACCTGCTGGAGTTGATTCGCGACACGCACAAGCCCGCGGCCTCGGCGACTCCGCTGTTTGAGCCCCTGCCCACAGCAGTGGCAGCCGCAGCCAGCGCTTCAAGCGGCGACTCACTCAGGCCTTTTCCCATGGCGCCTGAGCCGAACTCGTTCGGTATTCCTTTGGCCATACCAGTCGAAAGCCAGCACGAGCAGGAAGACTACCTCTGGGGCGTGTAGCAATTTTCGTTCGACTGTCCGCACAGCGATTCGTGTAGGGACAGCCGCCCCCGGCTGTCCATCCGGCGAAGCCGGATGGCTTTCTGCAATTAACCGCGACAAAGCGGTGACGCCGGAAGTTCATTTCCATTTAAACTAATCCCTCATGCTCCTGAACCTCTGCATCCTTCCCGGCGACGGCATCGGTCCCGAAGTCACCGAACAAGCCGTACTCGTTCTGCAAACCATAGCCGACGCATTCGGCCACCAACTAAAACTCCAGCACAAGAACATTGGCGGAGCCGCGTTAACCGCTGCCAGCGATCCTCTACCCGCCGACACTCTGCAGGCATGTCTCGCATCTTCCGCAGTGCTGCTCGGCGCGGTCGGAAGTCCTGCGTTCGACCACAATCCCGGTCACCTTCGCCCCGAAGCCGGATTGCTTCGCCTGCGCCGCGAGCTCGGTGCCTATGCGAACTTGCGCCCGGCGATCTGCTTTCCCGCGCTCGTAGATTCTTCTCCACTGCGCGCCGAACTGATCCGCGGCACCGACATCATGATCGTGCGCGAACTGCTCGGCGGGCTTTATTTCGGCGAGCCGCGTTCCATCATGGGCGCAGCCGGCAACCGCGTCGCGACCAACACGATGACCTACGATGAGCCTTCCATCGAGCGCATTGCCCACGTTGCCTTCGCTCTTGCTACAAAGCGCCGCCAGAAGGTTCTCTCGGTCGATAAAGCGAATGTACTGGAGTGTTCGCGCCTGTGGCGCGAGGTAGTTACCCGCTGCGCGAAAGATTATCCCGGCATTCAGCTTTCGCACATGTACGTGGATTCCGCTGCGATGTCGCTGGTGCAGCGTCCGAAAGACTTCGACGTGGTGCTCACCGAAAACATGTTCGGAGATATCCTTTCCGATCAGGCGGGTGGCGTCGTCGGGTCGCTTGGCTTGCTCGCCTCTGCCAGCATCGGAGGCTCGGTCGGCATCTACGAACCGGTTCACGGTTCCGCGCCCGACATTGCCGGGAAGGGAATTGCGAATCCTCTGGGCGCGATTCTTTCGGCGGCGCTACTGCTGCGCCATTCTTTCCAATTGGAACAGGAAGCCGTCTGCATTGAAACTGCTGTCAGCAATGTTTTGAATCAAGGTTCCCGCACCGCTGATCTGGCCAGGGCTGCGGAAACCGCAACCTCAACTACGATTATGGGTCAGAAAGTAATCGAAGCCGCGAAGGATATCACTGCAGCCAAGCGAAAATCAGCCTGAGCATTTCGAGAAGAAAAAGTCAGTAGAGAAGCAAGGAGTTTTAAATCCTCGGCGCCGGCCCTCCGGAGATCGTCTTGACCGGCTGCGCCGCGACTGCCTGCGGCGAACCAGTAGAGACTCCGTCATACTTGCCCGCAAGGTCGTTCCAGCGGATGCGAAGCATCTCCTGAAACATGCGCGCTCCGTCGATCAAGGGATTGATCCGAGTCCCGCCCACGTGGCCCCAGCGCACCGGCACTTCCACTACGCGGAAGCCGAACTTTCGCGCCAGAAAAAGAATTTCTGGATCGAAGCCCCAGCGCTCAATGCGCTGCAACGGCAGAATCTTCTGCGCCGCGCGCCTGGTGAAGGCCTTGAATCCGCACTGCGTATCCGCAAATCCCAACCCTAGAATCACCCGGTTTAAGCCGTTGAAGATTCTTCCAAATAATTGCCGGTGCAGCGACTGGCGAGTGGTTTGCAGTTCCGCCTTCAGCCAGCGCGAGCCGATCGCAATATCCGCGCCCGCTTCCAGCGCCTGCAGCAGTTTCGGCATCTCTTCAATTGGCGACGAGAGATCCGCATCGCTGAACAGCACAATTTCTCCGCGGGAGTTCAGGATGCCATTGCGCACGGCATAGCCTTTGCCGCGGTTACCGGGATTTTCCACCAGCCGCAGCATCGGATCCTTCGCCGCGAACGACCGTACAATCTCGGCCGTATTGTCGCGAGATCCATCGTTGACCACGATGACTTCCGCGTCCCAACCCTGTTGATGGATGTAGGCCAGCACCGTTTCGAGAGTCGGCGCCAGCCGTTGGCCTTCGTTAAACGCTGGAATTACAATGCTATAGGTCATTTTTCGCTAATCGACCGCGCTCACAAGCCTCGCGGCAACGGGAACGCTTAAGATGTCTCGATCCCGTGACCCGTTGCCTATGAAATTACTCAGCTATTGTACGTCTGGAGGGAAGAACAGAGCGGGAAAACTGTGGGCCTTTAGGCCGCCTCGCGCCGGGCCAAGAGCATGCCGAAGAACTCGTTGACCAGTTCGGCATCCCACAGACCCTGTTGGGCCTCTTCCCGCATGGTTTGCGCGGTCTGGTCGTGCGCAAGCGACGGCTTGTACGGGCGCTCGGTGCGCAGCGCGTCGTATACATCCACCACCTGCAAAATCCGTGGCAGAAGCGGGATTTCAGCGGCCTTGATTCCATCGGGATAGCCCGAGCCATCGGCATGTTCATGATGATGCCGAATGATGGGCAGAACCAGCCGCAGCGACTTTAGCGGTTTGCAGATATTTTCCCCGATCACGGGATGCTGCTTCATGATTTCCCACTCTTGCAGGGTGAGGTCGCTGCCCTTCTTCAGAATGGAATCGGGAACCGCGATCTTGCCGAGGTCGTGCAAATATCCGCCGCGCCGTAATGCCACAATGGAATCCTCATCCAACCCCAGATGCCGGCCTAACTCCACGGCGTGGGTCGCCAGGCGTTCACAATGGCCCTCGGTATACGGGTCGCGGTTTTCCACGATCAAGCCAAGGGTACAAAGAACGGAGTCGCAGGTCTCCAGTTCGTTCGTGTATTCCTTCACCCGCAACAGTGACTTCACTCGCGCTTTCAACTCTTCCGCCAGCACCGGCTTATTCAGAAAATCATCCGCCCCAGCTTCGATTCCGCGCACCTTATCCGCGCTGTCGGTCAGTCCCGTAATCAGCACGAAAGGAATGAGCCGTGTTGTGGGGTCGCTCTTTAAGTCCCGGCAAAACTCGTAGCCCGATTTTCCCGGCATCCTCACATCCGACAAAATCAGATCCGGAGCCTGTTGTCGGACTTCCGCTTCGGCTTGCTGCGCGTCGGCGGCGGTTACAACTTCATAGCCGCTCATCGTGAGCAACTGGCTCATCAGCCCCGCAATGCTGGGTTGATCGTCTACCACCAGGATTCGCGGAACTCGGCGCACCGGCAGCAAACGGCTCATACTCTGTTCCAAACCCGCATCGGGCTTGGAAGTTGCTCGCCGGTTGTCGCTTGCCGCCGGACGGGAATCGTGAGGGAAACTCATGCAATTATTCTTCAGATTTTACTGCAATCTCCAGCATACTCCAGAGCCACATCACAATCCTGTGGTTGATGATTGGTTGTCCTCGGTGGATTTCCCGATTAGGAATTCCACGGAAATGGTCAGACTTAAATGTGACCCACAACCTTGCTTGGCCAACTCAATTCCTGCTAAACCTCGGCCATGATTCGCGCCAGGATTTGCCTTAAGGCTGCTTTGTCGCTCGTCGCTGTTTTCGTTTCCATCATCGTCTTTCTCAGCCAAACTCTCGCCGCCTCAAAACCTCACGTCATCAGCTTTGGAAAATGGGCCACGGTCCAGTGGTTTCTTGATTCCAATTCTGCTGTACCCGGCGACCAACCTCTCACACTGAAAGTCCGGCCGCTCTTAGTGGACGCCCGCGTCAAAGAATTTACCCTGGGCCCCGTACACGATGTAACCGATCGTCTGTTTGTTGTCCGGCGAGCCTTCCGCCTCAACGACAGCCTTCCACAAGAGTCCGCGGCTCCCCCACATTGGCAATGGCAGCGCGGCGGATGGCTTCTTGTGGATCGTCTAACCGCCCATATTTCCACCATCAATCTGCCGGAGTTCGATGCCGTTTACTCCGCCACGAGTTGGTATCGCGATTACGCTGCCTACTGTGGCATCTCTGAAGACGGCAAAAAAGTCTATGCGGTCGTCGCGCAAATCAGCAGGCGCAAGCCAATTCTCAAGACGGCTCTCGATGGCGCAGCCAAGACTGGTGAGCTAAAAGATGCCGCGCCCGATTCCGCCTGTCCCGTGCCCGCCTGGCAGCGATCTCCGGCTCGCGTAACTTTCGACGCCGGATCCACCAAACAAACCTTCGCCATTCGCGGCCATACCGTGGACTTGATAAATGATGCCGAAGAGGAAAACGAGGAAGCTGCAAAATAAAGTGAATTTCTGACCTTCGATTCTCAAAACTAAATCCCTAACTCGCCTCGACCTCCTGCAATTCCTGAGGCGCATCTTTCTGCTTCACCTTTGCGCTGGTCACCAGAATAACCGACAGCACCACAATGACGCTTCCCATCACGATGAAACGATCCACCCGCTCGTGCAACACCAGCCAACCCAGGAAAACCGCGACCACTGGATTTACATAAGCATACGTCGATACTTTTGACGTGGGTACGTGCTCGAGCAGCCAGACGTAGGCCGTGTATCCGATCCACGACCCGCATACCACCAGATATAAAACCGCGCTGACCCCTCGCGCCGTCCATACAACTCGCGAGAAATCCCCCACCGCCAGGGCAAACAAGAAGTTCGCCGCGCCAGCGGCGGTCACCTGCCATGCCGTGCTGCTGAACACATCCATGCCGGATTGCCAACGCTTCGAGAGCACCGAGCCCAGCGCCCACGAAAACGATCCGCCAAGCAAACTCAGAGACGCCAGGAATTCGCGCCGTCCCAGCGCCGAACGCGAGTGCAACTCCGGCCAAAACAATACGAACAGCCCCACGATTCCCAGCGCCAGTCCCGCTTTGCCTCGCCACGAAATGCGATGATGCCCAAGCAACAACGAGTCGAGCACCAGAAACCACAGCGGCGTAATGGCCACAATCAGCGCGGCCAGTCCCGATGGCACCGAGAGTTCTGCCCACGAGAGCGTGAGGTTGCCACCCATCAGCAGCAAGATTCCGACAATCGAAGCCAGAACGATCTGCTTCGCCGAATACCAAATCGGCCGTCCCAGGGCAGCGCACGCCACCAGCATTACCAATCCCGCAATCGAAAACCGCACCCCGCACATCAGCGCCGGAGGAATGCTCTGCACCGCGATATCGATCGCCAGATAAGTCGATCCCCAAAACAGATAGACCAGCCCAAAGGCGAGGGCAACCGCAAACCGGCTTGGGCTCGGACTCTTGTTCATGAAAGCGTGGCGAAGAAACTACAAAGATATCAGACTGGGGTTGCATCCTTGGTTGGGCCAATTATGGGCTGCATTTAACGGCGCGTTACCAAAGGCCGATTGGGGGTTACGCTGCGCGCTGCCTCAAGCTATAATGGCTAAGTAATGTCGTCGACTAGCGATGCTGCGCAACCAATCCAATTCGCACCTGCCCAATTCGCACTTGCCCGAGTGCTGGCTGCACTGCCTTGTCTGCCCGCGCCGGTATCGCGCTAATTTGCCTTCGCGTCTTCGTCCCAGCCTCTTCGGTAGCGACTAAGCAATCCTCTGCCTGATTCGCCTCGGCCTACGTGCGTCTGAACCAGGGCCACGCGTCCGAGGTTTCACTCACAGACAACAGGCGGCTGACTACTGACAGCTGCCGCGGAGGATTCCATGACCACCAAGACCATGACGGCGCCCACTTCAGAAACCGCTTCCCATAACCAGAACCAGAACCAGAAAAAGGTCGGTCCAAAAATCATCACCGCCCTGCCCGGCCCCAACGCCAAACGCGTGCTCGCCGGCGACCAGCAATATATTTCGCCGTCGTATACGCGTTCGTACCCGCTCGTAGCCAAAAGCGGACGCGGCATCGTCATCACCGACGTCGACGGCAACGAATTCTATGATTTCTCCGCCGGCATCGCCGTGGTCTCTACCGGCCATTGCCATCCGCACGTGGTCGCCGCCATGCAGAAGCAGGTGGGCGAACTCATCCACATGTCGGGCACCGATTTCTACTACGAGAGCATGGTTCAGCTCGCCGCGCGTCTGTCGAAGATCGCGCCCATGCCTGGCCCGCACAAGTTCTATTACGGCAACTCCGGCGCAGAGGCCATCGAGTGCGCGCTCAAGCTGGCTAGATATCACACGAAGCGCCCGAACATCATCGCGTTCTTCGGCGCCTTCCACGGACGCACCATGGGCGCGCTCTCGCTGACTGCCTCAAAACCGCAGCAGCGGCGCCGCTTTTCGCCGCTCATGCCGGGCGTGACCCACGTCCCCTATCCCGATCTCTATCGCGGACGCAAAGACGCCGCGCAAGATCCCGACGCGTTCGCCCTCAGCTGCGCGCGCTTCATCGAAGAGAAGCTGTTCAAGACCAC
>Ga0182024_10006271_pt1 | contig 26207 bp, 22 predicted proteins | sample P32metaG_FD_120480 | JGI IMG/M metagenome (GOLD analysis project Ga0182024, IMG submission 120480) | Permafrost microbial communities from Stordalen Mire, Sweden - P3-2 metaG (Illumina Assembly) | ecosystem: Environmental > Terrestrial > Soil > Wetlands > Permafrost | place: Sweden: Stordalen... | reverse complement strand
GCACTTGGCCGCTGTCAGCCAAGATGCCCAAGAGTGTGCAAAGGAGGAGCAATGGACACACATTTCTGGGACGTCTATCGAGATATTCGATCTCTCCTACAAAGACCGGATGGGGCAGTGTACATTCTTCACACGTCAATAGGAGCGATTACGGTTAGTAGTTTCGTCTATCGAGCCGAGGCGGGCTTTGTCTTCATTCAAGGCCTAGATGAACACGGGAAGGACCGTATCGTAGGTTTCTCGGAGCAACAGGTTTCAACCTTTGCCTTCGAGGTCCGAACGTCGTCAGCTGTAAAGAGCGGCCAGCTTAGATTTAATCCGAATGTAGCTGAAAACCTCTTCTAGACTTGACTCGGTTTAAGCCGACGACACGATTCTGGAAAGCAACAGAGAAGGGCCACGCGAAACTGCGTGAATGTCCGGCTGTTTTGCAAGTGCCGTCGACACCTCGAGCAGGGCTTTGTAGTGGCGTCCATCCCAAGACTCCGGATTCTCCGGTTCCTCACCCTGTGCTTTCATGGTGGCTCGGCCACAGGCTTGTTATACCCCTGTCAATCGACAACGATTCTCAGGTGGTCAAAAACTTCCGAGCATAAGTCGGAAACGCGCTCTCCCATTCTCATCAAAGCTCAGTTCGAATCCTGTTGCTCCAACCTGTGTCGGGAAGAAGGCGCCGATTGATGCGCTTTGATGTGTACCCCAGCCCGCAGAACCGGCATCAAAGCGGCCTGCCTCATACCAAAGCGCAAGGCCAGGGCGGGACGAAACATGCCGAATGGGCCGGCCGTGCAAAACTACACCGGTGCCGGCGGTCACGAGCGTATTGGCATGAAACTCCTGGTACCGGAATGCAGCCATGTTGGTTTGATCGCCAACGATGAACTGATCGTAATAGTTAAGTTTGCGCCCAAAGCTTGTGCCGACATCGTTCAGCGCGAAGAGCGTCACATTACGATTTAATGGTTTGAATGTGCTGGAGTCTGAGTGAAGAAACGGGTAGTCTCCGCTACTTCGCAGAAAATATCCGGTTTCCCCTTCAGAGCGCGTACCGCGCGTGGGCAATCCACCCGAATCCTGGTGATTCACGATCCACCGCGCCTCCGGGGCAGTGAATCCCCCATTGTCGGCTGAGACGCCGTCAACGACCACGGGGCGACTGTACCAATCGTACCCAGCCCGGCCACCGATCCTAAGCTGGGCATAGCGCCAGGTCCCGATACCTGCGTAAAGAGCCCCGCCGACCTCGTCTCGTGTGTCGCTTTGGCGGTGCGGTCCTCTGTAGCTGTTAAAGTGTGTTCGTCCACCAAGAGCCTGAGAAGAAATAAAGTACTGGCTGCCGCCGAACGGTCTGTAAGCCTCCATCTGTAATGTGGGATCGTAGCCCAGATTCGCCGTACTCAAGATTTGAGTCTTGTAGGCATTCTTGGGAATCAATGACGTCGACAGCTTTACCCCAAAGCGTGATGGCTCGCCGGACGATATAGCGTATTGCGCAGAGATGCGCACCAGAACACGATCGCTGGGGCGCTCGGTAAATTTCACTGTGTAGCCCCCGGGCGCAGAACCCTCCTGCTGCCATTCGTAGGCCGCCCCAGGAACCGCGGTAGCGGCGACCATGCCAGACAAGGTTCTCTCAAGTTCATTTTCCGATACGACCCGATCTCCAATGTTCCGGTGAATCTCTGCTTGCGCATTCCTCTGGAACGACGGATCCGGACTTGAAACAGCAAGGACCCTTCCCTTGTCACTCGGAAACCGCATTCTTGCCCTGCGCTGGGTCAAATACGTATCCCAATCCTGCTGGGAGAGTTCAAAGCGGGCAAGCTCAGAAGCGTGAGCCTTGGCCGCCTGGTACCCGGCCTCGATGATCTCGCTCCAGCGCTTGTAATCGGTTCCGGAGAAACGCTTCGTATCGACTGAAATAACCAGATCCGCCTTGGCAAGCGAACGCTTCTCGTTTTTGGTAACGACGAGGGAGATGGTCTGTCCCATAACGTCGGAAAAAGACTTGAACTGATTGGGCTTCACTGTGGGAGTTTCAAAGGCAACCGCAATCACGACCTTCGCTCCCATGTCTCTAACAGCATCGACGGGAATATTCTCGAGCACGCCGCCGTCTACAAGAACCATCCGGTCCAACTTGACCGGCGTAAAGACTCCCGGTAGAGACATTGTTGCGCGCATCGCGGTTGGCAATGAGCCCTTGCTGAACACGACCGAATCGCCGCTGACCAGATCGGTTGCCACGCAGCGGAAAGGGATGGGAAGTTGATCAAAATCTCGCACACCGGAATACGCCATAGTCGATCGGCTGAGTAACAACGATAGAGACTCGCCTGGATTCAGACCGGACGGAAGCGAGAAACGTTTTCCAAACCGTAGCGTAAAATCGCCAAATGTTTGATTCCACTTTTGCTTTTCTTCAATAGACTGGTCTGCGAATCGCAGGCTCGGATTCAAGAGGCCGTTCCAGTCGGCACTTTCTACGGTAGCTCTGATTTGCGATGAATCCATGCCGGTCGCATAGAGGCCTCCAATGAGGCCTCCCATGCTTGTTCCGCCGATCTTATCAACGGGGATATGATGCTCTTCAAAATAGCGAAGCACACCGATATGGGCCAATCCAAGAGCACTGCCTCCGCTGAGCGCTACACCCACTGAGGGTCGATCTGCTTCAGGCCTCTGTTGCGCCCCGCTTCCAGAATGGAGGAGAAGTCCGAAGGCCGAGCAGCAGGCCAAAATTGTAGAGTGGGTTCGCATGATTCACCTCGCTTGCGTTTGCTCGCAGGAGTCTCGTTCGAACGTCGTTACTATCCAGGCAGCCTGCCACCTACAACGCGGGTTATTTTGAAGTCCGCCTGAGAAGCACGATACAAACACCATCCCAACTCGTCATTTTGACCGTAGGCGGCGGAGTCGCGCGCAGAGACACTGTTCCCAGATTCTGAGGATCGATGTAAAACCTTGTCTGAAGATATTGCCGAACTGCGATAGCGCGAGCACGTGACTCGGCCAATTGGACTCCAAGCTCACCGGAGGCGGCGTATCCCTCAATAATCAAAGGCTCACTTACGGCTGCATCGCCGAGCTGTGCAACAGAGGCGTCGACCTTCGCCTTTCCTGCGGTAGAAAGTGCAAGAGCCCCGTCCTGCTTCTGCTCGAAGAGTTCTTCCTTCTCAAGCCAGACGCGGGGATTCGCAGGATTTGAAAACAGCTTGTTCTTTCGATAATCGTCCGGATCGAGATTTGCCAGGGAGTAATATCCGCGATGTCTGAAATAGCCACGGAAGAGGAACTGATGCTTGAGAGCCTCGGTATCGGCTGACATGTTGCCAGTGGCTTCATCGATATTGGACAAAGAATGGCGGATGTTGCTGGCTGCATCCACACCCTTGCTATCTGGACCCAAAGCCTTTGCAAGCGACTCTTCCACCTTCTGAGACGTTGCGTCGAAATGCCCGGCGGTACTTTGAACGCTGTCCATTACCCGGTCCAACTTCTCGCCGAGTTGACGGGACTGCAAGTCGGTAATGAGTGCATCGGCACGCTTCGAGGCGTCGGCAGCCGAAGCCGTTGTCTCGCGCACATTCGCAATGCTCTCGCGGATATTTGTCGCAGTCGCTTCGTCTTGGAAGAGCATTCCAACGGTGCCTTTTCCCTGTTTGATACCGACCAAAAGGCCGTTGGCATTGTTCAAGGCGACCGTCGTGGCGTCCAGGGTCTGGATGAGTTTCTCCGAAAAGGGTTTTATCGTTTCGCTCGTGTAATCGAGAAGGTTAGCGCCATTGTCCGTCAGATTCATCAGGTCCACCGCTTCTTTGCTTTGAAGAGTGTCGCCTGGTTTTGCTTCCGAGGCCTTCGCGCTGCCGGGGTAAATGAGTAGAAGTTTCTCGCCCACCAGTCCTTCGGGGACAATTCTGACCAAAGAGTCCGATCTGATCAGACCGTGAACCTGATCTCCGACTCTGAGTTTGAGGCGGAAGCGGCCCCCCGGCGAATCAGGAAGTCCAATCTCCATCACTTCGCCGGCGTCCAATCCTCCAACGCGTACCTTTGAGCCCTTCATCAGCCCGCTGATGTCGGCAAACTCGACATAGTAATCGGTATGTTTGGCGAACGCTCCGTGCTGGCCACCGATCAAGAAGATGACGAGCGTGAAAAGTGCTATTCCGACCAGGACAAATGCGCCCGTAGTGAGGTTATGTTTTTCCATCTATTTCTCCCCAACCAGGTTGCGAACGGTTTCGTTCTCATGATGTTCGAGTTCTTCAGGCCTACCGAGGGCAATCAGATTTCCTTTGTCGAGAACAGCGAAACGGTCTCCAACCCTCCGTGCGCCATGCACGTCGTGTGTCACGATCACTATCGTGGTTTGGTGCAATACCTTTTGTTCAAGAAGGAGATCGTCAATCTCCGAAGCCGTGATCCTATCGAGGCCGCTGCTTGGCTCGTCGACGAGCAAGACATCCGGTTCTAGTACCAATGCGCGTGCCAGACCTGCGCGCTTTCTCATGCCGCCGGAGAGCGCGCCCGGCAACTTGTGTCTGTCGCCTGCCAAACCAACCTGTTTGAGTGCTTTAGCGACCTTTTCCTCGATCTCCGCATTCGACTTGTCGGTCAATCGACGGAGCGGCATTGCAAGGTTGTCATGCACCGTGTACGAGTCAAAGAGCGCGGCGCTCTGAAACAAGAAACCTATCTTGCTGCGAGCCCGCGATAATTCCTTACCTTCCAGGCGCGAGATGTTGTAGCCGGAGATGAAGATATCTCCGGCATCCGGCTTGATCAGTCCGATCATTAGTCTCAGAGTCACGCTCTTTCCCGTGCCGCTGCGACCAAGCACACAGAGCGCCTCACCGCGAGGTACTGAGAAAGAAACCCCGGAAAGCACTTGCTTGTTTCCGAAGCACTTCGATACCCCGTCGAGCACAACTGCGGCCGGCTTTGATTCCGTCATATAGCGCTCCCCGGAAACAACAGAAAAATGATCTTGACCAGGACCACGTCCGCGAGGATGACAAGCAATGAACAAGTGACAACGCTATTTGTAGCTGCCTTCCCCACACCTTGTGTCCCTTCATCCATCGTGTAGCCGTAAAACGACGAAACCGTTCCAATAATGAATCCAAAGACGGCTGTCTTCAGCGTGGGTGCAACGAAGTTCGACCACTCAACGCCCTGAAATGCTCGCTCAATGAAGAGTTGCAGCGGCAAGTGGGACACGGCAAACTCTGAAAGGAAGCCGCCCACCAACCCGCAAGCATCCATGAAGACCACTAACAACGGCAGGACGATCACGCAAGCGATCACCCGAGGTACAACCAGAAACTTGAACGAATCAACCGATAGCACTTCGATCGCGTCAATCTGTTCCGTCACGCGCAGGTTGGCGATTACAGCTCCGATGCCGGCTCCTACCCGGCCGGCCACTAGGAGCGCCGCCACCAGAGGCCCAATCTCAACGAAGAAGGAGAGGGATTGCACCCTTGGAATGAGCGCCGTCGCTCCGAATGCGACAAGAGTACTGCGGGTATGAAGAGTCATGACCACGCCAAGCGCCAAGCCCGATGAGGAGACGAGAGGTAGAGAGCGAACTCCCATCTCGCTGATCTGCGACCAAGTCTCACCCAGTTCAAGAGGGCGCCGACACGCATCGATGATCACGCGAATTCCGAATAGCGTGACGTTCCCGATGAACTGGAGAAAACTTCTCAATGAGCCCCCTTACCAGGCGCCGATAATGCAGGACGACTGTTGCATTCGTTGCATGGCGCATGTTCGGCCCTGAAGAAAACTCGCTGCATCACTCCCGCCCAAGTGTGCGATCAAGTTCAGCTTTTGCGATGGCCCGGTCCTTCTCGGCGTCAAAGAGCTGCGCTTGCGCCTCGGCCAATTGCGCCTCGGCCTCGCGAAGTGCCGAAGTGTTCGCGGTGCTTGTATGGACTTGATCTCCGGCGATGCGGAAGTCTTCGGTTACTGCTTTAACTTGCCGTCGCGCCGCGTCGAGTTCGTCCTCGGTGCGATTCAGTTTCCGAACTCCCTTTTCGATGTCGATGCGCACCTGGCTTTCGGTATGTTGGACATTTTCCCGTGCCTCTGAGACCTGCGCATGACGCTCCCGAACAAGACCAATGCGCTTGCCAAACTCGGAAATCGTGAATTCAGATCGGAAGCCAACAATTTCGGTGTTGTTCGGCAAAAGCGGAGTTCCATCCTGATGAATGTTCTGCGCGAAACCAGTGACTTCCGGAATGTATTCCGCACGAGCGGCGTTCAGTCCCGCGCGCGATTTTTCAAGGGTATGACGCGCCGAGAGGAGGGACGGATTATGGGTCAGTGCCTCGGATTCAAGGTCTTGAACGGAATTGGATATTCCGGGAGAGACTACAGGGGTCAACTGTGTCTGTTCTTCCTCCGGCTCGACTAGGGCGAAATCAGTGTTCAACGGCAAACCGAGCAGGTCATTGAATTGGATGCTCATGTCATCAATCGCATCTTCCACTGAGCCGAGCGCATGGCGTGCCTTTGCAAGTTGCGCTTCGCCTTCCAGTACCTTCGCTTCGAGGACTACCCCCGAAGCGACACCATTTCTCGCCTCATCAAGGCCTTGCTCTCCCGCCTTGATGCGCAGCTCCAGAGCGTGCTTGCGCCGCTGCGCCGAGAGGAGCTGATAATAGAGGGTCTTCACATTCAATGAAACATCTTGGCGGGCCTGTTGAAGATCGCAGTGCGCGCCGGCAGCGTCCGCATGAGCCACGGAAACGCCCGCGTGAATCTTGAACATCTGAGTAATCGGCTGGGCCGCCACTGTTGTTGTGAGGAATCCATCCTGTTTGCCCACCTTGATGTTCACGTCGTTGTTTGGGATCGGTCCCGTGGCTCCGTAAGAGCCGAGCGCGCCCTTCGAGATGGTAAGGAACTCGGACTGGTTGAGGTGCGTTGCCGAGCTTTGGTTGGTGACGACCGGGAAGTAATTCGATCGCGCCTGGGTCACTCGCGCATCTGCTTCTTTCGCCTTGTCGCCGGCCATCTTGACAAGTGAGTTCTGCTTGCTGGCGAGTTGAATGGCTTCGTCGAGGGTTATCGACTTCGTTTGTGCCTGCGAAGGAGTTGAGAGCAAGAGAAGAAGAAGGAGTGGCGCGGTGATTGCGACTTTCTGCAACCGCTTCTCTTGGGCGACGACGAAGAGAACCGGAATCGCCACAAGAGTGAAGACCATAGACCCAACTAGGCCAAAGGCGATGACACTGGCCATGGGAGACCACATGCTCGATCCTGAGATAATCATCGGAACAACTCCCACAGCGGCTGCCATCGACGTAAGAAAGATCGGACGCAGACGGCGCTCGCCAGCTTCAAGCGCTGCTTGTTCAAGAGGGACGCCCTCCTTCATGCGCTGGTGAATGAAATCGATCAGAATGATCGCGTTTCTGACTACCAGTCCGCCCACGCTGACCACACCGATAAAGGCTGTGAAGCCAAACGTATTGCGTGTCAGGAATAGACCCAAAGCCGCTCCAGGGACCGCAAGGGGCAGTGCCGTCATGACGATCAAAGGATCCAGAAGCGTGCGGAACTGGACGAGAAGAATCAGGAAGATCAGCATGATGGCGGCCGCCAGCACATATTTCATCTCGCCAAATGTCTCCTGCTGAAGCTCGAACTCTCCGCCGTAGGCGATCTTGTAACCGGGCGGCAGGGGTATGGCGTCGACCTGCTCGCGAGCCTGTTTCAGGATATTGCTGGCCAACTGTCCCTGGGTGGGAAAGGCACGCACGGTCAGCGTGCGAACGCCGTTCCTGCGCACGATTCTGCCCGGCTGCCATTCCGGATTCAATGTTGCGACGGCATCCACCGGAACCCTGGTTCCGGTGACCGGTGAAGTCACATACATAGCCTTCACCGACCCGAAGTTGTCCCTCTGCGTAGGATCCAACCGCAACAGAACGTCGAGATTGCGATCCCCCTCCCAAGCGGTGGTTGCGGGTAGGCCCTCGAATCCTGCGGCTAGTTCCTGGGAGATCATCTGATTGCTCAGGCCCAGACGATTCGCCACTTCCTCGCGCACATGCACGCCAGCCTCGAGAACCTCTTCGTGCCAGTCAGTATTGATGTAGGTTGCGCCCGGCGTGTGCAGTAATACATCTTGCACATTGTTGCCGATCGACTCCAGCGTTGCAGCATCTGGGCCCGAGATGCGGACCTCGACGGGGGACTCCATGCTGTCTCCCTGCTGGCACTCTTTAACGATCACCGTTGCTTCCGGAGCTACATCCCGGAGCGTGTGCCGCAGTTCTTCCACCAGATCCGGTGTCTTCTTCACGTTGTTTGTGTTCACCAGGATCTGCGCGTAGTTCGACGCGGGAATCTGAGGGTTGACGTTGTAGTAGAAGCGGGGGAAGCTCGACCCGAGATAGCTGGCATATTCCTTTACCAGGGACTCGTGCGCAAGAACCGCCTCGATCCGGCGTGTAGTCGCGTCGGTGGTCTCGATCCGGGTCCCCTCGGGCAGCCAAACGTCGATGACGAATTGTTCCCGCTCCGCCATGGGAAACAGGTGTTGCGGCACGATGGACAAGAGACCAAGTCCAGCCAGAAAGGCAAGTACCGTGCCGACGAGAACGGGCTTCTTGTGTTGCATGGCCCGGGCGATGATCACGTTATAGCCCTTTTGCATGTAATCGAGGAGAGACAGTTTTTGAGGCTTGTCCGAACTCCCATGGCTCTCCGTCTGCAGTCCGGTCCGAATGAACCACTTCGACATCATTGGAGTCAGGAACATCGCTACCAGGTAGGAGATAGACAGCGACAGCGCCACTGTGACCGGCAGGGCCCGAATGAACTCGCCCGTTGCACCTGAGAGATAGAGCATAGGAGCAAAGGCCGCAATGATGGCCAGTGTGGCTGCCATGACCGGGATGGCCATCTCGCTCGCGGACCGTTCCGCCGCTTCTTCGATCGGCACCCCGTGATCGAGCAATTCAATATAGTTGTCGACGATGACGATGGCGTTATCGACCACCATGCCAAGCACGATGATTAGGGCCGCGATCGAGACCTGTTGAATCTCGACATGGCAAATCTGGAGAGTACTGAAGGTCATGGCAATGGAGGTGGGGATGGCAATTGCCGCCACCAGCGCGACCCGTAGTGGCAGGAGCACGATCGTTACCAGGATGACGGCAATGATCGCGATGCCAAACTCACGCATGAAGTCCTGGACCCGCTCGTGCACCATCTTGGGCTGGTTGGCAACCAGGTCGAGCTTGACGTCCGGCGGAAATCCAGCCTGAATGCTTGCCAGCTTGGCCCGCAGGTCTTTGCCGAGATCATCGATATTGTTGCCTTCGTGCATCTCAACGGAAAGCAGAATAGCCGGCTCGCCATTCATGCGCACGTAGTTGTCCGGATCCTTGTACATCCGGTGAACATTCGCCAGATCCCGGATGTAGACCGGCTGGCCTGTTGTACGCGAGACATCAATCATGATCTGCCGGATGTCGTCCTCAGTGTGAAGCCGATCGCCCGACTGAATTGGAACTTTGTTGTTGCCGTCCGAGACGCGGCCGGCATACTCGATGGTGTTGCGTCCCTGGAGAGCCTGCATCACCTGAAGAGGAGTGACACCATACTGGGAGAGCTGGCCGTTGGAGGAATCAACCTCAATCGCTTCCGGCTGGTCGCCGATGCGATGGATCTTCGACACCATGGGGAGAGTGCGAACTCCGTCCTCAACCTCCCTCGCATAGTCTTTCAGCTCGCGATACCCATACGAGCCGCCATGCACTGCGATCAGGACGGCGACCGTGTCGCCAAAATCAGAATCCACCATTGGGCCCAGAACACCGGCGGGCAATTCCTGGGCCTTGAGCAGAGCCATGTCGAGACGAAGCTTGGACCAAAACTGATCCGCATTCGTGACCGATTTGTTCAGTTCGACGTTGATGACCACCATTCCATTGCGAGTCGTCGAGTAAGTCTTTTCGCGGCGAACCTCTTCGAAGTGAAACAAGTGCTCTTCAATCTTGCGCGTGACCTGGTCTTCGACCTCCTGGCTGGTTGCGCCTGGATACATGGCAGCAACGATGCCGGTTCGGATCGTAATCTTCGGATCCTCGCGGCGCGGCATTCTCACCATGGAATAGACACCGAGCAGGAAAACTACGGCAGATAAAAACAGCGTTACCTGGGGATAGCGCAGGGCAGCGCGGACCGGATTCATCGGCTGCCTCCTTCAATCTTCACCAGCGATCCCTCGCGAACATAATTCTGGCCGTCCACAACAACTTGCTCATTTCCCTGCAGGCCACTATGGATCTCCACTTCATTTCCGATCATCGCGCCGACCTCGACACGCCGTCCGTAGGAGCGGTTCTGACCCGGAGTCACCACGAAGACCTGCGCTACTCCGCGCGCATCCCGGACGATTGCAGAGCCAGGAATCGTAATGGCATTCACCTGACTCTCTCCGATGAGTTGAGCATCGGTGACCATGCCTGCGAGCAATGTGTGTTTCGGATTGGCAACAACGATCTTCGAGACGTAAGTGCGCGATGCGGGGTCAGACGCCGCTGCGATCGCTTCGATGCGTCCATCAAACTGCTGCCCATCAAGTGAGGGAACGGAAACCACCGCGTGGTCACCTACGCGTACCTTTCCGACCTCATCCTCAGGGATACCGACTCGCACTTTGACAGGATCCAGGTCGACTACAGAGATAACCGGAATGCCTGGAGCGACCGTGACTCCCACATCGATCTGGCGCATTCCAATGAATCCCGAAATCGGAGCGCGTAGCTGGCAATCAGCCAATCGCTTCTTTGCTTCCTGCATCTGCGCGGTTGCGGCGGCGTGCTGGGCAGAGGCGGCTAGCTTGTCTTCGACACGCGTTCCGCTCTGCGCCATGTCATAGCGCTGCTGCGAGGCAAGAAACGCCGCTTCGATCTTGTGAAAGTCGCTGGCGGGCAGACTTTGATGATCGTAGAGATACTTGAGGCGCTGGTATTCGTCCTGGGTGCGCTCAAAGTCGATCCGCGCTTGCTCCAGTTCCTGCTGCCTTAACCCCGCCTTTGCTTTTGCATTCTCGGCGCTGGCTGCGTCTGCTTGCCCTGCAGCTGCCTCGAATCCGTTCCGATAATCCGTGGAGTCAAGGTCCGCAAGAAGCTGGCCCTTGGTGACCCGTTGACCTTCCTCGACATAGACGTGTAGAACTCGGCCGCCAACCTGGAAGGCTGTTGAAGCCGTAACATTGGCTTCAAGTGATCCACTGACCGCAACCGACACGGGCTGCTGGACATGGTGGGGAAGTTGGAGCCGCACAGGTACGGGCTGGTCTGCCGCGGCCTCCACCTTGTGATGGCATCCAGCCAGGAGCAGAACAGATGCACAGACAACCGCGATAGCCCTCTTAACGTGCGGGGACACGGCTTGACGAGAGCAACAGAAGATATTCATCTCAGTACCTTTCACAATTAGGTTTGGTCGATCTTGGTCAAGCCGCGGATGCTAAGCACCCCGACCTCACACGCGTCTTTGAAACGTTCGCCATCCGGATTGGAGCTCTGTTCCTGTCCGGTCCTTGCTAAAGCGCCTTCAACAGACAGCGGCCTACACTCAAGCATTCGCATGCGAAATGCCAAATCGAAAGAGAACGCTAATTGCCGTAGAATGAGAGGGCGTGAAAGGCGATTTCGGGATCGAAGTTGTCGAGTGTCGCAACTGTCGATGCAAGTTCGACAGCAACGAACGACAGCTATTGGAGATTGCGCCCCTTGGGCGTCTGCGGGCTTAGCTACGCTTCCACCCGGTTAAACCAGTCAGAAGCGACCGGCGCGCGAAAGCGCCAGGGTACGAATATTCGCCAGTCGCTTGGCGCTTTCGCGATTTGCCCCACGTAAGGGTTTATGTCTTTCGGCTGGGGTTGCTGATACGCTTCAGTTTGCGTAACTGAGTCCGACCGAGATGGTTTTTCGAGCGGCCGGCAAGTGAGTAGGCAGGCGGATTCGTATGTTGTTGGGGGTGTGCCAGGCGCTTGGGTAGGCGGATCGGGAGGGTCACCGTCCGCACTCTTGGTGCTCGATCAGCACCCGCCAGCGAGAGGTTCTGGCAGACTTTTGAAATTCGAAAGCCATGCGGCACGCGCCTCGTCGATGAATGTCTCTTATTCCTTGAATTAAACATGCCCATGCGAAGGTTCTTTGACTTTCGCAATCGCTGCATGATACACCTGCCGAAAATGTCGTCGCCAGTTTCGACAATCCGCAAGAAGGAAATTGATCTCCTTGCCAAATCAACAACTTGTGCACAGCAGGATCTGGCACTTCGAGTGCTTACATGACATCGATGGAGAGTGTGACCTCACAACCGGATCTACAACGTCAAAATGAGCGACTTCAATTGCTCCTGGATTTGACCAACAGGATCACGTCGAACCTGGATGTGCGGGAGGTCGTACGAGCGGTTTCCACGAATTTACGCGAAGTGATGTTCGGCGATTTAGTGGGCATAGGATTGCCCGACGAGGCCTCGGGAAAACTCAGAATATACACACTTGATATCCAAGAACACTTAGGAATTCTCAAAGAGGATATGCTGATCGGTTTCGTAGGGGCGGGCAGAGCGGCGATTGAGACTCTCAAGCCAACCATCGCATACACCTCAAATCCAGATGATTTTTCCCCCGAGGAACAGGCGCACAATGTGCTTCTCTCGGAACAGAAGACCGTTTGCAATATTCCGCTTGTGAACCGAGGTCGTGCGCTGGGTTTGCTGAGAATTGGGCGAACAGCGGAACGTCCATTCGATGCCGACGAGGTCGGCTTTCTCACTCAGGTAGCCGGCCAGATTGCCATCGCACTCGAAAATGCCTTGGCCTATGAAGAGATTACGCGGCTAAGAGACAGGCTCGCCGAGGAGAAGCTCTATCTCGAAGAGGAGTTCCGCAGCGAGATGGGCTTCGAGCGGATCATCGGGAGCAGCCCGGCGCTAAAACACGTTCTGCAGTTGGTTGAGACTGTCGCCCCCAGCGATTCCACGGTTCTTTTGCTTGGTGAAACCGGGACGGGAAAAGAATTGATCGCCCGCGCCATCCACGAGCGCAGCCGGCGCAAGGATCGCACGTTTGTGAAACTGAACTGCGCCGCCATCCCCACCGGGCTTCTCGAGAGCGAACTGTTCGGGCATGAAAAGGGAGCATTCACCGGCGCGATCTCTCAGAAGGTCGGGCGCATGGAACTCGCGGATCAAGGCACGCTATTCCTGGATGAAGTGGGAGATATTCCACCCGAGATCCAACCGAAACTGCTGAGGGTCTTGCAGGAGCGGGAATTCGAGCGGCTAGGCAGCACGCATACGCGCAGAGTGAACGTCCGGATTGTGGCAGCAACCAACCGCGATCTCGAAAAGATGGTCGCAGACCGGGAGTTCCGTAACGATCTCTATTATCGCTTGAATGTGTTCCCCATTCGCATCCCGCCCCTTAGAGATCGCAGGGAGGATATCCCGCTGCTGGTCGGCTACTTTGTGCAGAAGTGTGCCAAGCAAATGCAAAAACGTATCGAAGCGGTTCCAGCATCCGTGATGAAGGGGCTTTCGGCCTGGGACTGGCCCGGTAACATCCGCGAACTCGAGAACTTTGTAGAGCGTGCCGTAATCCTGACTCGCGGCAGGTCGCTCGATGCCCCGCTAGGCGAGCTTCGCAAATCCAAAAAGGATGAACCGGTGCGGTTCTCGGCTCAGCCGGTACAGGCGTCAACTGCAAGATCGGAAGACGATATTGCCCGTATCGTCAGGGAGACGGTCGCTTCGATGAAAGGCAGTACTGCGGAAAGCGAACACTCCAAAAGGCAGCATGACGAGATCATTCGCGCTCTGGCCGAATGCAAAGGCCGGGTCGGTGGCGCCGAGGGTGCGGCGGCGCGCATGGGGATCAGTCGCACAACCCTCATATCTCGGATGAAGAGGCTTGGAATCAATCCATACGATTACGCCTGAACCTCACAATCTCCTGCTCGACCCCAACCAATTGACACTCTTCCCTCCGCCCACTCCGTGATGAGGCTAACGTCGAGCGACAGACACCCGCCGCGCTGTCGTGACACTTTCGACTTCCGACAGTACTGAAATCCTAAATCATTGAAAAACAATAGGATGCTCCCACTCGAAATTGGCATGACGATTGCCTTTAGATAAGGGGAGATAGGAATGCTGAAGATTTCCATTATCGAGAACTGCACCAAGCGCCAATTGGTGTTGGAAGGCAAGCTCGTCGCACCCTGGACCAACGAGCTGAAAGACATCGGACAGGAAGCCCTAATCGATAGCGATCATCGTGAACTAATCATCGATTTGCGGAGTGTTACCGCCCTGAGCGCTGAGGGGGAAGATGTGTTGGCTGCTCTGGCCGATCAGGGTGCCAGATTCCGTGTCAGCGGCGTCTTTATGCGACAGGTTATGAAGCAGCTGTCTCGACGATCGCGGCTCGCTAAAGGAACAAGCAGAAGAGAAAAGGCGTGACGAAGGTTGAAGCGTCGGAGAAGACGCACGCGGGAGGAAAGACATGAGAATCTTCGGATGGATCCAGGTTGCACTTGGTTTTCTTGCAGTCGGTTCCGGCGCAGTGGTGCTGCGTGGACTTCTCAGGGTTACGCTCAGCGGGCATCGGGTGGTCCGGTTCTTGGAATGTAGCCTGATCGCAAGCTTGGCGTGCCTCCTGCCTCTAACTCGTCACCTGCTGCCCATCCAGGGAATCTGCATGCTGTCGGTCTATTGTGCGGGAGTCGCCGTACTTGCATGGCGTAAGTTCCGCGTTGCCGGCCTGTGGCGATCGGTTTTCGCATTTTCTATTGTGGCGGTTCTCTATCTGAATGTTGTCTCCGTCTCGATTCAGGTGTTCAATCACTCTCCTCTGTTCGCAATGGCGGTAACGGAATCCGGCTCACACTTTCAGATCGCACAATTGTTTCTTGCTTCAGCCTTTGCCGCGCTGGGAGTGCTGTCAGCAAGGAACGCTGGGCAGACGCACTGATTGTGATTGCGCCAAGCCGATTTCGGCGGGTCAACCCGAGCTGAAAATGAATAACCGGTGCTGCTTGCGTCCGGCAACTCCTATCTCCGTTCGTTATCGGCTCGTTTCACCGCCCGGACGGAGCTCGTTCTGGCTTTCGATGTGCTTCGACAATCTGCGTGTCGAGCGTGTTTCGCCAGTTTCGACAATGCGGAATGAGCTGCAAATTGTCTCCGTTTCCAATCAATCACTTGCACACCGCAATGGTTTGGCACTTCGGATGCTCCTCTAGGTTGCGAAGAGCAGAGCGTGACATTCTACCCCCCTGCTCGCAAGCGTAACGGAGAAGGAATGAAAAGCTCGCTCAAGTTCCATACCCAGTCCAAATTAAGCGAAGAAGACACGTTCGCGACAACGCACGATTTCCAGAGGTTATTCGCAAGAGAAATGACCAACCTATTTCGATTGTCGCTGCAACTTACCGCCGATGCCGAGAAAGCGGAAAGCTGTCTCATCCTCGCCATGAAAGAGTGCATTGCCAACAGCACTGTTTCAAAAAGATGGGCCCTTATTTGGGCTCGCCGGACGGTGATCCGCAATGCGATCCGCCTGGTTTTAGGCATGGAAAACGCTGTACTCAACGATGTCGACAGCGAAGCAGAACCTGGTTTCTATTTGCAGCCCAGCAAGCATCGGATAGAAGCATTGCGGAACTCTTTGGCAATTCTGTCGTTACCTGACTTCGACCGGCTGGTATTTGTGATCTGCGTTCTTGAGCGATATTCCATCCTGGATTGTGCCCTGCTCTTGACGAGATCTCCGAAAGACGTCAACGAGGCGCGCTTGCGTGCGAGCAACCAGGTCGCTTCTTTCGAAGAACGAAACCATCATGAGTCCACCACAACAAGTCCGTACGGTGCCTGGAGCAATGAAATAGGAGGGCTCGATGATTCATGTGGGGCACTTTTTGACTAGCCACCCTCTCGCATTGCTCGCTGGCACCATCCTCCTCGAGCAGGCAGGAATACCGATTGCCAGTGCTCCGCTGTTGCTGTTGATGGGAGCGCTCACAGGCAGCGAGAGCGTGAGCATGCCTCTGGCATCAATTGTGGCGGTCTCAGCCTCCGTTTTTGTTGACTGTGCCTGGTTCGATTTGGGCCGTAGTCGCAAATCGAATCCAAGAGGTGCTTTTAAGCACCTGCAGTCGATAGATGCGCGCTCCTTTCGCATCGGTCACCTGTTCACTCGTCGCGCCGGCGTGGCTTTGTTTGTGGCTCGCTTCATTCCCGGTCCCAATCTGGCCGCAGCGCTCGCCGGTCTCTCTGGATTTTCTAGGCTGCGATTCGTGCTGCTGGACATGATCGTCTCAGGACTTTGGGCAATTCTCTATCTTGCAGCCGGTCATTTTCTTCCGCGAGAACTCCGGTCATGGCTTTCCTCGACCATGAGTGCTTCACCTGGCTGCGCCTTTTGCCTCATTGTTGGATTTGCTGCCGCCATTCTCGGCGTTCCACGATTTGCGCGTTTTCTGTCTGGTCGCCGTGCTTCCCGGCCTAGAGCGGCGGCAACTATTGCTTCTGAAGTAATCGCCCCTGACACCTACCCGAATCCTGAGATCGCCCAGACCGGGGAGGTGCAATGATGGAAAGCTCCTCGGCCTTCAACTTCGAAGACGCGCGTTCTATCAACTTCCCGAAAGATAGCGACCGATATCTCGATGGTCAAATCGGCAGCAGCACAACTGCGGCGATTCGAGATGCGGTGAGCATCGGATTACTTGGATACGCTGGAACGCGTCATCCGCAGCCGTCCGACGACCACCTACTTAAGGAAGCAATGTCTGGAAACGACCAGGCATTCGTCGAACTGTTCAAGCGATACAGCGGACCGCTCGAACAGACCATATTCAGGATTGTCCGAAACCGCCAGGACACCGAGGACACTCTTCAAGAGACAATGATCAACGCATGGAGGCACCTGAATGGTTTTCGCGGAAACTGCAGATTCTACACCTGGGTCACGAGAATAGGGATCAACAAATCGCTCATGCTGTTGCGAAAGAGAAAGGCGCGCTCAGAGGTTTTGTTTTTTTCAATCCCATCCGAATCGAACACAATTGAGCTACCGGAATTTCCGGATGTTTCGCCAAATCCTGAACAACTTTGCGCACGCAAACAGATCAGTGAAGTTGTGCGGCAGGAAGTCGTCGGGCTTCCGATTGGCCTTCGTGACATCTTTGAGCATCATTACCGAGAAAATGGTTCGCTTGAAGAATCCGCCGATGCTCTCGGTCTGACGATAGCTGCCGCCAAATCGCGTCTGTTGCGCGCCCGGCGCGCACTTCGTAGTTCCTTGAAGAAACGCAAGATCTCGCCGGCCGAGGCTCGGCTTTGAGGCAATACATTTTCGGAATTGACGGGTCTCTTTCAAATACTGATTTGATCGAAACAGCGCAGACAAAGGCGCTCGAAACAAGAAATGAGGACACTCCAAATGACATTGCTCGCGAAAACTGAGGAACTAACGGTGTCACTGAGCGCCGAAGGAACAGCACGGTCAACTGTCGCGGGAGCGCCGCTCTCCGCCGATGAACTAGATAAGATCGATGCTTACTGGCGCGCGTGCAATTACCTGGCTCTAGGCATGATCTATCTCCAGGCCAATCCGCTACTGCGGGAGCCGCTAAAACCCGAGCATATCAAGAGTCGGCTCCTCGGTCATTGGGGATCAAGCCCGGGGCTTGCCCTTATCTACACCCATTTGAGTCGCCTCATACGAAAGCAGGATGCGGAGATGATTTTTCTCGCTGGTCCGGGTCACGGTGCGCCCGGAGTGCTGGCTCCCATCTATCTGGAGGGCACGTACAGTGAAATCTATCCGGAGAAGAGCCAGGACGAGAAGGGCCTTCGAGAATTCTTTAGGCAGTTCTCGTTTCCGGGCGGTATTGGCAGTCACTGCACGCCAGAGACTCCAGGCTCGATTCACGAAGGTGGAGAGCTGGGATATGTCCTTTCGCACGCCTGCGGAGCCGCCTTCGACAATCCCAACCTAATCGTTGGAGCCGTGGTGGGTGACGGAGAAGCAGAAACTGGCCCGCTGGCGACTTCATGGCATATCAGCAAGTTCCTGAATCCTATCCGCGATGGAGCCGTGCTACCCATACTTCACCTCAATGGATACAAGATCAACAATCCAACTTTGCTGGCACGGATCACGCACAAGGAACTCGAAGATCTGCTGCGCGGATATGGCTGGAATCCATATTTCGTCGAAGGTTCTGAGCACGAGAGCATGCACCAGGCGATGGCCGCAACGCTTGATCGTTGCCTGAAGGAGATCAGGACTCATCAGGAAGAGTGCCGAAAGAGCGGAATTGCAACACGACCACGCTGGCCTATGGTGGTGTTGCGTTCGCCAAAAGGTTGGGGTGCACCGGTGGAAGTGGACGGAAATCGGCTTGAAGGCTTCTGGCGTTCGCATCAGGTTCCGCTGGCGGACGTCAAGACCAATCCGCAGCGTCTGCAGATTCTTGAGAACTGGATGCGGTCGCTTAGGCCAGAAGAGATCTTCGACGAATCCGGGAGGCTCCGACTGGAACTCGCCGAATTTGCTCCATCAGGCTCGCGGCGTATGAGCGCGAGTCCCCACGCCAATGGAGATCTCAGAAAGAAGCTGCGCTTGCCCGACTTTCGCGATTATGCGATCAAGATCGATCACCCGGGGACCACTGAAGCGGAGAACGTGCCGCCGCTTGGCAGCTTTCTGCGCGATGTCATGAAATGGAATATGAACAGCTTTCGGGTATTCGCGCCCGATGAGAACACGTCCAACAAACTTGATGCAATTTACCAGGTTTCGAAGAAGTTCTGGATCGCTGAAACGTTCCCCGAGGACAGTAATGGAACGGAACTGGCTTCGGACGGACGCGTGATCGAAATGCTCAGCGAGCACACGATGGAGGGCATGCTCGAAGGATACCTCCTCACCGGCCGCAACGGGTTTCTCTCATCCTATGAAGCTTTCGTTCACGTAATAGATTCGATGTTTAACCAGCATGCCAAGTGGTTGTCCATCTGCAACCAGTTATCCTGGCGTCGTAAGATCGCGTCGCTCAATCTGCTCATTACCTCGACGGTTTGGCGTCAGGATCATAATGGCTTTACGCACCAGGATCCTGGATTCCTGGACGTGGTGCTGAACAAGAGCGCGGCTGTGACCCGCATCTATCTGCCGCCCGATGTCAACTGTCTGTTGTCGGTAGCGGATCACTGCCTGCGCTCCGAAAACTACATCAACGTCATCGTCTCAGACAAGCAGCGACATCTGCAGTTCCTGGATATTGATGCCGCTATTACTCACTGCACAAAGGGCATCGGTATCTGGAACTGGGCCAGTAATGATGCCGGTAATGAACCTGATGTTGTGTTCGCCGCGGCGGGCGACATCCCCACACAGGAAGCACTGGCTGCGACGGTACTGCTCAGGGACCACTTTTCAGACCTGAAGATTCGATTCATCAACGTGGTTGATTTGTTCAAGCTGCAACCGAACTCAGAACATCCGCACGGCTTGACGGATTCGGACTTCGATTCTTTGTTTACGGTCGACAAGCCGATCATCTTTAACTTCCATGGCTATCCCTGGTTGATTCACCGTCTCGCCTATCGCCGCACAAACCACCGGAACCTGCATGTACGCGGCTACAAAGAAAAGGGCAACATCAACACCCCGATGGAACTTGCAATTAACAATCAGACGGACCGGTTCAGTCTCGCAATCGACGCGATTGACAGAATCCCGAAGCTCCAGGGTGTCGGCGTATATGCCAAAGAGGAATTTCGCGACAGCCAGATCGCATGCCGCCGCCATGCTTACGAGCACGGGATCGACAGCCCAGAGATCGCCGGTTGGAAGTGGCCGTACGTGAAGAAGTGAAGTCATGGACCATAGGCAGCCTTGGATGAGTCGACTCTGCTTTGAGATAAGCTTTGCAGGTTGCTGACTAAGTTCGATTCATCCATGAGACTGCCTCTATCACGGCGAAGAAAGCGATGAGCGGCGCTACGCGTCGACACCTGGAACGGCAACCATGTCCACTGCAACAGAAAGCAAGGGGGATCAGCCTCTTCTGGTTCCGAAAGTGGGCCATAGTCTTCCGATTGGTGCCACGCTGGTAAATGGCGGAGCCAACTTTTCAGTGTTCTCTCGGAGTGCGGCGTCTGTCGAGCTTTTGCTTTTCGATCGGGTGGACGACGCTCTTCCTTCGCGCATGATCCCTATGGATCCGTCAGGGAACCGCACGTACCATTATTGGCACGTATACGTCCCAGGTCTGCAGGAGGGACAGATCTACGGATTCCGGGCGTTCGGGCGGTTTGACCCCGCTCGGGGTCTCAGGTTCGATCCCCCCAAGTTACTAATCGATCCGTATGGCCGTGCGATCAGCGTGCCGAGAACCTACAGCCGTGAGGCGGCCCGTCTGGAAGGCGACAACGCCGCGACCGCAATGAAAAGCGTGCTTGTAGACCCTCAGGCGTATGACTGGGAAGGAGACGTCCCACTCAATCGGCCTTGGGCGCGCACCATTATTTACGAAATGCATGTGCGCGGCTTTACCGCACACCCCAGTTCCGGGGTATCGGAATCGAAGCGCGGCACATATGCCGGTCTAACTGAAAAGATCCCGTACCTTCAGCAACTCGGCATTACTGCGGTCGAGCTGCTTCCCGTATTCCAGTTCGATCCTCAGGATGCTCCCCTGGGACGGACGAACTACTGGGGGTACTCGCCGGTATCATTCTTTGCGCCGCACCAGGCCTACAGTTCGTGTCAAGAACCGCTGGCCGCGCTGGATGAATTTCGAGACATGGTAAAGGCGCTTCACCGAGCCGGCATCGAAGTCATTCTCGATGTCGTATTCAATCACACCGCAGAGGGTGGACATGACGGGCCTACACAATGCTTCCGCGGCCTGGACAATCCAACGTACTACCTCCTGTGTGAGGACCGTTCACGCTATGCGAACTTCAGCGGCACGGGAAACACCCTTAATGCGAACCATCCGGTCACAAGACGCATGATTGTGGATAGCCTTCGTTACTGGGTGACCGCAATGCACGTGGATGGCTTTCGGTTCGATCTTGCATCCATCCTTGCCCGCGATTCGTCCGGCGCCGTCCTGCCGAATCCCCCGGTTCTTTGGGACATCGAATCCGATCCCGCGCTGGCCGGCACCAAGATGATTGCGGAGGCTTGGGACGCTGCAGGACTCTATCAGGTCGGCAGCTTTGTCGGAGATAGCTGGAAGGAGTGGAATGATCGCTTTCGTGACGATGTGCGCGACTTCTTCCGAGGCTCGCATGATTCAGTGGAGCGCATGGCCGACCGTCTGCTTGGCAGCCCAAGCATTTACGGCAGGAAAGGGCGCGAAGCCGAGGAGAGCATCAATTTCGTTGCGTGCCACGATGGTTTTACGCTGAATGATGTTGTCTCTTTCAACTGCAAGCACAATGGAGAGAATCGCGAGGAGAACCGCGACGGCAACGAGGATAACCGGAGTTGGAACTGCGGTTTCGAGGGCCAGACCGACGATCCCGAAATAGAAAAACTGCGCAACCGGCAGGTGAAGAACTTCTTCACAACCACCATGCTTTCCGTGGGTGTGCCCATGTTTGTCATGGGCGATGAGGTGCGGCGTACTCAGCACGGCAACAACAACGCCTATTGCCAGGATAATAGTGCGAGCTGGTTCGATTGGACTTTGGTCTCCAAACACGCCGACGTTCTCCGGTTCGTGAAGTTACTCATCGAGCGCCGTGTGATACGGGACCTGGAACATGAACGCCGCCGTGTGAGCCTGAGCCAGGTCCTCCGCGAGTCGAAATGTGCTTTCCACGGCGTGAAACTCAACCAGCCCGACTGGTCCCCTACTTCGCATAGCTTTGCAATCAGCGGGGAACTAAGAAACGAAGAAGTCTTTGTGCATATCATTTTCAATGCGCATTGGGAACCTCTGGACTTCGAACTTCCGGACTTAGGAGACGGTTCAGATAGTTGGTCGCGGTGGATCGATACTGCACTCGATCCGCCACACGAGATTTGCGGGTGGAATGGAGAACGGCGGGTTCAGGGGTCAACCTATCGCGTTGGTGCGCGTTCCGTGGTGGTGCTGATCGCGGATGGGAGTGCCCGCCGCGTGCCTTGAAAACCTCGAGCTGGGATGCGCGGAATATCCCCATACGGTTCACTGCCTTCCTCGCCCGCTCAATGCGGCACGGCAACTGTCTCGGCTTTGACTTCCAGCACACTGCAATCAACAGCAACATCCTCTTTTGAAATTGAGATCAGTTGGGGCAGCACCGGTAAAAGGCCGAGCCCCCTCGGCTGAACGTCAAGTCCTGAATCGCCCACTGTGTGAAACCAAAAGGCGATTTTGGAATGTCACGATGTACATGAGGTGTATGAAAGTCCGGACGATCCAGGCCACTAGGCCTGAGAGGTGGATCCCGAAGGCATTGGTCACGGCTGCCCAGCGTCCAATTGCCGCGAGAGTTGGAAATCGGGATGAATGAAATAGGCGCCCTCGCGCATGTCGAAGCGATAGGTCAGCTCAGTTACCGTTTCATGATCCTGAACGCCCCCGTCGGGACCAACTATCTGTCCGCCTTTCTGGGCTCGTTGCAGCTCTGTGCTGAAGTAACCGGAGCCGACACCTAACGAAGCGGGATCTCTCGGGCGCGCGTCGAACAGCCCCCGCGCTGAAACGCTCGCAGTGAAATTCAAGGGCAACGCCGAACGTGCGAATCCGGTGCAACCGTGAAGGAGCCGAAGACGCCGAATCCGCGGTCGCTACCGGGACCGCCAAATAGGATGAGGACCTAGTCGAAAAGCCGGTAGAATCCCCGCTCCCGCGCTTGCTTGCGCCGGACTCGAAATCGACGAGCTTTGCATCGTCTTACCAGCCGCCCATCTTGTAATTGCCCAGTCGTTGGCCATCGCCTGGCAGTCCGTTGATCCGGTAACCGACCTCGCCCATGGCGAAAGAGAGGTCCGTCCACTGAAAGATCTACACCATGGTGTTTGTTAGCCCGAATCGCGGGGTCGCTGTTGTAGATGGCGGCCATCACGTGGCTTCGCCCAGTAGGTTTCACCTTCCCAACGCCGCCCAAGTTCCGGTGTAGGCGGTCATGCCCGCCGCATCCAAATAGGATCCCGAATGGGTTTCCGCAGAACGTGTTCGACTGAACCCATAATTGTAGGGCGAGTCGAGAGAGTCATCGGTGGCCGCATTGTCTCTTATCAGCAGAAGCTACTCAAGGACCGCGTCGAGCTCCACCTTGGAACAGGCTGCCGCATGGTCGGCATAGGCTTCGGGCCTTCGCGCCAGTAGCAACTCATACCGCGCTGCCGCACGTTCCGCTTCGCCCGCAGCAGTTTTGGCGTCGCCCCGTGCAGCGAGGATCTCGGCATAAGTAACGCGATATTCAGAATCGTCGGAAGTTGTAACCAGTGGAGTGACGAGCGCCGCTGCGAGTTTTAACTGCCCGCGAGCGAGAGCCACCTCGGGGCGATGCCCGCGTCCTGGAACATGCGCTGGGAGTACCGCATCGAGTTCGCCGAAGATCTGTTCCGCACGATCTAGATCGCCGTGGCGCATCGCCCTCACGCCCGATTCAAAGAGCACGTGGCTGCACGGAGTAACCGCGCGTTAACGAACCGCCGTCGATCACCATCGTGTGACCAGTAATCGACCTGGCGTTGTCCGACGCGAGAAACACGGCAGCAGCAGCGATTTCCTGCGCTGCAACAGCCCGATTCATTGGGATGCGCTGCATAAAGATTTCCCACATGGCCGGATCTTCCAGCTCCTTCTTCGTCAACGGCGTCTCCATCAGGCCGGGCGCGATGCCGACCACACGGATTCCGCGACCGCCGAGTTCCAAAGCGCCGCAGCGTGTGATCATGTCCACACCAGCCTTCGCCGCACAATAGGCGACCTGCCCCTCGCCAGGCTGCTGTGCATTCACCGACGAAATATTGATTATGACGCCGGGCCGTCCTTGTTCAAGCATCAGCCGGGCGCCGTGCTTCACGCCGTAAAACACCCCGTCAAGGGTCACTGCCTGGACGGATCTCCACTTTTCCCCGGGCAGCTCAGTTAAGGGCATAATCGCACCATCGCCTGCGCAGTTAACCACGATGTCTAAAGCCCCGAATGCATCGCGTGCCTCGCGCATGGCGGCTTCGATCTGGCTTTCGTCCGAGACGTCGGTCTCGCAGCCGATCGCGCGATCGCCCAGATCGCGGACAGCATCATCGAGTGCTCTCGCATTGAGATCGCAAAGGAACACGCTGGCTCCAGCTTCAATAAACCCTTTCGCAATCGCTTTGCCGATGCCGGATGCAGCGCCGGTCACGACCGCGCCCTTGCCGCTCAGTTGGTCCATGTTCATTTCTCCTTTCCATGCATTTTCAACGCTCCAAAAACGACGACAGCGGCAGGTCGGTTCGATTGTTAGGCTCGCGCATGTAAGGAAAGGACTGACTCGCCGGATTTGTGGGTGCGTCGACACCGTCGCCGAACCGCGCGCCTCGGCCTCCATTCACAAACAGCATCAGCATCTCGTCGAGACAAATTCTCGCAACCTCTCGATTAGCTCGCTTACTTTCATCGTAGATCCTCTTGACCCGATCCTGCGCGTCGCCGACAGCCATCTTGTGCCACGCTGTCCGGCTCGTCAGCGTCGGCTGTTGCGCCGAGAGCATCGCGTATCTCAATTCCGCTTTGCAGAAATGGTTTAGATGGCTTTGTGATCGGCTGACCCTCAGCGGATTCATCTGCTGCAATCGCACACGATCAAACCACTCTGGCCTGCCGCCGGCACACTCGATGTCGTCTGCGGACTTTCCGGAGCGCCGGAACAACTCCTGTATTGCATCGACGAAGCCCCATGGGCCCTCGGGATCGACACAGATGTAGCGATCCAGCTTTCCCGCTGCCTCCAGCGCGTCAGATTCAAAGAGTTTTTCTCTTCCTGACCTCACCCTGTCACACTTATTCGTCTTCCGGAACTGCGTCCTCTAACTGGACGAGCCGATCGGGCAACTACATCAAAGCTCTAGCTACCTTGAGAAACAAACCCTCACATCCAACCGACGGCTACTCGCTCGACTTGTGTTTTGTCTTCCTCACGAAGACCCAAGCGTCGCCTGATTCTTCGGTTGGAGGGAAGCGTTCGCCTTCCTCGACAGTCGTTTCGTAACCCTTCTCGCCGCCTCTTGGACCAATTGCTTTGCAGATGCCAGAAGCCGGAACGATTTCACCCGGATTAAACTCCTTCTTGAAAGCCATGGCTCAGCCCCTCTTCATGATCATCCCCAATAATCTCTTTCAAATCAGCGATTTGATCGGACCAATTGAACTTTCATGTCTGGGGTCAAAACTTTCATTTTGAGTGTCACCCGACATAGATATCCAAGCGTCTGCCGTTAACCAAGAACAGTATCCCGGTTTCGAAACCTAAGGCAGCATAAGGAACTGCCGGAAAGAAGTCTGTCCGGTAGCGGATGGAAGATCAGCAATGCGTCAGGTATAAGGAGCCTATGTTCGCCAAGCGTCGCGGCAATCCCAATTGGGGCAAACCTGAGGTCTCCGGCCTTGAGATCTCTCCCACTTTGTTTGAGCGTGCCGTGGAAGAATTGAAGCTCACTCCTGACCAGTACGTCCATTCGGCACAACTGCGCGAATGGGCGCGTCTTAATAAGAATTCGAAATTCGTCCCCGAGACGCTGCTCGCAGCATGGGGCTTCGTGGTGGACTCTAGTTTCTAAACGCCATTTGGCAGATATAGTGCCACAGTTCGCCGTTGCGTCTTTCTGACGATTCCTAGAACGCTCTTCACGACATTGCGCCTGGTGAGCGCCGGCGATAGCCGAGGCTCTTTAATCCGATTGAATTCGTCGCCACGATCCGATCCAAAGAAGCGTCTCTTGGTAGTAGGCCTTAGCGTTTTCAATCTGAAACGCCACCAAGATTCGCAATTCCTTTACCGCCCACTCATCTCCAGCGCAGTTTTGGCTTTCCAGTATCTCTGGCAAGACTATCGCTGTGGTTCGCGCAACAGGCCGCCGAATCGTTCCTGCCAGTGCAGCGATTTTCGATGTCCTGCCGCGATTCGTTGTGGCGAAAATCCTACGTGCACTG
>Ga0182024_10006270_pt1 | contig 26208 bp, 18 predicted proteins | sample P32metaG_FD_120480 | JGI IMG/M metagenome (GOLD analysis project Ga0182024, IMG submission 120480) | Permafrost microbial communities from Stordalen Mire, Sweden - P3-2 metaG (Illumina Assembly) | ecosystem: Environmental > Terrestrial > Soil > Wetlands > Permafrost | place: Sweden: Stordalen... | reverse complement strand
ATGGCAGATAAGTTCCCCCGACGTTGACGAATGGCGTGCACTCCTCCAGAATAGAAAGAGTCCTTCCTAAGAGTGGGCCTGTGGCGCAGCTGGGAGCGCGCTTCCATGGCATGGAAGAGGTCACCGGTTCGATCCCGGTCAGGTCCACCAATAAATCCAACAATTTACGGGTTTTGCGAAATTGCCGAGGGTCCGCCAGGGTCCAAAGTTGCGACCATCACCACTGTTTGTTACTCTACTCAATAGATATGCGTCTCCAACGCCAGCTCCGTTGTTGTTGTCCTACCAACGTCGAGCAGGCGTGTCCACTGATGCGCTAGTCTCCACCCCAGCAAAAAATCCTATACCAGCGTCATCTCGGCCCAGCGCCTGAGATGCATTGCATCCGTCATTCTCCTCATCGCCCAGGGAGTCCTTCATGGCAACAGCCGCACCAGCACTCACGCATCTCCAGCTTCTCGAGGCCGAGAGCATCCAGATTCTGCGCGAAGTAGCCTCCGAGTTTGAGCGCCCGGTCATGCTCTACTCCATCGGCAAGGACTCCTCCGTCATGCTTCGCCTGGCGCAGAAAGCTTTCTACCCTGCGCCAATTCCCTTCCCGCTCCTCCATATCGACACCGGCTTCAAGTTTCGCGAGATGATTACGTTTCGCGATCGCATGGCCGCCGAAGTGGGCGCCGAACTCCTCGTCTGGCGTAACGAGCCCGCCATCGCCGCCGGAACCAATCCCATCGCACTCGACACCAAGCGTTGCTGCGGCCTGCTCAAGACTCAGGCGCTGCTTGACGGTCTCGCACATTACGGCTTCAACGCAGCCTTCGGTGGAGCTCGCCGCGACGAAGAAAAATCCCGCGCCAAGGAACGCATCTACTCCTTTCGCGATAAGGCCGGTCAGTGGGATCCCAAAAACCAGCGCCCCGAGTTGTGGAATCTCTACAACTCCCGCATTCACCCCGGCGAATCCATCCGTGTCTTTCCCCTATCCAACTGGACCGAGATGGACGTGTGGCAGTACATCCTTCAGGAAGATATCCCCATCGTCGATCTTTATTTCGCGAAGGAACGCCCCATGTACGTCCGCGGCGAATCGCTTCTCCCCATCGAGCAATCGTTCGTTGCGCGACTCGGCGAACAACCTCAAATGGTACGTTCGCGGCTTCGTTCGCTCGGCTGCAGTCCCTGCACGGGCGCCATCCGCTCCGATGCAGACACGCTGCCAAAGATTATCGCCGAGCTGCTCTCCTTCCGCTCGTCCGAGCGCGCCAACCGCGTCATCGACCACGACCAGGAAGGCTCCATGGAGCTTAAAAAACGCGAGGGCTACTTCTAAAATGTCCACCTCCTCAGCCACACTCGAACTTGAATCTTCGGACTTCTCCCTCTCTGGTTTTCTCGCCGAAGAGCACGCCCGCGACCTCCTTCGTTTCTCGACCGCGGGCTCCGTCGACGACGGCAAGTCCACGCTCATCGGCCGCCTCCTGTACGACACACAGAGCGTCTACGAGGACCAGCTCCACTCCATCGAAGGCAAAGGAACAACCGGCGCAGGTGTGCTCGATCTCGCCCTGCTCACCGACGGCCTTCGCGCCGAACGCGAGCAGGGCATCACCATCGACGTCGCCTACCGGTACTTCTCCACCGCCAACCGCAAGTTCATCATCGCCGACACTCCCGGCCACGAGCAGTACACGCGCAACATGGCCACCGGCGCCAGCACTGCCTCGCTCGCCATCGTTCTCGTCGACGCGCGCAAAGGAGTGCTCATCCAGTCGCGCCGTCATGCCTGCATTACAGCGCTTCTCGGCGTGCGACACATTCTGGTCGCGGTCAACAAGATGGATCTCGTCGACTACGATGAGCAGGCCTTCAATACCATCCGCGCAGACTTCACTGCCTTCTTCGATCAGCTCGGAGACCTCCGACCGCCGCATCTTTACTTCGTCCCCGTCAGCGCGCTTTCCGGCGATAACGTCGTCCACCCAACCACCGCGATGCCCTGGTACGCCGGCCCTTCGCTGCTCGACCTGCTTGAGTCGGTCCCCGCGGCCGAAATCGGCGCCTCCGATCCCTTCCGCCTCGCCGTCCAGCGCGTCCTGCGTCCCAACCAAAACTTCCGCGGCTTCGCTGGACAGATCGCCGCAGGGACGATCCGGCCCGGCGACCCGATCATGGTGCTACCATCGCACCGCACCAGCCGCGTCCACAGCATCGTTACCTTCGACGGCGACCTTGACGAGGCACATGCTCCCCAATCTGTAACTATCACGCTTACAGATGAACTCGACATCAGCCGGGGCGACCTTCTCGTCTCTCCCGAATCTCCAGCCGTGACCACGACTCGCTTCACGGCCTCGCTGGTCTGGATGGACGAACAGCCTCTCGACCTCACTCGCCGCTACCTCCTCAAACACACCAGCCGGACGGTTCAGGCTCAAGTCGCCGCCGTTCATCACCGCCTGGATGTAGCCGCGCTCGAGCGGCAGCCCGCAGCGACTCTCACCCTGAACGGCATCGGCCTGGTCGAGATCGAATCCGTCCAGCCGCTCACCGTGGACCCCTACTCCACCAACCGCACCACCGGCAGCTTCGTCCTCATCGACGCAGTCAACAACGCCACCGTGGCCGCTGGCATGATCCGCGACACGACTGCCGAGGACTTCACCAGCTCGACCACCCCTGTCTCGGCAGTCGAGCGCTCTGCCCGCTGGCGTCATGCCGGAGCACACCTCCGCCTCACCGGCCCCGCATCCTTCGCCGACGCAGTGGAGCGCGCACTCTTCCTTCGTGGAGCCTTCATCGTCCGACCCACCTCCACCTCTCCCGACACCCTCGCCGCCCTCGCCGCTGCCGGTGCACTGATCCTCACCCACGTCCCATCCGACACTCAGACTGTAATTCTCGGTGATGAACAAGCGGCTGTCAGTACCGTTGACAATCTCCTCAGTTTCCTCGAATCCCACGCCGTCCTCCAGGGAGAACCAAAGCGATGACCTCAGCCCAGATCCTCGAACTCACTCCTGATCCGCGCACCGTACTCGATCCCGCGCTCGAAGCCAAGCTCGCCTACGTCCGCACCCTTCTCGTCCGCGAGTTGGCTGCGATACCGGGGGACGTCGATGCATGTCTGACCTGCAGCTTCCAGGCAGAGGACATTCTCCTCCTCCATCTCACCCGCGAGCTGCGCCGAAACATTCCTGTTCTCTTCCTCGACACTGGCTACCACTTCGCCGAGACCTACGCGTATCGCGACCGCATCGCCGCCGAGTGGGACCTGAACCTCATCAATCTCCTGCCCGCCCGCACCGTCGCCGAACAGGAGCTTGAACACGGCCTGCTCCACCAGACCGCGCCCGATCGTTGTTGCGCGCTCCGCAAGGTCGAGCCTCTCTTCGCCGCCGTCGCCAACTACAAGCTCTGGCTCACCGGTCTCCGCCGCGAGCAGGCCCGCAGCCGCGCCGCCCTCGAAGAGATTGCCGACTTTACCCTTCCCAGCGGTGTCACCGTCCGCAAGCTCAGTCCGTTCGCCGACTGGACCACGCGCGATGTATGGCAGTCCTGCACGCACTACGGAATTCCTCTGCTCTCACTCTATGACCGCGGCTACTCGAGCATTGGCTGCGAGCCGTGCACGTCCGTCCCCACCGACCCGAATGATCCGCGCTCCGGCCGCTGGGCTGGCCGCAAGGTCGAGTGCGGCATCCACATCCAGGCGGCCGCAAGCAGTTGACCGCTTCACCGCTGCGCTACGGAAACGAGACCCATGGAATACGCCATCGGATTCATCATCGCCGTCTTCATCGCCCTCACCGGCGTCGGCGCGGGCACCATCACCACGCCGCTTCTCATCCTGTTCCTCGGCGTCCCCGCGCCCATTGCCGTCGCCACCGGTCTTATGTTTTCCGCCGTAGTCAAGTCAGTCCTGGTCCCCGCGCAGATTGCTCGCCGCCAGGTCTCGTGGCGAGTTCTCAGCTTCATGCTGCTTGGTGGACTCCCCGGCGTCCTCATAGGCTCGCTCGTCCTTCGACACCTCGACATCCACGGTCCGCAGCTTCTGCTGAACGGTCTGCTCGGCGGCGTGCTGGTCTTCACCGCTCTCTGGCAGATAGCCTTCTCGTTCCGTCCCGCGCGCGCCGAAGTTCCGCGCACCGACCGCAGCCGCCTTCTCCCTCTGCTTATGTTTCCAGTGGGCGCCGAAGTGGGCTTCTCCTCCGCCGGAGCAGGAGCGCTAGGCACCGCCGCCCTCCTGAGCCTCACCTCTCTTACCCCCGCGCAGGTCGTCGGTACTGACATCCTCTTCGGCTTTCTTCTCTCGCTTATCGGCAGCGGAGCGCACGGCTTCTTCCACGGCACCAGTTCCAGTCTGCTTCAGCACCTTGTCATCGGCGGTCTCGCCGGCGTAGTCCTCGGCACCGTTGCGGCCCGCTGGATTCCCAAGCGCCCACTGCGTTTCGCTCTCTGGATATGGCTCTTGATCGTCGGCTCGCAGTTCATCTACGCCAACGCCTTCGCCGCCTCGCATAAGAGAATTGCGTCTACTACCAACCTGACTCAGCCAGTTGCTTCAATATCTTCGCCGCACAGCGGACGGTGATCGACCCGTGCGACCTGGATGAAGATGTCCCGAAGCTATCGCTGGATCTGTGTCTCATCCTTTGTCAGCTTCTTCGATACCTGCGCCGGGGTGGGCAATTGCGAGCGGTCCCAACCGCCCCCAAGAGCTTCGATCAGCTGCACGGAGGCGGTCATCTGTTGGATCCGTATTGAGGTCAGCGTCTGCTGGTCTGAAAGCAAGGTCGTCTGCGCCGTGACGACGTCGATGTAAGGATCGATGCCGGTTTCATAGCGCGCTGTCTCCAGTTTGACAAACAATTCGGCGGACTGCTCTGCCTCCTGCTGCTGCTTAATCTGTTGCGAGAGGATGCGCACCTGCGCGAGATAATCCTCGACCTGTTGAAAGGCCGTCAACACGGTCTGGCGATAGCTGGCGACATCGGCGTTATAGGTAAAGATATATTGATTGACCGTGGCCCGACGCAGGCCTGCATCGTAGATCGTCTCATTGATCGTGGGTCCGATCGACCAGAAACGGCTGGGCCAGTCGAAGAGATGCTTGAAGGTCGAGCTTTCAAAGCCTCCCTCCGCGCTCAACGTGAGGGCTGGGTAGAAGGCGGCGTCGGCGATACCGATCTGAGCATTGGCTGCAGCCATGCTGCGCTCTGCAGCGGCGATGTCGGGCCGGCGTTCGAGCAGTTGAGACGGAAGACCAATCGGGATGGGTGGCGGAGTTGCGGTAACAGGTTTGACCGGGATCGAGAAGCTGGAGGCATTCGCTCCAATCAGGACCGCAATTGCGTGCTCGTACTGCGCGCGAGCTATGCCAAGATTCGTCGCAGTGGCCTGTGCATTCTGCAGCGTATTCTGCGCTTCGACCACAGAGATCTTATCTGCGACTCCAGTCTCGTAGGAAGATTGAGTGCGCTCCATTGCTTTCGTATCGGCCACAACCGTGTCGTCCAGAACTTTCCGCAACGCGTCCTGGCCGCGGACCTCGAAGAATGTAAGAGCCAGAGTGGCCTGTTCGGTAAGCCGTTCATTTTCGAGATCGGCAGCGCTCAGCTGAGCGTTGTACTGCTGCTCGTGGATCGTATTGCGAACCTTCCCCCACAGGTCAGGCTCCCATGACGCGTCTAATCCCAGTGTGCCAACCGAGCTTTCGCGGCCAGCGTTGGCTACTGTCGAGGTCCCGAGGTTCGAGGAAGAACGAGAACGCGAGTACGACGGCGCGGTCGTCAAAGTGGGATAGAGCTGCGAGCGCGCCTCGGCGATCAGCGTGCGCGCTTCCATAAAGTTCTCAAAGTATTGTTTGATGGTCTGGTTGTTGATGTTCAGTTGATCTTCAAGAGCGTTCAACTCTGGATCGTTGTAAATCTCCCACCACTTGCCGCGAAGCATGGCGTCCTGCGGCTGCGCGACCTTCCAGCCGTCTGCGTCTTGAAACTGTGTTGGTGACTCTTTGTAGACCGCGGGCGGAGCCTGCGCCGTGGCAGGGGGCACATGGTATTTTGGACCGACCAGGCAGCCTGTCAGAAAGAGCGTCGGGATCGCAGAACAGAGTGCAGATGTGAGGCGGAGGAGGTTGGTCATAGTTTTAGACATCCATAGTTACTCCGCAGCGGAGGCGATTGCGCCGTCCCCGGGATGAAACGTGTCGCGCTCTTTTCCCATCATGCGCAGCCGCAACCGATCGAGAGTGAGGTAAACGACAGGAGTGGTGTAGAGAGTAAGAAGCTGACTGAAGATCAGGCCTCCGACGATTGTGATGCCGAGAGGCCGGCGAAGCTCGGACCCTGTCCCCGTTCCAAACGCCAGCGGAAGCGCACCGAAGAGCGCCGCCATCGTCGTCATGAGAATTGGGCGAAAGCGCAGCATGCAGGCCTCGAAGATGGCGTCTTCGGTGCTCATACCCCCTTCGCGTTCTGCCTGCAGAGCAAAATCGATCATCATAATGGCGTTCTTCTTGACAATACCTATCAGCAGTACGATGCCGATAATTGAGATGATATTGAGATCCACCTTGAAGAGCATCAGAGCAAGCATCGCGCCGACACTGGCAGAGGGCAAAGTCGACAGGATGGTGAGAGGATGCACCAGGCTCTCATATAAGACGCCCAGAACGATATAAACGGCAAGCAGCGCGGTGAGAATGAGAAGCGGCTCGGTGCCGAGCGATTGCTGATAGGCCAGCAGGGTCCCGGCGAAGAAGCCATGCACTGAGGTAGGTGTTCCCAGGCGCTGCTGCATCTTGGCGATCGCAAGCGTTGCGTCGCTGAGAGAAACGCCCGGTGCCAGATTGAAGGACACCGTGACCGAGGGAAACAGCCCCGTGTGGTTCAGCGCGAGCGGTGTTGTGTTCGTCTTGACCGTCGCCATCGTGAAGAGCGGGACATTCCCACTTGCGGTCGTACTGCTCGTTCCGGCTGGATGAAAATAAATATTCTTCAATCCCTCCGGGGTCTGCCAATACTGCGGAGCGACCTCGAGCACAACGTAATACTGATTCAACTGCGTGTAAATGATCGATACTTCCGATTGGCCAAAGGCGCCATAGAGCCCTGCATCCAACGACTGAGCGGTCTGGCCAAGCTGTGACGCAGTTACGCGGTTGTAGGTCAGCAACTCGTCGAGGCCGCCGTTCTGCTGATCCGAACTTACGTCCTGAAAGCCGGGAAGCTTTGTCATCTCAGCGAGCAGGCGAGGTCCCCAGGTGCTGAGTTCCGCAATGCTATCCGCCTGAATCGTGTACTGATAGAGAGCGTTGCTGGAGCGTCCGCCGATGCGCAGATCCTGCGCCGCCTGCAGGAAGGAAGAGGCGCCCGTCAGTCGATTCAACTTGGGGCGCAAACGGTTGATGATGTCTGGAGCACCGATCTTCCGTATGTTGAGAGGCTTCAGTGTCACGAACATATTGCCGTTATTGGTCGCGCCGTTACCGCCCGTAAAATCGATCACATTCTGGACCGCTGGGTCTTGCTTCACGATATTCGCTGCCTGCTGAAGGGCATTATTCATCGAAGCGAAGGACGAGTCCTGCGGCCCTCGAACGGCGCCAGCCAGCGAACCCGTGTCCTGTTGAGGAAAGAAGCCCTTCGGGATCTTGATGGCGATGGCGACATTGAGTGCGATCGTGAGAAACAATACCGTCAGGGTGAGGACCGAGTTCGCCAGCACCCAATGCAGAGTGCGGCGATATAACCCTAGTACCGAGTCGAAGGCCTTCTCCGTCGCCATGTAGATTCTGCCGTGTTTCCGCTTGCGTTCGTCTCTCAGGATGTAGGCGCACATCATGGGGGTCGTCGTGAGGGAGATGACCATCGACACAAGAATGGCGGTGGAAAGAGTGACGGCGAACTCGCGAAAGAGCCTGCCTACAATTCCCCCCATCAGTAGCAACGGGATGAAAACGGCAATCAACGACATGCTGATGGAGAACACCGTAAAGCCGATCTCCTTTGCCCCCAGAAGAGCTGCGGGGAAAGGTTCCATCCCTGCTTCGAGATGACGGGTAATGTTCTCCATGACAACAATGGCGTCGTCCACGACAAAGCCGGTGGAGATGGTCAGTGCCATCAGGGAGAGGTTGTCGATGCTGTAGCCGAAGATATACATCACCGCAAAGGTGCCGATCAGAGACACCGGAACCGCAACCGCTGGAATGAGCGTGGCCCGGGCATTGCGAAGAAATATGAAGACGACCACGATCACGAGCATGATCGAGATCAGCAGCGTTCGCTCGACATCGCTCACCGACGCCCGGATCGTCGTTGTGCGATCGAGAACAATCGTCGTATCGATTCCCTCAGGGATGGACGCTTTGACGGAAGGCAACTGCGCCTCAATACGGTCGACCGTGTCGATTATGTTTGCGCCAGGCTGACGGAAGATAATCAGCATCACGGCACGCTTGCCGTTGAGGTATCCAGCCGCCCGAACGTTCTGCGTCGAATCGACGACGTCGGCGACATCGGACAGGCGCACCGCCGCGCCGTTGTTGTAGCCGACGATGATGGGCTGGTAATCGACGGCGTGAGAGATCTGATCGTTAGCCAGGATGTCCGCCGAGACGTCTCCATTTGTGATCTGCCCTTTAGCCAGATTTGCGTTTTGCAGGCTGAGCACAGACTGGAGATTCGCCATGGTGAGGCCGAAGCTGGCGAGCTTTGTCGGGTTGACCTCGACACGAACCGATGGCAACGCGCCGCCGCCCGGGTTGACCTGCCCGACACCCTGAATCTGCGAAAGCTTCTGCTGGATGACGGTGGAGGCTTCGTCGTAAAGCTTGGCCGGATCATACTTGTCCGACGTCAAGCCGATGATCATGATCGGTGCATCGGCCGGGTTGACCTTGTGGTAGCTGGGGTTGGGGGGAACGTTGGCGGGAAGATAGGTGCGCGCAGGGTTGATGGCTGCTTCGACGTCGCGCGCGGCCCCATCGATGTTGCGGCTGAGGTCGAACTGAATGGTGATGCTGGTAGAACCCAGACTGCTGGCGGAGGTCATCTCGGTGACGCCCGCAATATGGCCAAACTGCCGTTCCAGAGGAGTCGCAACCGACGACGCCATGATCTCCGCGCTGCCCCCTGGAAGACTTGAACTGACAGAGATGGTCGGAAAGTCCACCTGTGGCAATGGAGAGACTGGCAGCACCTGGAACGCGATTCCGCCGGCGATTGCGATCGCGACCGTGATCAGCGTCGTCGCGACCGGCCGATGAATGAACGGTGCGGAGATGTTCATGACTGCCCTGCGGGTTGCGGTTCGTTACCGGTATTCGGCGCCTTCGACTTTCTCGAGAATCGATGCGCCAGGTCGTCGAAGAAGATGTAGATCACAGGCGTCGTGTAAAGCGTCAGTACCTGGCTCAACAGCAGACCGCCAACCATCGCAATACCCAGCGGCCTGCGCAACTCAGAGCCGATACCGGTTCCGAATGCGAGCGGCAGGCCGCCGAGCAGCGCGGCCATGGTGGTCATCATGATCGGACGAAAACGGAGAAGACACGCTTCGTAGATCGCCTCTGTAGAATTTTTCCCATGATGCCGCTCCGCCTCCAGTGCGAAGTCGACCATCATGATGCCGTTCTTTTTGACAATACCAATTAGCAGGACGAGACCGATGATGGCGACGACGCTCAGGTCCTGGTGAAAGAGAATGAGCGACAGAAACGCGCCGACTCCCGCGGACGGAAGTGTGGAGAGAATCGTGATCGGGTGGATGAAGCTCTCGTACAAAATGCCGAGGACGATGTACACCGTGACAAGAGCAGCGAGGATAAGCAGCGGCATGTTGGACAGTGAATTTCGGAACGACGCCGCGGTGCCTTGAAAATCGGCCTGCAGGCTCGGCGGCATCTTCATGTCCTTCTGCAGTTTGGTTATATCTGTGATCGCGCCTCCGAGAGCAGCGTTGGCGCCGAGATTGAAGGAGACGGTGATCGCCGGAAACTGGCCCTGGTGCGTGATTGCGAGCGGTTCTGTTGTCGTCTCGAAGTGCGAAAAGGCGCTGAACGGCACCGCGCTGCTGTAGGCCGAGCTGTTCGCCCCGGCAGAGGTTGCACCTTTACTGGAGGTCGACGTGGAAGTGCTCGACGTAAGCGCATTCGCGGGAGGCGCAAGGGTATTCGCCGACGGCGTAAAAAGCGCCGAGGTTGTGATCGCGTTTGATCCGGCAGAGGAAGAACCGTTCGAGGAGGAGGTCGCTGCAGCTCCGCTTGTACCGGCGGCAGAGTTCGATTCAATATAAAGATGGTTCAACTTATTGGGGTCCAGTTGAAACTGCGGTTGGCCCTCCAGAATGACGTGGTACTGATTGAGCTGCGTATACATCGTGTTGATCTGGCGTTGGCCGAAGGCATCGTACAGCGTGTTGTCGATCGTTGTGGGCGCTATGCCAAGCCGCGAAGCGGTGGGCCGGTCGATGACAAGCGATACAGCCAGCCCGCCCAACTGTTGGTCGGTAGCGACATCTTCCAATCCCGGCAGTTGCTTCAGCTGAGTGACGAATTTGCTCGTCCATTCGTTCAGTTCATTCTGGTCCGGATCTTCGAGCGTGTACTGATATTGCGTGCGGCTGACGCGGTCGTCGACGGTAATGTTCTGCACCGGCTCCATGAAGAGTTGTATGCCCTGCACATCCTTCAGCTCCGTTTGCAGCCGGCGAATCACGTCGGAGGCGCTGAGATCGCGTTGATTGAGCGGCTTCAGGTTGATCGACATTCTTCCGCTATTGATCGTGGTGTTTGTGCCATCGGCCCCGATAAACGAGGACAGACTCTCCACGGCAGGATCGGCGAGAACGACCTTCGCGATCTCCTTCTGCTTCTCCGCCATGCTCTTGGACCCGATGGTCTGGGATGCCTGCGAGATACCCTGAATGACACCTGTGTCCTGAACCGGAAAAAATCCCTTTGGAATAATGATGTACAGAAAAATCGTAAGCAGAAGCGTCGCAACAGCGACCAGAAGCGTGATGGTCTGGTAGCGCAGCACAACCCTCAAGGTGCGGCCGTAAAAAGCAATCATGCTCTCGAAGACATGCTCCGAAGCTCGGTAGAAGCGGCCCTGCTGATTCTCGGGTGTGTGTTTGAGAATGCGCGAGGCCATCATGGGCGTCAATGTCAGGGAGACGACAGCGGAGATGACGATCGTCACGGCAAGGGTGACGGCAAACTCGCGGAAGAGACGGCCAACGACGTCGCCCATGAACAACAGTGGGATCAGCACTGCGATCAGGGAGACGGTCAACGACATAATCGTAAATCCGATCTGCTCGGCCCCTTTCAAAGCCGCCTGCATCGGCGAGTCGCCCTCTTCGAGATATCGCGAGATGTTTTCGATCATCACGATGGCGTCGTCGACCACGAAACCAGTGGAGATGGTGAGCGCCATCAGCGACAAATTGTCGAGACTGTAGCCGAGGGCATACATCACAGCGAATGTGCCGACCAGCGACAGCGGCACAGCCACGCTGGGGATGATCGTGGCGTAAAGGTTGCGCAGGAAGAGGAAGATGACCATCACCACAAGGACGACCGTCAGTAAAAGTTCAAACTCCACATCCGTAACCGAGGCCTGAATGGGAGTGGTGAGATCGGTAAGGGCGGTGACCTGAATCCCCTTCGGCAGGTTGGCCTCAAGCTGTGGCAGCAGCGCCTTGATGCTTTTGACGACGCTGATGGTGTTGCCGCCGGGCTGGCGCTGTACGTTCAGAATGACCGCAGGCGTCTGGTTCATCCAGGCGGCCTGGCTGCTGTTCTCCACTCCATCGACAATGTTCGCTACATCGGTCAGCATCACTGGCGCGCCATTGCGATACGCAACCACGACCTGTCTGTAATCGGCACTCGTGACAAGCTGATCGTTCGCGTCGATCTGGTAGTCCTGCCGCGGCCCGTCGAAGTTTCCTTTAGCGGCGTTGACACTCGATTGTGTGACAGCAGTGCGCAGGTCTTCGAGGTTGATCCCGTAGGAAGACAGTGCCGTTGGGTTGGCTTGAATCCGGACTGCGGGCTTCTGGCCGCCGCTGATGCTGACAAGACCCACGCCACTCAGTTGAGAGATTTTCGGTGCCAGCCGCGTGTCGACCAGGTCCTCCACCTGTGAGAGAGGGATGGTGGTCGAGGTAATTGCCAGCGTCAACACCGGAGCGTCGGCTGGATTCGTCTTGCTGTAAATCGGCGGCGCGGGAAGGTTGGCCGGCAGCAAGCTCCCCGATGCGTTGATCGCGGACTGCACTTCTTCCTCAGCGATATCTATATTCAGGCTGAGGTTGAACTGAAGCACGATAACCGATGTGCCGCCGGAACTGGTCGAGGTCATCTGGCTCAGCCCCTGGAGCTCGCCGAACTGCCGCTCAAGGGGTGCGGTGACGGTCGTCGCCATCACAGTGGGGCTGGCTCCGGGATAAAACGTCAGTATCTGAATCGTCGGATAGTCTACCTCAGGCAGCGCGGACACAGGTAATTGTGTGTAACTCACAATACCGACTAACAGAATGGCAGCCATGAGCAGCGACGTCGCAACGGGGCGCAGAATAAACGGGCGTGAAGGACTCAAGGAGCGTTACTCCCACTCGTGTTGGCCGGGATCGGCTTGCTCGAGACGACGACCTTTGATTTGTCCTGGAGCTTATCGAAGCTGCTGTCGGCCAGCACATCTCCAGGGTTGATGCCGGTCACCTGGGTGATGTTCCCATCGGTGATGCCCTCCTGGATTGTGCGCATGTTAGCCACATTGCTCTGGATAACATAGACGAACGCGACCGCGCCATTGTGTTGAATCGCGGAGGTGGGAACAAGGGTCGCTCCTTGCAGTGTGTTCGCCAGGAGACGCGTATTGACGAACTCATTCGGGAAGAGCAAAGAGTCTTTGTTGGCAAAGGTCGCTCGCCCCTTCACGGTCCCGGTCGTCGTGTCGATCAGGTTGTCGAGAGTCAGCAGGGTTCCGCTTGCGATCTGCTTCTGGGCTGTCCGGTCAAACGCATCCACTGCGAGCTTCGCATGCTGTTGAAGACGCGGTTGCACCTGCCCAAGATTGTCCTCCGGAATGGTAAAGATAACGGTGATCGGCTGCAGCTGCGTAATGACTGCAAGCGTTGCCGTGCCGGACGACTGCACCACGTTGCCCGGGTCAACCAATCGCAGACCAACTCTGCCCGCAAAGGGAGCGGTAATGTGACAGTAGTCGACCTGAATCTGGTCGTACTGAACTGTGCCCTGATCAATTTTAACCGTGCCCTCGTCCTGTAAAACCAGCTTTTCCTGGTCATCCAGTGTCTGCTTCGGGATCGCGTCCCGAGACCACGCGCTTCGATAGCGTTCCATATCCATCTTCGCCTGGGCTAGAACATTCTGGTCTCGCTCCAGTGTTCCCTGCGCCTGCAGCAGCGTCGCGCGATACGGCCGCGAGTCTATGTCCACCAGCGGCTCACCCTTGCGGACAATCTGACCTTCTTTATAGTGCACCGCGATAATCACGCCGGTCACCTGACTGGTGATCGACGCCGTATGCACCGGCGTAACCGTGCCGATCGAGTCGAGGTAGACACCGAGGTTGCCTTGTTTCGCCGTGGCTGTCGTCAGGCTGACGGGGGCTCCGCCGGCGCCACCCTTCGACGCCGCCGCCTTGGTCGTGTCGTCGTGGTGACGCAGGATCAGTAGGAAGGCAATGGCGAAGAGCAGCAGCAACCCGATCCATACGACAACCCGAATGACTTTATGTTTTGGGTGTGCCGGCGGGGGAGCCGGAAGTTGATGGTCAGGCCCGATAGCTGGGTGTTCCTTTGGATCAGTTGACAACGTCTCTTCCTTGTCAAACTCTTGAATTCGGTACGAGCAATGGCGTCCGTCTAGTTGTTGACGTAAGACCACACAGTTAAGGATGCAATTTCCCTGAAGAATGGATGGAACGGGCACGCGGATAAAACCGAACTGACGATAACAAGGATTCCGCCAGTTCCAATCATAATTCGATATTTTGGAAGGGGGCCGTCAAAAGCAGTTTTTGTGCACCTAAGGGAAGGAAGGCCCATCTGCATGTGGAGCTTCAGTTATGAATGTGCTCATCTTCGGAGCGACCGGAATGGTGGGTCAAGGCGTTCTTCGTGAATGCCTGCTGGATTCGGAGGTGCAACTCGTTCAAATGGGCTGCTTGTGAGCCTATATTCCTGGCCCAACAGCTTTCCTTTTGGTGCCGCCTTCGTGCACACTCAGGAGATGGTGCGAGTTGGTGTTGATGAGAAATTGACGGAGGAGCTGCTGGCAGATTTTCCTCGCGAAGTGGAGATCGTGCGTATACCGCGTCAACCCGCAGGAACTCTCGACGTTGACTTCTGGATCATTCCGTTTGCGCGGAAGAATGCGCAAGAGACGTTTGCTCATCTGCGCGGAGTAAAAGTCGTGCAGTCGATGATGGCAGGCGTCGACTGGATTACACCGTGGCTGCCCAAAGATGTGGTGCTGTGCGATGGGCGCGGAATCCACGACATCTCCGTCTCCGAGTGGGTTTTGACGGCCATGCTGAGCTCATTCAAACGCTTTCCGCACTATCGAGACATGCAGGTGCGACAGGAGTGGAAGGGACAGGCATCAGTCCCAAATGAATTCCTGAATGAGGGCGGAGCGCAGCTTGGTCAGTATCGGGTTCTCGCTGAGGACCTCGCAGGCAAAACGGTTTTGATTGTCGGCTATGGGTCGATCGGTGCAGCCATCGAGGCGCGTCTCAAGCCCTTCGGAGTAAAACTTCTGCGCCTGGCCCGAAGCGCAAAGCAGAACCCCGAAGTCCTTCCCATCAGCGAGTTTCATCGTCTCTTGCCGCAGGCCGATGTGGTGATAGCCCTGGTCCCTTTGACTGCGGAGACAAAGGGAATGATAGGCACAGCGGAGCTTGCGTTGATGAAGCCGGGAGCGTTGCTGGTGAATGCGGCGCGCGGCCCTGTGGTCGTGACCGACGCGTTGGTAGCGGCGCTCGAACAGCGGAAAATTCGAGCGGTGCTGGATGTGACCGACCCTGAGCCACTTCCGGCTGGGCACCCGCTCTGGTCTGCACCGAACTGCATGATCACGCCGCATATCGGCGGATCGACGCCGGAGTTTATCTATCGCGCCTTCCGATTTGGGGCCGAACAGGTGCGGCGGTTCCTTGACGGCCAGCCGCTGGAAAATGTCGTATCAGACGCTGGCTACTGAGCTTGCGCCGCGCAGCCTAAGGCGCGACACAGATGAATCTCGGATTCTGATGTCAGGCCATCAGACGGTCCAAGCTAGAGCGGCGGAGCGACTTTGAGTTCGTCGTCGTCTTCCTCCTCATCCCCGTCGTCATCATCATCATCCTCGTCATCATCATCGTCGTCGTCTTCTTCTTCTTCGTCTTCTTCTTCCTCTTCCTCTTCCTCTTCCTCTTCGTCGTCATCATCCTCTTCATCGTCGAGGTCTTCGTCGTTATCCTCGTCTTCGTCATCTTCCAGCTTGGAGGCGGCGCTGAGATTTTCGCTGCTAGCGTGCTCGGTCGGGTTGCTAGGGGACTCGTCAAAGGCAGCGGTTGCGTCGGGACCTATGTTGCGCAGTGGATCATTGAGGTCGATGTCCTGGGTAGAAATTGCCATAAAGATGTCTCCTGTTCGTTGCACGTACTCGGATAGGATGCAGCAGATCGCAAAAGGTGAGTGTGAATATTCGATCTTTGCTTCATGGATTGCGCCGGAAAATGATTGAAATGCAATCTGCTGCAGAGACCTTTGAATTCACTTAACACTTCGGCTGCTCGCGCGAAGGAATTCGCACCAGAAGCCCAGTCGGCTCCTCCTTCGAGATTCCACCTCGTCGCTTTATCGAGCAGAAGACGCAGGGCTTGCATCCGCTTCGGCGAAGGGCTGGAGTTGTGCAGGGCTAGGGGGTTTGGTAAGCAGGCTGACGACAAAAAGACAAAGGAGAGAGGCCAGCAACGCCGGGAAGATCGCGTCGCGGTCACTGATGACGGACGGAACATTGTGATGAATGAAGGGCGTATCCCAGAAGAGGGTAGTCACCGCTCCGGCCGCTATGCTAGCGACCGCGCCTGCGGCCGTGGCTCGCTTCCAGAAGAACGCAGCCAGGATCACCGGGGTCAGCGCCGCAGCATAAATCGTGTAGGCGTAAAGAGATTTCTTCAACACGGACTCAGTGTGCAGCGACTGGTAGAGCGCCCACAGGCCGAGGAACACCACCATGAGACGGCTGACGATGAGAATCCGTTTATTACTCGCGCCAGGAGAGAGATAGCGCACGAAGACATCGTTCACCAGGTTCGTCGCCGGCGAGAAGAGATAGTTATTCGCAGTCGATACAATCTTGGCGAAGATGGCCCCCATCAGCAGCGCACCAAGCAGCCTCAAAGGGCCGGAGCCGACGAGGCCGTGCAGGCCAGTGTATGCGAGGATTTCGCGAGGCCGGGCGTGAACTTCGCCGGAGGGGAACAGCACGGAACCAACAACGGCGATGGCTACGATGACCGTCTCGAGGATGACAGTGCCGATGAGCCAGCCGACCACGGCACGGGTTGCAGCTTTTTCAGATTTCGCCGAGAAAAATTTCTGATACATCGACTGGTTGCCCAGCAGCAGCAGGCAAGTTGGGAGAAAGAGTTCCATCGCCCGAATGAATGTGAAGTCGCCGAGGACCTGGAAGTGAGTGGCGGGAAGCGCGGCGTGGATCGCTGACCAGCCGCCAGCCTCGTGCGCCAGCACAGGCAGCGCAAGGAGAAGAGCGAAGGTGGCGAGCAGGCCGATGACGACGTCCATATACGCGACCGAAGACATGCCGGCGATGGCAGTGAAGACAATCACAAAGCCCGCGAGGATGTACTTGCCCAGATCGGCGGTAATGACATCGGGGAAGATGAGGTGGAGGATGTCGCCGCCGCCGATGAGCTGGTAGCTGGTGATGGCCGTGTAGGCGAAGAGAATAGCGATAACGCCGAGCACGCGAGCGGTCTGGTTATAACGGGCTTCCAGCAGGTCGGGGATGGTGAATTGTGCGAACTTGCGGGCACGCGGCGCGATGAAGTAGATGAGCAGCAAGCCAGCCCAACCGCCGCCGCCTTGCCACAGAGCCGCGAACCCGTGATTGTAGGCATTCTCCGCGCCCGCAAGCAGCGAGCCGGAGCCAATCCAACTCGACAGCAGCGTGAAGACAAGCACAAACGCAGGAAGCGAGCGGCCTGCCACCAGGTAGTCGGCTTTGGTCTTCACTTTGCCGAGACGGGCGACCGAAACGGTGAGAAGGGTCAGAACGATAACAGCTAAAACGATGGCATAGAGGTTCATGTAGTTCAGAGATTGTAGCCTGCGGCACGCGACCGTAGCTCGGCGAAACATTGTCCAGCTCCCGTTAACTGGCTTTTCACTGCTTTGGGGAGAGAACAGACAAGCCATTGCGAGATAGACTGTTGTGGTTGCTCAATAGCAGTGCGTGAAGAAGGCGGGACGATGAACAGTTTTTCAATGAAGTGTGCCGGTGCGGCATTGGCCGCGGTGTTGGCGAGTTCGGTGGCATGTGCGCAGACCGCGCCGATCACCTTGAGTGTGGATCTGACGGATGCTCCGCGCAAGATTCTTCATGCCACTGAGGTGATGCCGGTGACGGCGGGGCCGTTGACTGTGGTGTATCCGAAGTGGATCCCAGGGGAGCATGGCCCGACCGGACCGATCGAGAATATGGCCGGCTTTTTTATCACGGCGAACGGACAGCCGGTGAAGTGGGAGCGCGACAAGGTGGACATGTTCGCCTATCACCTCACGGTGCCGCAGGGCGTGACACAACTTGAGATGAAGATCGACTTTCTGGCTTCGTCGGCGCTGTCGGGGTTTTCGGCGGGTGGATCGACCAGCGAAAATCTTGCCCTGCTGAGCTGGAATACGCTGCTCGTTTATCCCGATGGCACGAACGCGAGCGACGTCATGTTCACGCCTTCAGTGACGATACCGGCGGGATGGAAGTTTGGAACGGCGCTGGACCGCGACGGGGGATCGGGCCAGACGACGACCTTCAAGACGGTCAGCCTGGAACAGTTGGTCGATTCACCGGTTCTCGCAGGACGATACTTCCGCGAAGTGCCACTCGCTCCGGAGATCACGCCCAAGCACTACCTGGACATGGCGGCGGACGGCCCGGAAGAGGTCGAGCTGTCGAAGGAACATATTGCGGACTTTGACCGCCTCGTACGCGAGACGGGCGCTCTCTACAAGAGCCGGCACTATCACTCGTATCATTTCCTGGTGACGCTCAGCGATGAGGTAGCACACTTCGGCCTGGAGCATCATCAATCGAGCGACGACCGTGTGGGCCCGAAGACATTCACCGACGATCAGGAGTTCGTGCTGGCCGGTCTGCTGCTGCCGCACGAGTTTACCCACAGTTGGAACGGCAAGTACCGGCGCCCAGCGGGACTCGCGACGAGCAACTACCAGAAGCCGATGGAGGGTGATCTTCTCTGGGTATACGAGGGGCTGACCGAGTATCTGGGCGATGTGCTGGCAGCACGTTGCGGCATTTGGACGCCGGAGCAGTATAAGCAACGGCTGTCGACGATTGCAGCAACCTACGATAACCGTCCGGGCCGGACGTGGCGTGATATTCAGGACACGGCAACGGCAGCGCAGATCCTCTACGATGCTGGTGGCGGATGGGACAACTGGCGCCTCAACGTGGACTACTACGACGAGGGCGAGTTGATCTGGCTGGATGTCGATACGACGATCCGCAAGATGACCAACGGCAAGAAGAGCCTCAATGATTTTGTGGCAAAGTTCCATGGGCTCGGCGGAGACACGGCCCCGAAGGTAGTGCCGTACACGTTCGAGGATGTGGTTGCGGGATTGAATGACGTGGTGCCGAATGACTGGGCCGCCTTCCTGCGGTCGCGGCTGGACTCCAACGCCTACCATGCTCCACTTGGCGGCCTTGAGAACGGCGGCTACAAGCTGACCTACTCTGACCAACCGAACGCATGGAACAAGATGGAAGATGTGCAGCGCAACAGCTTCGATTTCTGGTATTCGCTGGGGCTGCATGTGGGCAAGTCGGGCACCGTGTCCGATGTGCTGAAGGAAGGCATCGCGGACAAGGCTGGCTTTGGACCCGGGATGTTGATCGTCGCGGTCAATGGACGCGCGTTTTCGCCGGATGTGCTGAAGGCCGCCGTGCGGGATGGAAAGGGCTCGGGGCCGGCCGTGGAGTTGATCGTCGAGAACACAGGCTTTTACAAGGTGATCAAGCTCGACTATCACGGGGGCGAGCGCTATCCGCTATTGGAGCGGGTGGCTTCCGTTCCCGATCGGCTGGACGACATCCTGAAGCCGGAGGCGAAGTAGAGATCCGCGAAGGATCAGACTGCGGGCTTTGCAACAGAAGCGGCAGCCGCAGGTGTAACCGAAACCGCCGCTGTAGTGATAGCCTTCTGCTCGTTGGCAAGCAGACGCTTCGCTGCAGCGGCGGCTTCTATTTCGCTGTTGATCTCCGCGCCCAGCAGAAGCATCAGGCCGGTAAGGTAAAACCAGGTCAGCAGGATAATCACCGCTCCCAGCGAGCCATAGGTGACCGAGTAGTTGTTGAAAAAGTGAACGTAGATGCGAAGACCGACAGAAGCCGCGAGCCAACCTAAGATCCCGATTGCGCCGCCGGGTGTAAGCCAGTGCCACTGACTCGCTTTGACATCAGGCGCGAAGTAATAGATGACCGCGAAAAACAGCGACAGAAGGATCGTGGCGAAGATCCAGCTCAGAACTCTGGAGGCAGACGCCACTGTGGCAGCGAGAAAGTGATGGTAGATGCGCAAATGGGCCACGCGCGCGAAGAAGTCACCCCCAAGCAAAACCGTCAGGATAAGTGTGACCAACACCATAAGAATCACGGTAACGCCAATGGCGGAGAGCCGCGCAGCGATATAAGAGCGCGTCTCCTTCACCTTGTAAACGATGTTCAGGCTGTCTTGAATGGCGGAGAAGCCTACCGAGGCGGACCAGATGGCCGCGACCAGGCCGAAGGTGAGTTTGCCGCGTGTAGTGGCGTCGGTCGTCTGATTAAATGTGTCGAGAACCGTACCCAACGCGGCGTGAGGAATGACGATCGAGAGGTAACGCAAAAGTGAATAGTAAATGTGAGAGGCCGAACGCGCGGCAAGGCCAAGGAGAGAACTGGCAGTGTAGAGGCTGGGAAACAAAGCGAAGATAAAGTAGAAGCCCAGCTCGGCCGCGCGGCCCACAAGGTCATCCGCAAGCAGGGAGCGCCAGGTATGTTTCGCGATAACGTGAACGGAGACGCCTTCCAGATTCCACAGCGATTGGAGTGGCGACCGGGAGACGAGAGCCCATATGCGCCTCTGCAGTTGAGGTGGCTGGCGAGCGTCGAGGGTCGAGTCCGAAGGGTTGATAAGGCACGCCCTTGTCGTTGCTCTGGATGTCCTTTAGGTAGATGCCTGGGCCCCCCCGATTGGTGGCTGAGTTCGGCGGGATTCGACGAGTGCTGATGCGCGGAGAGAACAACCGCATCTAATCTCCTGATGCGAAAAATGCGCAATCGCGTGAGACACAAACCGTTCGTGATGACGAAGCTGCAGCAACTGTGGCGTTTGGTTCGCGAGAGCCATGAGCAGCCCATGACAGGTTCTCCCCGGCCGGTAGAACTGGTGAAATCGCACGACCTCGGTGTGACCTTCATCGGCCATTCGTCCTTCCTGCTGCAAATTGGCGAGCGAAAGGTGCTGATCGATCCGGTGTTCGCAAAGCGGCTGGTTGTGTTGCGCAGACAGCGCCGACCGGGACTTCTGGTAGCCGAGCTGCCCCCAATCGATCTCGTGCTGTTGACCCACGCGCACATGGATCATCTGAATGTCTCATCGTTGCGGCGGGTCATTCGAGTCACGCGGCGCCTGACGGGAAAGACCCCCGAGGTGGTCGTGCCCAAAGGCGTCGAGGATCTGGTGTCCAGGCTTGGATTCTCGCAGGTGCATGGCCTCGCCTGGTGGGAGAAGATCGACGTGCAGGGGCTCCGCGTGACGATGACTCCTTGCCAGCATTGGGGTGCGCGGATGTTTCGCGATACGCACCGCGGCTACGGTGGCTATGTCATAGAAAGCGCTGACCATTCGGTGTACCACTCTGGAGACACAGCGTATTTCGATGGCTTTCGCGAGATCGGCGCCCGCCTAAAGCCACAGGTTGCACTGCTGCCCATTGGTGCTTATTTTCCTGACAGCTATCGCACCGTCCACACCAGCCCGGAGGAGGCCGTGCGAGCATTCATCGAGCTTGGCGCCGACCAGATGGTGCCGATGCACTACGGCACGTTTCGCTTGGGAAGAGAGCCCATGGACGAGCCCTTGAAGCGGCTGAAAGCGGAGGCTGCGCGCCTCGGCATTAACGGACAATTAAAAGTCCTGGGAGAGGGCGAGACGATGCACCTTTGCGCTGCGAGCAGCATCCGATAACGTATGGCTACTCTAACTGAAAATGTGAATGCGAAGGCGAGCGGAACGTTTGCAATTGGCGGCGATCTCACCGTCAATCGGCTGGGTTATGGTGCGATGCGGATTACCGGCGACGGTATCTGGGGCGAGCCCAAAGACACCGAAGGCGCTAAAAAGGTCCTCCGTCGCGCTGTAGAGTTGGGCGTGAACTTCATTGACACTGCAGACTCATACGGGCCGGATGTAAGTGAGCGGTTGATTGGCGAGGCGCTGGCTCCCTATGCCAAAGGAGTTGTGATTGCGACCAAGGCCGGCTTGACGCGGCAGGGGCCTGACCAGTGGTTGCCGGTGGGCCGTCCAGAGTATCTGGAGCAGCAGGTCGAGATGAGCTTGCGCCTGCTGAAAGTGGACCGGATCGACCTTTGGCAGTTGCACCGAATCGACCCCAAGGTGCCGGTAGAAGAGTCGCTCGAAGTCATCAAGAAGCTGCAGCAGCAAGGGAAGATACGTCATGTGGGACTAAGCGAGGTGAAGCCCCATGAGATCGACCAGGCTCGCAAGGTGATCGATATCGTGAGCGTGCAAAACCAGTACAACATCGGCGACAGGCAGCACGAGGATGTCGTGGACTATTGCACCACCCACAACCTCGCATTTATTCCGTGGTTCCCCGTCGCTGCGGGTAAGCTGGCGCAGTCGGGCGGCAAGCTCGACGCTGCGGCAAAAGCGCATGGCGCTACGGTTTCGCAGCTCTCTTTGGCGTGGCTGCTGCACCGCTCTCCTGTCATATTGCCAATTCCTGGAACCTCTTCGGTAAAGCATCTCGAAGAAAACATTGCGGCTGCTGGCGTAACTCTCACCGATGCCGAGTGGAAAAAGATTGAAGACTCCGCAAAGTGATTAGGTCACGGACGCGTCATTAGCGGCCCTTTGTATTCCTGCGCTCAGCGCCGGCTAAGCCTGCGTCAAGTCGTCGGCGAGTCCATGTCTAAAGGCTTCGTCGTGAGGTCGCCATGGCGTCCGTCCTGCACCTTCCAGCCAGGCAATTCCTGTGAGCCGGTGATCAGCCGGGCCCCGTTGCTAAAGGTGAGGTACGTCCAGGCCCACTGGCCAAAGACTGCGAGCCGGTTGCGGAAGCCGATCAGAAAAAAGATGTGGATGACCAGCCATGTCATCCATGCGGGAAAGCCGCTCCAATGCGCCTTGAATGGCCATACAATGTTGGCAACAGCGGCCTTGCGGCCAATCGTTGCCATGTCTCCTTTGTCGAAATAGCGGAACGGCGCATCCACTCCCGAGCTGCCGCTCCCAGGAGTTGTGGCGACCAGCCGTCCAATCCGCTTGGCAGCGTAGTCGCCCATCTGCATCGCGGGCTGGGCCACCCCCGGAACTCGCTTGCCGTCCTGTTCGGCATACGCGAGATCGCCGCAGATGAAGATCTCCGGATGACCAGGCGGATTGAGATGGCCATCCACGAAGACGCACCCCTTCTTGTCGGTCTTCACGTCCAGCAGCTTACCGAGCGGCGACGCCTGTACCCCTGCCGTCCACACCGTGACAACGGCGTCAATGCGTTCATCGCCCACCATCACATAGCCCGGCTGAACGTCGGTGACATTCGCTCCGGTACGCAGCTCTACGCCAAGTGCGTTGAGTTGCTCGCAGGCCTTCACCTGCAGGTCCTTCGGATACGCGCCCAGAATGTGCGGCGAGCCTTCAAGAATCAGCACCTTCGCCATCGACGGATCGATGTGGCGAAAGTTCTTCTTCATATAAAGTTTGGCTATATCGCTGATAGCGCCGGCCAACTCGACTCCGGTGGGGCCGCCACCGATCAGCACAAAATTAAGCGCAGGATGAACACCCGTCTCCATCATCTGGCGCTCAGCCAGTTCGAAGGCCAGCAGTACACGCCGCCGAATCTCTATCGCATCCTCGACAGTCTTCAGCCCAGGAGCGGACTTCGCCCATTCGTCGTGGCCGAAGTAGGAGGGGGTCGAGCCTACCGCCACAATGAGGTAGTCGTACTCGAGTTGCGCGCCCGTCTTCAGGTGAACTCTCTGTTGCGGCAGATCGAAGCCGATCGCCTCATCCATCAGGACTTCAATGTTCGGATGATCGCGCACCAGGGAGCGAATAGGCTGTGCAATGTCAGCCGGCGAAAGCACCGCCAGTGCGATCTGGTATAGCAGAGGCTGAAAGAGGTGATAGTTCTTGCGGTCCACCAGGGTCACGTCCACCGGCAGCTTCGCCAGGCCAAATGTCGCGTTGATCCCGGCAAAACCGCCGCCAAGCACAACGACCTTCTTGCGCGCGCCGTCGATCCCTACTTCTCCCGCCATTCTGCAAGCTCCTCAGTGTGCCGCCAAAGGTCTGACGTCGGAATATTTCCTACGGCGTATCTTGCCCGTCTGCCGAGCCAGTGCCTTTTAGTTAGATGCTTAGCTGACGGCGGAGTTACAACTGCATCTGGATAATCCAACGTTGATCCAGTTCAACCACTATGGCTGCACCTGCAGTGCCAGCGAAACAAACCCCTGGACCCCTGTAGCCGCCGCAATATTCGTGACACCGGCCACTCCGGCGACCTGCTGCGGAGTCACGGTAATCATGCCGTTCGCATCCGAAGTGATCGAAGACGTCGACGAAGCGATGACCGGCGCAATCGGACAACGGCCCCTGTCCGGACAAGCCGGCTCCCACGCGCTCACCGTCTGGTAAACCTGCACGACCACTCCCGCAACTGGGTGAGAAGCCGTATCGGTCACCAGCAAAACGACCGGCACAAGAGTGCTGCTGGCGCCCACAATTTGATCTGCACCGCTCGCCACCACCAGACGAAGGTCCGCCGCTGCCACCCCATACACCGTGAAACTCGCACAGACGCTGGTCCACGCACACCCGGAGGCCACGGCCTGCGCACCCGCCGAGAGAGGTCCAATCGTCGCAACCGTCTCGGCGATGCCCTGCATATTCACCTGCGTCTGACTGGGAGAGAGCACGATCGGTCCTGACGTTGCCGCCCAATTCACCAGAATGCCAGCCGTCGATGCAGTGTTGTCCGTCACGGCAAGCTGCGGTGTCCACACAACCGTCGCGCCTTCGACAATGTACTCCGATGCCTGTTCCGGCGTAGCAGTTCTGACCTCCGCTACGGCGTTAAATGAGGCAACCTGCACGCCCGCCGAACCCACCGCCGACAACGTGATCGCGCCCGCGGTCAAAGGCGTTACCGTCGTCGAAGCGATCCCCGACGCATTTGTCATCACCGTGCAGCTTCCCGCTCCACAAGCTCCAAACTGAACCGTGCCGCCGCTGGCAGTAAACACAACCGACTGGTTGGCGACCGGCGTAATTCCATCGGCGGCGAGCATCTGCACCGCGAACGGCACGCTGCTCGTCTGCGACACAACGACGGTTCCCGAGGGTGCAGTCAGCAGGTTCAACACCGGAACCGGTGTCCCATAGCTCAGCGCCTGCGTCATCACGGTCGAGCCGCCGCTTGATAGATCGTCCACCTCTACGTCGGCCACCAGCGCGGTGCTCGAACCCAGCGCGCTGAGCGAAGGTACAGTCGCCACAATGCTCGTTGCGCTCCAGCTCAAAACCGTGGCCTCAACGCCGTTCACCGTAACAGCATTGCCAGTCCGAAAGCCCATTCCCGAAATTGTGATGGTACCGCCCGCAGCGGGCAAAGTCGCAGGGGCAAGCGAATCCGCATAGAGGACGCGCGCCTGGTAGTTGAAGTCCGGCCGCCCATCGCCTCGCTGATCGGCAACGACAATTCGTAACTGATTTGGTTGCGTACTCTGGCTGGTCAACGTTGTCATGCCGGACGCTTCGCCGTTGAACGCTTCCCCCGCGCCAGCTATCCCCGGCAACGAGCCCAGTGCGTCGGTCGCGTTCCATATCCCGATCACCGGCATCGCCTTCGCAGTCGAAACAAAACCCTGCTCATCCTCCGCCGTGACCTCGATTGTGTACGAGCGGTTGCCCTGAACCGAAAACGTCGACCATGCTGTATGGCCAACCGCGCACAGCAGCCCCGTCCACCAGCCTCCCGCGGCAACTGCGGCCGGAGCCGTCTCGGTCCCATCGGCTCCCGTGTCGCACGCGCTCGCCGCATTGGCGGTCGTCAGCGGCATCGGCCCCTCGGAGTAACTGGCCAGAACATAAGCCAGTTGCGGCACATCCGACCCCGACGGTTCCACGGTGTTCGACAGATAGGGCCCCACTGAATATTGGCCTGTATAAAGAGGATTGACCGGTTCAGTATCCACGATGACGTCCTGCCAGTCGCCGGGAAGCATTTCGACGCGCGTCAGGTCGTAGACCCCCTCCTCAGAGCCCGAGTTGGTGCCCATGCTGCCAGTTTCGGAGCTGTCAATTCCAGTCACCGGATTGCCGCGCTCTCGTTTCGCGACAAAGCCGGAGACAGACGAAACACTGTACCAACCCTCCACGTCCGAGGCGTTCGTGTACTGTGCCCAACGCCGCCCAACCGTATTGACGCCCTCCATCGCCTGCCCTGTTGGAAATTGCAACTCCCCGAAAATCCGGTTGCAGCGGGACAGCGTATCGGTCTTCCCCGGCGGAGCCTCTCCCTGCGCGATGAAATAAAGCTGCGAAAGCTCCGAGATATCGTCCATTCGCAACGTAAAGGGCTGTGGCAGGCACTGGTAGCTGTAGGGGCCGCAGATGATGTCGATCGGGT
>Ga0182024_10006269_pt1 | contig 26212 bp, 24 predicted proteins | sample P32metaG_FD_120480 | JGI IMG/M metagenome (GOLD analysis project Ga0182024, IMG submission 120480) | Permafrost microbial communities from Stordalen Mire, Sweden - P3-2 metaG (Illumina Assembly) | ecosystem: Environmental > Terrestrial > Soil > Wetlands > Permafrost | place: Sweden: Stordalen... | reverse complement strand
CGGCCAATGGTGGTGCTGCGACGGTCTCTCCCGCAAGCGCGGTCACGAGCGTCGAGAATGGGACTGCTTTCTTCACGGTTTCCGACCTTACGGCGGAAACAGTCAGCTTCACGACGACGGATACGACCGATGGTGTTCAATTGTCGCAGCCTGTCAGCGTAACCTTCGACGTGGCTCCCGCCGCGAGCGCCGGTATTAGCGCAAATCCGGCGAGCGTCGCCGCCGACGGCCAGTCCGCGGCGACTGTCGTCGTGACATTGAAAGATTCCTTGAATCGCCCCGCGCCCGGTAAGACCGTCACGCTGTCAAATGGCGGCGCGCACGCGGTGGTGACTGGGCCGACACCCAGTGTGACCAACGCCAACGGCCAGATTCAGTTCTCGGCGACCGACCAAGTGAACGAGACAGTGACGTTCACGGCGATCGACGTCACGGACGGCAACTTGGCGGTTCCTGGCTCCGGCACGGTTACCTATAGCGCTTCCACCAGCAACTCGTGCAACGTGGGTGTGGCACCGGTTGCGGCTACCGGCTACGTATTTACTCCCTACATCACCGGGCTGCCCGCCACGCCGTTATTGTTCTACAACAATACAAATCTGCATTGCGAAGGCGGTAGTAACCCCAGCTTCACCTCCGCTGGAACGGTTCTGGAAGCCGACGGCGATACGGGCGCGATTTATCAGCTCGGGCTCAACGGCGGTGCGGTTTCCAATGCGAATCTTCTCACAACCTTAAGTCCGGGACTCGGTGGATTCATCTACGGCAAGGACGGCAGCGTTTATGCCGCCGAGGGCGGTGAGGGCGGATCGATCATTCAGATCAATCCCGCCACCGGCGCGGTGCTGCGAACGGTTGCGGGCGGATTGACCTGTCCTGGGGGTCTTGCCATCGATCCGTTGAGTGGAGATCTTTTCTTCGACGATCAATGCACCGGGGGCGGCACGGACGATGCAACGGTTTACCGCATCATCGATCCGGCGAACACCAATCCCAGCCAACCTACTTCGGTGGTTTCGTATGCAACCCTGACGACTACGCCGAACGGCCAAATGGCATTCGCGCCGAACGGAACACTGTATGCCGTCAGCGGCTACTACAATTCCGTGAACGCGCAAGTGGAGGCGGTATCGGGCACCAGCGCGACGGCCGTGACTGTCACGGCGGTCGCGGGAATCACCTCCGATTACGCGGTGGCCATCGGTGTCACCAACGCCGACGGCAGCGCACAGTCCCTGATCGTGGAGCCGGCAGGCACGTTATCTGAGGTGCCGATTGCGAACCCAAGCGCCGCGGTGGTCCTCGGCACAGGTTCGCCGGGCGTTGGTGTCACGGGTCCCGATGGATGTTTGTACTCGAATCATTACGATACCGTCTATCGACTCTCGAGCGCCAATGGCACATGCACTTTTGCGCCGACAAGTCCTGCACCAGCCATCAAGCTGACGCCGGCCACTGTCACGCCGAATCCTGCTCAGGGCAGCAGCCAGACATTGACAGCGACGCTGCAGAATGTGAGCCCGGCATCCGGCGTGCCGGTGTACTTTTACGTTACGGGCGCCAATGCACAAACGAGAATGGTCGATACCAACGCCAGCGGCGTGGCGACGTTGAGCTACACGGCCACGCAAACGGGAAACGACTTCGTCACCGCGCAAGCCACTGGCAACAGCACTGCACTCGCCTCCAACACCGTAAAAGTGACTTGGACAGCCGGCCAACACGTGACCTTCCTGGGGCTGAATGCAAGTCCTCAAGGCGGTACCGTCAACGTGCCGGTCAACGTCGTCGCTTCCCTGGCGGACGAGTCGGCAACTCCGGCGGCGGCCGTTGCCGGCCAGAGCGTCACCTTTAGTCTGGGTAGCGCAACCTGCACTGCGACGACCAACAACACCGGCAACGCCACGTGCGCGCTCACGCCGACGCAGACCGGCGCCGCCACCCTGATCGCCAATTTCGCCGGCACGAGCGCACTGACCGCCGCGAGCGCAAGCGTCAGCTTCAACGTCAGCTTCACAGCGTCGCCGCCACCGACGGTATCCATCGCCGTGAGTCCCACCAGCATTGCCGCCGGCACTCCGGCCACGTTGACGTGGTCGAGCACGGACGCTACTGCGTGTACGGCGAGCGGCGCCTGGAGCGGTACGGAAGCGACGAGCGGCACACTGACCGTGACGCCGGCGAGCAGCGGCAGCTATAGCTATACGCTGACCTGCACGGGTAACGGCGGCAGTACCTCTGCCATCGCGACTCTCGCGGCGACGTTGGTTGCGGTCACCGTCACTGCGCATTCTGGCGGCGGTGCCATGACCTGGCCCGTGCTCCTGGGGTTGGGATTATTGGTGCTGCTGCGCCTGCGGGCGGCGCGGCGCATTGCTCGCGAGCGATATGCCGTCGGGCTCGGCCGGGCGGCGTGCCTCGGTATTTTCGGCCTGCTCGTCACGGCAAGCGGCTTGTCACGCGCAGACTCGTCGGCCAATGAGCCGGCCGTTGCCGGCGCGTCCTGGTTGGATCCGTTCTACGCGGGGATTCGTTTCGGCAGCATGTCGACGCGTATGAGCGCGGGAAACATCGATCGAAGCCTCGCTGGGCTGGGTTATCCTGGGGTTGAGGCAAATACGGCGACATCGGAGCCCGGCGGCACCGTGTATGTGGGCTACGAATTGGCGCCGCACGCGGACGTCGAGTTCGGTTACACCCATCGCAGCGCAAATGTCGCGACGCTGAATGGAATCGTTGCCTCGGCTGCGAGCGTCACGCCGTTGTTGCAAGACACCACTGACGTCATCCGAGGCTACGGAAATATCTTTTCGTTGACGTTTCGTCCGCGCGCTGAAATCGCACCGAATCTCATGCTCGATCCGCGTATCGGTGGTTTTTTCTGGGATACCAAGGTCACCGCGCAGGCGGCGGGTTTTCGAGTCGACAACACCCACGAAGGGGGTGGGGTGACGGCCGGGATCAGCCTTGCCTATCGCGTGTGGCGCGGTCTCGAGGCGGGGATCGGCGTGGATTACTTCCGTGGCATTCCCACTAACACCGGGGTGCTGTACAGCGGCTCGTTGGAATGGCGCTTCGGCCATTAGGCTGAGACAGCGCGAACCAATCACTCTTTGCTTTCTCGGCTCCAGGCGAGATCTGACCTGAACTTGGGGCCTACTTGGTCCGTTCATAACGGCATGCAGAAAGCATTGCGCGTGTGTTAGCGACGAACGTCGCGGCGATAAGTTCCGCCTTCAGCGTGGATCTGCACGTGAGCCAATGCGTAATCAGCGCGATTTGCATCTCCGCAATCATGACTGCGACGAACGATCGAGGAAGGTCCGGCCGTATGCCACCGATCCTTGCGGCGAGGCGGGGTTCGATCAAGGCGGCGAGGCTTTTGACCCATAGTGACCGGATCGGGTCTGCGAAGAAGGTCCGATTCACGGCTCGTTGCTCCCGAAAATGATCCAGAAGTGGTATCAGCTGCTGCGGTGGGAGGTTCCCGCCGACGCAAGCCGCCATTTGATTCGACGGCCTCTGCATGCTTTCCGCCAATAGCGCTGCCTTGCTGGTGTAATGCAGATAGAAGGTCGAGCGTCCAACATTTGCTTTGCGGCTAATGTCCCCGGCCGTCAATGCTTCATAGCCCCGTGTCAGCACCAGTTCTATGAATGCCGCCATCAGGGCCTGACGGGTTCGTTGAACGCGCCGATCAGGATCTTTTCTCATAGGCATGGATAATCACCAAAGTGGGAGCAGACAAAGCGGCTCCAATGTCCAATATTGGACGACACGCCACTAGGTTCCACCAACTCTCGAAGCACTTGATATTAAATGAACGCGAGTGACCTGGAGCACCCATGATGGATGACATATCAACCGAGCGCCAACGCCGCGGCCTGGCGGCCGCATTTACGCTCTGCGCCCTTGCTAGCCTGACGCTGCTGGCAAACCACCCAAGTGGCAGTCCAGGCAGCTTCGCGGATCTCGTCAAGGATGAGGCAGCCCACCAGGTTATCGACGGTGTTGTGCACGGTGGGTTTAGTATCACGTTGGTCGCCCTGATCATCTGCTTTGTCTTTTTGTCTCGCTTCCTGGGGTCAGCGAAAACTTCCGTGGTCATCGGCCTGGTCTGCTTCTGCGCCGGTTGCAGCGCTTTGATAGCTTCGATGGTACTCGACGGATTTGCGACTCCAGCCATCGCGGTGCGCTTTGCTGGTACGGAGGACCTGCAACCCGCGAAAACTCTCTTTATCCTTTTCGGAACATTGATTGGGTTCTTGTTGCCGACGGGCCTCTTGTTTCAATCCGTGGCGATGCTCAGCTGGTCTTCGGCTATTGTGAAGGGGCCCGGGTTACAGCGGGCCGTCGGACTGTCCGGTTTGGCTGCAGCGATTTCTTTGATCGTTGCGATATTCGCGACTCCAGCGGTGAAGGCGGCACATGTCATCCTGGGCGGCATCGCTCTGCAGTCAATTTGGTATTTGGCAATCGCCGCTCTGCTGTTCAACCGAGGTTCGTGGGCCCTTTTCCGAGGGTCAAAGCCAACATGAGGCGTGCTTGATGAGACATACATTATTTCGCACACGCTCGATTGCCGCTGCGAACTGTGCGTGCGCTCGTAATGATTGAGCGCGCGCAAATACGCTACGCGCCAACGCGGTATTGCGCACGCGGCGCATCCGATTTTTCAGTTACCGGGATCAGGCGCTGGCGTCGACCATGACCGGCCCCAGGCGCGCACTAAATTGGCAGCGTTGATCGTACCGATGCCGCTTGGAAAGTCGTAGCCTGATCGAGTCTGAAACGCCGGCTCGTAGGTCGAATCGGAGGTCGACAAGACGCCGTATTTTCCTGACGGACGGTAGCAATCATGCTTACCCACACAGTCCTGCGAGTCATTGCCCAATGTTACGTCGTTAAACACACAATCTGGATCCATGGCTGCGCCCAAACTCGAGTTGCAGCGCGCCGCCCTGCCAAAGTTGTATTCCTCGCGCGCAAGCGCGTAATAGACAAAGTTTGGGTTACCCTGACGGCCGCCCAACGACTGGTTTACGAGCGCCTGGATTCCGGCGACGATGGGGGTTGCGTAGGAGGTGCCGCCGCCCCCCAAACCCCACGTTGCCGGGTTTCCTTTGCAGGGTGCGCCGAAATTATTGGGGTCGCTGAAGCAGATGAGATATTGGTGATTCCATTCCCAACCGTCGGAAGCAAACATCGACACGTCGGGAACATCGCGCACGCCGTCGGCGGGCATACCCAACAGAAACGCCTGGTAGGCAGGTTTCGGCCATCCTTCGCAACTTCCGCTCACCACGCCGGTCTCCGCGGGTTTCCCGGTGGCGCACCCGCTCGGCCCTCCCTCGCCCCCACCGGTGCCAAGGTAATGCGATACCGCGAGGGGGCTGTTGCAGAAGCCGTTGACGCCGTAATTGGTGCTGAAGCCGAAGGCCGCAATGGTTTGATCGCTGGCGCAGGTATCGTTCCACGCCATCTCCGGCACATATGATTTGGCGGTCCCCCAAGGCGCCCCTGTACTCGGACGCCAATAGTCCGCATTGGTGCGCGTGAATGTGTCGCTGAAATCGGTGCCGCCAACCGCGACGTTATAAGGTGTTGAAGCCCAGCCGTTGACCCCTATGCCAAACTTCGCGGGGTCGGTGAAGTTAGGTGCACAGTCCTCGGATCCGGAATCGCCCGTGGCGACGAATACGGAGATCCCTTCCGCAACCGCTTGCTGATACATTGCAGCGAAGAACTTGTTGAGCGCCGCGCCGTTTTCGGTTTCGCATTCGCCGTAGCTGACGCTGATGATTGGCGGCGGCGTGGGGCTGATGATTAGGTGATGAATGGCCTGCTGCACGCCATCAATCGTCGCTGAATCGTTGCAGGCGGCGACCAAAATCGTCGCGTCGGGTGCGGCCGCGCTAGACCACTCTGCATCGAGCGTTGCCTCGACGTCATCTCCATTCGGATTCACGCCCGGATCGGCACAAGGCGCGCCACCCGTCGGTGGCGGCGGATGTATCGTCGAGAGCGCGCCCAGGCGATAACCGCTGAGGCCGAAGATACTGCGAAAATTGCGCCAGTCGCTCTCGCTGTAGAGATCAGTGTCTTCTACTACCGCAATTTTCTGCCCTTTGCCGGTAATGCCGTCGCTAAACAACGGCTTGAAGTTGTAGATCGTCGCCAAATCGGCGGGGGCCATCAAGAAGCACTCGCTGTCGGCGCATTGGCCGGTATAGCGCGGACTCGGCATATGCTTGCGATGCGGCCGGAAGTCATTGAGTTTGACGATACCGCTCACGACAGGCGCTAGCGCGCGTGGAATTTCGGGATCGTTCATGTTTGCGAAGTGCGTTTCACCACGCACATCGAGCCGATGAATCGAAGTGTGGAACGCGGCTTCGACTTGCCCCACCGTACCAGAAAAATCGAGCACCATGCCGCCCGGGTAGACCGGTCCGACTCGGAATCCGCCCCTGGCGAGCCATGATTGAATTGCGGCAATGTCCGCCGCCGCGGCACCAAAGCGAGCACCAAACTCCTCGCTGGTCAACCAGCGGTGATAACTAGGCGAGGACGGATCATGAAGCGCGGCGATGAAGCCCGACACAGCGGTCTCTTGGGCCGCAGAGCGGTTGAGCTGCAGCTCGAGATGTTCGAGCGGCGTTGATGCGTCGAGCGCGCCGCGATCATTGGCTGCATTGGCCTCGGATCGTGTGTTGCCGCCGAGCGCAATCCGGTCATCGTCATCGACTGTTGCGGTGACGAGAGGCACCGCAGGTGTCACGCGCTCGAAGCCGACTTGCGCTTCTGCGCTCGCAATGACCACAACAAATGCGCAAGCACTGACCTTGAGCAGCAACCGGACAAATGATCGCATGAGATCTTCCCCCCTGATTTTTGTTAAATCGTCCTGCGTCTAGCCATCTTGGCGATAGTTTAGCTTCATGCTGGCGCGGATAGTTGCGTCATCGAACTCTCACGGTGAACTCGGCGATCTAGATTCGCGCACTCAGCTGTCTATCGCGCCCTCCTGGAACGCCGCACGATACACCTGTACAAAACGCGATCTGCAAGTTATTGAATCAACAGTCAGAATCGACGGGAGATCGGTACTGAATCCGAATGCGAAGGCCATGCAGGCTAAACTCGAAGAGTTCATGGGTTACGTGACTGCCAACCTGACGGCGATCTCGAACTATCGGACCGCCACCGGCAGCAGTGCGGTGGACCCCAAAGGGTGCCCACCGTTTGCTGCAAGTCGTAGCACCCGGAATGGACCGCTTTCCTGCCGATAGCTTCGCTCAGAAGGAGTAGTCAGCCCTCAAACCGACCTCGCGTGGCTGCCCATAGAATGCCACCGAGGCAGCTGGATTTGGTGTCACGCCGTCGATATACGCTTTGCTGGTCAGATTCTTGCCGTACAACGAGTACTTGAAGCTGCTGCCGGTCGGTGCGAAGGACAGCGTGGCGCCGAGCTGGGTGTAGGCGTTGGTATTGACCGTTCCCGTGTACACCCATCGATACGCACTCGAAAAATACAGGGACGGACTCGCCTGAAACACACCCGCGGGAAGCGTCTTGGTATAGGTCGCGGAAATCGTACCTGACCAAAGCGGAGTCTCGATCATACGCGTGCCTGAGGCATCGTAATGGTAGTCGGTCACGTAGCCTTCCGGCCCCTGTGGCGGCAGGTAGACGATCGCGTTGGGAAACGAGCTGTATTTCGCATGCGGTATGAATGTCGTGGTCAGCTTCGCATCGAGCCCTTCGATGAGCTTGACGGTTCCGTCGAAGTCGAGGCCGTAGATCTTCGCCTGCGCGGCGTTCTGCGGTACGGTCGTGAAGCCGTGGTTGGTCAGGGTCTCCACTTGCAGGTCAATGTAGTTGTAGTAGAACGCCGCGACGTTGGCCTGGTAGCGCGGCTGTGCAACCTTGAGCCCGACCTCGTACGCATACAGTCTCTCCGGATTGGCGGGCGGGATGTCGGGGGCGAATTGGCCCGAAGCGACTCCGGCTTTGAAGCCTTCGCTGAAGGTGAAATAAGTGTTAAAGCCCGGCGCGATCTTGTAAGTCAAAGAGGCGCGCGGTGTCGTCGACAACCAATCATTATCCGCATAGGTTTGGAACGGTGCACCGTAGAGTGAGCCGTCGGCCTTGAGCGACTCCCGGGTTACTCGAACGCCGAGAATGGCGGACAGGTCATCGGTGATATCGTAGGTGCCTTCACCAAACGCCGCATAGGACCTGAGCCTCATGAGGCTGTCATCCAGGTACAGAGCGCCGTTGTATTGGTCCTGCTCATGGGCGTCGTTGGTGAAGGCGTACAGGCCCGTGACGTAGCGGAAGTGGCCTATTTGCTTCGAGGCCCAATCGAGTTCCTCGGTCCAGGAGGCCTCGGGACTTCTAATGAAGGCAGCGACGCACGCGAAAAACGCTTCGCAATTCGGATTTGCACTGTATGCCGCATGGCCAGTGGTGTAGTCGTCGTTGTTGAAGCTGGTGTACGCCAGTATGTTCGTCAGAGTGCCCGCGTCCAGATCGAAGGTGGCCTTGACGCTGGCGCCGCGAGTGTTCGTGATGAACACCGGCTCCACGCCGTTGTACGCGTAGTGCCAAGGCTGTGTCGGTATGACCGCCGGCGGGTACTGGCTTGCAACAGTGATGCCGCCGTAGGGGAAGCCCGCGATGGCGGCGCCGTTTTGCTCATGAGCGTAATAGGCTGTTGCAAGGACGTTGATATAGTCCGCGGCCTTCCAGAGAAGCTTGGCGCGGATGGTCTCGTCAGCGATCTTGCCGGCGTGGTCGCCGGTCACATCGTTCGTGTAATAACCGTCGATGTAGTTGTAATTCGCGGAGATGCTTCCGGCGAGCGTGTCGCCGATGAGCGGGCCGCTGAAGAAGCCGGTGAAGTTGTAGTGACCAGATTCGACGGCGGACCCGCCGCCGATCGCACCAGCCGTCACCGAGAATTTGCCGGTAGGCGTGAATGAGGGATCGAGGGTGTAAATCGAGATCGCGCCGCCCGTTGCGTTGCGTCCGAACAGAGTTCCCTGCGGCCCCTTCAATACCTCGATACGATTCACATCCGGCAGGTCAAAGACAGTGGCGGCCGTGTCCGGCTGATAGACGCCATCAAGGTATATTGCTACCGGCGAGGGTGCGCCGACGGCTACCACCGTGGTGGTTACGCCGCGCAGAGAGGGCACCACCCAAGCGCCTTCATTGGCCCAGGTAAGACCGGACACCATCGTAGGCAGGTCGTAGGCAGTTACCACGTTGGCCTTCGTCAGATCCGCAGAGGACAACTCTTGAATCGTGATCGGCACGTCCTGCAGGTGCTGCTCGAATTTCTGAGCCGTGACTATGATGTCATTGAGAGTATCGTCGTCGGCGCTCGCCCCGGGCGCACCTGCAAGCGCAAGAGCAGCGACAGCGCCGATCGTGAAAAGCAATCGCGCGGCGTGTCCCGCCTGCGCCCTCTGGAAACCGTGTGTGTAGCCGCTGATCATTGTGTACCTCCCCATTGACGTAACCTTTCAAGCGCTCGGCAGTCCCGTCAAGCCCGCGTGAACGAAGCTTCTGATCCCTGGTAGTGAACCGGCGCGGCAGACAGAGGAGGGATTGGCCTGTCGTGGCACAGAAGCCACGCCATATGTACGAACGATTTTTATCGATGCCATGCGCCGCTCCCCGTTCGGCCAGTACGAATGTATACCGACCGCCAGCCTGTGTATCGCAATACGACACACAATATTATGATGCGATACGATATCTTGGCCACGGTGAGGCGTCAAGCATCGTCGACTTCGCGCAACGGATACGGGCTTGAGAATTGGTTTGCGCATTCTGGCCGACTTGCTCGCGTAGCGTTCTGGCCACAACTGCGTCGGCGACGCGAACCGGTATTCGCTCGGGGCCCCGAGCAAGGACATTGACGCTGTATCGCAATATGATACGCTCACTCGATCGTCAATACCCTGTCGTGGCTAGATGTCGGTCAAAGGGAATAAGAGCGGCACGCGGCTTCTTGCGCTCCTCGAGTGCATCGCACGGCATCAACCCATCGGGGTGAGCGAACTTTCCCGTCTGATGAAGACAGACAAAAGTACCGTGCAGCGCGCCATCATGACCGTTGTCGAAGGCGGTTGGGTCCGCGCCGCGCCCGGGGCTCCAACGCGATGGCAGTTGACTGGGCATATCCTTCATGTCGCGCACATGGCGCACGGCAGCAGCGGCTTGCTTCAACGCGCGCGGCCGGCACTCGAAGCGCTACGCGATGCAAGCGGTGAAACCATCTGTTTGGCTGTGCCTGACATCGAGGGATTCGTCCTGATTGAGGTGATCCAGAGTCAGCAGCCCCTGCGTATGGTGCCCCCCGTGGGCATAGTGATATCTGGCGGCGAATCGGCCACCGGTCAAGCGGTCTTGCCATATCTGCCGCATGCGGAGCAGATCAAATTGCTCGGCGGTGCGATCGATGCAGCACTCGACAAGATCTTGAACACGACTCTGCGCCGAGGTTACGCCGTCAATCAGGACGACCGTGCAGGAGGCTCGATCAATGTCGCGGCGCCCATCTTCGAGCTGGATGGCCAACCGGCGGGAGCAGTTACTCTGTGCGCGCCGAAGGGACGGCTGTTGCCTGAGCATTACGCCCGTGTTGGAGCCATGGTCTTGCGGACCGCGCGTCAGCTGTCTTTGGCGCCGCCGCGAGCCAAGCCACAGGGCGCAGCGTCGCACGAGCGCAAAGCGCGAGCGAACGCCTGAGCCATCTCTGTCTGGGTCAAGTATCGGTGCGACCGGGCTAGCCGACCGTGATGATGTTGCGCTTGAGTTGGTCTATGGTCTTTGCCACGCGCAGACCGTCAGCGAACGACGGCGAGATCTGAGTGTTGCTGCGCAGCGCTTCCCTGACGCGGGTGAGCCACGGTATCAAGGCCGGTTCGTGAGCTTCGCCGGGTGCGGATGGAAATTCGTACACCTCGCCCTCTCGCGCCAGAAGTCCCAGGCGAATGCGCTCGGCCGCCGGGACACCGGAAAGGTCCTGCTGCGCACGCCGTAGGATCACCTTGGTGTCCCCGTCGAGTTGGATTCCGCCATTGCTTCCCATGATGGTTATGGACATCGGCATGGCAACGGAGGCGCCATAGGCTGTGTCCTGAGTGGCGGTGCAACCATTCTCCAGCAGAAACCAAGCGGAGTAGGCATCCTCCGCCGTCGCTTTCTGGAGCACTCCGGCGCTGTCCGGATGAACCGGCACCTCGATGCGTGCGACGCCACCACACCTGGTGACTTCGCTATCGAAAATCCAGCACATGAAATCGATGCAGTGCGACGCGTAGCCGTTGATCCAACCGCCGCCCAGCTCCTTGTCGCTGACCCAGCCATGGGCGCCGTGCCGGTAGCCATTGCTGTAGAAGGTCCAATTGAGGTGAAGCGGCTTACCGATTGCGCCCGAGTCGATGAGCTCCTTGATCTTGGCGCGATTGGGCTTCTCGCGCACCTCGAAGTTCACGAAATGCAATTGGCCCGATTCATGAGCGCGGTCGCACATCGCTTTGGACTCGGCCACGCTCTTGCCGAATGGCTTGTCACACAGCACGTTTTGCCCGTTGTCGAACGCGCGCATCACCAGGTCACGGTGCATGAAGGGCGGCGCGTGGATCGAGACCAAGTCGACCTTGGCAGCCAGCGCTCGTTCGACCGCATGCTTGTCGCGTGGCGTTACAACCTCGACGTCGAAGCCGAGCTTTTTATAGACGGGAGCCATGGCGTACTGGCCGAATCCCGACCCGATAACCGTCACCTTCACGAGCTTTCTCCTTTGCACCGATCGCAGCCTTGACGCCGTTCCGCACCCAGCGTAGCGTATCACAATGCAACCTTCTGTATCGTATAGCGACACACTTGGAATCGCACGGGGAGGCAAAGATGAAGGGCTCGAGCATCTTGGAATCATGGCTGTGGCCCTACCTGGCTCCCTCGAGACCATGAGCCGGTGGGCCGAATTTTTCGTCCCGCCCAAAGATTCGCCGGTGCCCGGAATGTCCCCCGCAGATTTCGCGCGCCTCACGATGCCGACGCTGGTGCCGGCCCAATCTCGCTCCGCAGATTCTTGAATTTCTAAACGAGTGAACTGTGCATGTCATCGATTGAAGTGAAAAATTTGGATGGTCTGCCTTTCGGGGCACGGATCAGGGGCGTCAACTGGGATGTCCTGAAGGATGACACCATCCGGCGTGAGATCGACGCGGTGTTTCAGGATCGCGGCGTGATCGTCTTCGAGGAAATCGAGCCCTCGAGCGAGATGCAGGCGGAGGTGAGTAAGATATTCGGGCCCCTGAAAGATCATCCGATCAAGTCGGTGGGCCGGGTCGACAATAATCGCCTGCCCGGCGTCATAGTGATCAAACCCGATCCAGGCAGGACGCCGATCGTGGAAGTCGACGGGAAATTGCGCGTGAACTGGCAACCCTGGCATTTCGATCATTTCTATAACAACGAACTGAACCGCGGCGGAGTACTTCGCTCGGTCATCACGCCTCCCGAGGGCGGACAGACCGGGTTTGCCGACGGGATTCAACTCTACAAGGTGCTTTCCGCGGACTTGCGCTCGGCCATCGAGGGCAAGAACATCATTTATGGCTATGAAAGGCTGCTCTTTGCGCGAATTCGCTTTGGCCTGCCGAATAGTTTCAAGGAGGTAAAACCGCCCGATGAAAAGGGCACCACGAGCATACTGGAGACGGCGAAGAGCATGCCGCGGGCGGTGCATCCGGCGGTGTGGACGCGCAGCACAGGCGAGAAGGTGCTGCACGTCTCTGGCTACGGCGCCTTCGGTATCGAAGGCCAGGAGAATCCCGAAGGGGATGCATTGCTGGAAGCGGTGTTGCAGGAGATTCGCGCCAAGGTGCAGGCGTACGTCCACGAGTGGAAACCGTCCGATATGGTGGTCTGGGACAACTGGCGCATGCTGCACGAGGGCTTTGGCGTGGATCCCAAGTATGACCGGTGCGTGCACAGAACGACGATCCAGGGGGATTATGGCTTGGGATATTGGGAGAACCATGCCACCCCTCCGGCTTCCGTCCCCGGCGGATATTAGAAGGGGAAGGGGAAGGGGATGGTAGACGGTGAAGATACTCTGGTTGCTCAAGCGCATTGCCGGAGGAACGCCGCGGTCGGTGCGCGACCAACGCGGCGCGCCGATCTGGGGGCCTGTCTGACGCTCGTCCAACTGCCCGGGAGGGAATCGTGGCCATTGCACATCTGGTTTTCTTGACCCGTAAACAGGGATCTTCCAACGCGCAAGCAGAGCGCATTCTTGAGTCCGCGAAGCGGGAGTTCGGTGCGCTGCCGGGCGTTCTGGAGGTGCGGATCGCCGCCAGGATCGGTGAGGGCGACATATCGAAGCGCTCCTACGGCATTATGACGCGATTTGCGGATTCGGAATCGCTTGCGGCTTTCCTGCCTCATCCGGTTCATCTGGCGATCGGCAAGGAAATGCGGGAGCACTTCACGGACTTCGCAGTGCACGATTTTACCGAACTCGGTGCATAGCGCATCGGCCAATCATCGTTTCCCGGAGGTTGCATAGTAAAGCTGTCTTGTTCAAGCGCAAGCCCGGGGCCACGTTGCACCAGTTCCGTGACTACTATGAGCACCGCGGCATCGGCCTGAAAACCGACTTCGATGTCGTTACCGAACTGACCTTCGCAAGTGCCAGCGACTATGAACGGATGCGGCAAGCGTTGGCCGATGCTACGATTCTCAGCCAGATCGTTCGTGATGAGGAAAACTTCATGGATCGCAGCCCTGAGGGTCGGATGATTTTCTTCGTCGACGAGGAGGAGAGCAGCGAGGCGATGCTGAGGAAAACATTGTGAAATTTGCATTGGCTATGCCCATCAGCGAGATTGACCCGAAGGGCAGGATTTAGCCGCGCTCGATATCGATTTGGCGGCAATTACTCAGGCCGGAGTGTGGAACTCGACCCAGATGCCGCTGCAGTACGCGGAGAAGATAGTGGCAAGCAGATCGGGGATGGCGTGTGCGGCGGCGGCGGCTGGGCGGGATGTAATAAGCGAACAAGTGATCGCGGATCCGGTCTTCATGCCGCCGCCGTCCGCGCGCTGATCCTTGCCTGGCGCAGGCGAGATGCCTGGCTCGGCGGCGCAACTGACGGCAACAGCTCGTTCCCGCTGACGGACGTGGAGCACCTCCACGCGAACAGGATATTCTTTCCAGCATTGACATTCCGGTCGTGCGCAACCACACGCGCCGCATATCCAAGTTCTCACAACGAGCATGTCCAGACCTGTCGGACCCGTAAGGGCATGACAGCTGCTGCATTCTCGCGTTGTATCTTTCTCATTGACGATGAATACACTTCTGCCCCCCTGCTGGGCCTTGTAGTGCAGTTGTGTTTTGAGCATGCCCCAGCCCGAATCTAGCACCGACTTGGCCATTCGGGTCTTAACCAATTTGAGGCATTTGAGGCTACTCACATCGCCAATAACGATGTTCTGATATGAATCGACTATCTTGCGTGAAAATCTGTGCAAGGCTTCTTTGCGTCGTCGTGCAGCCCGGCGGTGCAGTCGTTTAGCCTGTCGTTTATGGCCCCGACGCTGGAGCCTGCGCGATCTTGTGCTCAATGTTGCGGTAGAAGTGTCCTGCCTCGAGTTTGTCCCCATCGCTCGTAGCGGCAGTCTCTCTCAACCCTAAATCCAGCCCTACTGCCTCATTCGGGGCAACGGTCTGTTCGAGGGAATACTCCACCGGTATGCAAAGCCACCAATCTCCCACCGCATCTTGGGCAAAACAGCCGGACTTCCAGCGTTTACCCTCTAGCAACTCTGGGGCTGATCCGCCACCGCAGCTTTGTCTTCTTGAACTGCTTACGCCGGGTAGCAAACTCCGCAGTGACCCGCTGGATCGTGGCTGCGCCGATGTGCTCGAAGTACTCTGTCGCTCCCGCAGTGAGTTTGTCGAGTTGGTAGGCGTTTAACCACTTCGGCGGACCTGCGAATGGGCGAGCAGCACGAGCGCTGGTCTCGCTGAAAAAAATTCCATACCTGGTTCACTTCGACCGCTGCGGCGTTGAGCCACGGATAGGACTCTGACTTGACCTTCAAGCGCAGCGTACGCACAAAGGTCGGGGCCACGTTCTGGACGGACGGCTCGGCAGGCATGGCGCAATCTAAAGCCGATTTACATGTCGATCAACGCTAATTTCGGGTGCGATTACCGAGAAATGCGCGAACGAGTGCGGCATGACGCAGTATTACTTTGCAGCTGGCGGCTCTGCTCCACGGCATTACGCAACCGCCGCCGCTGGGTCGCGTCCTCCATGACGCTCCGTAGACCGCTAACGGACCCCAAGCTGTCGATCCCGGGTGTCACTGTAGAACATTCGGTTCGTAATTCGAAGCCTCTCGTATATCCGAAGGTCCACGGATCACCGCGTAGGGAGCGAGCGAGTCCACGTCGTTTCGACTGTACAGCTCGTTGGGCAGGAAATTGTTGTCGTCAGCTTCGATATGCGGGTGGGCTTGGAAACCGCGACTCGCCAGTAGGTCCTTGACGCGATCGAGGGGTATATTCCATTCCGAGGCCAATCGGCTCGCGGTTGGCTCAGCAAACGATAAATACAGAGCCTCCGCCTGCGCATGATCCTGCAAGCCCTTGAAATCCAGTTTAGATTCGAGCGACTTGCGGTACTCGGCAACCAGGTGCGTAGCGCGCGTCACGAGTCCCTTGAACTCTTTCGTGGTGTAGTAACCTTGTAAATCCGTGACGTTTCTATAAGGTGGTAACAAGTTTATCTCATGACACCACAGGCATTTGCTCGGTTTACCCGCGGCGGTGAGAGCCGGGCTGGTCGTGGCTTTCAAACGTCCACCAAGGTCGTATAGACCGAAACGCAATTGTCCGTTTTCCATGAAATCCAGCGTTTCGATGTCCGCCTTCTGAAAGGAGCGGTCTTCTAAGGCGCCCGCTCCCTCGAAGGCAACGAAGGCCACGGACTTGAAATCATCGCCCTTGCCGACTTCTATCAAGCGATTTCCGTGGGCCACCGCCGACTCAACGATGGCTACCTGCTTGGGCAAAAATGTGTGCCTGGCCCGAAACTCATCGTAGCTCTGGCTGACTCCGGTCAGCGCGTAATATTGGTACGATCCGCATAGACCCAAAAACACGAAGCGGCCGATGTCGATACCACCCATCTTGCGGTATTCGTCACTGGACTTGAGGAACTGCAACAGCCGTTTCCACGCTGGCCTCGTAGCTAGCGCAACTCCCGCGGCATCCACATCCAGAGTCACAAGGGCGCCATCCCAGGTAAGCACAGCAGCGTCCGCTGGCAACCTAGCGCCCAGAAAAGACAGCGCCCAGTTCAATCCCATGTCGACATTAGAGCGCGACTGTCCGGGGTAGCTTTTTATCCACCTGAGCTTGATGACCAGATCGGGATCTCGCGGTGCTGGCTGCTGAGTTGTCCGGCTGCAATCTGCGCAGGCGATTAGAACGAACGCAAGCAGCAAAGCCGTCCTGTGGGTCGCCAACCTCTTGCGCACTACCGCGACGCCTCCGCGTGCAAAACTGGCCGGCCGCGACCCGCTCGTTCCTCCGACGAGCGAGGCAGCAAGACTGCACCGATGCACACGACAAACAATGCGAGCATCAGGAACAGTCTGGGAAATGCCAGCACGGTGAGAGCGCCACGGCCTTCAAATGGGGACATATGCCCGTAGGGAATGAATCCTATCAGCGCATACGTGCAAAGAATGAGGTACGCCGCCACGCATGCACGCTTGGAGATGAAGTAATCGATGAGCAGGGCCACCGGGAGCCAAAGCAAGACGTATGCGTATGATCCGGATCCAGGCGCAATCAATAATGCCAGGATTCCGAGCATTCCGATGGCTGGCGCAAGTCCGGCGGTTGGCGCGAGTCCGACGGCTGGCGCGAGAACGCGGGCAGTAGCCCCGCGCGCGGACTTCAGCAACGCCGCGACCGCCGCCAGCACCAGCAGGCTCTTCGTACTAATGACAGCGACGGTTCGTAGCCGCGGCGCATCCAGCACGGGATGCGGATTTCGCACGGGGTCTAAAATGAGCAATCGGTCGAACAGCGTATCGAACGACTGGAATACAGCGATGAAACGCGGGCCCGGCTCGACGTGTCCCGCGAGGTGATCCAATAGCACATCGGCAAAAAAAACTCGATGTACTGGCCAACCCAGCACGCCGATGCTGACCAACGTCACGGCCGCAATCGCGGCCGCACCGCCCATCACTACCCGCCATTGCCGATGCAATGCAAAAGCGGCGAGCACGCTCAGCGGATAATATTTGATCGGCACGAATATGCCCAGACACACACCGGCGAGCCACGGCCGGCGTTTGAGGCACAGGTAGTATCCGAGCAGGCAGAACGTCGAGATGAGGATGTAGGGATGGCCGAAGCGCAGTCCGGTCTGCAGCCCCCATCCCGATGCGAGGACAAAAAGAGCTGAATCGAGCAGGTCCCAGGCAAAAATTTTGCTCAGCAAAAACATCGAACCGATCAGGCACGACAAGCTTGCGACGGTCACGATGCGCAATGCCGTCAAGGGTTTGAAGCGCGTGAGAGGCATCAGGAGCAGAGCGGTCGGGGGCGGGTACGGGCGAAATTCTCCCGGATTGGTGCCCGGCCCCACTCGATAATGACGGATTTGCTCGCGAAACCACGCGCCGTCGTAAAGTCTCGCCATATCCTGCCCACCATTGCGCGCGATGGTTGCGGAAGTGAAGTACTCCGGGAAATCGTCGCTGATCGCAGTGAATGCCGGCAGCACGCCGCGCAAAAACATCCAGGCTACAAGCCCGACCAGCAGCGGGAACTTGGCCGCGCGACTGAGGCGTGCCTTATCACTCATTTCCAAGCCGCACCGAGACGAGTGACAGTTGCGATCTTAGCCGGCGATCCTGCCTGCACCGGGCTCGAGAATACGCTGCGAGGGATGGAGGATTTTGCTCCAAGCGCGACCGGACGATCTCTCCCAGGGCTATGCCGGCCACGATCGGAAAAGGTGCGTAATGTGAGCCCCACCGCGAAGTCAATTGCACGGTCGATCAAGTTATCCTCCCCGGGGGTCCCGTCGCGGCATACCAGAATCGAAAGCATCGTCGCTGTAACGAGTGAGTATGTGAGTTTCACTAATTGCTGTCCAATTCCTTCATTTAATGGTGTCAGTGCGAGACGGTTAAGTGAAAGTGACGCTAAGGATCCGGTGTCGACGTCAGCATTTTGTGTCCAATCCGTCAGCAATTTACGTCCCATTTCGTTCTGCAGCGCAACCTAAAGGTCTTGGTTTAGGTGAATCCACGTCGATCGGCGATATTTCCTGGAGGAACAGGACCGACGCAGCGGACGGGAGACCGCAATTCAATGTCGTCGGCGCTCTCTCTGCGCTCGGTTCGAATGTGGCAGCGAGATCCAAAAATTTCGCGATGCGCACGAAATGAAGCAGGGTGGCCAGTAGCGCAATGGTTCCAATGGTGGTTGGTACCGGATACCGCCAAAACAGCCACAGCATGTTCACGGAAGACGCTATCAAGATTGTCGATAGCGTGGGAACGTAGGATCGGGTTGATTTAGTCATTTAACTGCTAGCGCACTCTATCTCGCGATCGCAACGATTGATCATCCGACATGCCCATCTCCTGCAGCGGCAGTTAGGAGAGAAGACTGCGGAGCAGACCTTTTTATTCCAAAAACTAAGAGCTCGTCATTAAAGCGGGTGCGACGCGGGTCCAGCAGTACGCGTCGGTCTCTCACCCAGCGGTCCCGTCCCCTCTGCGTCTACGACGATCGCGTACAGATGGCGTAAGGGCGTGTCGTCCGACGGTCGGCAACCAGTATCACAAAAACTTTAACGGAATTGCTGGAATAAAACGTATGCGCCGTAAGTCATCGTTCTTGAGAGATGCCAGGTCGCTCGCAGGGAGCGATGCGGTACCCGTAGTTTGAGGACTTGAAATCAGCGCATCAACCAGCTTGTGCGCGCACGCAGGCGACTGATGCCATTTATGGAGTAATGCTCATGCCCGGTTCGAAGAGGATTCTCGTCCGTCTCTGCCTTGTCGCGACATGACCGCCCTGGGTACCGATGATGCAGAGGCGACTACATGCCCGCCGGCCAGTAAAGTAACTCAATGCTCTTAGTAGATGGGTCAGTCCTCGGCCTCATGGTCGACATGATTCACGCCATCATTGAGTTTCTCCATTTGTTCTTCGCAGGCGTCCTGGCCGGCGAAGAGTTAGTGATCTGCTATGGGGTTCGCACGGTGGTGGCTGTTCTGGACCAACAGCCGCAAATCCAACTTCGACACGCACTGATCCGGAAACTGCGCGCCCTGGTGCCTGCGACTTTTGTCCTAACGGCACTGTCAGGGATTGCGGCTATGAGCCTGGATGGAACCAGGGCTGTTTTTGACCTTCGGTGCTTGGCAGCCCTCGGTTTGCTCGTTTGGGTCGTGGCTACATTGTTTGGCACCGTCCCAATCAACAAAAACACTCTCGCTTGGCGACCCGATGCTCCACCCGATAATTGGAGGATTCTCGTGGGTCGGTGGGAGCGGTTCGATATGGCGCGCTGCTGGGCGGCCGTCATTTCATTTGCCTTCTTGGTAGCGGCTGTGGGGATGGTATGAATCGAAGCGACACCCAAAATCCGGCGATCCACTTCGGCGGGAGGGCGCTTGCCAACTGATAATCGAGATACCACTGTGGGGTTTGCGAGAAAAGGCCCGCTTCATGCATGATCTGGAATCGCTATCCGAGTCATAGTCTCGTATTGACCTACCGATCCGTTCCACTGGTAGATGTTGTCATTTGCGTAATAGTGGGGAATGCCGTCCTACCAATATTTCGAATAATGGAGCGGAAGCGGTCACCGACGAAAGCCGCCCCGAGAAACATCGCGACAACAATCGCTTGACCTTCGCTGCAGACAGCAAGCCTCGCAGACGTTGCTCACCGGATTCGCTCGTCTCCATCACCGGTACGTGGGTCAATCGCATTTCAGCGAACATATTCGACACGGCGCCAACGGTCGCGCGTTCTATCTGCTTGATATCCGCAACATGCCATTCAGAGATTTTCTGCATGATGTCGCGGACCAGCACTTCGCGGCGTAGTATTGCTGCAGACTGCATGTACTGCATCGGCTTCTCGCCGATGATATCGTACGCAGTAATCAGTCCGACAACGATGCGGCTCTGGTCATCGATCGTGAACGCGGAACGTACGCCAGTGTGTCTCATGTGCTCGAGAGCTTCATCGATCATGGCGGTGTCCGAGACCGTCACGGACGTTCGCTCGCGAAAGTCCGTCATCACGGTTAAGGCTGGATCCTGCGGATCCGCATGCCAGGGTTCAACACCCGGTATCTGAAGTCTGGTGTTCGCGACTACGGTGAGTAAAAGGCTGTTCATAGTTACCCGTATTGTGACCATTGTCGCGTTGATAAAGTGGTGCCTGCCCCGTCAGCAAATCCGCGCCCGTGATCAGCCGTATACCGCCGCCGAACGTAAGGTAAGCCCAGAACCAATTCATCATGGTGGAAACCCGGTTGCGAATGCCGAGCAAGAATCCGACGTGCACCGCCCCCCAGAGCCACCAAGCCGGGGCGCCCCACAACTTGATGAAGCCGAAGTCGGCCACGGCGGCCTTGCGGCCAATCGTCGCGAGGCTACCGCGATGGCGATAAGCAAATGCAGCCGGCGCAGGGGTACGGTGGATTTTCGCGCGAATTTGTCGCGCGGCGTACTTGCCCCCCTGTTTCGCGGCGGACGCGAGCCCAGGCACGCTCTGACCTCTCCAGCCGTTGCTCGCGGCGGTGTCGCCGATAACGTAGACATTCTCGAGGCTGGGCACGCTCAAATCCGCTGTCACTTTGACTCGGCCGGCATTGTCGGTGCGCGCACACAGCCATTTAGCCGCCGGCGAGGCCTTAACCCCCGCCGCCCATAGAACCGTTCTTGCAACGATGGCTTTGCCGCTGACTGTGACACCGACTGCGTCGATGCGTTCCACAGTGCTGCCGATCAAGACTTCGACGTCGAGCTTTTCGAGTGAACGCCGGGCCCGCATCGACAACATTTCTGGGAAGCCGGGCAGCAACCGCGCGGCCGATTGGACCAGGATTACGCGGGCAGCGGCGGGATCGAAATTGCGGAAGTCCTTATCCATGCCAAAACGAGCTAGTTCCGCAATGGCGCCCGCCAGCTCCACTCCGGTAGGCCCACCACCCACGATGAGAAAGGTCAAGAGCGCAGCACGCTCGACGGGGTCGGTGGTCGCTTCGGCTCGCTCGAAGGCGATCAAGATACGGTGTCGGATTTCGATCGCATCTTCGATGCGCTTCAGGCCTGGGGCGTACGGCGCCCACGCATCGTTACCGAAATAACTATGCGTCGCGCCCGTCGCAAGCACCAGGTAGTCATACGGAATTGCTTCACGGCCGAGCAAAACCCGCTGGCCGGCCGTGTCGATGCCCGACACCGACCCCAACAATACTCGCGTGTTCATCGACGCCCGAAACAGCGGCCGCACCGGCACTGCGATATCGCTGGGACTCAAACCGGCCGTGGCGACTTGGTATAATAGCGGCTGAAATAAATGGTGATTGACGCGATCTATCAAGGTGACCGAGACATTGGCGCTGCGTAGCGCCCAGGCACAACTGAGTCCGCCGAACCCCGCGCCCACGATGACGACTCGCGGCAAAGCCTTGAGCGCTGCCGCGCTTAGCCGCGAGCGGTCGCCCCAGCGGGATTCCAAAGCGCCGGCGATGAAGTGATCGGCCGAGAGCTTCCCGGCACCGTAAATGATGAAAATACCGGAAATCATCAGCAGGTACGCGGCATCGGTCAGACGCGGATCCATCAAACAGCAGAGCAACAGCACTAAGGCGAGAGCGGCCATCACATAGCGCGTTGCGAGGCCCAACAACAGTAACGCGCCGCCGACCAACGCAAAGTTTGCGGGGAGTCGTGTCACGGTATCGAGCGGAAACCAAGCGTATAAACGAGCGGCGTGATCGACGGCGACTCGTGCCGGTCGCATCGCCGCCGGTATCAGCGTTGTCCCAAGCCAGATGCGCATCAGTGAAACGAAAAAAGGCCCACAAGTGGATCGAACCCATTCGGAAGCACGCACGATGCGCGGGATCAACGGCAGCGCGCTGTCCGCGAGGCCGCGCCTAAGCAGGGTGTCGATTGCGATGGGACCGGCACCAAAAACCGCGTACCACCCGCACAACACCACCTTGAACAACCGGCTGTCGAGCGGCATGTGGTCGAATTGAGCCACCACTGAGAATATGAGCATCAGGACCGCGCAATAGCGGGTCATAAACCCGGCCGCCAGCAACGCACCGCCAAGCACCTCCATCGAAACGCCCACGTACGCCGCGCTTGCCGAGGCAACCCAAGCAACGGGATACCCGTGGGTGGCGAAATGAAGCGCGGTTTGCCAGTGGGTCAATTTATGCGCGCCGGAAACGAAGCAAATCTGTGCCAACCAAAGACGAATGCCAAGTTCGAATTTGGGCCACAACAGACCGCGCAAGGCTCGCGCACACAGGTCGTCGCCGTGTCGGGCGAAACGCAAGAACGAGTCAGGCCAAGTGTCGATCATGGTAGTAAGACCTCACTTCGTTCCAAATTATTCCGGCGCCACGATTTGTCGCTATGGCGAATGCTTGGCTTGGCGCCTCATCCTCTCGACGCCGGACCGGGCTCGTCGCGACGGCGAATTGCGGCGCTTGGAGATCCGCTCTGAGAAGGTCTGGAGGTGTGTTAGCTGCCTGTCATTTCACAGTCAGATCAAGAGACATGCCGTGCCACTTGTGGCCAATGACGGGGCAATACACTTTGTAGGTGCCAGGCTTCAGGTCCACCTGCAAAGAACCGCTTTCACCCTTCTTCAATCTTGGCTTAAGTACCTTCTCGATCCCGTTGCCCTCGATTTCAAAGCCGTGGGTTTCGTTGCCCGTGTTCGTCACGTTAAACGTCGTCGCACCGGCGCCAATCAAGGCGGGCATCTCGATCTTGTACTCCGTGAGCTTCACTTCCACCGAGCCTTTCGCGGAATAGGGCGCGGTCGCTGCCGTTTTCAGGTCTGCCGGACTCTCACCCTGTCCGAACGCGTTACAGCACGCCAGCATCAGCCCGAGACTCACGATGCCCGCCGCGGGGAACATTACCTTCTTCATCTTTGTCTCCAGTGGCTAAGTATTTTCATGGTCAATCAAGTTGCGTCCGGAGTGGAATGCTGTCGGGCGTGAAGTGACTCGGGCGAAATAGCACCGACAGCCTGTGAGGCGAAGGAATACCGAGGCACGGAGACTCATCGACAACCAACGCCGTTTCCAGGCGCTGGCGCGTGGCCGTGGAGAGCTTTCCGGTTGCCGGGCTCAGCCACGGGTCGTAAGTGACGGCAAGTACCCGCTTCCATGCATCGGAGCTCCGAATGCTAAAGTCTTCGGTGACCGAGAATGACGCCGGCGCCCGGCAGCTCATGTCGGGAAGCGTCGGCGTCGTGTCCGTTTGGAATGCCTCCTTTGGTGATGCCAGGGAGGCCAGATCGAACACCAATTGCGAGCTGCGCGCGGTCACCTGATCATTGCCCAAACGTAAGTGTCCCGCGAGATTTGAGATGAATGCCGCGAAGAGGAGCGGAGAGTACGGTGAGGACAGTTGAAGGGTGCTGTCAGGCCGATCGATTTCGTAGGTGGATGCGAGTGTGGTGCTGGAACAAACCAGCATCATTAGCGGCAGCGACAATCTGCGATTGGGGAACATGAGTCTTTCTCCTGAAAGTCGGGGCCCGGCATCGATGTGCAGGCGGCGGGCCCGGTGTTGTGTGTTCTCAGAGAATGAGACTCGTATCGGAGGCCAGTTATTCCACCGGCAATCTCGACACTTCACGGCACCGCAAATGCATGGAATAAAAAAGCATGGCTGTGCGGTCTTGCAAAGTGAAACAACCCCTAAATGAGATATTCATGAACATGACCACTACAATCCGTTTTCGTACCGTGATCGCCGCTGCGCTCTTCAGCGCCGTTGCCTCAAGCCTCGCTGTTCTGCCGGCGGCTGCCGATAACGTCGACGCGCATCAGATTACCGTGAAATACGCTGACTTGAATCTTGCGAATCCGCAGGGCGTAGCGACACTCTACTCGCGTATCCAGGCGGCTGCGAAGGACGGTTGCTGGCAGTTCGAAGGTCCTGGTATCCAGGCTACTCTGCAATACAATGCGTGCATCGATGAGGGAATTGCGGGCGCGGTGACCCAGGTCAATAATCCTGCGCTATCTGCCGTATACACTGCACATGCAGGGAAGGAGGTGCCTACCCGCCTCACGTCACTTCAAAACAGCATGACAACGTCTGCTGCGCAGTGAGCAGCTTTGCACAATCTGCCCGGATTCCGCCGGTTGCCGCTGAGAGACATTCAATTGCGTGGTTGCCGTTACCGCTCGCGGGAATAAATCGAGCTCAGCGCGAGTCTTAACTCTAGAGAAAGTTGGTACGGTCAGGTAAACCCATTGTACGGATCTCTCCATGGATGACAGACGACGGCGTTTCGAGATGCAGGTATTGCCACATCTGGATGCCGCGTACCGGTTTGCACGGTGGTTGACGCGTTCCCCCGGCGACGCGGATGACGTTGTGCAGGAAGCGATTTTACGGGCCTTTCGTGGATTTGACGCGCTGCGAGGCTCCGATGTGAAAGCGTGGCTGCTCACAATCGTGAGAAATTGTCATTCAACCGCAGCCAAGCAGCAACAGCGGCGCGCCTTTGTGCCGCTACCGGAGGAAGATGATGTACAGCATGGGCAGGCCATGATCGCGACAACGCCTGATCCAGAGAGCACCTCGATCCGTCGGGACGAGGAGCGAACTATCGATCGGCTGCTGTCGGGATTGCCTGAGGAACACCGCGAGGTTTTGCTCTTGCGTGAGATCGAGGGGATGGATTATCGCGAAATCGCCGAGGTCACCAACGTACCCATCGGTACCGTGATGTCTCGTCTGGCACGGGCGCGGGCTGGGCTCAAGGCGCGATGGTTAATGCAGGCCGGAGGACGACTGCATGCAGTGCGCTGAATCGCTGCGCGCGCAGGCTTACTTCGACGGCGAAATCGATGCGTTCTCCGCTGCAAATATCGAGAGACATAGTGAAACCTGTGCCGAGTGCCGCGCGCTGCTTGAGGACCTGGAACAGCTACGTACCGCCCTGCGGCATGAATTAACTTACGCGAGCGTTCCGCCCGCACTGCGTGCACAAGTCATGCGCTCGCTCGATCAGGAAAACGAGCTACAGAGGCCGCGCCTCAAGGAGGAACGACTCACCCGCTGGCGACCACGGCCGTTCTGGCGGGGCGCTTTCAGCGGCATCGGTGGCGCTGCGATCGCGGCTGGCATAGCTTTCTTTCTCCTGACCCCGTCACTTACCAATCCGTTGCTTGACGACTTGGTCAGTGCTCACGTGCGGTCGCTGATGCCGGATCATTTGATCGATGTGGTGTCGACCGATAAGCACACCGTGAAGCCGTGGTTTGCAGGTCACACCGATGTGTCGCCGGTGGTTGCCGACTTCGATCAGCAAGGATATCGGCTCGTCGGCGGCCGGGCGGATTATTTTGATCATCAACGTACCGCGGTGGTGATCTACCAACACGGCTCGCACGTGATCAACGTATTCAGTTGGACTGCGGACCGGCACGGCTTGCCGAAGAACAGCACTCGCAATGGGTATCACCTGGCGTTCTGGAAGACGGGGGATCTCGTGTATTGCGCGGTATCGGATACTGCTTGGGATGAGTTACTTGGACTCGTACGACTGTTGCAAGATATGGGAACCCGAGACGCTCAATAACACCGCGCACGCTTGCTTCGACGACGAGCTCGATTCGGTGTGCGCCGCGAATATTGAGCGTCATTGAATGCGTTGCGCCGAGTGCGGATACAAAAATGAACTGCACTCGGGAATAAAGTGGTTCGGTCAGCGGTCTGGTCTCCGTTCACGTCATTTCCGACGTCATCGAGAGTAACCATGAAATCGCATCGAATTATCTCACGTAAAGTATCAACCTCGTTTGCAGTTGGCGCTGCTTGTGCTCTATCCCTCGCTGCGTGCGGCGACGGTAGCGGTG
>Ga0182024_10006268_pt1 | contig 26216 bp, 29 predicted proteins | sample P32metaG_FD_120480 | JGI IMG/M metagenome (GOLD analysis project Ga0182024, IMG submission 120480) | Permafrost microbial communities from Stordalen Mire, Sweden - P3-2 metaG (Illumina Assembly) | ecosystem: Environmental > Terrestrial > Soil > Wetlands > Permafrost | place: Sweden: Stordalen... | reverse complement strand
TGCTCAACTGTTCGGGACGGCTCTGAGCCTTGATCTGATTTTTGTTTGTATTCGTTTTCATAGTCTTTTTTTTGTGCTCTGCTGTTCGGTCCGGTCTTTCGCCCTTCACGAAAAAAGCCCGCGTAGCAGGGCGGCCAGTGGAGGTCGCCTTCAGGAGGAACCACGTCCGGCCCCCTGTGAAGCCGGGCTAGTGAGGGCGAAAGAGAGGCCGATGCAGAGGGGGAGCACTGCGGACAAGGACTTGAAAACGATCCAAAGAATTATTCCACCACTGACTCCGCGAAGCGGGCGAAACTGGCATGACTCATGGCCTCCGCACGAGCCATGACAGGTGAGTTTTAATCAAAAGCCAAAACGGGTCGCGGGGTCGCGCTGTTCTGACGTATGGCCGGAAGGGTGTAGCGGGGAGACGTGGCTGAGGGTGGGCGGGAGGGATAAGCCAACCGGCTCATCCGCGAAGCACGGACGGCCAAAGGTCAGACTCGAATCGGGGATGGCATGAGTGCGGTGGTTTTGCGGAGCGAAGCCCTGGGCAATATGGGAGCGAAGCCGGAGCAAAAGCCGCTGCTCTCAGGATGCGGGGGAATTCTGTCTCCGCAGGTCGAACACGATGGGGTAATTCATGCACCCGCACGGACAATTGAAGGAAACTTGCTAATATTTGCCAATACCAATAACGTGAAAAGGACTCAATGGCGGATAAGTGATGAAAATGAACCAGCGAGATTTTTTTAAGAAAAGGCTGGGGGTAGGACTCAAAAACCCTCAATGGTCGTGGGGCGCATTCGATCCGGCGTCCAACCGAGTGTTTCTCAGGCTTTGGAAGAATCAAATAGAGACCGGCGACAATGGCGAGCGAGTTCTGGTTCTCGGCAAAGACTGGAACCAGCAGGCTAACGGCTACCCAGAAAGACTCAAACATATTGAGTCTATGGAAAGGGGCGGTCAGGGTTTAGGAATTCTTTGCGAACCGAGGATTTCAAAGGACGGGACGTGGCACATAGATGATTACGATGATAAAATGTTGGTTCGGCTGGGCGAGGTCAGCAGAGAAGGCAACGCGATTTACGCAGAAATAATTGGACGTTTGCCAATCAGTGAACTGGCAAACATTCCTGACAGTGATCGAGGTGGATTCTTGGTGCACAAAATCACCCGCATCTCTTACAACTCTGAGAATTGGCAGCGCCCTACGGGTGATGCCAGAAAGTATGAGGCCTCCAGCACCTACAATCATAAGCACGGTTTTGGCCATGAAGATTGGCTTTTTCGTTCCGAATGGCTGGTTGATGGGTGGCGTTATGCCTTCATTGAGGGCGTGAACAAGAGCGAACGCAGGCTAGTGGCTTCGCAAAAGGCGGTCGATCTAACATTGTTCACTATCGAACCAGACAAACGCCGCCGGTATGTCGCTATGATTAGGGAGGTCGAATGCCTTGGCGACCAACAGGCTGGGGCCGCGGTCAAAATGTTCAAGGAAGCCGGTTGGTTTGACACTATGCTGGAAGAAATTAAAAAAGTTGGGGGAGATGCCAAAGCCTTGGGAAATTCTCGCGAGGCCAAGCACGTTTTGAACGTCCGTTTTCGTCTGGAAAATGTGGTTAACTACAATCCTGAGGAATTTGCCAACCCAAATGATCCAATCATGCGCCTTAACCGCTACCAGCTTTACGATTTTGATGAGGGTCAGGAGAAGACTGGTCCCGCTGCATTACGTGGGAGGAAAGGGTCCGAGTCGGCGCCTGGTGGGAAAAAGGTATTTCGGCGCGTGACCGCTGCCACAGAATACACTCCTGAGCACGCCTTGATGCAGAAGAAGCTCCTAGCTGAACTGAAACATGAGTTTCCGGGAGCGAACATTGTCGCAGAACAGGATTATGTTGATGTGAGTGTGCGTACGAAAAATGAGTTGCTATTATTTGAAATCAAGTCGGACTTGGAGCCAAGGGTGGTTATTCGTCAGGCTCTCGGTCAAATTCTCGAATACGCATTCCACCCGCAACGGGCGCAGAAGCTGCCCGTTCGACTGATTATCGTTGGCCGGTGTTCGTTGTCGCCCGTCGAGCAACGTTACCTCGATCTGCTACGCCGGGAGTTCATGCTGCCGCTTGAATATCGCGTCATTAGAGTCTGACGCCTGAATCCGTGGGGCAAGCGCACTGCTCTGATTTATGTATTCTACGCCTTCTGTCTGAAGAATCGTTCCAAGTTCTCTTTTAGCGCAGGTGCGAATTCAATCTCTGGCTTCGTAAAGCGCAATTGTTTAATGCCGCGCAGATTGAAAGCTACGAATTTGTCTTTGTCGGCTGTGACAGATTCGTCCAGGAACAGGAGCATGTTCGCCACGTCTTTGCCTTCGGCCTTGGCTTTGCCCATCACGAAGCCTACTTCGTGATACACATTCGGATTGCAGTGCGTGAGGTTTCCAATAAGCAGGCCGCAATCGCTCATCATCTCGATGATCTTATCATTGATCACATAGGAAGTGCCGTCGTGGAACCAATCCACACGCTCCACCTTAAGTGCGGGCTTGAGATTGTGCGCCTCACTCACTTCTTTGCAGACGCGTTGGATGATAGCGTAGTGGTCATCCGGCTTGGGTTTGCCGAAGGGCATCGAAACGAAAACAGCCCTCTTCCGGCTCGCCAAGACTTTGTCGAAGATCGCGATTAGGTCGGATGAACTGGATTCTTCAATAAGGTGTAGGTGGTTGTCCAAAACCCAGCGGACGAACGAAGCGATTGGCACGCCCTTCTTGAGTTCGTAGTAAACAAGTGCCGCAAGCAGCCCACGATTCTTGGAATCCTTGAGCGCAGGCTGAGCGTCAAAGAGCCCATTTACTTTCACCAGCGCCGCCTTAAATCGCGGGATTGCGTTCTCGTTGTCGCCCAGTACATCACTTTGAATGAGAAAAGTGAACTGCCCGACGAGAAAACTGCGCGGCTCCTTCTCGATGAATGGTTTCAGGTTTGCGAATATATCAAAGTCCAGCGCAGTGTACAGCTTCCGGGCATGATAGTATGGCCAGCCAAATGACTCGTGACTCTTCAGTTTGTCGTCCGGGAACAGGGCCGGGTCATCCAGAATCAGCTTTAGATTCTGCTCCATTGTCAATGGTACTGACTTGTAATTAATGTTGTGGAAGAGAGCACGACTGAATCGTGCCGCCTCCGTCGTATTGCGAAAGAGCACAAGGCAGAACGGTGTATTGTGCGCCTCAAATTTCTTGTCCTTTGGCGTCGCACTCAGCCGGTGATTGCCGTCGATGCGGGAAAACTTATGTGCGAGCTTTGCATTGAGTTCAAGGGTGGCGGTTTGGAAGATGTCGAAGGTGCGCGAATCCTTTCCGCTCTTGGTCTTGTTGACCGAGCAGGATAGCCGGTAGTCGGCGAACTTGAGATTGGCAAAATGCTGACCGGCTCTCACGTTCTCGAACAGCTTTGTTACTTCATCCGTGTTGTCGGCATCTGGCGAAAGAGTGGTGCTGAGGATGACTTCGGGGAAAAACAAAAACTCCCCTTCACGCAGAAAAGCCACCATCTCCTTCTCATGCAGCTTCAGAAGGTCGCGCTGAAAACTCGGGTCGGGTTCGGAGAGCGAATATAGGTCGCCCATGCGGGCAAAGCCACGGAGGCAAAGAAAATTGCCGAGCGAAAAGTCGAGCACGCCTTTGAGTTTCATACACACGCCTCCTTGCCGAGGATAAGGGCTTCGATGTCGCCCTTGGCTTTTTCAAGGTCGGCGTCGGCGTCGGCAAAAAGCTTGCGGGCTTGGGCTATAGTAGCTTTGGTCTGCGCCGCGATTCGCTCCTGAATCTTCATCGGCGGGAAAGGAATCTCCATTCGATAGAAAAAATCTTCATCTACGCGCTGATGGCCTGATGAGCCGGTGAAGTTGCGGCGCGCGTGCTCGCGAACGGTTCTGAGGCGTAGAAGGTGATGCAGGAAGTACGGGCATAGTTCCAGGCTTCTGCGCCTGAATACATGGAACTCGGTCGAACCGTATCCAACGCCTTCGACCAGCCCATCCGCAACGGCAGCTTTACCATTCTCCATGCAAGGAGTGATTTTTGCCCAGATCACGTCGCCATTCTGAAAAGGTGTGTAGCTCCCCGCCTCTTCAATGGGTCGTGTCTGTATGTCTGCAATTTCGCCGAAGACATCGGAAACTGCATCCATCGGAACGAATGACACTTGGGTGCCTGGTGCCGATTTCGGGAAGCGGGTTATGGGATTGATTAGAGCGACATCACGCAACCGGCGAAGCGGAAACTTGCCACCATCGAAGCTCAGGTGCTTCCAATTCGACGCCGGATCAATTCGTTTGCCGCTAACAGTGGAGAAGTCCCGCTGAAACATGCGGCTTTTGAGTGTGCTGGGCGGCTCTGCTTTTGGGGAAATGCCGAGTTCGGCGAGGAGCACGCCGTCGATCCCGAAGAGAAGGCTTCGCGCCTCATCATCTCGCCGGCGCTTTGCAGCGTAGGCGTCCTGGAGGAGTGTGATGATCTTTTTTTGAACGGAAATTGGGGCGGCCGGTATATCGAGATTGGAATACTCTCGGGCGTTAATGTTTGGCTGTCCAGCAGCCCTCTGAACAGCGCGGACCCACTCTTTGTAATAAGGCAGTTGGGTGAAAGCGAAGGCGTATTCGGGAAGAATTTCGGTGGACCTGAAGCGAAACCGAATCAAGTAACCAGCAAAAAAACATACAGCCGGTGCATGGGCTCGCTTATGCAGATAAGACTTTCCTACTGTATTGCCGCTCCTGGCGAGCAGGAGATCGCCGTCACCTAAGATGTAGCGCTGGCCGACGGTTGCAGCAGTGGCTCCGAGCCCATCCGTCAGTATCCCGTATTCATCGATGTCTGTAATGCGGATGTAACGGGGCTGATCGTCGCTTTCCCGCTCTAGGCCACGCTCTCCGGCTCCGTATTGTGGAGGCTCGGCGTAGAAGCTACGCAGTTTGCTGCCCGGATACTTGAAGGAGTGCGTCTTTCTTCGGAATAGAACCATTTCGGGGTCGAACCGATCACGAAGTTCAAAGCGCGACGCGAGAAATACAGTCGGCGGGTTCATCGCTTTGCCGAGAGTGAAGCTCACGCCTTTCCCTCCTCAATGGCGGTGATGAATCTGGCGAGTTCCGAAGCTATAGGTTCGAGTTCGTTTGTCTTGGTCGGGCGTCCTACGGCGTCGTAGCCAATGTCCTCGGCGATGGCCATGAAGATGGGATAGTCTGGCAAATCCTTGCGGCGACGCTCTTCGTAAACCTCGGTGAGGTGGTAACGGAGCTCGTCGGCTTGCGCCGCGAAGCGGTCGGAGATTTCTTGGGCAGCGGCAGTGTAGGCTTCGTTTTCCTTGCGTGTCTTGGGATCGAGTGTGGCGAACTCTGGGCGGTCGGTTATTTCCTTGAGGGCGGCTTTTTTCTCCCGCTCGATGGTGTCGAGTTTCGCCTCCAACTTTTCCTTGGTGCGGACGCTGTCCTTCAGCTTCTGCTTGGTGTCGCGCATCCGCTTCGTTTCGGCGGTGGTGTTCTTCTTCAGGCAGAGCACGGAACTTTTCACTCCGGCACCGGTAGCCGTGAATGCGGTCTGGGGCAGCGAGACGACGGCGACGATTCGGTAAAGGTCTTCAATCTCGTCGCGTACGTATTGGAGGCTGGAATTGGTGAGAATGCCGTCCGGAATCACCACGGTGAGGTAGCCGCCTTCGGTCAGGTAATTCCAACATTGCTCGATGAAGAGAATTTCCGTGTCTTGGCCGGGGCGCTCAGAAGCTTTGCTCTTGGGGTTGAGCCAATCCACATCGCGGGTCGCGAAACGGTATTGGTTCATGTAGGCCTTCTCGGTCTGCTTCACGGATGAACCGAAGGGAGGATTGGTGATGATGAAGTCGAAGTGACCTTCCTTGAAACCCTGGTTGTTTGTCTTTGCCCGGATGTCGGTCGGCGGCTCCAGTCCGTCGTTAGCAACGACGTTGGTGTGGCCGTCGTCATGGATGATCATGTTCATCTTCGCCGTGCGGGCGATCTGCTCGTTGATCTCGATGCCGTAGAGATTGTGCTGAGCGAAGTCGTGCCAGTGCCGGTGATGCTGTGCGCCTTCCGGTGGGCCGATTTGTTTCGGGTAGTAAGCGTCGGCCTCCTTCCGCACCTTGTCGAGAGCATGGAGTAGAAAGCCGCCGCTTCCGCAGGAGGTGTCGAGGACGAGCGATTCGTGGGTGATGGGAAGCACGTCCACGATGAACTTTACGATGGGGCGAGGCGTGAAGTATTGCCCGAAGTCGCCACGGAAGAACGAACCCATGAAGGTCTCGAATGCGCGACCTTTGCTGTCGAGGTCGGTGTCCGAGAGATTGATGCTTTCGAGGTAGCTGACGACGGTTCGCGCTTTGGCTGCGCTGAGTCGAATGTCGTCCTTAAAGACTTCCGGGTCTTTCTTCCGGCCTTCCTCATAGAGCTTTTTGAGGCGGTCGAGAAGGTTCCGGTTCGTGGCCTCGTTGGCTTTGCGAACCTCAACCTCGGACTCATCTTTTGGTTTCACGGTGACGACCTGAAAATCATAGGCCTCACCCGGCTTGCGGAGCTTCCGCTCATCCCAAAGTTTGCAAAAGATGAGCTTGTCGAGTTCGTCGAAGGCTTCGGAGGGATTGAGTTCACCGCCGCCCCACAGGGCTTGATGAGCCTGCTGGAAACGCCGCGTGAGTTCGTCCTGCGTGACGAGTTCGAGTGGAAAAAGCTTTTGTCCGCTCTTCGTAGTGCCACCGCCAACGGCATACTTGAATCGCGCCAACTCCGTGACGCCGAACTGCGGCACGTCTGGAATGATGATGCGGTCCTTCGGCTTCTTCGCCGGAATCTCGAAATACTCGTTCTTGAGTTTGCTAGTGACCCAGACGTAACGCGCTCCCTCGGCGACGGCATAGCTCACGGCCTGATCGGCGGCTCGCCTGAACTCAAGTTCGCTCACGTCCGGCTTTTTGCACTCGGTGACAATGAACGGGGACTTTAACGCATCGTCATCATAAACGATGATGTCGGCTTCCTTCGTCTCAGAACCCATTTGCACCGCGACAAACTGACGGATGCGTTTGACAGGGTATTTGTAGATGAGCACGAGGCTGAGAAAGGATTCGGCCTGTACTTTCTCCTCGGGGTTAGCGTAGTTTCGCCGTTTCGCCTGGTGCAAATAGACGATATATTTCTCATCGTCTTCGAGACGGATGAGCTTTTGCTTTATGCCTTCAGAGATGAGGTCCATGAGTTAATCCTGCTCAAAATAATCGCTATCAACGTGTTTAACTTCGTAAGCGTGAGAAAGCGTCACGCCGATATTGTGTTTAACCATCAAGTCTGCCAATTTGTCACCGTCAATTAAAATCACTTTCTGCGATACTTTTTTCGCATACACAATCGCTGTGTCGGCGAAGTCGCTAGTGGTGATGAAAACGCCTTTGTGAGCCTGCTGGCCCGCCAATGCACCAACAAAACTCTGAATTTCCTTACGACCAACTGTCTGTTGCCAGCGCTTGGCTTGGAGGTAAATGACATCCAGGCCCAAGCGATCTTCGTTGATGATGCCGTCGATTCCCTCGTCACCAGACGCCTTTGTGACTTGGGCAGCTTCCTCTCGGGAACCGCCGTAACCCATTGCCACAAGTAAATCTAAAACCAGTTGCTCAAATCGGAACGGGTCCATTTTCTTGACGAGTTCAAGAATCTCTTTCCTCAAGGTGGAATTGAGAATCTGATACGCAGAGCCGATCAATTCCTCGGGCGTTTCCCCCTTTATAGGGGATTCACTTGTAGGCGAAGTGTCTTGCTTGGCGTTTTGATTGTCCTTTTTTGGCCCTGACGCTTGCACGAATTGTGCGAACTGTGGAAATTGCATCAGAAAATCGCGGTCAAGCAATTTGGGTTTTTGCTCGGCTATTTCCCTGCCGATTTCGGTGATTATATAAAGGCCCTTCTTGGGTCGGTCGAGAAGTCCGGCACGATATAAATCGTAACACGCCCAATTTGCCCGGTTGTGCCAACGGCGCTGCGTTCCGCTTGGCAGCAATTCATTCCTTTCGTCTTCGGTCAATTTGAAATGGGTGCCCAATGTCGCAAATACTTCGGAGACCTTATGGGGCTTACCGTCAGCAAAAAACTGAAGGGCAGGCGCTTTGATTTCATTGAATTCAGGAATAGGCATAAATCAAAATTCCTTTGTGGGTCAGATCGTTGAAATCATTTTGTTTGTGCCATGTTGCCCAAATGGTATAGCAGGAAACAGTCGCATCTGACAACGCGATTCGTCTATAAGCCAAAACGGCTGAACCTCGCGGTTCAGCCGTTCGTTTTGCCGGGGTCAATCCTCACCCGGCTGCATCACGGTGATGGCCGGTTCCGGTGCGTCCATGTCGCGGGGGCCACACATGGCAAGCAGCTTCACGAGCTTGGGGCGACGGTTGTCGTTACGAACATACAGGGAATATTCGATGCGGTCGCCGTCGCTGCGGCCGCTTTTGATGGCGGAGCGGAGCATCCAGACGATGTCCCAGAGCCGTCCGGCTTCGTCCTGGCAGGTGACGTTTGGCGGCATAGTCACGTAGGTGTCATACACGCGGCGCGTCAGAAAAACCGGAAATCGGATGCCCGCCTCGGCTGCGGTGGTTGAAACATCCACCTGTTCACCGTCCTCGATGGCCTGTTTGCGTGTGTATGCGTAAATGATGTTAGTCATGGTGAAGTCTCCTGTTTACGTTTCCAAGCTGCGCCAATCGCGGCCTGATGGCACAGACCGGCAAGACCGCAAAGCCGGAGTGGAACGCGTTGCCTGCAAGGCGGAAAATTGGGGGAGACCTTTGGGGGAACCGATTTTCTGATTGCAGGAACCGGCGCGGGATTCAATGTGCCAAATCACTCAGGTCGCATTGGTGAAGGTGACAAAAGTCGTTTACGAATGCCTTTGAGTGACAAATTTCACGATTTTTTCAGGCTCAGAAGACGCTTATATCAAACAAGTTGCATTTCATAATCCGCGATATACTGCACGTCATGCAGTTTATTGTTTGACTAATCTTGCATGATATGCAATTTTTGAGCAACGAAAGGTTAAGTATATGAATGATAAAGAACAAATTCGCAGTATGTTGACGCAGTTGCGCGAAAATGCCCGCCTCTCGCAGGCGCAAATCGCTGAAAAGGTCAAATTCACCGCCAGCCGGGTTTCCCGCCTAGAGTCAGGGGATACCGATCTGAGTCTTGAGGATGCCGAACAGCTTGCCATGGCAATCGGCACCGATGAGGCAAAGGCGTTTGGCGAATACCTGAAAACAAAGTGGGAGATTCTCGAACGGCCCGGTTTTAACCATGTGAACCTGGCGGCACTCTGGAAAGCGGAGCAAGCCTTGCAACGGGCCGTGGGCATGGAGAGCGACCCGGAATTGAAAAACGCCTTTGTTCAGCAAATCAAATCTTATCGCAATTCTCTGGAACGTGCGGCTAACGCCCTTCGGTCAACAGAGCATCCCGTTGCCCTGATCGGTGCGCCTGGTGTGGGCAAAACCACTATCATCTGCACCTTGGCGCAATTGCGCCGTAACGATGCCCATGCGGACCTGGATAAACAAATGGCATTGCAAACCGGTGGTGGTCGCCAAACTTTGTGTGAAGTCCATGTCAGGAACGGGATGGAATACAACATCACGGTAGAACCATGCAGCGTTGAGGAAATCCAACAGTATGTTTCGGAGTTTTGCGACGATCTGCTTTCGGAAATCCTGCCCGACAAGAAGGGCGTTTCGGACGGGCCGGGACTGAGCGCAGAGGCAGAACGGGCTATACGCAACATGACGGGGCTTACCATTAGGCGGACGAAAACCCCGGACGGAAAAACGTTGCGTGACGACCGCGCACTGGATCTGGCGAAAGAATTTCCCACCAAGGACGATTTGATGGCGCAGTTGTTGACCCTCATGGAACTCTCCCGCCGTAATAGGACCTCCATTTCATTTCCCCGCGAATCCACGGTTTCGGGATTGGAATGGGTGTCCAAGACGTTTGCGGAAATTAACTATGGCCGTCACGATGAATTTTCCTTGCCGCGCCGGATAGAAATCATCGTTCCCAAGCGTGTGCTGGGCGCGGAGGATCTTGATTTACGGCTGATTGATACGCGTGGCGTGGACGAGCCGACTGCGCCGCGCCGCGACCTGCAAGCGTATTTGGATGATCCACGGGCGGCGATTGTTTTATGTTCGGGCTTTAACGACGCGCCCGAAGCGGCGGTCCAAGCTGTCATCGAGCGTGCGAATGAGGGCGGGTTGCAAAAGGAATTACTGAATCGTGGGCTGTTGTTGGTGCTGCCCGGCGGTGATGAGGATTGCACGTTGCGCGATCCTTCGACGGGCGAGCGCGTAACCAATGCGCAGGAGGGCAGAGACATTCGGCGCGAACAAATCGCCCCGGCATTGAACCATTTTGGCTTCCGCCAGTTGCCGGTATTCTTCGCCGACGTGCGTCAGCCGGAAGATTGCGAGCAATTGCGGCTGGCGCTCATTGCAAAAATCCGCACCATCCGCCAACGCCACGAAGTTGAAATTGATACCTTGGCCGGGACCATTGAACGGCTTATCACCAATCGTGCGCAGGAACAAACGCAGGCAGTCTTTAACGCCGCCACGAAAGACCTTCGCATCTGGTTTGAAAAGACCGATGGGCTTCCGGTCACTGACCTGGAAGTGCAGTCTGCCTTGATCGAAGAAATGGACGGGCTGCGGTATGCCTCCAGCCTGCGGGCTTCGGTGAACCGCCGTGGAAACTGGCACAATTTTGATTACTGGCATGGGCTAGGGTTCGGCACTCGCCGCGAAGTGGTCACGCGCACCACCAAACAAGTGAATGACTTGAAGGTATTGATCGAGGCTGCCCTGCGGGATGACGAATTGTCGTTGGCTCACGATTTCATCCGGCATTTCACCAACCAATTGGATGAAACGGTTTCCAGTTTCTATCAATGGTCCCAGTCGATGGGTGGAAGCGCATTTCAAAATCTGCTGGGCGAGGATCTTGATTACTGGAGAAAATGTCAGGACCGTTGGGGCGCCGGACCTGGTTACAAATCGGAAATCAGCCATAGAACCAATAATTGGTTCGACGACGACGCGAGCAAAGAACGGCAAAAATTCATTGAATCGGAATTGCAAAAGAAGTGGAAAGAGTCGCTAGACAAGTTGAACCAATTGCTGTCCGCCTTCGAGTTTTCGGCGGCTGTGCAGGTTTCGGCGTGATTAAATAATAAGGGCGGCTGGATGCGATTCCAGCCGCCCGGTTTGGGGTCAGTCCTCGTCTGGCGTGGAGTTAGCCTTCAATCTGATTCGACTTTTTGCCCGACAATTTCAAGCGTGTCACACTGAATTATTCTGTCGCATCGAGCGCAAACATACAGGACACCTTCCCACTTACCTTCGACCGGCTCAACTTCATTGCCGTTGCGATCACACGGAAAAAATCCTTCAGTGTGCGGCATGTTTCCACATTGACACACCCAAGCGTCGTCATCTTGTGGCTCGTGTGTAATGAATTGCTTTTCGGAAGTTTTTGCCACCATATCAGATTCCTGTCATGGATTGTGAGTTGAGACAAGGGCGAGCCGTGAAGCCCGCCCCGATCCGGGTTACTTGGCTTTTTCAGAAGCGATGCGGAGTGTAATCCGTCCGTCCAACGGGACGGTTTCGATCTGGATGTTGAAGCCGTTGCCGTCGGCGTGTGGCCATGCGCTGCCGATGCGTGTCCAAAATCCTTCGCCGCCTTCGCGGTTGCGGACATGGTAAGCGACATGGCTGGGTGCTTTGGAAGCGGGTTGGGTTTTCGTATCAGTCATTTGAAGTCTCCTTTTTAAGTTTCGGGCTACGCCAATCGCGGCCTGATGGCACAAAAAAGAAGTCCCTTTCAGCCGGGGCGTAGCGCACCGGGCAAGTCGGAAAATTGGGGGAAACCTCCGGGGGAACCGATTTTCTGATTGCGCGGACGGGCGGGGACTTCAAACGTGCCCATCAGAAAGGCCGTATTCGCATGACCGGTAAAATCATTCATGGGGACGGCCTGACTGATTCGTTGTTTTCGCATCCAAAGCTATTGCCACTGGAACCCCGCACGCTCCGTCGCGAAATCGGTCGAGTATGAAGGCGAACTGTCTCGGAAAGGCGCATTGATAACTTGGTGATTTCACGCGAAACTCGTTGAGTTGTGAAAACACCCAACGGAAAGCTGCGATTTCGGGCGAAAAAAATGAACCAGAATTACGCATTCTGGTTCACTTCAAAAACGATAAGCCGAGGAGCCAATTTTGCAAGTTGATTTCAAAGGATTTTTTAGCTTTTTACCCACAAGCGTTTAGCCAGTTCCCGCTCCTCATCGCCCGATACTTCCAAATAAATAGCCGTCGTTTCCATCCGCGCATGGCCAAGCCATTTTTGCACGGTAGGCAGGGGGATTTTTTGCGCCAGACACGCGACGGCGAAGCCGTGGCGCAATCCTTTGGGCGAGGCCATGCCGCCCATGATTCCGGCCCGCGCCATGCAGTCCTTTACCAATCGGTAGGCTGTGGGACGGGAGAACGTCCAGATCCGCGCCGACGGGTCAGCTTGCGGCACGACTCGGCGCAGCAATTCCACCAGTGAATCAGGAACGGGAACGCCCCGGAAATGACCGGTCTTACGTCGTTTTAGAGTTTCAAAGACAACCGCCTTGTTAGCCAGGTCAACACGGCCTGCGGTTACGTTCAAAGCCTCTGAAATGCGGCAACCAGTGTTAAAAAGCGTGAGGCAGAAGGCGCGACGCAAGGCGTCCGGTTCCTTTCCTGCCACCCGCAAGAAGGCACGGCGTTCCGCGCCGTTCAAATACTTCCGGTTGCCCTGCCGGTCAAACATGGCTGCCTCCTTCGCGCCATGTGAACCAGAATGCGTAATTCTGGTTCACGAAGATGAATAAAAAACCCTGAATTTTCTTTTAATGAAAACCTTAAAAAGCATCCACTCTTATTTGGCATTGGGCTTCGCCCTGGCCGTCTGCATCCCTGCTTTGAGCCAAACCGCGCCAGTGCTTGGCGTCCAGTTATCTGCCAGCGTTAAAATCACGGCGACGAACGCCGGGCTTTACGCCATTCAGGCGACGAGCGATCTGGCAGATTCCAATAGCTGGATCTGCGTTGGCTTGGTGCAACTGCCAGCGACGAATTTATTGTGGACGGATACGTCCAAAAGCGCGGCCAGCGGCCAGCGGTTTTATCGGGCCGTGCAAACCTCAACCAATCTCGTTTACATCCCGTCGGGGACGTTCACAATGGGGAGCCCGACGAATGAGGCTTTACGCGGTGCGAATGAAACTCAATATCTGGTCACTTTAAGTAAAGGGTTTTACATGAATAAATATCTGGTAACGCAGGCAGAATATTTGGCGGTGGCGAGTAACAACCCTAGCCATTTTACCGGCAACCTTAATCTTCCAGTCGAATCGGTTAGCTGGAACGACGCCACGAATTATTGTGCCTTACTGACATCACAGGATCAGACGGCGGGTTTGATTCCCGGCGATTGGGCATACAGGCTACCCACAGAATCAGAGTGGGAATATGCCTGCCGGGCGGGAACGGTGACGGCATTTTACTTGGGAAGCACGTTACACTCACAACAGGCCAACTTCGTCGGAACGAATGAATACGATTCGGCAGTGGGCAACATTTTCAATGTAAGCGGGGTGAATCTTCAAACCACGACGATTGTGGGTAGCTACGCACCAAACCCTTGGGGGTTATATGACATGGCCGGAAATCTATTGGAATGGTGTCAGGACCGGTTCGGCAATTATCCTGCGGGCAGTGTGACTGATCCGCAAGGGCCGGCGACCGGGTCACGACGCGTCCTGCGTGGAGGCTCTTGGTCAACGGGTGCCTCAGTGTGTCGCTCGGCATCCCGCTCTGGTCTGACTCCTGTTACGGTAGATTCCTCTGCGGGGTTTAGAGTGGTGCTGGCACCGCAGTAATGGCTTTATCCTCCAAGCCTAGTGAAAACGCGGCAATCCCCAAAATGAGAAAGCCGGTGCAAGAAAGGCACCGGTTGCGAGGACTGACTACGCTTATAATTTGTGGACTGTGGCTACTTTTGCAAGGCCTTTTTATATGGCCCAAGAATGGAAGCGGGAACTTCAATAGCCTTGTGTGTCTGGACACCAGCATAAAATAAACATGCTGCGGCAGCGTATCCCAGGAACGGAACCGATGATAAAATGCCCCAAAGAAGCCAGTTTCTCCCTAATGCATGGGCCAGACGGGCAGCGTTTACCAAGACTGGTAGATGAAACCAGAATACCAGCGCCGCAACTGAATGCGGAAACGGCCTTCCAAATAGATATGTTAATACAAATGGCGCAAACAGGGTCACTCCAATGAATTGGATGATGTAAGCCATCGCGACATCCATGCGTTTAATTAGTTGCAACCGGTTTTTGATTTCAATGTCTGTCATAGGTTATCTTTGTGTTGAATTTCTGAGTGGCGTCATTTGGGTTTAAGAATTTCAGAATTTGTAACCTCAATGACTTCGGCCTCGATATAATCATCGGAGTTTCGATCAATCGCCCGGTTCGACGCCTTCACCCGGCGAAAACCATAAATGGCCCAAAAGAAGGGGACGGTTATTGAGAGCATCCCTCCTGTGGGGACGCTTAAAATCATGAGCAGCAGCATCATTCCGAAAGGAATCAGGAAGTCCGGCCAGCTTCTCAGATACAGGCCTAGTCCCACTCCTCCAAAAGCGAAACCGCAGATGGCGGCAAGTGTGGGGTCTTTACGAGTTTTCAGTGGCTCCATTCTGTCGGCGACGTTGAAGGCGGAGCGAATTATGTTATGCGGAGTATGTATTTTGTCGTTCATAGGTTTTTTATTTGTTCAGGTTTTTGGTGAGGAATGAGGTTCGTCATTCATTCCGCTTAAAACGGGATGATGTTTATTTCGGATGAATCTTGGTTTTAATGTCTTCACCGAGTCCGCTCGGAATGCCGGATGACTCTTGGTTTTGTGATGAGTTGGGCGTCGGGTTCTGCTGTTCAATCACGATTTCGGCTTCAATAATGCTATCTTCAAAATCAAATCCTCTGTGCAGTTCGCGTTGGAAAATTTGGTGTTCGTATGCCCGGAGACAGAACGCTGAAAGCGTTATCCAGATACTTAACGCGTGAGAAAACGGAAATAACGCCACGCCAATAATGGCGCAGATAATCGGATCGCCGTAGCGTGCAACGCGCCGGTTGCGGAGCATAAAATGAGGAAGCCAGGGGAACGCGAACGGTGAACTTCCCAAATAATAGCTATGGATGACAATCCCCCGGTTCATACTCCGCCAGCGTCGGATTTTTTGCGCGATGCCGTTGAAATAACCGATCCCTGCGAATATCAACAGCGGCGTGGTGTTCGCCGCCTCATTGCCGGGAGTGGCCAGCACGGTCACAACGGCAAGGAGTCCAAAAACGGCGGTCAGAACGCCGACATTAAGAAGACGGTATCCGATGTCGCGCCTGAGAAGGACCATGAGCGTGAGCGCAGGGAATTGTGTCAGCCATTTGGCGATGGCATAGTTTTGCAGCATTGCTGCGAAGGGTGATTGTTGTTGTTGGTTCATAGTTAGCGTTGGTTAAATGTCATTTTCAAATAAGGCAGTCGTTCGCCGCTGGCATTTCCGAACAGATGACCGCCGTTGTAGCAAATTGCCTCGATCTGAAAGTTGTACTGCGGGCCGCCGCGCTTCAGCGTAGTGAAGACGGCTGGCTCCACGAAAAAACGTTTGTCCTCGCTGCGGCTGATTCCGGCGTTCTGCTGTGGTTGCTGACCGGAAAACAGAATCGCCTGCGCCTGCCGGGAGAGTCCGGCGTTTGTGCTGGTTATGTGGATGTAGCGCTCTCCAAGAATTTTGGATGCCCAAACATTGGTGTTGCCGGTGTTCTGGCAAAAGAACTTTGCCTGTAAATTCCCGAGCAGGGAATCAATCGCGTCCTCGCTTTTGAGGACTAGGCGCAAGCTCTCGCGGTTTTGGGTGAGATACACCGTGCATCCGCCTGCGGAGCGGGCGACAGCCTGATATTGGCTGTCGAACTTTGACACAAAGTTCTGGCATTCGTCGGCCCATAAAAATACTGGCCGCAAAAAACTCTGCCGGTCGGCGGGCTGCATCCGGCGCAACACGGCACATTGGAAGCAATATTTCCAAATCAAATTTGTGATGCGTCCGGCCAGACGGAATTCCTGGACAGGCAGTCCAACCACAATGATCTTGCCGTCAAAAGCGTCTTCGGGTCTGACGTTGGTATCGCTGGAAAATAGCTTTCTGAGTGGGCGCGTCACCAGCGGGTGAATGAGCACGGTAAAACCCATCATGATCGAGCTTCGGGTTTTGTCGGAATAGGATGGAAAATCCGTCAGCCAGTAGGTTCTGCATTCTTCAAAATCGGCGCGGGCTTCGGGGTCGCCGTTTGCCGTGGCTTTGTCAGCCTCCTGCAAAATCTTGTAGCAGACGCTCCGCTTTTGCCATTCAGAATCGTTTACCTGTTCCAGCGTTACGGCCGCGCTGCTGGTAATCTCGCGCAACAGCGGCAGAGAGACTTTTAATCCTGCTAAAACAGGCAGTTCCACCGCATTGGAGTTCAGGGTGTGCAAGGCGTCTTCCCATATTTTGTTGTCGCCTCCGGTGTCGCCTTTGTCATTTCCGGCCAGTGCCCCTGCAATCTCATCCAGCAAGGCCACGATATTGATCGTGAATCCGCCCCCCTCGCCGGGGCGGGATGCCTCATCCTCCATGAAGTTGTATCGCCAGTCCCCGTCGGCATTGATGATGATTACATCATCGCTCCGCCCGCAATCGGCTGCCCATTTTTGCCATTGCAGGACTTCTTCCTTTTTGGCGCAGAGCACCAGTCCGCCAAACTGGTTGGCCATATAGCCGTAGGCCAGATGCCGGGCCACGCCGGAAGTTTTGCCACTGCCGGTCGCCCCAAACGCAACCACTCCGGTCTGTGCGTCGGCCAGCCGGAAGGCATGGCCATCACCCCAATCGCGGATGACGGTGTCAGGGTGGAAGTCGGGTAGTTCCGGGCTGGGGGTTGGTCGGGCAAATTTCATGTCGTTTGATTGCCAGTCGGACTTGGCCTTAACTTCAGAACAGGATATTTGCGGACGGCAACGGACAATCCGTTTGCTGGACGTAGGCGGACAACCTGTTGCTGCGACTTCATGTCTTGGCGACGGCCAAGACTCATCCCGTGGGCACCCCGTCACATTGCCCTGCAAAGGGTCAATGCAGGGGTATGACCGGAAGGGGTGAAGGCATATTGCTGCATCCAAGGGCAGCACCCCTTGGGCAGGGTTTTAAAGGGCGGCACGCTCTTGCCGGTGCGGGGTGTCGGGGGTGATACCCCTGACGGCTCGTTCCAAGGGCAGCCCTGCCTTTGGTCGGAGTTCAAGGGGCAGACAGCCCCTTGGCCGGACAACGTCCGGCGGTGAAAGCAGGGTTCCAAGGGACGGCGTGTGAGTCCCTCTGGCGCGGAACATCGCTTGCGATGTATAACCGCGCCATTCCGGGTTTTCCCCTTCATGGGCTGCTGCGGTGCCGGTGCGAAGCCGGGGCACGAGCGCAGCCGTTTTTTTTCTGGTGACTGCTACATGGGCAGAATTTTCCATGATACATGAAACGGCGGAAACTGGCTCTCACAGCCAATCGCCAAGGGACTGAGCCGTTAATTTCTGATATACTGTTCGGAATAGAGCCACGGGACTGACTTGGTAGGGAAATGGCGATATTCAGACTCGAAGCGAAGGTGTTCAGCCGCGAGAAGCGGGGGAGGTCTGTCATTGCCGCCGCCGCCTACCGGGCGGGTTCCAGACTCAAAGATGAGCTTCGGGACAAAATTTTTGATTACGCCCGCCGAGCCAAGGGCGTAATCAACTCCACCATTTTGGCCCCCGAAGATGCCCCGGCTTGGGCAACCAATTCGGGGCAACTTTGGAATGCCGTCGAGGCGAGTGAAAAACGGGTCGATGCCCAGCTCGCCCGCGAGTTCATTCTGGCGCTTCCGAAGGAGCTTTCAGCCGATGCCCAATTCCAGACGGCGGTGGATTGGGCCAAAAGGGAACTGGTCACTTCGGGCATGGTTGCCGAAGTGTCCCTTCATCACGACAAGGCAGGCAGGAATCCCCATGTGCATATCCTATGCACCATGCGGAAACTGGACGGCGATAAATTCAGCGCCAAAAAGTCGAGGGAGTGGAATGACGTGGCGGTGCTGGCAAGGCAGCGCGAGTCATGGGCTGACGCCGTCAATGCCGCCCTTGAGAAAGCCGGACGGGATGAGCGGGTCGATCACCGGTCTTTGAAAGACCAGGGGATTGACCGCCTGCCGGAGCCGAAAATCGGAGTTGCGGCTACGGCCATGAAGCGCAAGGGCATCCTGGATGATCCGGAGCGGTTCAAACTCGTCCGCAAAATCAAACTCATCAACGACGCCATGCCGTTCATCCGGTCCATCCAACAGCACGGCCATGTCCAGCATTACGGCATGGGTGCTTCACGGTGGTGGGATAAGACGGCGTTCCTCATGTCCCGTGTTCGGGATCAAGCGGCGCACGTCGTCAAAAAAGCTTGGCAAAAACTGATCACTGGAAAGGACAAAGGTACTGACCGGGAAAGATAATTTTATGAAACCACAAAACGAAATAAAACAAGAGGCCATGAGCGCGATTACCGGCGTCAAGTCGGTCGCGCAAGTGGGATTGGCAAAAATAACACTCGGTGCCGCCGTGTATGCTGCGCATATCCGGCAAATGGATCGGCAACGTCCGCAGCGTCCCAGGCAGGTGCGGCGGGATGCCATCGGGAGGGAAGTATGAATGACCCGCTGGCGCAATACCGCAAAAAGCCGGTCGCAAACGTGGCGGAGCCGACACCGCCCAAAGGCCCGGAAGAATACATGGCCTTTGATGCAAAGGACAAGGTTAGCCGACTATCCATCCGCCAGGCGGACGGGCAGGCTCGCACGCCTGAATACGGCTACCTGCTCGATATTGCCCACGATGGGCCATGTACGAGTTTTATGCTCTACTATTCGTACATGCTGATGGTGCTGGTGGATGGCCGAAACCTTCAGCCGGTTATTATGGCGATCCAGATGGGCACGGCTGAATTCATCCAGGAATATGATCCTGACCGCTGGCCGAAACCCAAGGATGAAAAAGCTCCCCTCATCGAATCAATTGAGTTCATCGTTGAACAGGGAGGACCGTCAGCGACCCTCAAGAAAAAGAGTGGGGACGTTAAGGAGCGTGGTCGCAGTCTCCATTGAGGCTGCGACCGTGTGTATTAGAAACTAGGGAGAAAGGGAGTTTATGATTCACGGTATTCCAGAAACCGGCTTTGTCCGGCTTTCGCAGATTTTGGAGGTCATCCCGCTGGGCAAAACCAGTTGGTGGGCCGGGGTAAAATCGGGGCGATTTCCGCAGCCCATTAAACTGACGAAGCAATGCACTGCATGGAAAGCGGAAGACATTCGCGATTTGATAAAACGGCTTTCGCAACAACCAAGCAGTCATAACTGACGAGGTCTTGTGCGAATTCTTGTTATCTGTTAATTTCGCCAAGATTCCGGTGGCAGAGAATTCCGGTGGCAGAGAATTTTGGCAGCGGTTTCAGGCCGTTCCACCACAGCAGGCATTATTCATAAACGATACGGTGAGGCATACTATGACCAAGAGTCTTCCAAAGCATCCCACTCAAGAAATCCTGCCAACTACGAAGGTGGATGTGCGATTCAAAAAGCATAATAAATTCTGGAGGGATATTCAGGCGCGAGCCGTCAATTGGGAGTCTGACAATATATTAAGTTATAGAATAGTAAGCGAACCGGAATCAGAATGGATTATGGTATAGGCTTTATCAATCGTCGCTCAATCGCCCACGGATGCCCCGGCCATCCCTCAAATGTGAACGCCGCTATAGATATGCTGTCTTCGTCTTTAATTCTATTGCAGAGCCAATAATAAGCGACCATGCCAGTGCTTGGCTGGCATCTGAACGCCATGCCATTGCGCCTCATTTTATATTCCAGCCGTAAGGCCTCACAAAATGAGATATTTTTATATGGCATCTGCAATGGGAGTTTAGGGCATATTTCAAATGTCTCGAAGCCCGGTATGTTACATTTTTTCAGTAACCATTGCTTAATGGCATATACCATAGGATTTCGCGCCAAGATGACGGTGGCGTCCTCCAACTCTTCCAACGGCATGTTCTGAACGACCGAGGACATTTGGCCACCAGAATTTACCACAAATACATATCCCGTGCGTTTTGGCAGCATTGCATTGTGACGACAGCAATTTATCTGCACGATGACATCCGCGTCTTTGGCTAACGCATCCACATTCTTACATTCGGCATTTCCAACTAACAAATAGCGCATAAGCTAATTATCCGCCTCCAAACAAATGCGCGTAGTAAATTCGATTGATAATAAAGCACATTGGCGATGGCAATAGCGGCATTGCCTTAAAACTCCTCTGTTGAGGCCAAGACTGGCAACTTAGAACATATGAGTTTCCCGAGGTTGATTGACGGATATTCAATCAGCGTCGCCATAAGTTCCGCAGCCAACAGAGACAAGGCAATCAAAACAATGCTGGTCTGGATGACGGGCCATGACTCTCCGATTGTCTGATTGATGACATAAAGCATTGGGATGTGAACCAAATAAAGACTGTAGGAGATACGTCCTAGCCAGCTTAGAACGCTATGTGTGAGGGCTTGGCCGAATTGCTTGACGCTAAGCGCAAATGCAATCAATCCAAGGGCTCCCGCTGCGCGAATATAGTCCGCGACGCTTCCCATAATTGAATACAAGTCATTACCAGACTTTAGAAGGCAATAGATCAAGACTAGCAACAAAAGTGCTTTCATGCGTTTCGACAAGTTTGCAATTTTTAGCATCATTGTTTGGCGCTCTATGGCCAGGTAAGCACCGGCAGCAAAAAACACGATGAAAAACCCGGTGTCTAAAAATGACCTAGCAAAAGTAGCTTCCTGATAGCCTAAAATCACCATGCCTGTTAAATCGAGACTCCATATTGTGCAAACAATGGAAAGGGTCCAGAAAACCAACAGGCTCCGCCATGTGTAACGCTTAACGACGAAAAAGATAAAAGGAAATATCAACGAAATACGCATCTCATGGACAAGTGACCAGATGACTGCGTCAAGGCCCTGACCTTGAATAGTGCCCCACAGTGCAAGGTGTTTCAGCAAGGTGTCGAATGTAAGGTCAAGATCAATGATGACGGATTTTACCCATTCCGACGTTACTTCATGCTGAACGCCAATGATTCTATGCAGGAAGTAACTAACCAAGATGGTGAACAGAAATGCCGGATAAATTCTAAATACGCGCTTTATTAAATATCCCAGATACGGCAACGGGTGCTTCTGCAACGAATAAGACAAAACAAAGCCGCTTAACACGAAGAACATTATGACAGCAGAACGCCCGGACGTTTCAATTTTGGAAATGATATAGAGGGAAAAAGTTGAAATGGATGTAATGCGTCCCATTCCATAATGCGCGATCCTAAAGGCGTCGGAATTCAATAACCAACAATGTCCGACAACCACGATAAGCACGGCTACACCGCGTATTGAATCCAGGAAGCCGAGTCTTTCCTGATTGGTGATCGCAATTGCCAATGAACCATCTTCCATCATTATTTACTTTGAAGTCTATACACTATATTACTCAAAGGGTCTTTTGCTTTGTGGCGAATCTTCCCTGTATAACAGCCTCAAAATAAACAGAAACATTTGGGGGTATAATTGGGGGTTGCTTCATTCTTCACGACTGGTTTATTTCTTAATTATCAGCTTGTTATATGTCATATGTGAATCCAGGTCGCGGAGCCAACCTTCTGGCCTCACTTGGCCATTCCAGTTCACACAATCGAGTGTGGCAGCCGGTTTTAGAAGTTCCAGTATCCGCACCTGGACATGCCGGATCGTTGACATCCGGGGGCAATTGGGGGTATCATTTATAAGAGTTACCCCCACGCTCGAAGGAGTTACCCCCAATGCCGCTAACAGATACGGCTATTCGCAAGGCGAAACCCAAAGAGAAACCTTTCAAATTATCTGATAGCGGGGGACTTTACTTGCTCATTCAACCCTCGGGCAGCAAATGGTGGCGCTACAAGTATCGATTTGCAGGCAAGGAGAAACTTCTGGCTCTTGGCTCATACCCGGAAACCAGCCTCGCAGAGGCGAGGGAGCGCCATTTTCAGGCAAAAAAAGCGTTGGCGGCTGGCAGTGACCCCGGCGAGGCAAAACGACAGGCGAAGCGCGTTGCCACTATTAAGGCAGAAAACGACTTTGAATCCATTGCGCGTGAATGGCTTAATCAAAACAGCCACAAGTGGTCCCCGCATTACGCGGGTGAAGTCCTTAAACGTCTTAAGAATCACATTTTCCCCAAATTAGGTCACAGACCGATAGCCGACCTGACCGCACCCGATATTCTCGACGTTTTACGCGTTATTGAAGCGGCGGGAGCATTGGATATGGCTCAACGCATGATGCAGACTTGTGGGCAAATTTTTCGATACGCAATTACTACTGGACGCGCTGATCGCAACCCGGCAATGGATTTGCGTGGAGCATTGAAGACGCCCGTAAGAAAAAACCACTCCTATCTCAAGGAAGACGAATTGCCGAAATATCTCAAGAAGCTTGAAGCCTTTGATTGCGGCGTGCAAACCAAACTGGCGTTAAAGTTCCTGCTGCTGACATTTGTGCGGACGGTGGAATTGCGCGGCGCAGAATGGTCTGAAATCAATTTCGATAAAGCGGATTGGCGGATTCCTGCCGAACGCATGAAAATGAAAGAACTCCATATTGTTCCGCTTTCTCATCAAGCAGTAATTATTTTGGAAGAACTAAAAAGGCATACAGGTAAGGGTAAATACATTTTTCCACACCATCACAACCCGCTCAAGGTTATGAGCGAAAACACTATTCTGTTTGCCCTGTATCGCATGGGGTATCAATATAAGGCTACCGGGCACGGTTTTCGGGCCACGGCCAGCACCATCCTAAACGAACATGGATTTAATTCAGATGTGATTGAGCGCCAGCTTGCCCATAACGAACGCAATAAGGTGCGAGCGGCTTACAACCATGCTCAATATCTGCCGGAACGCCGAAAGATGATGCAATGGTGGGCAGACTTTCTGGACAAGGCAGCCACAGCCTGACGGTTATCTCCAACTGCTAATCAGTCTTTTTTTGAAGCTTTGCGAGGGCGCCAGGGGAGAAACCCTTCTTGGCGGCATATTCCTCCAATAAATGCTTCAAAGGTGTTCCGGTTTCTTTGGCGTGTTGTTCCAGAACCGTGAAATCCACCAAGGGAAAAGAGTCGGTCTTGCGTCGGAGGCCGAGGCGCAGACGGTCACCCAACTTTTTCAGTTTTTTCGCTGCTTCTTCGCTATGGTCGGCCATATCAATCGCCTAAGAGTCCGCTTGCGGTATCAAGACAACGCTTAATTCTCATCCGAACGGCGTCATATTGCAAATGCAATTCCTCCGCTATTTCTTCGTAATCAAACCCGAATACAAAATGATTCCAGAGCAGTTCGCGGCATTCTGGATGAGAAATTGCCAATAAATCCATTGCATCCTTTAAGTCCACTTCATCTTCTTGTGAAAAAGGTTTTGTGATTCTCGACGCTTCGAGCAAATCAGACAATTCTTCCGTGGGGAAAGGGTCAAGCCGATTCTTTTTATAGGAGTCGCTTATTTTATTCCTGGCAATCCGGAAACACCACTTTAAAAACTCCTTTTCCGTCCTTCCCCTGAATGTTGACAGACCTTCCAAAATTGCCTTTGCAGTTTCCTGCCATACATCAAGAGCGTCAGAAGGTTTTGTTCTGGTGAATATAAAAAGCCGCACGCTTTCAGCAAAATAGAAGTATATGCTGGTCGCAAGTTCTGTTCGCCTGTACACGTCGGTTTCCCGGCGATATTCATCAATCCACTCAATGATTAAATCCATGCTTCCAAAGGATAGTGGATTTATTTGTTCGGATTCAAGTCGCGTCTGTGACTGAAATTGCATGAAAGAAGATCAGCTTCGGTTCCTGGCCCTTTTGGGCCAGTTGCCCATGCGCCTGACGGCGGAACAGGCTGGCTGGGTGCTGAACTGCCAGCCGCACGACATCCCGGCGCTGATTCATGCCCGGCTGCTCAAGCCGCTAGGCAACCCGTCGGCGAACGGTGCCAAGTATTTCGCAACGGCGGAATTGTTGGAAATGGCCAAAGACCGCTCCTGGCTAAACCGGGCAACCGCCGTGATCAATCAGCATTGGCAGCGGCAAAACGGGCGTAAAAAAGACCTGTGCGCGAATGGTTCGGAAAATGGACGGGATTTGTTAGCCGTCTGAGCCTCTAGTAAAATTAGTGGCAGGTCAATGAGGCGGGAGGTCGTCGCCGCTTTGCTTGGATTTTCTTTTCCGCTGTTCAGTCTCAGCGTGGCCGCTTTTCCCGGAAGTTGGCTTGGACTGCTGTTCTAGCTCCAACTGTTGGCGAATGACTTCGCGGGCATTTTCGAGCGTCTCGTCGGTTACAGGCTGGATGGCTTTCGGTTTGTCCGCTCCAAATTGATCAAGCAACCAAGCCTTGACCTCTGGTTTCAAATCCAACGCATCGGCGTTCTTTGCGGCACGACGGAGGGTGTCGCCAAGTGCTTTGAACCCCCGCGTTAATTGTTCGATTTCCGCTTTTTCGTCCGGTTTGCTCATATTCGTCTCCCCTTTGAGAATTGATGAGATGGCCATTATACCCGGCCAGATTTAACGGGGTGTTAAATATTTATGACATTTCAAAAACCATTTCCTTTCCGCACCTTACGGAAAGGGCGCGAGGCGATCAGGCCAGCGCGAGCGAACAACGGAGTCCAGAGGCTAATGCCTCTGGTCGCCGGGATTGGGGACGCGAGAGTCCCCGAAAACGGAAAGCGGCCAAGTCTTGAAATCTCAGCCGCGTTTCTGGCAGGTGGCTTCAAGCAGCCTTGGCTACCGTTATCCCCTCCGGCTTCTTCTCGTAATCTTCAAGGGACGGAATCTTCATCAGGGCGCGTTTCGCGTAGGCGCGATGCACGGCTTTGCTGTTGTGCCCCAAAGCCTCCTGGGCGAACCGTTCCGGGTAGCCGCAGGTCTTGGCGCGTTCCGCCCATGCGTAGCGGTAGCTGTGCAACGTAATGCCGGTGATGCCAAGTTGGCGGCACCGTTGCCCAAACTCCGTCGCCCGGTCCCCAGCCCGCACGCGGGACAGATACGGAAACAGCACGCCCTCGGCGGGCAGGTCTTTGAACACGTTCAAGGCGTCTGCGCCCAAATGCACCAGCACCGGCACGCCGGATTTCTTGCGGGTGAATCCAACGGTGTTGTTCGTCCAGTCCACGTCCTCACCCTTCAAGCTGGCAATGTCGCCCTGGCTCGCCCCTAGATGCCAGCAAAGCTGATACAGGGTTTTGCGTTCGGGGTTCACCTCGGCGGCGATGATCCGCTGGTGTTCCTCAAACGTGATGGCCCGCTTTTCCTTGAACTTCACCTTCGGCCATTGCCGTTTCGGTAGGATGGACCAAGGGAGCCAGTTCATGTCCAAGGCGAAATTGTGAATCCGCCGCAAATAAACATTTGTCGAGACGGTTCCGAGTTCCAACACTTTTAGGAAATGTGCTGAACGGGTTTCCAGAATGGGCAAGTTGCGGATGAGGTCAAACGCCTTGTCCTTCATCGCCGTCACATGCCGGTGCCGCGTGGTGTCGGATTTGGTCTTGGTCAGTTCGTCCATTGCCGTCTGCCATTTCCGGTTCGCTACTTCGGGGTCGGTGGCCGTCAGATACGTCCGGGCAATTTGCAGATTCAAGACCGGCTGCCGGTGGGCTTCGTTTTTGGAATGCAGAAGCGTGAGGGCTTCGGCTTCGTTCTTTGTGCGTAGGCTGTGCTGCTTGCCGGTGGTGGTGTCTTCCGAATAATAAACGCCCGCCCGGTTAAACATGATGAATCTCGTTTTCATAACTGATTTCTCTGATCGAGAAACCAGTCCGATTTCATCCGCGTTTAAGAACGCGAGTTTTGGCGAGTTTCAGCAAATACTGGC
>Ga0182024_10006267_pt1 | contig 26220 bp, 19 predicted proteins | sample P32metaG_FD_120480 | JGI IMG/M metagenome (GOLD analysis project Ga0182024, IMG submission 120480) | Permafrost microbial communities from Stordalen Mire, Sweden - P3-2 metaG (Illumina Assembly) | ecosystem: Environmental > Terrestrial > Soil > Wetlands > Permafrost | place: Sweden: Stordalen... | reverse complement strand
CGTCGGACAGGTCGAGGAGCGAGTCGGGGCGGTCGGGGTCGCCGTCGGCCGGGACGAGGTAGCCGCGGGCGCCGAGGCGCATGCCGTGGCCGGCGTAGAAGAAGAGCAGGGCGTCGTCCGGCCCGACCCTGTTTTTGAGGTCCCGCAAGTGGTCTGACAGGGCCGCGCGGTTTACGGCCGGCACATAATTCGGATTAAAGCCGTCCGGAAAAGAGGCGTCGGGCTTGCGGTCCAGAAGGAGGTCCACGTCCTCGAAGCCGTAGCGCAGGGCCAGAACGGAGGCCACCTCGGCGGCGTCGTTGCCCGGGCCGGCCAGGCTGCCGAACGGCCCGCCCGTGTAATGATCGACGCCGACGACAAGGGCGTGCCGCTGCCGGTAGCCCAGTTCCCTGACAACGCCGCGAATGTCCTCGATATGGCGCCTCACGCCGCGGGTCCGCGAATCACCCCGCGCGACCGGTTCCTCAGTCGGCGACGGCCGCGGCCCGGCAAATGGTGAGGGGAGGGTCGCCAGCGCGCCGAGTGTCAAAGCGAGAAGAAAGGCGCGAGTTCGCATGGCGCTTCTCCGGGTCGGGGCGGATCATTGTGTCGCGGCTCGCAACACGGCCGATCGGAATTTGCCACTACCGTCCGGGCAAACGGCCGCTTCCGGCATTCTTTCTGGCCGGTCGCGGCGGGCAAGACCGCCTCCCCTTCCTTCGGCCTGGTCCAGTCGTTGCGTAAAACGTCCTTTGTACCATACGCCCTTGGCAAGAGGTTATGAAAGTGCGTCGGTTCTGCGTTTGTTTACCGGCCCGCGTGGTCTTGTGGCGAAGGGAGATCAAACGGAGACACGGCCCATCCGTGAGGCCGCGGTGGCGACTCCGCCCGCCGCCAGATCCTTCGACTCCCGAAACGACGCCGGCCCCCGCCCCTCGGGGTCGAGGGGCGGGGGCCGGATCATTGCCGCCTGAATGCTATCGCCGCCGGGGCACCTATTCCGGTCCTCATTTCGCGGACATGATGGCGCGGACGACGGTCTGGTCCTTGCCGTTCACGTTGCCTGCCATCGTCGTGAGCACCACCTTCGTGCCGGGCTTGATGTCCTTCAGTTCCTTGGCCTCGCCCACATTGATGTCCGCGATGACCGCGACGAAGTAGGTCATTTCCTTGCCGCCGACCGCCACCGTGATCGTGGAGTCGTCGGGGCTTACCGCCTTGACCTCGCCCTTGATCTCGCCCGCCGACGACACGGCGGCCCAGCAAAGTACCACGGCCAACGCACAGGAAGTCTTCCGCATCATAATACAACTCCTTTACCGCGGGATTATGTACCCCTGCCCCCGGCGCTAGCCGACGGGTAGGGTCTGCGGCTAGCCGCCGCAGGCTCCCAGCTGATAGACTACAACTTTTTATCCCGCCCGTTCTGCGTCATCCGAAGATGTTACCGGATGGACCTGGCACTGTATAAATCGGAGGCCGCAAGGAGTTTGACCAGCACGGAGGATAGGGCAACGACATGCGCTTCCGCTTGGTCCACGACGGCCGGCTCGGCGAACTCGCCCCGATCACCGCCATAACGTCCACCGGCTCCAACAAGGGTCCTTTGAGAAGGAGCTAGCGACCGACCAGCTCGACGAGCGACTTTTGGCAGGGCCGGACCCCGGAGCGCGAAAACCTTCAGGAGTGAGTGATCGAGGACCTGGGCAATCGGTTCTGCGCAGCCCGCCTCCTCTGGCTGCCGGGTCGATCCGGGAGCGAAACGCCTCGGCCCACGGCTTAACTCTGCGCGACCCGAGCGGGGAGGTATAAGTGAAGCACCGGGTCGACCGACATTTTGCTGTACCCCTTCCTCGGCGTGCCGTAAAGTAGCCGCGGCAAGCATCACACCAACGTAGATACCCGTCGCGAGGCCGCCATGAATCGGAACATCGGGCGAACAGGCTTTTTGGTCCCCGTGCTGGGAGCGCTCGTTCTGCTGACACGGCTGGACGACGCGGCGATGCTCATGGCGCCCGGATGGCAGGGCGCGGCGTCGGGAATGGCCTGGGCCGCCGCGCCCGAAACAGTCCTTCCGTCCGGCGTGAAAGCGGTGTGGAACCTGGAAACAGCCCAGCGCGAGAAGACCCCCACCCGCGAGCGCGTCTGCCTGAATGGCCTGTGGCGCTGGCAGCCGGCCAAGGAAGCATCGGACGCCGTTCCCGAGGGCAGATGGGGCTATTTCAAAACGCCCGGGTTCTGGCCGGGACGCTCCAGCTACGACCAGGAGGATTGCCAGACGCTCTATCCCCATCCGAGTTGGAAGGACGAAAACCTTGGGGCCGTCACGGCGGCCTGGTATCAGCGCGAGATCACGGTTCCCGGGGACTGGGGCGACCGCCGCGTCATGTTGCGTGCGGAGTATGTGAATTCCTTCGCTGTCGTCTTCGTGGACGGCAAGAAGGCGGGCGAGATCCGGTTCCCTGCCGGCGAAGCGGCCCTCCCTATGTGTAGGCCGGGAAAGACGTACGTTCTCAGTCTCCGCGTCGTCGCCATGCCACTCAAGGGAGTTCTACTCTCCTACACCGACACCAATTCGGCCAGGGAGGTGAAGGGCACGGTAGAGCGGCGCGGGCCGTGCGGCGACGTTTACCTCGTCGGTGAGCCTTCGGCCGCGCGCGTCGGGGACGTACAGATCGACACGTCGGTTCGCAAAGGGGAGGTTACGCTCAGCGCGGCCCTGGACGGCCTCGCGGCGGACGCGACCTACACGCTTCAGGTCGAGATTCGGGACGGCGACCGCATCGTCCGCCAGTTCGCGAGCAAGCCCTTCAAGGCCGGCGACCTAGAGGACGGCCGCATCGCCGTAACCGAGAAGTGGAAACCAGAAAAGCTCTGGGATACGAATACTCCTCAAAACACCTTCGCCGCGCGAGTTTCCCTGCTGAGGCCGCAAGACAAGCTGCTGGACGCCGCACTTCCCGTGCGCTTCGGCTTCCGCGAGTTCTGGATCGACGGCAAGGATTTCTACCTGAACGGCACGCGCATCTATCTCTCCGCCGTGCCGCTGGACAGCGCCCAAATCGGAGCTCGGACGGCGACCTACGAAGGGGCGCGCGAAACCCTGAAGCGCCTCCAGAGTTTAGGGATCAATTTTGTCTACACGCACAACTACGGCTGCGAGCCGGGTTCCCACGTGAGTTTCGCGGAAATCCTGCGGGCGGCCGACGACGTGGGGATGCTGGTCGCGTTCTCGCAGCCGCACTTCTCGGCTTACGATTGGAAGACCGCGGACGCCGATCGGACCAACGGCTATGCCCGCCATGCGGAGTTCTACGTCCGCCAGGCCCAGAACCATCCCTCGGTCGTGGCCTACAGCATGAGCCACAACGCGACCGGCTACGACGAGGACATGAACCCCGATCAGATCGACGGAATCAAGGACCCGCGCACCGACTCGTGGAGCCAGAACAACACCAAACTGGCGCTGCGGGCGGAGGCCATCGTGAAAAAGTACGATCCGGGCCGCATCGTCTACCACCACTCGTCGGGCAACCTCGGCTCGATGTACACGATGAATTTCTATTTGAATTTCGTCCCGATCCAGGAATTGTCGGACTGGTTCGAGCACTGGGCAGAGAAGGGCGTGAAGCCGGTCTTCACCTGTGAGTATGGTGTGCCGCTCACCTGGGACTGGACGATGTACCGCGGCTGGTACAGGGGCCAACGGGAATGGGGAAGCGCGCAGGTGCCGTGGGAATATTGCCTCGCCGAGTGGAACGCCCAGTTCCTCGGCGACCGGGCCTTCCGGATCGGCGAGGCGGAGAAGAAAGACCTCCGATGGGAGGCCGGGCAGTTCCGGGCCGGCAAGTTGTGGCATCGGTGGGATTATCCGTATGCCGTGGGATCGACCGCTTTCGACGACCCGCAGACGGTCCTCGCGCAGTACACAAGCGACAACTGGCGGGCCTTCCGCACCTGGGGGATCTCCGCCAATTCGCCGTGGGAATACGAGTCTTTCTGGAAGCCGCGCGAAGGCCTGGATCGACGACGCAAAGAGTTGAAGGTGGGCTGGGACGACTTGCAGAAGCCCGGATTCAGTCCGGACTACGCCGAACCGCGGCAAGGCTGGATGAGCATGGACGGGGAGCGGGACGATTGGGTCCCGACGGCGGCGGGGCAGGCGCTGCTCCGCAACAACCGGCCGCTGCTGGCCTACGTCGGCGGCGAGCCAGTCCACTTCACGAGCAAGGACCACCTGTTCCGCCCCGGCGAAACGGTCGAGAAGCAGCTTATCCTCATCAACAATTCGCGGGAAACCGTGTCGTGCGACTGCGAGTGGTCGCTGGGCCTGCCCCGACCGGTCGCCGGGAGCAAGAAGTTATCCCTCCCCACGGGCGAACAGGAGCGCATCCCCTTGCGTTTCGAGTTGCCGGCCGTGCTGCCAGTCGGCTCTTACGAGCTTTCCGCAAGCGTCCGGTTCGGCGGCGGTGAGACACAGAAGGATTCATTCACGATCCACGTCCTGCCGCGCCCGTCCGACCCGTCGATCAGCGCGAGGATCGCGCTTCTCGATCCGAAGGGCGAGACCGGCAAGCTGCTGTCGGCCCTGAACGTGCCCTTCCAAAAGGTGGAAACGGATGCGGATCTATCGAGTTACGATATCCTGATAATCGGCAAGGAAGCCTTGACGCCGGACGGCCCCGGGCCGGACGTCGGCCGAGTGCGCGACGGGCTGAAGGTCGTCCTGTTCGAGCAGGGCGCCAAGGTGCTCGAACAACGCTTCGGTTTTCGAGTGGCCGAGTACGGCTTACGGCAAGTGTTTCCGCGCGTGCCGGACAGTCCGCTGCTGGCCGGCCTGGAGGCAGCCCAGCTGCGCGATTGGCGCGGCGAGGCGACGCTTCTGTCGCCGCGACTGGAGTACACGACGCGGCCGCGCTACGGGCCGACGGTGCAGTGGTGCGGCATGGACGTGACGCGGCCGTGGCGCTGCGGCTGCCGCGGCAACGTGGCCTCCGTGCTGATCGAGAAGCCGGCGCGGGGCGATTTTCTCCCGATCCTCGACGGCGGCTACGACCTCCAGTACAGCCCATTGCTGGAGTATCGCGAGGGCAAAGGGATGGTATTGCTTTGCCAGATGGATGTGACCGGGCGCACGGAAGGCGATCCGGCGGCGGACGCCCTGGCCCGCAACCTCCTGGGGTACGTGGCGGCGTGGAAGCCGACGCCGAGACGCAAGGCGATCTACCTCGGCGACCCCGCCGGCAAGGCCTATCTGGAGGCCGCCGGCCTGGCGCCGGGCGCCTATGCGAAGGAGGAACTCACGGCCGACCGCGTGTTGATCGTCGGGCCGGGCGGCGGCAAGAAGCTGGCGGGCGACGCGGCGGCGCTTGGAAAGTGGCTCAAGGAGAGCGGCCGCGTGCTGGCCCTCGGTCTGGACGGAGAGGACGCGGCGGCGTTCCTGCCGTTCCAGGTCGAGATGAAAAGGGGCGAGCACATCGCCGCGTATTTCGACGCGCCCGGCAGGAACTCCCCGCTGGCCGGCGTTGGCCCGGCGGACGTCTACAACCGCGACCCGCGCGAACTGCCGCTCGTTTCCGGCGGGGCCGCGGCGACCGGCGACGGCGTCCTGGCGCGGGCCGAAAGCGCCGACGTCGTCTTCTGCCAGCTCGTTCCGTGGCAGTTCGATCCGAAAAAGCAAATGAACCTCAAGCGGACGTTCCGGCGCTGCTCGTGCCTGGTGACGCGCCTGGCGGCGAACATGGGGGCGGCCGGGTCCACGCCGATCCTGACCCGTTTTCGCAGCCCGGTGGATGCGTCCAGGGGCGAAAAACGCTGGCTGGACGGCCTCTACCTCGACGCGCCGGAGGAATGGGACGATCCGTATCGCTTCTTTCGTTGGTGAGCGGAAGGCACCGGCCGCGCTGCCCGCCATAGCGATAGTGCTTCCTAGCGTCCTCGCGTCGGAGGAGTCGGAAAGCGCTCGATGGCCGGGGCGTTGGGCGCCGACGCTCACAGCTCGTCGAGCGGCACCGTGGCGTCGCCGAAGCGGTCGGCCTTCACCCCCATACGATTCATCAGCGACAGGTACAGGCCGCACAGCTTGCGGTTGTCGTCGCCGTGATCCGTGTAATCGAGAACCCGGCCGGTGGCCAGGGCGCCGCCCAGGCCCCCCACCAGCAGCACCGGCACCTTGGTCGAATCGTGCCGCGTCCCCGACCACATGTTGGAGATGAACATCAGGCACGAGTGGTCGAGCACGGTCGCGTCGCCTTCCGGCATCGCCGCCAGGCGGCCGGCCAAGTACGCCAGCTGGCCGACGTAATAGCGAGTCACCCGCTCGTAAGCGTCGGAATTGTCGTCGTGCGAGGTCGGGTGGTGGGCCGTGCGCACGTCGAGGAACGGATAAAAGAGACCGGACAAGTCGCGGCACAACAGCAGCGTGGCGACGCGCGTCTTGTCGGTCTGGAAGGCCAGGGCGACGATGTCGCACATCAGCCGCATGTGCTCGCGGATGTCTTCGGGAAGCCCGTTGTCGGGGCGCGGCATCGTGATAGTGGGCCGGCCGCGGTCGCGGGCCTTGTCGTCGGCCCGGTCCTTGCCGGCGCGGGCGCGCTCGACGCGCTTCTCCACCGCGCGGACGCTGGTCAGGTATTCGTCGAGCTTGGCCCGGTCGGCACGGCTGACCTGGCGGTTGAGGTCCGCGGCCTGCTCCTTGACGCGGTCGAGGATGCTGAGCGTGCGCCGGCTGCCTTGGTTGTCGAAGAGGCTGTCGAAGGCCAACGAGGGGTAGACCTCCATCGGCACCGGCGAGTTGGCGTCCTGCCAGGAGATGTGCGAGCTGTAGGCCATCGAGAAGTTCGTCTCGTGGTAGCCGGTGATCGGCTGCTCGCACCCCAGCACGAGGCTCGGCTGCGCGGTCTCCTCCTCGAAATGCGCGGCGAGCACCTGGTCCACGCTGACGCCGCCGTGCAGCACGGCCCCTTTTTGCAGGGCGGCCCCCGATAGGATGTTGCCGGTCTGGCCGGGGTGGATGCCGACGCCCGTTGCGCGCTTGTTGAACAGCCCCGAAATGACGTTCAGCCGCGGCCGGAGCGGGAGCAGAGGTTCGAGGCTCTTGCTCAGCTCCATGTCGGCACCCGACCCGCTGGCGCTCCAGTTCTTGGGGCTGATCCCGTTGCCCATGAACAGGGCGGCGAAGCGCTTCGGATACGCGGCCGGCGGCGCGCCGGAGGGCGCTTCACCGCCCCAGCCCGAGAGCGACTCCAGCCAGGGGAGGGTCATTGTCACGCCGACTCCCTTTAGCAGAGCGCGGCGGGTGATGTAGTTCCAGTGCGGGTTCATCGTTTCGGTCCCCAGCCTCGTGTCGGCGGCCGATGCCCGTTACCTTCTTGCTGCATTCCTGTTGCAGGGCGGCCCCTCACCAAATTCCTCGCCATATCTTGCGATCTCACGCTGTTCTTCCACATAGGCTTCCCCAGCTGGCAGCAACATCGCTCGCGCCTGTAGCTCGTGTCTGGGTAGCCGCGTTACGACTAGCAGGTAGGGCCGATGAATCCTTCTGAAGGTCCTGAGCCGTCTCGCGATGCAATGTTTGGAGCAACCGATGTACAACAGACCCGAATAATCAACACAACCGAGTCGTGGAATCGGTATCGGGTCAGCGCCCGCACCCCCTATCGCTCGGATCTGGTAAACGCCAGACCGGCCCGCGAATGGCCCACGATTCGACTCGGCTGCTGGGATATCAATCCAGTCGCTCCACAGTGGCTCCGGTGAAGGTGACATGATTTCCCTCCAAACAGCGGTCTGGTTCAAGTATCGCGGCTCAACCTGCTTTCTGAAGTTCGACCGCGAAAGCCGTGGGATCGGCGATCCCGTAGTTGTCCAACGTAGTCCGCACGGCGACCAGGTGATAATCCAGCACTTTGTCGCTTTCGGGAAAGGAAGGCAGTGGGATCAGCGCGCCGGTCTGCTTGTGTTCGTACACGCGGCCTGGCGGATCCAGCTTGCCCGGCCGACAGGAAAAACCTAGCGAGCGCAACACCTTGTCCAGCTGACCATAGGTGACATCGGTCCTTCTCATAGTGCTTCTCCGATGATACGCCGTCGCGCCTCCCGTTTGAGTGTACGCATTGTCGCGATGGCCCGTCGATTCACAACTTTTCGCTTTGGTACTCGCACCCGCACCGTCTTCGTGCCTCTCCGCGGTTGCCGTGCCACATCCTCGTGAAAATATCGCTGAACAGGGAGCCAGTACGCCCGCCTGCGAGAAGCATCGAACAGAATCAGGATGACCGGCATTTCCTCCCGCATCCATAGGCTGTAATCGCGGATATCCAGGTCGAACACGTAGTCCGAACCAACGGCTTGGAGCGCTTCCGCAGCCTTGAACTGGAGGAAGAGAAAACCAGGCTCGACATAGCCCTGCTCATCGTAGGTGAACAGCAGCAGGTCGTAGCCGTAATCTCGTTCCAGCCGCTGCGCCGTGTGCCCTTCGACGAGGATGAACCCCTCCACATAATGAACGCTCTGATCCGCGATTACGTGCTGTCGCGTGCGTTGCTTGCGTGGACCCAGGAACTGCCTTGCCATGAGCTATCCTGCCATTGTATCATTCTACTGTTCCCGCGGATCGTCGCGCCCCCGCTTGTTCAGAAACTGCGGCGTCGTGACGATCGCTTCGATCAGGCCGTCGAACGCATACCCGTCCGCCGCCAGCCGGGTCCGCATCTCATCGAGCGCTTTCTGGTCCGACGCCATCAGGCCGCGTCCCAGCGCGTACGAAAACATCTTCCGGCACAGGTTGTCAACGAAATCGTCCTGCCGTTTGTCGCGCAGGTACTCGCGCAGGCCCGCAAGCCCCTTCCGGTCGACGCCGTCGGGGAAGGTCGCGGCGGTATCGACCGGCCGGCCACCCAGGTCCTTGGTGCGCAATTCGCCGACGGGACCGTAATTCTCGAAAACCAGGCCGATCGCATCGAAGCGGCTGTGGCAGGCGGCGCAGCTCTTGTCGGCGCGGTGACGAGCGAGGACCCGCGGCAGCGTCAACTCTCCCAGGTTCGCTTCGTCCTTCGGCAGCTCGGGCACGGACGGCGGCGGCGGCGGTATCACTTCGCCCAGCAGCCGGCGGACGACCCAGTAGCCGCGCTTGACGGGACTGGTGCGCAGGCCCGGCGCGTTCTTGGTGAGGAAGACTGCCATCGGCAACACCCCGCCGCGGCCGTAAAGTCCGGCGTGCTCGACGTGGACCCATTCATCCCCCTCACCCCTCCCCCTCTCCCCTCGGGGGAGAGGGGGAGGGGTGAGGGGCGGTTCGGGCATGCCGTAGTGCTGGGCCAGCACGCGGTTCACGAACGTGTCGTCGCCGTAAAGCAGGTCAAGCACGGAACTATTCCTCTTTACAATATCGCCAAAGTAGCGAATCGGCTCCTCGAACATCGCCGTCCGTAGCTCGTTGGTGAAACCCGGGAAGCGTTGGCGGTCCACGGCGTTGTGTTCCTCGAAGCGGCGGAAGTCGAGCCAGTTGCCGCCGAACTCGGTCGCCAGCCCGCGCGCCCGCGGGTCGCGCAGCAAGCGCCGCGCCTGGGCCGTCAGCACGTCCGGGCGGTGCAGGTCGCCCGCCGCGGCGTGGGACAGCAGCTCGGCGTCGGGCATGCTCGACCACAGGAAATAGCTCAACCGGCTGGCCAGCGCATAATCCGACAGCGGCCGCGCGGCCGCGCCCGCCTCCGCGAGATCGATGCGGTAGCAGAAATGGGGCGACATCAGGACGCTCGTCAGCGTGTCGCGCAGCGCCTCCTCGTGGTTCAGGTCGTCGTCGCGGCGCAGCTTGCGATAAAACGCCAGCAGATCGTCCCGCTCGGCGGCCGACAGGGGCCGGCGGTAGGCCCGCTCCGTGAACCGCACGAGCGCGTCGAGCTGCTTCGGCTCGGCGGCAAGCCGGGCCTGCTCGACCCGGCGAATTTCGGCCGAGATGCCCTCGAAATAGGTCTTGATCGCCTCCAGCGCCTCGGCGCCGGCGCCCAGCTTGCGCGCCTTGGCCTGGTACGCCTCGGCCATGCGGTCGATCTTCGCCTGGGAAGTCGCGTCCTTGTCCTCGGAGCGGGCGAAGTCGAACTCGGCCTCGCGCGCGAAGCGGGGAGGCTCGGCCCGTTCAAAGAAAATGAAGTCCTTGTACTGCCGCATCGGCGCCAGCGTCACGAAATTCAACTCGTCCCACAACCCGTCGAGTTCGCGGCGTTGCCCGTCGTCGAGGATCAGGTCGCACAGCGGCGCGTCGTCGCGGAAATACCCCTGCATGAGATGGAAGCCGGCCGTGAGCGGCCGACCCTGGCCGGCGGCGTTCGGGTCAAAGTACGGGGCGCGGTCGGAAACGACGAAGGCGTCGGGAAAGACCGCGCAAAAGCGCTCCAGGCCCGCGCGCATCCGCCGCCCGGCCTCATCGTCGGTCGCACTCGCGGCGAACAACGTCGCCAGCCCGGCCTCCGCACCCTTGAGTTGGTCGGCCATCTTCTTGAAGTCGGTAAAAACCTCTCCCGAATAACTGCGATGCCGGCTCGCCAATTGGCGGTCGCCCCACAGCACGAACGGCTGGCTGCCGTCGGAAATCCCCTCGACGTGCAGCTTGCCGACCTTGGGCTTGAGTTGCCGGCGCAGGCGCACGACCATGTCGCGCATCCGCTCGCAGCCGGCGCGCGCCGCGGCCTTGTCCTCCGGCAATTCGCGCCACATCTCGCGCACGGCGGCCAGCGGTCCCGCCTCCGGCCCGTCATCGGTCAGGGCCGACCAAACCGCCGACAGGTACTTGGGACTCAGGCCCGTGTCCGCTTCGGGCCGGCCGCGCCGGCGTTCCCACGCGGCCAGGAAATAGTCGGCCAGATCGACCTTATGACGCTCGTAAAAGTCGATGATGCGCCGGACGCAATACTGATCGCGGTCGGTGTCGGTCACGGCCGGCCCGGGGGCGAAGGCCAGCCCGTCCGGCGTGAGGACGGCGTGGTCGGCGACCAGCCGGGCCGCCGCCAGGTACTTCTTGAGCAGGGCCGGGGACATGGCGAGCGATTCGCCCGAGTTGTCGAAACCGGCCTCGTCGGCGGGATCGACCGGGAACTCGCGCGTCGGCCGCATATCCACGCCCGTCAGGTCGCGGATCGTGTAATCGAACTCCGCGTTGCTCAGGCGGCGGGCCAGCACCGTCCCCGGATCGCCGACGTTTCGCCGAGTTTCCCGGTCGCGCAAATCCCGAATCCAGGCGACCACTTCGGCCCGTTCGTCCGCTTCCGGCCGGCGCGGCGCGCTCTCGGGCGGCATCTCTTCCGCCCGGAGTCGATCCAGCACTTGTTCCCAGCGATGCAGATTGCTTGCGATGGCCGTCAGCGTCGAGTCGCGGCTGAGATCGAGCGCGGCTTTGTGCTTCTCCGGGCCGTGACAGCCGTAGCAATAGCGCTCCAGGAACGGCCGCACGCGGGTCGTGAACCGTTCTTCGAGCGGATCGTCCGCCGATGGCGGGCCGCTCGCCCCGCCGGCGGCCGGCGACTCGCGGAGCGAGTCGCCCACTCCGGGGGCCGGCCCCGTCACGAAACGCGAGGCGCACCATGCGCTCAAGCAGACGAGGCAGGGAGCGACGACGCAGACGACAAGGCGGGTCCCGAATTTACTGAACATTATATAGCCGTATTATCGCTCACAGGAGTTCCGGCAGCGGCCGCGCCTGGTCTTCCACCAGATATTGCGGCCGGCCGCTGAAGTCCGGGATCGTCGTGCGGTCCACGTCGATGCCGAGGTTGCGGTACAGCGTGGCGTACAGCTCGCCGGACGTCACCGGCCGCCTGACCGCCTCGCCGCCGATCCGGTCGGTGGCGCCGATCACCTGGCCCGTCCGCATCCCGCCGCCGGCCAGCAGGGCCATGTTGACCTGCGGCCAGTGGTCGCGGCCCACCTGGGCGCTGATCTTCGGCGTGCGGCCGAACTCGCCCATGACGATGACCGTGCAATCCCGGTCGAGGCCGCGCTGGTGCAGGTCCTCGACGAGGGCGCTGACGCACTGATCGAAGACGGGGAAATCCTCGCCTTCCCGCTTGAAGATGGAGTTGTTGGCGCCGCCGTGCCAGTCCCACTTGCTGTAGTTGAGCGTGACGACGCGGGCGCCGGCTTCGATCAGCCGCCGGGCAATCAGCAGGCTCTGCGGCACGCGCGGGGCGCCGTTCTCGTCCATGAAGACCTTGGGGTCGCCGGTCCCGTATCGATCCACAATTCGCGGATCTTCCTTGGAGAGATCGAGCGCCTCCGCCAGCCGGGAGGAGGTGAGCAGCCCGAACGCCTGCTCGTTGAAGTGGTCCATGCCGCCCATGACGCCGGCGGCGTCGAGGTCGCGGCGCAGGTCGTCGAAGCCCTTCAGCAGCTTCTTGCGGTCGGCGAGCCGCCGCACCGTGACGCCCCTTGGCGCCATGTCGTCGCGGGCCGGCCCCGCCGGGCGGAAGGGGGCGAACGACGGCCCGACGAAGCCGGGGCCCGGCTCGTTGTACGGTGGGTGAGTGCAGGTGTAGCACAGGCTGATGAACGGCGGCACGGCGGGACCGGCCGGCCCTTGCAATTTCGCCACGGCGGAGCCGAATTGGGGCCAGCCGCCGGAGGCGGCCGGCTTGCGGGGGTTGCGGCCGGTGAAGACCTGCGTGGCGTCGTGGTCGTTGTGGTTGCCGACCAGGGAGCGCACGAGAACCAGCTTGTCCATGATCCGGGCGAGGTGGGGGAAGGCCTCGCAGATGCGGACGCCGGGGACGTTCGTGGCGGTCGGCTTCCAGGGTCCGGCGATTTCCTTGGGGGCGTCGGGCTTCAGGTCGAACATGTCCTGGTGCGGCGGCCCGCCGACCAGGTAGATGAGGATCACCGACTTCCGCGACGAGCGACCGCCGTCGGCCGCCTCGGCCCGCAGCAGCCGCGACAGCGTAAGTCCGCCGGCGCCGAGCGCGCCGATCTGGAGAAAATGCCTCCGCGACAGCCGATGAGGGGCGGCGGCCGCGGGAGCGGGATGAGCAGTCGGCGGCGGCATCGGGATTCTCCTGGACAGGGCGGGGGGCGGGCCGGCGGGGCGGGCGGGACTTCAACCGCTGAGGTTACCTTGTCGGAGGGGCGAATTCAACTTCATTCCCCCAAGAATCGCCCCGGTCCCCACGCGGAGCGTCGAAACCAATGGAGAGAGGCCGCGCCGGGAAAAATCGTTGCGGCGTTCCCGCGACGACGTACAATCGGGGGGGATCGCACCGGCGTCACGGGAGGGGGAACCATGAAACCAAGTCAACGCCCGATCAACCGCCGCCAGTTGCTGCAAATCGGCGGCGTCGGCGTCCTCGGCCTCGGCCTGCCGCGGCTCCTGCGGGCCGCGGCGCCCCAGTCGCCCGACAAGTCGTGCATCTTCATAGTCCAGTACGGCGGCGCCAGCCACATCGACGGTTTCGACCCCAAGCCCGACGCCCCGGAAGGCGTCCGCGGGCCGTATAAGTCCATCGCCACGAGCGTCCCCGGCGTCCGCGTCGGCGAACTGCTGCCGCGCCTCGCGCGGTCGGCCGGCCGCTTCTGTCTCGTTCGGTCGATGAGCCACGGCAACGGCGGACATGACGGCGCCATGCACGTTTGCATGACCGGCCATGCCGCGCCGCGGGAGGATACGCCCCATTACGGCTCCGTATTAGCAAAGTTGCGGCCGGCGACGCGCGACGTGCCCTCCTACGTCTGGGTGCAGAACCTGGCCGGCGACGTGCAGCCGCGCTACCTCACGGGCGGCTTCCTCGGCGCCGCGTACGGCCCCCTCCGCGTCGGCACGGACCTCGACACCCCCGCGGCGGCGGGCTTCCGCTTCACCGCCTTCGACCCGGCGATGGACGTGCCGGTCGAGCGGCTCATGCGGCGGGAGCGGCTGCTCGCCGCGGTCGATCCCGACGGCGGGACCATGCGGCGCTTCCAGGAGAAGGCCGTCGATCTCGTCACCGGGCCGGAGGCGCGGCGGGCGTTCGACCTCGACCGCGAGCCGCCGTCGCTGCGCGACCGTTACGGCCGCGGGCCGCTGGGGCAAAACCTGCTGTTGGCGCGGCGACTGATTGAGGCGGGCGTCCGGCTGGTGAGCGTGACGGCGTGGGCCGGCCTGCCTCCGGGCGAGAAGTTCCGCAACGTGCAGACGTGGGACATGCACGGCGAGGGGGCGGGCCTGGGCAGCATCTTCGGCACGGGCCACTTCGGCCTCGGCTGGGCGCTGCCGCTGTTGGATGAATCCGTGTCGGCGCTGCTGGAGGACCTCGACGATCGCGGCCTCCTGGAAACGACGCTGGTGGTGGTGGTCGGCGAGTTCGGCCGCAGCCCGAAGGTGAGCAACGCCGGCCGCGACCACTGGCCGGCCTGCTACTCGGCGCTGCTGGCCGGGGCCGGCGTCCGCGGCGGCATGGTCCACGGCGCCTCGGACCGGACGGGCGCCGCCGTCGCCGACGCCCCGGTGTCGCCGGAGGATTTTGGGGCGACGCTGTTCCAGGCGCTGGGCGTGCCGCCGGAGACGCGCCTCGGGGCGGACGGCTTCACCCGCCCGGCCGGCGAGGGGCGGCCGATCCCGGCGCTGTTCGCCTAGCCCTACAGCGCAGCAAGGCGTCTGAGCTTGCCGGAGCCGGGCCAGGCGCTCCCGAGCCGGTCAGCGGAGGAGAAGTTGTACCTGGCGGGGCTGACGATGGACCGGCCGACGGGGCGGTGGCGTGGTCGCCGTACCGGGACGAGGCGCCGGCGGAACAGCGGGCCTTGGTCGAGGCCAAGCTCGCAGTCCGGGCGGCGAAGGCGGCCGAGCCGATGGCAGGGATCCTGCAGTTGCTGGAGGGCCTACAGCAGTGCGTGGCTACTACTCAGCCGATGGCGGCGCGGCCGAGTCGGCCGGCGCGGAACCGGCACCGCACAAGGGAAGGTAAAGGAGGGCGTGGTGCTGCCGCACTTGGCACCGATGCTGGCGGTCCCGGCGCCGCCGTTTGATTCGCCAGGACACGGTGTTGAGATCAAGTGGGACCCCAGGTGAGCCGCCAGCGGCCGCCTGCAGCTACCAGTTAATAGCTATCCGAGAAGGCAGGGATGGAACTCTTCATCCACAAAGGGCGGGGGCCGGGTGAGCGTCGCGGAAGCCGGGGAGGGCGGCCGCCGGCGGCCCACGGCGGCTGTCGAGTCGATCCGCCGGCGCCCTCCGGAGGCGCCGCCGGTTCGCCCACGTTCGCCCACGACGCGACGGGGCGGCCGGGGGCGGTCGTGCCCCAACGACAAGAGGCCCCCGCCGTGGGGGCCTCCGTGGCGACGCGTGGGCCGAGCCGGCGCGTTACCCGCGCGCGGCCAGGCCGAACTTGCCGCGCTCGGTCTTCGTGAAGCGGGACTGCGTCCCCTTGGTCAGCGTCTCCTTGAGGATGGCGCTATACAGAGTCGCTGCGGGGGTCTTGCCGCCCGGGCTGGTCCAGAAGCCCTTGGCGGCCATCGCCAGGATCATCTCCTGGCAGCCCATCGCGCGACCTTCCTCGGCCAGCACCTTGGCCGCGGCGTCCAGGGCGCTGAGCTTGCCGAGCGTCGCCGCGGCCTCGGCCGGGCGCGTCTTCGGCGCTCGGGTCCTGCCGCGCTCCTTCGGCCGGGCCGTCGCCCCCGCGGTCGCCGGATCCCCGCCCGCCGCCGACGGCGCCGGGGCGCTTTCCGGCGCGGGTTCCGGGGCGTCCTCGGACGCCTGGCCCGGCGGCTGCGCCTCGTGCGTCTCGGCGACCGCCTCGGCCGACGGCGCCTCCGAAGGGGTCCCATCGACCGGAGCCGTCTGGGCGCCGGCCGCCTCGGCCGCCGTCCCCTCCGCCTGGCCGACCGCGACGACCGCCGCCGGGGGGCCGCCGGCCGCCGTTGTGTCGGCGACCGCCGCTTGCTGCTTCAGGGCCTTCCTGTGCTTGTCCGCCGGGGTCGAAGTCTTGCCGCTCTTCATTGCCATAATGATGCTCCCTTCAATTCGGATGGTCTATGTGGGCGTCGCGGCCGCCGCGACGCCGCAACCGGTCAGGACAGTTACCTCGTCGGGCGCGACCACATCAAGCTAATTCCTCTCGGAATTAGGGCGATTTGTTCCCTCGCTCGGAAGCCGCGTCGCGGCCGGCGTCGGCGGCGCCACCGGGCCGGTCGCAACCCCCGCGGCGGCCGCCGCGCCAGAAGCATTCCCGCAGCCGCCGCTGCCGACGCCAATCCGCCGTCGCGGCGATCGGCAGCAGGTCGTGCAGGACGATGGGGTCGCGCCCGCGCTCGATGCGGGGCAGGAAGAGGACCTGCTCCTGGACGTCCGGGGCCAGCAGCAGCAGAGCCATGACCTGGCTGATCCGCGCCCGCGTTACGTGGCCCAGCCGGGCCAGTTCCGCATAGTCCCGGACCACGCCCGTGCGCAGCAACCGCTCCAGGCGGTGCGCCAGCGCCAGCAGGCGCGCCGCCCGTGGTACGCGGCGCGGCGCGGCCGCCGGCGGCCGCGCCGCGCCGGCCTCCAGCTCCTTGCGGCCCCGGCCGCAGCGGTTGAAATGCACCTCGCATTCGATGCTCAAGGGGTTCATGCGCGCCGCTCCTCGGCCCGGACAGCCACTTCGTCGGCCAGCGCTCGAACGCCGGTCGGATGGAAAGAGATGGTCACCTTGCCCCGGGCCCCGTCGTAGTCCACGCGCTCGACCAGCAGCCCGACCACGCGGGCCTGCTCCGCGGCCGTCAGCGTCCCCCAGAGCGGGTCGAACAAGGACAACGCCGTCGCCGCCTCGGCCTCGCCCAGCATCCGGTCGCGGACGGCGTGGATCTGCTCGCGCACCTTGCGCACCCGGCCCTCGACCAGGCCGATGCGTTCCTGGAGGTCGGCGAGGCGGGCAACGACCGGGTTGTTGTCCTCGCCGGGGCGGATGTGCAGCGACGGGTTGCGGACCTCCGCCTGCCAGCCGCTCAGGTCGCGCTCCAGCCCGCTCTGCTCCGCCTCCAGTTCCACCCCGCGAGCCTCCTCTTGCCCACGCCCCTGGGCGAGGATGTCACGCAGCAGGGCCGGGTCGCGGCCGACGCCGCGGATGCGCTCCAGCACCAGCCGTTCGATCTCGTCGGCGGGGAGGGACTTCGACGGGCAGGCGTCCCAGCCCCGCTTCTGGGCGTTGGTGCAGGTGTAGTAGCGGTAACGCCGCACCCCCTTGGCCGAGTGCGCCGGCGTCATGGCGCAGCCGCACGGCACGCAGCGCAGCAGCCCGCGCAGCAGCGCACCGAACCGATTGCCGGCCGGCGCCCCGCCGCCGCGGCTGGCGCCGTGGAGCAGTTCCTGCACCCGTCGGAACACGGCCGGGTCCACGAGGGCGGGCTGCTCGCCGTCGTGGACCTCGTCCTTGTAACGCACCTTGCCGGAGTACAGCACGTTGCTCAGCAGCCGGCGCAGGCCGACCTTGGTGAACGGCTCGCCGCCGCTCTCCTTACCCGAGCGCGTCCGCCACCGCTTGTTGGTCCAGCCTCTGGCCTCCAGCTCCCGCACCACCGGCGGCAGGGATGCGTGTTCCAGGAACAGCCCGAAGACGCCCCGCACCCGCTCCGCCTCCTCCGCGTTGACGCACAGCCGCTGGCCGCGCGGGTCCAGGTCGTAGCCCAAGAGCGGCCGGCCGCCCGTCCACTTGCCCTTGCGCCGCGTGGCCGCGATCTTGTCGCGCGTCCGCTCGGCGATGATCTCGCGCTCGAACTGCGCAAAGGACAACAGCACGTTCAGCACCAGCCGGCCCATGGAGGTCGCGGTGTTGAATTGCTGTGTAACAGATACGAAAGATACTTGATGCTGCTCGAACGCCTGCATCATGCGGGCGAAGTCGAGCAGGGAGCGGCTGAGGCGGTCCACCTTGTAGACCACCACGCAGTCCACCTGGCCCGCCTCGATGTCCGCCATCAGACGCGTCAAGGCGGGTCGTTCCATGTTGCCGCCGGTGAAGCCGCCGTCGTCGTAGCGATCCGGCAGGCAGGTCCAGCCCTCGCCCGCCTGGCTGCGGACGAAGGCCTCGGCCGACTCTCGTTGGGCGTCGAGGCTGTTGAACTCCTGCTGCAGCCCTTCCTCCGTGCTCTTGCGCGTGTAGATCGCGCAGCGGACCAGAGGCAGCGTGGCCCGTGGCCCCGGGCGGTTCGCTTGGCTCATCGGTCGCCCCCTTTCCCGGCGAGGCGAAAGAATAGAAAGCCGTTGCAGTGACTGCCGGTGATGGCCTTGGCCACGGCGCTGAGGGAGGGATAGACGACGCCCTCGAACTCGAAGCCGTCGGCCAGCACGCGCACCTGCAGCGTCTGGCCCCGATAGACGCGCGCCAGGACGGAGCCGACAGGGGGTAGCCGGGGATCCCGCGGCGGGACGGCCGCCGCCGCCGCCGTCGCCTGGGGCGCGTCGGCGGGCTTGGGTCGGGGCGGCTTCATGCGGAGGTCGGCGTCGTTGGCCAGTTCCTCGGCGCGACGGCGGGCGCGTTCGGACAGGTCGCCCTCGGCCAGGGCCTGCAGCCGCCAGGCGATGCGGCGGATCAGCCAGGTCTTGTTGTGGGCGGGCGTCGTCTCGCCGAAGACCTCGGCGTAGCGGCTCCGCAGCTGCGTGGCCCCCAGGCGTTGCAGGGCGGTGACTTCTTTGTGGATGTTCAGCTCCATTACGGTGTTCCTTCCTCGGCGACTCGGATACGGTCAACCCGAGTGGACACTGAGCACGGTTCGGCGCGGAAGCTCAAGGCAATTCGGAGAGGATTTTGGAGAGTTTTGGGAGCGCGAGAAGTGGCCGGTGGAGGCGCCCCGGCCGCGTGGAGCGGCCCGGCCTTTAGGCCCCGCCGCGCCCCGCGGTCGTTTCCCTGTGCATGCTCACCTGCAATACCGCAGCCATGTCCACGGCGGGTTCCCCGGGCCGCCGCAAGGGGACGGCGTCCTCTGGGATCACACCGTATCCGTCCTGGAGATTATGGACGGCTTGTCGAACACGGCCGCGTTCAGCGAGACGATCCCAGGCGATGGACGCCTTCCAACGCGCCGGCGCCCGGCGACGCGCGGCGCAAACGCCTTGTGGGCCAGGTTCCAACCTGGCCCACGCCCGTTTCTCACCGGAGCCGCCTGACTCTCGTCGGGTCCGTTGCTCGGGACGAACCGGCTTGTCGTCCTCAATCGGGATCGTCTCCGTCGTCTGGGGGTGATGAGCCAGGGTCGCCAGATGGCGGCGGTGGGATTGCGGGGTCGGAGGCGACGGCGGCTATCGCCTCCTCGATGGGGTCGCGCGTCAGGTCGGCGTCCATCAGCTGCTGCAAGATGGCCTTGCCGGCGTCGTCGAGGTCCTCCGCGTCCCTGGCGCCCCAGATGACGTCCCAAATGGAGACGCCGGCCGGTCGCCGACGCTCCAGCCGTTCCAGCCGCGAACGAAAACTCATCTCGGCCTCCTATCGGCTGCCCGTGCGGACAGCCTCGATTCGAGTCAAACACCATGCTGCAACGGGACGCCACCTTCCCAGGCCGCACGCCAGCGACGGCGAACGGGGGAACGCGATGACGCCCCGGACGGCGAACGGGCTACTGGATCCCCCGCAGGGACCTGCATGGCTTGGCGCCGCTTCCGTCGCCGGCCGCCACGATCGATCTTGGCGCCCGTTGCGAGCACCTCCACGCGGCGCCGACGCCCGCAAAGTCCTTGCCGGCGGTTCGGCGCCTCCGACGCCCGACACGCCGACCGCAACTTCCCACTGCGCGGCGTGGGCGGCGGGGGCTCCGATCCGGGGCGGGCGCTCCTTGAAATAGGCGTCCAGGCTTCAGCGGGCCGGGCCGCCGTCGCCGTTCAGCGTCGCGGTCTTCGGCCGCGTTGTTCCTGGGCCGCCTCCAGTTTTTCCAGGCGGGCGGCCAGGTCGCCCGTTTCGATGGCCTTGCGGGCGATGCCGGCGAGGTAGCCGATGGCTCGGGCCTTCTCCACCGTCCCGGCGCCCGCCGCAGCCCGGATGGCTTCGACCTGCTCCTGCAGCAGGTCGATCACGTCCTGGGCCGTCTGCAGCTGCCGCGGCGGGGGAATCGTTTGACCGCACAGGACGGCGGCCAGCCGTTCGACGAGAACTTCCAGTCGTCGGAGCCGCTGTTGAATCATTGGAGGGTCCCCTTGCCGCCAGGCCAGGCGATAGCGCCGGTCCCAGGTCCGGCCTGAGCGCCGCGAGACGCCGGCCGACTCGGCGGTTATCGAAGCTTCACGCCGGACGCCGCCTTGCCAAAGCGGCGTCCGGCGCGCGACGGGGCGCCGGACTCAGCTCGACTACCGCCTTCCCAGCAGGGTCTCGGCGGCGCACGGGGCGTCAAGCGTCCTTGGGCCGGTCGGGGCCGCCCAGCAACGCTTCCAGGCGCCCTTCCAGCGCCGCGATCCGATCCATCAACGCAGCGTTTTCCCGCAGTTTGCAGCCCAACTCGATGACGCCCCGGGCGGCCCCCAGCCGGACCGATTCGGAAGCCGCTGAATCCTGCAGCGTCGTGAAGGTCTTGATGGAGGCCATGCCGGCGGCGGTGAACATGCCGGCCTGGCGGCGCACCATCTCGGCGCGCACCTCGTTGACCTGCACCCGGAAGGCAGGGTCGGCCAGCCGCCGGAACACCGTCCGCAGACTGACGCCGGCCTTCTGCGCGGCGCTTTCCGGGGACGCTCCGCACGCCAGAGCCACGACCAGCGCCGCCTCCCCCTTCCGTTTGCGACCCGCCGCCACGGCGCACCCCTCTCCAAACCGGCCCCGACGTCGCTCAGCAGGCCGTCGCACCCAGCCGCTGCGCCTTCTTGCCCGTGTACCGCTCCCAACGCTGCACGATCACGTCGCAGTACAGCGCGTCGAGTTCCATGAGAAACGCGCGGCGTCCGGTCTGCTCGGCCGCGATCAGGGTCGAGCCGCTGCCGCCGAACAGATCCAGCACGTTCTCGCCCGGCTTGGAGGAGTAGCCCATCGCCCGCGCCGCCAACTCGACGGGCTTCTCCGTCAAATGGATTATCGACTGCGGGTTGACCTTCTTGATCGACCAGAGATCCGTGGCGTTCGCGGGTCCAAAGAACTGGTGGGCGGCCCCTTCCCGCCAACCGTAGAAACACCACTCGTGCGCTCCCATAAAGTCCTTTCTCGTCAGCACCGGGTGCTGCTTGTCCCAGATAATGGCCTGCGAGTAATACAGCCCGCACGCCTTCAGCACCGGCGGATAGTTGCCGACGTTGGCATAGCCGCCCCAGATGTAGAAGGCCCGACCGGGAAGCAGCACGCGGGCCAGGTTGCCGAACCAGGCGTGCAGCAGGCGGTCGAACTCCTCGTCGGAGACGAAGTCGTTGGCCAGGGGTCGGTCCTTGGCCCGCAGCTTCTTGGTGGTCGGTTCGGCCTTTCCGGGACAGCGCACCACGTCCCGGCCCGGGTCGCTGTTGCCGTAGCCGGCGAAGGAACTCAGCCCCGCGGCGATGGCGTTGTTGGAGCGCGGCTCGACCCGCACGTTGTAGGGCGGATCCGTGTTGACCAGGTGGATCGGCGCGCCGGCGAGCAACCGGTCCACGTCTTCGGGCTTGGCGCTGTCGCCGCAGAGCAAAGCATGCTTGCCAAACCGCCACAGGTCGCCGGGTTGCGTAATCGCCTGGTCGGGCGGCGCCGGCACGTCGTCGGGGTCGGACAGGCCGGGACCGCCCTCGACGTCGAGCAGGCGGTTCAGTTCCTCGGCGGAGAAGCCGAGCAAGTCGACGTCGAAGTCCATCTTCTGGAGGTCGGCCAACTCCTGGACGAGCAGGTCGTTGTTCCAGTCGGCCAGCTCGGCGCTCTTGTTGTCGGCGATGCGGTAGGCCTTGCATTGGGCCGGGGTCAGCCCCACGGCGACGTGGACGGGCACGACGGCCAGCCCCAGCTGCTTGGCCGCTTTCAAGCGCGTATCGCCGACGACGAGCATGCCCTGCTCGTCCACCACCAGGGGCTGACGGAAGCCGAAGGCCTGGATCGAGGCGGCGACGGCGGCGACGGCGTGGTCGTTGTGCCGGGGGTTGTTCGCGTAGGGCTTAATGTCGTTGACGCTTCGCAATTCCACGCGCATGAGAAACTCCTTGATCATTCAGGTTCGATCCCGTTGGTAAACGACCGGACACGCGACCGACATAGCGAGCCGATCCGTTCCCAAGGGGTTCGTTCCCGTTCGGGCACGATCGGCCACGCTCGCTGGCGACCGTCATTATTGGCCTCGTTTTGAAGTGGCAAAACGTGCCGCGAACTTTTCCGCTCGGCGCACGAAAAAACCCCAACGAATGCTGGGGTTCGAGGGGACGGAATTGCTGGCGGGGAGCGAAGTTTTCCGACGGCCGGAAAGGTTTCCTAGCGCCTTTCCTCCCGATCGACCTCATTCGCGCCCTTACGGTCCCGCAGCACCAACAGTTCCGTGTAGATGTATGCCTTCGCCCGACCGACTTTGATATGCGTCGTCAGTTCCTTTCCCCGCCCGTAGTGCTTCGTGAGGTAAGGACCATTCAAGAGCCAGTTCGGGCTGTCCCGCAGGTAGATCGCAGTCAGTACCGCTCCTCCCGGCTTGCCTCCCTCGCGAAATGCGGCCGGTGCATCATCCTCGCTGAACTTGGTTCCTTCCGGGGGTAGGTGCTCGGATGACGTGGGCTTGGCCGGTTGCTCACCGCTGCCAACTTCCGGCGGGTTCCCTTTTGGCAGCAGGGACACGCCCCAACAGCGCACCGTCTTGACGTAGCTGATCGCCATTGCGATGCCTTGCTGTCTCGAAATGCCGGGGCCGTACAGCCGTGCCGGCGGCGTGGGCGGTGGGTCTACAACGTCCATCCGGGCGGCAGCGTCCGTCAGGTCGTCCAACCATCTTCTGACCTACTTGTACACCCCCTCAATGGATGGACCTCCAATTAGGATCCAAGGGGACGTCGGGTCGATGCTGCGCAGACGGCTCAAGATTGTGTCGCAATGTAAGATGAGGTTTTCAACCTGGTCGACCATAGGACATCGTTCCAGTCGTATAAGAGGGCTGGCCGCTCGGCGAATAGGCTAATGATGTATACCGTAAACCGGCAAGCCCTGCGGCGACAGCTGATCGCCTGCCAAGGACCTCGGACGCTGGTGGACCGGGGAGCCGCTCCAGGCACGCATAATCGGCCGCGTGCGTCCGCGGCGGCCGTGGATCAAGCGGCGGCCGCGGACCGCGACCTGGCGGCAATGAGCGGATTCCTGGTCGGGGTCTGGGCTGCCGGTGCGGAATGAAGGTACCGGTCTTTCCTGGAAGGTGAAAGTGGCACGCGAGCGACGCGTAACGGCTGAAAAAGCGCTCGAACGTGCCAGAATCGGCTCGGATCGCGCCGATTCTGTGACAAAATGTAAATGGCTATCGGGTATAGGGTTCGGGGCTTTGCCCCTAAACCGGCCTCCGTCGCCGTAAGTCCGGCTTTGCCCCTAAACCGAAGCCGCCGACCAAGGAATAAGGACTTACGTCAGATTCCTGACCGAAGGATAAGGACTTACGGCGACGGAGGCCGGTTTAGGGGCAAAGCCGACCCAGACGGGGAGGCGTTGGTGAACCACCGGGACGGCCCGCTTTATTCTGTACGCGCTGTTCTACGTGCCGTAGAGTAGCTGCGGCAGCCGTCGCCTCGGCCGCTGACCGACCGGCGGGTCGCGCCATGTCCGTATCCCCAACCGCCTCGGCTGTGGAGCAAAAGCAGCGGCGGTGAGCCTCACAGGAAAGAACCCATGCGATCGACAGGAATGCCACGAGCCGTCCTGTGTCTCGCCGCCGTCGTGCTGGCCCTGGCGGGCGATATGCGGCCGTGCCGCGGCGGCCCCGCGCCGGACTTCGGCCGCTGGGAGAAAGATATCGCCGCGTTCGAGACGAAGGACACAGCCGCGCCCCCGCCCAGGGACGCCGTCCTCTTCGCCGGCAGTTCGAGCATCCGCCTCTGGGACCTGAAGACGTCCTTCCCGGGCCTGGATGTCATCAACCGCGGCTTCGGCGGCTCGCAGATCGCCGATTCGACCCATTTCGCACCGCGCATCATCCTCAAGGCCGAGCCGCGCGTCATCGTCTTTTACGCTGGCGACAACGATGTCGCCGTCGGCAAGACGCCGGGGCAGGTGTTCGACGATTTTCAGGACTTCGCCGCACTCATCCACAAGGAACTGCCGAAGACCAGGATCGTCTTCATCAGCATCAAACCGAGTCCGGCGCGCTGGGATATGGTGGACAAGCAGCGGAAGGCGAACGGATTCGTCGAGGCGTACTGCAAGAAGAACGACTACCTGGCTTACGTCAACGTGGCCACGCCCATGCTGGGCGAAGACGGCAAGCCAAGGCAGGAACTGTTCGGCAAGGACGGATTGCACATGAACGACAAGGGTTATGATTTGTGGGCGTCGCTGCTCAAGGCGTACTTGAAGTGAGCGGGCCGCATCGACGAACGATGACGTGGATATGCCGGAGGCGGGTTTCATCCTGACGCCACGATGAACGCATGGAAACGCTGTTTGTTGCTACTCGTTGCCGCCGTCGCCGCGGCGTCGGCCGCAGCCCCGGCGCCGCCGGAGAAGGCCGACACGGAAACGTCGCCGGGCTGGGTCAAGTCTGTCAAGAATCCCGTTCTCGGCGGCGACCTCGGCATTTGCTTCGACGTGTCGGTGCTGAAGGACGGCGACGGCTATCGCATGTGGTTTTCCTGGCGGCCAAAGAAAAGCATCGCCGTCGTCGAGAGTCCTGACGGCGCCGCCTGGGGAAAGCCCCGGATCGTCCTGGGGCCGAACGAGGCGACCGATTGGGAGGCCGACGTCAACCGCCCGGTGGTGATCAAGACCGGCGATCGGTATCGGATGTGGTATACGGGCCAGGCGAAGGGGAAGTCGTGGATCGGCTACGCGACCAGCCGCGACGGCGTGAAATGGGACCGCGAGGGCAACAAGCCGGTGCTGGCCCCCGAGAAGGCCTGGGAGAAGACCTCCGTGATGTGTCCCCACGTCATATACGACGACAAGGAAGATCGGTATCGCATGTGGTACTCAGGGGGCGAGCAGGGCGAGCCGAACGCCATCGGCTACGCCACCAGCCGCGACGGGGTCCGCTGGGCGAAACGCGACGACAACCCGGTCTTCACGCCCGATGCCAAGAACGACTGGGAGAAGGATCGCGTCACCGCCTGCCAGGTGATTCGGCGGGGCGACTGGCACCTGATGTTCTACATTGGTTTCCGCGATGAGGCCCACGCCCAGATCGGCGTCGCCCGTTCCAGGGACGGCATCGGGGGGTGGGAGCGGCTGGCCGATAACCCGATCATTCGTCCTGGGCGTGACAAATGGGACCACGACGCCGTTTACAAGCCCTACGCGATCTACGACGGCGAAAAATGGTTGCTCTGGTACAACGGCCGCAAGGGCGGCGTCGAGCAGATCGGCCTGGCGGTCCACTCCGGCGAAGACCTGGGATTTTGATTCGCGGGCGTATCCGTCGGTTCGCCCGGGCTTCCTTTCAGTCCCACGACCACACGTGTCCCTATCGAAAGCGCCACGAGGGCATCAGGAGGCCGTTTGGACGAAGCGCCGAACTTTCGGCGCTGGCAGTTTGCCAATGATGAGTTCTCGCGAGTATGAGCAAGCCTGCTACAACGGCATTTTCGGGATACACAGGTCAGGTGGGACGGCAGGCAGTCCTTATCGTTCACCTTGCAGAAGCGTGGGCCGACCGAGACGCGAGCAGATGCAGCTGCAGCAGGCGCCAGATGGCGAAGGTGTTTCGCGCCACGCCACGCGTAAAATGAAGGAGGACAAACATCAAGCCGAGTCGCCGCCGGGAACGACGATCATGCAGCAGCTATCCGATACGCCATACTCCGTCCTTGATCTTTCACCGATCCGGCAGGGCGGCAGCGCGGCCGAATCCTTCCGCAACAGCCTCGACCTGGCCCGGCACGCCGAGCGCTGGGGCTATACCCGCTTCTGGGTGGCCGAGCACCACAACCTGCCGGGCGTCGCCAGCGCCGCCACGTCCGTCGTCATCGGGCACATCGCCGGCGGCACCTCGACCATCCGCGTAGGGGCGGGCGGCATCATGCTGCCCAACCACGCGCCGCTGGTCATCGCCGAGCAGTTCGGCACCCTGGAATCGCTTTACCCCGGACGAATCGACCTCGGGCTGGGCCGCGCCCCCGGTGGCGACCAGAACACCGTCCGAGCGCTGCGCCGCTACCTCGGCAGCAGCGGCGACACCTTCCCCCGCGACCTTGTCGAGCTGATGTCG
>Ga0182024_10006266_pt1 | contig 26223 bp, 24 predicted proteins | sample P32metaG_FD_120480 | JGI IMG/M metagenome (GOLD analysis project Ga0182024, IMG submission 120480) | Permafrost microbial communities from Stordalen Mire, Sweden - P3-2 metaG (Illumina Assembly) | ecosystem: Environmental > Terrestrial > Soil > Wetlands > Permafrost | place: Sweden: Stordalen... | reverse complement strand
GGTCTCGTTCAACCGCCGCTTCGTGATGCGCGACGGCAGCGTGCAGACCTGGCAGAATTACGACAATCCCAACGTGGTCCGCGCGGCCGGGCCAATCGATCCCGAGATCGGCCTGGTGGCGATCCGCTCGGAGAACGGCCAGCCGACGGCCATCCTGTCCAACTTCGCCTTGCATCTCGATACGGTCGGCGGAATGAAATGGAGCGCCGACTACCCGGGGTTCATCGAGCAGTCGCTGCGCAAGGCGGTTGGTCCGAACGTCCTTTCGATTTTCGGGACCGGCTGCTGCGGCGACATCAATCATTCGAATCCGCGTCGGAAAGAACGGATCAAGTCGGACTTCATCGGCAACTCGATCGGGGAGTCGATCGAGCAGCAGTTCGGCAAGCTTTCGCCGCTCGAAGAGACCAATTTGGTCGTGAAGTCGCGCGTGGTGCGGTTGCCGCTGCAGGACGCGACGCGGGAGGAGGTCGCCCATTCGATCGATATTCTCGAGGCCGCCCGGCGGAAGGAAAAGGTCGACTTCCTGGAGCATGTGACGGCGCACAAAAAAATGATGATCGACCAGATGCGGCACGCCGAGCCTTTTGCGAACACGGTCGAGTACATCACCTGGGGCCTGAGCCGCTCGCTGGCCGGCGTCGGCGAAACATTGCCCGTCGACGTGACGGTGATCACTCTCGGTCACGACGTGGCGATCGTGACGCTGCCGGGCGAAGTTTTCGTGGAACTCGGCCTGGCCATCAAACAAGGCTCGCCGTTCAAGACGACGCTGGTGATCGAACTGTCGAACTGCGTCGAAACGATCTATGTCCCGAACCGTGCCGCGTATGCCGGCGGCAGCTACGAGGTGACGAACTCGACGACGCAACCCGGCAGCGGCGAAATGCTGGTCGAGGCCGCGCTGGCGTTGCTGCGCGAAGCGGCAGTGGAAACAAGTGCAACGAAGTAGGCCAGGCGTTTGCTAGGATTAGTGAACAGAAGAAACCCGCGGTCATCGGACAGCAGGGACGTTCCAGATAATGAGTCACCCGCAGTTTAGTTTGAAAGCGGCACTCTGCTGGACATCACTGGCGGCCCTTCTTATTACTGGCTTTGCGTGGTGGCAATCGTGGACCAAAACTCGACCGATGCGGGATTTCTATAACGCTGTATCAAATAGCCGACTCGATCCCGAGACGAAGTCGGTTCTCAAGTCTCTGGCATGGTCATCCACTGCTTGGGATAGCGGGCTGATTCAACGCCTGGATGGGCCGATGTCCATGAAGCAGGTTGTCTGGAGCGGCAAGACACAGACCGGGCAGGACGGTTCGAGAGACGTCTATCTTTTTGACGCGTTTGTTCGTCCGGTCGCCGACGCTTCCATTCCACTCATTTGTGTCGTGTTGGATCAGCACGGCGACATTGTGTGTTGGGCAAACGTGGCAATTTTCTCGGTCGGTTTCCTGAGTGCAACTCTCGACGACGATGTCCTGACAATTACCGCGATTGCTAATTGGTTCTATGGCAAAGGAATCTATCGATACGCGCTCGGGGATAGGTCGATCACGGCGTTGGATGAAGACAGCGAAGACAACTTTGTCAAGTTCGAGGACGAGGACCGTGCTGGCGAGCGTCGGGAGTGGGTTCCCCGCGACCCGGCGCTTGAGGACGTAATGAAAGCAATCAGAGACCGACAGGAGAGCCTGTAGGGACCGAGCTAAAGAGTGAATGACGGCGCGGGATGACGAGCCGCACCGTCTAAGGGGCCGGTGCGGCAGCGATGTCACGCAGGGTCTGAGCCCCTGGCTACGTGGCTGGACGATCTCTTCGACCCGAATCCGCGGTGCGCGAATTCGTCCTGCGTCTCTCGCTCGCGCGTCGGGTTAGTGTAAAGGCCGGTCACGAGGCTTTACGCCGCCATGTCGATCGGCCCGTGAGGGCAACGGAGGCGGAAGAGACCAAAGATCTCGCTCTGGCTCAGGCCCGAATGGCGGCGGGCGACGTCGGAGAAGATCGTGTCGAACAGCTCGCGCTTGTCACGCAAGATCTGATCGATTCGCTCTTCGATCGTCGACAGGGTCAGGAAACGCGTGACCGTGACCGGCCCGCTGGCGCCGATGCGGTGGGCGCGGTTGACGGCCTGATCCTCGACCGCCGGATTCCACCAGCGATCGAACAAGAAGACGTAGCCGGCGAACTGCAGGTTCAGGCCGACCCCCCCTGCCCCGTAGCTGATCAAAAGGACGTGCCGGGTCGGATCGTCGCGGAACCGATCGATCACCCCGTCGCGATCTTTGCTCGCGATGCGACCGTGATATTCCAGCGGCCGATACGGAGCCAGCTCGCGCGCCAAGTGCTGCAGCGTGTCGACCCACTGGCTGAAGATGATCGCCTTGCGGCCGCTGGCGGCAACTTCTTCCAGGTCGGCCGACAGCCGCTCCAGCTTGGCGCTTTGGCCGGTGGCCGGATCGAAATTGCAAATCTGTTTGAGCCTGAGGACCAACTCGAAAACGTGCTGGATCGTGGCCGCTTCGCCCAACTCGGTCAGCCGCAGCACTCCCTCGTCTTCGGCCATTTGATAGGTCGCGCGCTGCTCTCGGGTCAGCTCGATCTCGGCATCGCGAAACATTTTGGGAGGCAACTCGGTCAGCACCTTGTCTTTGGTGCGACGCAGAATGTAATCGCTGGCGGCCTGACCCATCCGCCGCGGCTTCATGCCGCTGGTCAGATGGCCCGGCGCGAGGAACTCAAAAATCCCGACCAGGTCCTCCGGGCTGTTCTCGACGGGCGTGCCGGTCAGCGCCCAACTTCGCCGGCGGGCGATCCGGCGGACGGCCTGACTGGTGTGGCCGGCGCGATTCTTGATGCGCTGGGCTTCGTCCAATACGACCAGGTCGAAACGGAGCACATCGGGCCCGAGCGTTTGCGCGTCGCGCTGCAGGAGTTCGTAGTTGGCGATCTTGATCGGCGTGTCGGACAATTGCCACTGCCAATTCCGCCGAGCCTGGTCCCCTTCGATCGCGGTGACCGGCAATTCGGGGGCCCAGAGGGCAAACTCGCGCAGCCAATTGGTCACCAGCGGCTTGGGACAGACCAGCAGCACGGTCTCGATTTCGCCGGCCCTGAGCAACACGCGCATGGCGGTGATGGCCTGCATCGTTTTGCCCAATCCCATTTCATCGGCCAGAATCGCCGCCACGCGGGGATAGAGAAACGCCACGCCCTCGAATTGATAGGCGAACGGTCGAAACGGAAAGTCGAGGCTGTCGCCGGCCAGCATCGTTTCCAGCGGCGGCTGCAAACAATAGAAGAGTCGGTCTTCGAGCCGGATGGTGTCGCGCGGTGGCTTGATGCGAGTCAGAAGGCTTGAGGCTTGAGGCTTGGCTCCGGTGAGCTTTGCCGAACCGAGGCCTGAGGAGGGCGCGCCGCGGGCGGCCGAATTCATGATCGGGCGCTCTGCAACGGAGGCGTTTTCGCCCACCGATGCCGATTGCGCCCTGACGAACGAAAAGCTGAGGACCTGAATCTTCAGGGTTTTGGGCCGGATCGGTATCGAGACGACGCCGGGCCGAGCGCCGGTCAACTGCGCCGACAAGACCTTGATCTTCGAGCCACGCACGAGACCCGCCTGCCAGCCGGTGTTGAACAGCGGGACGGGAATCGCCAGGTCGACTGCTTGCGTTTCCATCGGAGGTTCACGCACGGCTTTGCCGCTGCGCCTCGGCGATCGCGTCGCGAATGCGCTCGAACGGTTCCGCCAGGTCGAAAGAATCGATCGCCAGCCAATGACTCTGAATCGTTTTCTCGTCGGCGCGGTGCCGCTCGGCCACGGCCAAACGATTTGCGCCGACGGCGAACATCGTCGCCCCGGCAAGCGTGTGGCTGCGGTCGACTCGCCACTGCGACTGCGCCGGCGCGGCGGCAGCTTGCGGCGCAGAAACTGGGGAGCCAGAAACTTGAGCGGCGGACGATTCGTGCGGCGGCAAGACCAGCGCCACGGGCATGTCGACAAAGTCGCGCATCGCCAGTGCTGGCGGAACGTCGGTATAAACGACGGCCGGGGTGGCAGTCGCTTTCGAGACGAGCGTCTGGCCGATTTGCTCGCCGTATAAATAAGGTTCGAGCGTGGGGCCGAACAATATCTGCTGTGCCCGATTCGGTTTGACCGGCGCGGTGCAGTGAAATTCCAAGGGCCGGCCCGCCTGGTTCAAAACCAGATAGCCGCCGATCAATCCTTGCTCGTCGGAGCTGAGCACCGTCAAAAAGCCCCAGGCCGTCGACGAGCTTGCATGACTCATCAAGCCAGAATTCCTCGATCCACAGATGGGAGTTGAAAGAAGACGCGCGGCGGGTTGCGGGGGCAATTCGGAGAAGCCGGGCAAACTTTGCCGGCCGATTGGCACCTAGGTGCTAGCAGATAAGAAGTTGTGGCCTGCGGTCGGCAGTGATCGCACCGGCAGGCTCTCTTGGTGCATCGGGCTAAATGGCACGGCGACTTGAGCGATTGATCCGCGGGGGGGGCCGCGCCGGGACGGGCGAGCACGGCGCGGATGCCACAGGGCTCGCGCAGCGATCGATCGGCCGCCAGGGGCAAGCAAAAACTCTAGCGCAGACGCGGCTGTTGCATCAACAATGCAACATCCGTAACAGGCTTTTCGTGATCGAGCGAAGAGGGGTACGAGCCAAAAAAATCGCCCTAGTGGCGACTTGGTCTGGGTTCTAGTAGAATCAAGGAGACGGGATCGGTTGGGTCGATCTCGGGGCTGCAGAGAGCGACAAATGCCCCCCGCTCTCTGCCACGATTTTTTTGGTCGTCGCGGTAGCTATACTTGGGGCTCCCGATCGAGCGCGTGGATTGGCGAGCAATCCCGTTCGAGAGGCCGTGAGAGGAGTTGTTCCCCAATGACGCACAATCCCCAATCCCCCTCCCCGCTGTTTACGCAAGTCGACATCACGGCCGCAGCGCCGGTGAGCCCCGCGCGCGGCGGTCAGGCTGCCGACGAACAGGTCGGTCTGTTGCGCAATATTCTCTCGGCGCAAGATCGCCAAAACGAATTGCTGGAAGAGTTGGTCACGCAGTTGGTCTCTGCGCAGCGCCAGCGGGTTACTGAATTGGGTCAGTGGAAGCAAGCCAATCCCGAGCTTGCGCGGGCCTGCCGCACGGCGGCCGAATCGCTCAGCCGGGTGCAGGTAGAGTTTCTGCATTCGATCACCCGCGAGATCAACGAAAACTTCGACAGCTTGATGGACGGCGAATTCATGTTGAATGAATTCGTCGATCGGTTCGGACCGCGGATGGCTCACCTGAACGGACTGCTCCAAGTCCTGGCTCAGCTCAGCAGCACGCCGGCTCCGGGCAATAACTAAACGCGATTGGAACCGATCGCGACCCTAAACATTGGCCGCCACCAGAATCGATCGCGCTAACGGTTGACCGCGTCAACTGTTGATGAGCCGGCGAGTCGGTTGGCTCGGTTGCGATTTGTCGCCCGCTGGCCTGTCGTGCTGTGGGCGTGGAATTGTTTGCCGGTCCCGCCGCCGGCGTGTTTGAGGCTTTGACCCCCGGTTTTTCGAGTGCAGGCCGCGTCTGCGCCGCCGCTGACAGGCGAATAGTTGTTTTCCGGCAGCGGCTCGGTTATTTTTCAGTTAGTGGCGCGACTCTCCAAAGTTGGTTTCGGCGGAGAGTGCGACACGACACATGTTTGTTTGAACAATCGCGTCCTGCCTTCCATCCCCAGTTGCTGTCGCGCCAATCGCGGAACGCCGCCGGCGGCCGACTTCTTTTCCCCAGTGCTCCGAGGTAGTAATCGATGACTCCGGTCGACAGCGGTGCGGATGCCGCACTAGCGACGCGTGTGCGGCAAGCGCGCGCGGAGTTGGATGCTCACACGGTTGAGATGGTTTCCTGGCACTTTCACGAGGCGACGGGCTGCCCGTTCTGGCTGGAGCGAAAGGGCTCGCTCAAGTTCGATCCCCTCGCCGAGATCAAGTGCTTTGACGACTTGAAGAAATTCGAGCCCTTTCAAGACGAATGGCTGCGCGGCGGACCGGTGCGGCGGTGGGTGCCCAAGCCCTATGCCGAGAAGCCGATTTATGTGTTCGAGACCGGCGGCACGACAGGCATTCCGAAGAGCCGGATTGCGCACGAAGATTTTCGCATCGACTATTCGCTATTCAGCCGGACCTTGCCCGACGAGCATTTTCCGCCGGGCTCGAACTGGCTGATGCTGGGACCCTCGGGTCCCAGGCGGTTGCGGCTGGCGGTCGAACATTTGGCGCAGGTGCGCGGAGGGATTTGTTTTTGCGTCGATCTCGATCCGCGGTGGGTCGTCAAGCTGATCAAAAAAGGCTGGATGGAACATCTCGAGGCCTACAAGCAACACTGCATCGATCAGGCGCTGACGATTCTCAGCGCCGGCCATGACATTCGCTGCATGTTCACCACGCCCAAGCTGTTGGAGTCGCTGGCCACGGCGCTGGAGAAAAAGGGAAGCTCGATTCGCGAGTCGGGAATCACCGGAATCTTTTCGGGCGGAACCGAGTTCACGCCCCAATGGACCCGCTTCGCCATGGAAGAGTTTCTCGAAGGGGTCTACATGACTCCGACCTACGGCAACACGCTGATGGGTCTGGCCTGTTCCAAGCCGGTGACTCGCGAGGATGGCTACAAGATCAGCTACTTTGCGCCGCAGCCGCGGGCGGTGATCGAAGTGGTCGATTTCCAGGACAACGACCAGGTGGTCGGATACGGCCAGTCGGGGCGCGTGAAGCTGACCACGCTGACGCGCGAGTTCTTCATGCCCGGTTTCATGGAGCGGGACGAAGGGGAGCGTGAGCCGGCCTACCTGCAATATCCCTGGGACGGCGTGAGCGGAGTGCGACCGTTCCACGAGCTGGCCGAAGCGACAACCGTTGGCGTTTACTAAAGAAGCGCGTGTCCAACACAGCGCGTTGGCCCCCGGCCAACCCGCTCAAGAGAAGAGGCGATTTTTCCATGCTCAACATTCCTGTGCTGCGGTGGGGCAAACCTTACGAATCGCTGGAAGTCGACCAGGTCGTTCACTTCATGACGGGCGAGCCGATCGCCAAAGTGAGCCAGGCCAACGGCGGCCTGCTGGAGCGCGATCTGCGCAAGGCGCAGCAGGCCCGCGAAGCACTCCGCAAATTCTCCTGCGAGGATTTGATCGAGCGCGTGAAAACGGCGGGTGAGCTTTATCTCAACGCCACGCTGCCGCTGGGCGACGGCCGGCAATCGCCCGCAGAATTCGCCCGCCAGCAGTCGTCGACCACGGGTTTGCCGGTCCACATGTGCGCGGCGAACATGCAAAAGAATTTCTTCGTGCTGTCGCACATGCGCGAGATGCTCGATGCCCTCACCCGCGGATTGCCGCTCGACATTCTGACCAACGGCTACGGCGTCGAATCGCGCGGGGTGACGGTCAGTTACCAGGCGCAGTCGCCGGTGCTGGGGCTGGTGTTGCCGTCGAATTCGCCCGGCGTGCATACGCTGTGGCTGCCGGTGATCCCGATGCAGATCGGGCTGGTGCTCAAGCCGGGGCCGCAAGAGCCGTGGACTCCCTACCGCATGGCGGCGGCATTGGTCGAAGCGGGAATTCCGGCCGAGGCGATGTCGATTTATCCGGGAGGTGCCGACGTCGGCGCCGCGGTGCTGGCCGCTTGCGGGCGGAGCATGATTTTCGGCGGCGAAGCGACGGTCGAACGCTACAAGGGAAACCCGCGCGTTCAGGCCCATGGACCCGGCTTCAGCAAGATCCTGCTGGGCGACGACGTGGTCGATCATTGGGAAGACTACATCGACTTGATGGTCGACAGCATCTACTTGAACAGCGGCCGCGGCTGCATCAACTGTTCGGCCGTGTGGGCCTCGCGACACACGCGCGAGATCGCCGCCGCGCTGGCCTCGCGGCTGGGCCCGGTCGAAGTCAAGCCGCCCGACGATCCCACGGCCTCGCTGGCGGCGTTCACGGTGCCGGGAGTGGCGGCGGCCGTTTGGAAATCGATCGAAGCCGATCTGCGCGAAGAAGGGGTCGAGCACATGACGGGCCCCTACGGGCCACGGCTGATCGAGCTGGAGCGGTGCGCCTATTTGCGTCCGACGATCATCCACTGCAAGTCGCCTCAGGCGGCCGTCGCCCGCAAGGAATTCATGTTTCCCTTTGCCACGGTCGTCGAGTGTCCGCAAGAGCGGATGATCGAGTCGATCGGACCGACGCTGGTTTGCTCGGCGATTACCGATCAACCCGACTTCAAGCGACGATTGATCGACGCCACGCACATCGATCGTTTGAACATCGGACCCATCCCGACGATCAAGCTCGACTGGCTGCAGCCGCACGAAGGAAACATCGTCGAATTCTTGTTCCGCGCCCGGGCATTTCAAATCCCCAAAGAAAAGCTGGGAAAGTAAAACGCCCGGTGTTTTTCTCCTCATTCTGATTTGCAGCCTGACGGGTAAAGCATGACGCCATTCGATTTTCAGCCGCGCACGCGAATGGTCTTCGGACCCGACAAGATCGACACTCTCGGCGAGCTGGCCGGCGAGCTGGGTGCGCGGCGTGCGCTGGTGGTCACCGATCCCGGCATCGTGGCGGCCGGACACGTCGAGCGCGGAGTCGCCGCGCTGACCCGGGCGGGCATCGAGACGTGCGTCTTCGACGCGGTGGCCGAGAATCCGACCACGGCTCACGTCGAAGCCGGGTTGGTTTTGGCCCGGCGCAAGGCCCCCGAGATCATCATCGGCCTGGGGGGTGGCAGCTCGATGGACTGCGCCAAAGGGATCAACTTTCTGTATACCGGCGGCGGACGGATGCAGGACTATTGGGGCATCGGCAAGGCCACGCGGCCGATGTTGCCCAGCATTGCCGTGCCGACGACCGCCGGAACCGGCAGCGAGACGCAGTCGTTCGCGCTGATCTCCGACGCCGACACGCACGTCAAGATGGCCTGTGGCGACAAGAAGGCGTCGTTCCGCGTGGCGATTTTGGATCCAGCCCTGACGGTCTCGCAACCGGCGCGGGTGACGGCGCTGACGGGCGTCGACGCCTTGGCGCATGCCCTGGAAACGTATGTCACGCGCGCCCGTACTCCCCTTTCGTTGTCGTTCAGCCGCGAGGCGTGGTTGCTGCTGGCCGAGAACTTTGGCCGGGTGCTGGACGATCCAACGGATGTGGAAGCCCGCTCGGCGATGCAATTGGGAGCATCGTTTGCCGGCCTGGCGATCGAGAATTCGATGCTGGGGGCGACGCACGCGCTGGCCAATCCGCTGACGGCCCGCTATGGCATCGTGCATGGACAGGCGATTGGTTTGATGTTGCCGCACGTGATCCGGTTCAACGGCGCTCGCTACGGAGCCTGGTATCACGACTTGCTGGAAGGGACCGGCGGCGCGAACGGGTTTCCGAGTCCCGACGAGGGAGTCGAGGGACTGGCGCGGTTTGTCGCCGAGCTCGTTCACAAGGCAGGGCTGCCGGCAAAGTTGGCCGATTGTGGCGTCGAGCGAGCCGTGCTGCCGGAACTGGCGGCCGACGCGGCGAAGCAATGGACCAGTCAGTTCAATCCTCGCACGGTCGACGCGGCCGAATTGCTGGGCCTTTACGAAGAGGCCTTCTGATGGCCCACGTTCGGCGATCCCTGCTCGGACCAGCGCTGGTGGCGCTGTGTGCCGCTTTCGTCGCGCTGTGCATTGCCAACGGCGCCGTACAAGCGGCCGACACCTGGCCCCTGTTTCGTGGTGACACGCTGGCCACGGGCATTGCCGAAGGCGCCTTGCCCGAGCAGTTGGAAGTCGTTTGGAAATTCAAAGGCAAGGAGGGGGGATTCGAAGCCACGGCGGTGATCGACCACGATTCGGTCTATGTCGGATCGCTCGACGGCAATTTTTATGCGATCGACCGGGCCACGGGCGCGGAGCGCTGGAAGTATCACACCGAACTCGGCTTTTCGGCGGCGGCAGCCGTGGCCGACGGACGGGTTTATGTCGGCGACGCCGACGGCAAGTTCTATGCGTTTGCGGCGGCCGACGGCAAGTTGTTGTGGGGCTTCGAAGCCAGTGCCGAGATCAACTCGGCTCCCAATTTCTATAAGAACCTGGTTCTGTTCGGCTCGCAAGACGCAACGCTCTATGCGCTCGACGCCGTGAGCGGCAAGCTGGCTTGGAAATATGCGATCGGCGATCAAATCCGCTGCTCGCCAACCGTGGTCGAAGGCCGAGCGATGGTGGCCGGCTGCGACGGCAAGCTGCACATCATTCGCCTGGAGGATGGCCAGGAAATTGGCGACGTCGTGATCGACTCGCCCACCGGCAGCACGCCGGCGGTGCGGGGGGATCAACTTTTTTTCGGCACGGAGGGGGGAACCTTTTTTGCCATCGACTGGCGCACGGCCAAGGTGAGCTGGACGGCCAAATCGGAGCGTGGGCAGTCGATCCGCTCGTCGGCCGCCGTGACTCCGGAGCTGGCGATCATCGGTGCCCGGGATAAACGGGTCCATGCTTTCCAAGTGTCCGATGGGAAAGAAGCCTGGAGTTTTGCCACTCGGTCGCGTGTCGATTCGTGTCCGGTGGTGGTGGGCGAGCGGGTATTTTTTGGCTCGGGAGACGGCCGATTGTACGCGCTGGACCGCAAAACGGGGGAAAAATCGTGGTATTATGAGGCGGGGGGACAATTCACCGCCTCGCCGGCCGTGGCCGCTGGGCGGATGGTGATCGGCAACCAGGATGGAACTTTGTACTGCTTCGGAGAAAAATAGAGCATCCCCCGCCGCCGCACTATCCAAGACCGCGCTGTCCACGACCACGCTGTCCACAGCCGCGCTGCTTCCCGCCTCCGTAGCGTTCCTCACCCGCCCGAATGGGAAACACAGAAAACACGATGGCCACCGAAACGACCAAGACCGAAGTCGGCAGCTATTTCATTTCGAACTATCCGCCGTTTTCGCAGTGGACGCCCGGCGAGTTGGCCGTGGTCCATGAGGCGCTCGAGTCGCCGCCGGCCGACGTGCCGTTGGGACTCTATCTGCACATTCCGTTTTGTCGCAAGCGTTGCAAGTTTTGTTATTTCCGCGTCTACACCGACAAGAACGCGTCGGACGTCGAGACCTATGTCGCGGCACTGTCGCACGAGATCGAGCTGGTCAGCCGGCAACCGGTGATGGGAAACCGGCCGTTTCGGTTTGTCTATTTCGGCGGCGGCACTCCCTCGTTCCTCAGCGCCAAGCAACTGACTTCGCTGGTCGACCGTTTGCGGGCCAACATCCGCTGGGACCACGCCGAGGAAGTCACCTTCGAGTGCGAGCCGGGGACTTTGTCCGAGCCGAAGGTCCATACGCTGCGCGACCTGGGTGTGACGCGGTTGAGCCTGGGCGTGGAGAACTTCGGCGATGCGGTTTTGGAAGAGAATGGCCGGGCACACTTGTCGGCCGAAGTCTACAAATCGTGGGATTGGATTCGCGCCGCCGGTTTTCCCAACGTCAACATCGACCTGATCTCGGGCATGGTTGGCGAGACGTGGGATAACTGGAAAGACAGCGTGCGGCGGACCATCGAGCTCTCGCCCGACAGCGTGACGATCTATCAGATGGAATTGCCGTTCAACACGGTCTATTCCAAGGACATGCTCGGCCGGCATGTCGAGTCGCCGGTGGCCGATTGGCCGACCAAGCGGGCCTGGGTCGACTACGCCTTCGACGAGTTCGGCGCGGCCGGCTATGCGGTCTCGAGTGCGTACACGATGGTGAAAGACAAGGGAAAGGTCAACTTCAGCTATCGCGACAACTTGTGGCACGGCTCCGATCTGCTGGCGACCGGCGTGGCCAGTTTTGGCCATGTGTCGGGCGTGCATTATCAGAACCAGCCCGATTGGCCGGGTTACGTCGGCGCCTTGGATCGTGGCGAGTTGCCGCTGGCGCGGGGCATGCGGCCGACCGCGCACCAGTTGCTGGTGCGGGAGATGATCTTGCAGCTCAAGACCGGCGCGCTGGACGTCGATTATTTCCGCCGCAAGTTCGGCGTCGACATCGTCGAGCATTGGGACGAAGCCTGGCGGCAGTATCAGGCCGAAGGTTATTTGGAAACGTCCGACGACACGATCCGCCTGACCCGCGCCGGACTGCTGCGGGTCGACAGTCTGCTACCGGCCTTTTTCGAACCCCAGCACCAGCAAGTTCGCTATACCTAGACAGAGCACCGGCGGCAGCCGCGCGCCGGACTCGACGTGATGATTCCTCCCGCCCCTGTTGACAGTTTCAGTAGCCCGCCACGGTTCACCCTCTGGTTTTCGAGCGATGACTACGCAACACACGGCACACATCCTTGAGTCGCTGGTGACGTTGTTCTATGCCTGCCTGGACGACCTGGGGGATTTTGTCGAAGTGCGGGCCGAGGCGATTCCGGCGGTCGATCAAAAACTGCTGGCGCATCAAAACCACATGACCGTGACGGTCGAACGTCATCATCGTTCGCCGGTCGACGTGCGCGTGCTGGAGACGCACATCTCGGGCGAGCATTATGCGCGCAAGATTCTGCTGGCTCGGCAGAGCGACGGAGCGGTGGTCCAGTTTGGCATCGTGCGGCTCAACTTTGCCCATGTCGACGCCGAGGTGCGCCGCGAAGTGGAGAGCCAAAAAATTCCGTTGGGCCGGGTGCTGATCGCGCACAACGTGCATCGCGAGATTCACCTGCTCAGGCTGTGGCGGATCGAGCCCGGGCCCGATTTGCAGAAGCTGTTTGGAATTTCCAGCAACCAGACCATCTACGGCCGCACGGCCATCATCGACTGCAACGGCGAGCCGGCCATCGAACTGCTCGAAATCGTGCCGCCGGGCGGCGAGTGACGCCCTGAGGGGTCGCGGGGGGGTGAGGAAAGAAAAAAAGCCCTTCCCGTGGGCCTTTTCTCGCATTTTCCTTGCCGGCTCCCCAAGCGCGTTCGTGGGCCGGGAGCGGGCCACCCGTGGGCGTTTTTTGTCCGCGAGGTGTTGCAGTCGGCACGACAATCCAGGTACATTAAGGCCTTGCTTCGTGTTTCACAGGTACCGCCGCGCTTTGGGCCAGCGGCAGTGCCTTTATTTTTTTGTGCTTGATGCGGCTGCCCTGCGTAAAGGATGTTGTGATGGCGAAGAAAATCTACGTCGGGAATCTCCCTTGGTCGACGACTTCGGAAAAATTGCAGAGCCTGTTCGAAGCTCATGGGACCGTGCAGTCGGCGGAGGTGATTTCTGACCGCGACACCGGCCGGTCCCGCGGCTTTGGATTTGTCGAGATGGAATCCGACGACGCCTGTCAAAAGGCCATTGAGGCACTGAACGGGCAAGAGGTGGACGGCCGGGCGATCACGGTCAACGAGGCTCGCGAGCGCAGCCCTCGACCGGGCGGCGGCGGTGGTGGCGGCCGAGGTGGCTACGGCGGTGGCGGAGGCGGCGGCCGAGGTGGATACGGTCGCGACTAGAGCGAACGTCGATCGGGCCGGCTGATTTTTCCGCGGATGGATTTTTTGATTCGCCATTTTGCAATCGTCTGCATTGGGCGCAACGTGTTGGCTAGAAACTTTTGACCGCGATCTGTGAACTAACTGCAATCTATTAACGGTAAACTGTTGGCCGTGACTTTTTTTTGCCGCGGCGTTTTAACCTCATTCCATAACTCGACTTCCTGAATCAAAACATGAAAAGACCCGCTCGACCCGTTGCCAAGCGCCGCTCGAACAAGAATAAGGTTCGCGCTAAGAAGAAAGATCCCGTGTTTATCGACGGACAGCGGCCTCGGCCGATGTATGTCGATTACAAGGACCTGGAACTGCTCACGAAGCTGACGAATCGCCAGGGCAAGATTGTCGGCCGGCGGAAAAGCGGTTGCACCGCCGCCAGTCAACATGCCGTGACGTTGGCGGTCAAACAGGCGCGCTTCATGGCCCTGCTGCCGTACGTCTCGGACTGAGCTGGCTGTGTGATTGCCGGCTGTAGCATTGGCGGCTGGCCGCGGTGCGATTGCCGGAGCGGCTACGGTGATTGCCGGGGCGGCGGTCGTTGTGCGGCGGCCCTGGCCCAGAGCGCGCGATCGACCTGAATCCTTGATTCCCGAAGCCTCGGTAGCGCGGTGAGTGCCCCCGAGGCTTTTTATGCGCCGGCGAGTTCGCCCGCCGCACACCTGTTCCTCCTGGCTCGCCGTAGGCATGTCTCAGACTTTTCGAACGAGTCGCCTGGTCGAATTCCGCGACACCGATGCCGCCGGAATCGTCCATTTTTCGGTCTACTTCACCTGGATGGAGGCCGCCGAGCACGAATTTCTACGATCCCTGGGACTGAGCGTCGTTTGGAAGGACGCAACCGGCACGATCACCTGGCCGCGCGTGGCCGCGCGCTGCGATTACCAAGGACCGGTCCGTTTCGAGGAGAAGGTCGAGATCGAAGTGCTGGTGGCGAAGATCGGTGCCAAGAGCGTAACCTACGGCTTCCAATTCACCGGTCCGCGCGGAGCCGCTGCCACGGGTGAGATGACGATGGTTTGCTGCCGCATCGAATCGGACGGCACCTTCCGCTCGATCACGATTCCCGAGCCGATCCGCCAGGCACTCGCCGGCTACGCTGCGAGCTGAAGTGCGGCGCCCCGCGCGGGCAATCTTCGGTCGGCCGTGGTCGTTTGCTGTCGGACCACGCGCGACCATCAATTCCACATAAATTCCAGACACCCACGGTTTCCGAATCAGCAACATCCCGTTTTGCTGGCCCACGAATCCCAGTCCAATTTGTGGGTGTCTGCGTTTGCTCTCTGCGTTTGCTCGCCCGCCACAGGCACGAAAACCACTTGCCAAACGTCCACTAAAGGATCGATGGGCCACTACACACCCATATACTCATATAGCTACAGAGAAAACATCTCGGACTGGCGCCGTTTGTCGCGTGACACGTTGGCGATGAGCACGCCGAAATCGAAGTCCTCATCCTCGATAAACGGAGTCGGCTCATAAGTCACTTCCGCAGCAACAATTCCTTTCACGAGCACGCGCAATGTCCGGGTGGAACCTCTAGGACCCAGTTCAACGACAAGACTTTCCATCGGCATAGATTTACCGCCAACGTCCAGATACAGTATCCCATCCAGCCGGTACAGTAGAACACGTTTGTCCCCAAGAATGTCGAAAAGGCCCTGAGGCACCGCCGACGACACCCGCAGCGGCACTGCTTTCCGGTAGAACGTCGTGAACGCACCGGTCAGCGGATCGTACTCTGCCAACACATCGCGAAACATGGCACACTGGAGTAACACGAAACACCTCCATTCGGCTCGATAATCCGAGGTCGGCTGCGCCAACGCGAACGTCTCGCCAGTTTCGGAGCCATTGTCGCGGCAACGGCCGTCAAATCGGCACGCTCAATTGCTACCCGGAAAGCACCTGCCGCTGTCGCTCCTTGTCGCGTGACATGTTAGCGATGAGGAGTCCGAGATCGAACTCTTCCTCTTCAGCGCAGGCGGTCGGATTCTCTGGCCGCGTTGGTTCATGGGGCAGCAGCTTATATACCACCTCGGCGACAAGACTGCCATTGGTCAGGACCCGCAGGGTTCGAGCACCATTCGCTAAACTCCATTCAACGGTGAGACATTCCATGGGCATTGACTTGGCGTCAATGTCCACGTACCAGGCTCCGCCCAATTCGTACAGCAATACGCGAGTTCCTCCGAGATAATCAAAAAGCCCTTTGGACTCCGATAGCTGCCCATGCCATGGTTCAGCCTTCGAATAGAAAGTTCGGAATGCACCCGTTGCTGGATCATACTCCGCCACTACGACGAACAATACGTTACACCGGAGAAACATAAAATACTCCGCACGCGAGTTCTAAAATCCAAGGTCAGACCCGTCAGTATGCGTTGAACTCTCGATAATCTGCTCTAACGGCAGATCGCAGACACCCACATTCTGACAGATGTCGGCGACGGTTGCAGGATGGAATCTCGGCACGAGAAACTGCGATCGGTCTGCGGAATGCTGGTGTGGTGCTTAGCCTCGCGCAAACAAAAAGCCCACAGACCGAAAAGGCCTGTGGGCTTGGATTATTCGCACTCGCTTGCGACGGTCCCGTCCGCGGGGCCAGCGTTAGTGGACGATCAGGATGGGACAGACGACTCCGACCGCTTCGAAAAAGGCTCCTCGCACGCTGAACGGGAACGGCGGCACCATGTAGGGAGCACAATCTCCCATTCGATAGTAGCCCAGCACGTACTGACATTCGTTCGGCGGATAGACGCCCATCATGTAGGGCAGGATTGGAATCACGGCGAAGAAGTGGACGCCCGAGAAGATGGGCTGCCAGAACGGATTGAGCGAATGGCCATAGCGTTCCAGACCGACTTCCTCGAAGTAGAGTGGCTTGTGGCAGAGGCTCGACGCCTTCCAGGTGAAGAGGGTCGTCTGCCAATTGCGATCGGTGAAGACGCCGCTCAATTCGCATTCGCAGGGGAAGTCGGTTCCTTCATTGCCCGCGACGGCGATGTTGATGTTGATCTTGTCGATCGTGGTATTTTTCAGGCGTTGCAAAGCCTTGGCGCAATCCGATTTCTCGCTGGCACAACCGATGGTCTCGGACGACCCCGGAGCCGAAGACTCATAATTGCCGCCGCCCAGTTCGGACGGCGCCGGCAGCGTGTCTTCGGGAAACGAATCCTCGCGCGGATCGATCGTGCGGGGAGTCTCGGCATCGGCTCCGCCAGTGCTGGGCGACGGGCCGCGGTCCATCGCATCGGCGGGCGCCGGTTCGCTCTCCAACGGTTCGCTGAACGGCTCGGGTTTCTCACGCTGATCGACCTGCAAGATCTCGCTTCGCAAGGCGGAGCGTGAAGAGGCGGTCGCGGTTCGCCGGGCCGGCGCGGCATCCGCCACGGCATCGGTCTCGGCGTCTGTTTCGGCATTTGCCTCGGTCGCGATTCGGCTGGCGCGGCGGGCTTTGGTCGCGGTCGGTTGACCCTTGCGGATCGGATTGGCAGTCGTTGATTTTTTCGCGGCCGGTTTGGCGGCCGTCTGCTTCGCCGGGGCCGATGGCGTTTCTTCCACCTTCGGAGCCGGCCGATAGGGCTTCCATTTCAGATTCGGATTGCTGACGGCGGCGGCGCGCTCCTTGAGACGCTCTCGCGATGCCTGCTCGACGTCGGAGGTGTCGGACGAGGAGATTGAGCTCGTCGTGCGCGGCGCCAGAAACAACGGCGGCGGTCCACCGTCGGCGTGTGCTTTGCCTGCCGCGAGGGCAGCGATGACAACCGTCGCGGCCAAGAGTGCCGCGGGCACCAGTGCGGCGCACCAGACGGGCCGCCGGCAGCGAGTCGCCGTGCCGCCGATCGGAGCGCCGTCAATCTTCGCCGGCGGTACCGTGAGTGCTGCTGTAATTTGACGCTTCCTGCGTAATCGCGATGTCATGAGGATGGCTCTCCCTAACCCCCGCCGAAGTGATTTGGATGAAGCGCGTTTTGGTGCGCAGATCTTCGATGGTTTGCGTCCCGCAATAGCCCATGCCTGCCCGTAGCCCGCCCACCAGTTGGTAAACGAAGCTGTTGAGTGGTCCTTTGAAGGGGACCCGACCTTCGACGCCCTCGGGCACGAGCTTGGCGGGGGCGCGTTCGGACCCCTTTTGGCGATAGCGTTCGCTCGATCCTTTGACCATGGCACCGAGCGAGCCCATGCCGCGATAGACTTTGAATGTTCGTCCCTGATACAGGATTTGCTCGCCGGGGCTTTCCGCCAGGCCGGCAAACAGTCCGCCGACCATCACCGCGTGGGCACCGGCCGCAATGGCCTTGGTGACGTCGCCGGAGTAGCGGATGCCTCCATCGGCGATGACCGGCACTCCGTGTTGCGACGCGACCTTGGCGACTTCGTAGATTGCCGAAATCTGCGGCACGCCGACGCCCGAAATGACGCGGGTGGTGCAGATCGAACCAGGCCCGATGCCCACCTTGACCGCGTCGGCTCCGGCGGCGATCAGGTCGCGACAGCCCTCGGCCGTGGCGATGTTGCCGGCGACGACATCGATCTTCCAGCGCTTTTTAAGTTGTTTGACGGTTTCGATGACATTGGCCGAATGGCCATGCGCGCTGTCGACGACCAGGACATCGACGTCTTTTGCTAGCAAGCTTTCAGCCCGTTCGTAGTCGTGGACACCGATTGCCGCTCCCACGCGCAGCCTGCCTTTCCCATCTTTGCAGGCATTGGGGAAGCGTTTCATCATATCGATGTCCTTAATCGTAATAAGTCCCGTCAGGTTGTTATTTTCGTCAACCAGCAGAAGTTTCTCGACCTTTTTTGCCATCAAAATCCGCTCAGCTTCCGCAAGCGTCACGGTCCCCGTTGCTGTCACCAGGTTCTCATGGGTCATCACCTCGGAGATTTTCAACTCGCCGGCTTCCAAAAACCGCAGATCGCGGCGCGTGATGATGCCAGCTAGCTGGCGGCCGCCGGTGGTGATCGGCACGCCCGAGACGTGATGCTGATCCATGATCTCGCGAGCGCGGGCCACGGTGGCGTCGGGAGGCAGCGTGACAGGGTCGACGATGATGCCGTTGGCGCTGCGCTTCACCTTGTCGACCTCTTCGGTCTGCCGCTCGATCGACATATTCTTATGGATGACCCCGAGGCCCCCCTCTTGTGCTAGCGCGATGGCCATCTCCGACTCGGTGACGGTATCCATCGGCGAGCTGAGCAGCGGCAAGTTGAGCGAGATGCTTTTGGTCAGCCGGGTGCTGACGTCGCAGTCGGCCGGCACCACGGCGCTGTAGCGGGGTTCGAGCAACACATCGTCGAACGTGATGCCAACCGGACCGAATTTTTCGCCCATCGCTTTGCTCTCCCCACGCGGTTTCGGAAACGCGGCCGCACGGAATTTGGCCGATTTTTAGGTAATCCGAAATTATGGCGCTCTGCGCGGGGCTTGGCAACGACCCGGCGCGCTCTTTAGGGGCGGCCGCCACCGTTTCGAGGGGCAAGGCAGGGGGCACTTCGCCAAAGCTTGCCGAGAGAGACGCCTGCCGAGCCGGGGGCGTAAGTGCTTTGACAGCAGACAAAACGAGCGCCGCGTCGCGGTCGCTTCAGAGAGCCGCGCATGGCACGCGGGCACAACGCTAACTGGCCAAGACCCGATCCATCCTTTGCGAGATGTCGGCCAGCCGGTCGCGGCCGCCACCTTCGACTTCGGCCGCGGCCCAGCCCGAGTAGTTGATCTCGCCGAGCGCCCGCATCACGGCCGGCCAATCGCAGTCGCCTTCGCCGATCGGCACGTTGAATCCCTTGTAGATTCCCTCGTCCTTCATTTTCGTCAGGCTGTATTCCTTGACGTCGAGCTTGAAGATGCGCGGGCCGAGAATCCGAATCCACTGCTCGGGCCAACCGTAGCGCAGCACGTTGCCGATGTCGAAATGGGCACAGACCGCGGGCGACTGGAATTCGTCGATGTAGCGGGCGGCCTCCAGCGGACTGACCAGGAAATTGTTCCAGACATTCTCGAAAGCGATCCGCACGCCGGTCTCCTCGGCCACGGGAATCGCCTTTTTGATTTCGGCCTGCGATCGCCGATAAGCATCGTCGTACGAAACTTCCTTGCTGACCACGGCCGGCACTAACAGCACGCTGGTGCCGCCAAACAACTTCGTCTCGCGCAGGGCGGTCTTGAGGGCCTCGACCGCCTCGGCCCGCACCGCCGGATCGGGATGCGACATCGTCGTCTTCCAATGGACGGCATCGACGGTGCCGTTGATCACCAGTCCGCTGGCGTCGCGGGCCTTGAGGATTTCGGTCTTATCCAGCGGCGTGGGACTGTCGAGCTCGACGCCGTCGAAGCCGATTTCCTTGAGCATGCGAAATTTGTCGGCCAGCGTGCCCGGCGCATTGACCATGCCGAACTTCAGCGACTTTTGAATTTTTCCCGGCGCGGGCTTTGTGCCGCTCGGTGCATCGGCCCCATCAGCATCACGGCCGCCAATCACTCCGGCCACTGCGGCCGCGGTGCCGAGAGCCTGGCCCAGAAACGTGCGTCTACGGATATCGGTCATGGTTGAATCTCGGGGGAAGAAGGCTACAGACTACGGGCCACAGGCTAGAGGTAAGAAAATGCATCCACGTGGAATTAAGCCGAAACGTAGTCCTCGCGTCTTCTTGCCTTCGTCCTGTGGCCTGTAGCCTCTAGCCTGTAGCCTCCCTCACGGCAGCTCGGCGATTTCGATGTCTTTGAATTCGACCTGCATCGGCGGGCCGACATGCAACTGCAGGGCGATGACGCCTTCGGTTGCCGCCTTGTCGCTGGTCTCGGTGTAGTCGACGGTGGTGAAGCCGTTGATGGCCTGCGTGATGTGGGCTTTGTCGGCCGTGATGACGTACTCGTTCCAATCGCCTACTTTGACGTGCTTGGCGACTTCTTCCGGCGTGGCTTTGGCGGTGAATGCCGGGGTGACGTCGGCGAGGATGCCGCGGCCCCCTTCTTCGTAGAGGATGCCCATGAACTTGTTGTCGGCGATGTCGGCCTGGTAGCCCTTGACGACATAGTTCTCGTGCAGCTTGCTGCGGAATTGGACGCCGGAGTTATGGTTGCGGAGCTTGAACTTGATTTTGAGGATGAAGTTCTTGTAGCTCTTCTTGGTGGCCAAAAACGAATTGGAGGTGATTTGCTTTTTCTCGGTCGCGCCGACAATCGCGCCGCCCTCGACGCGCCACAGGTCGGGATCCCCTTCCCAGCCATCGAGACTCGTGCCGTTGAAAATCGGCACGAATTTTTCCGCGGCCGAAGCCGACAGGGTCACAAGACAAACGGCCAGCGACAAAAACGAAACGAGCCATTGCATGGTGGGGGGTTTCCTCGAAAGGTGAGAGCGACAAAGGGGGAAGGGAGCCGGCGCGGCTCATTATAGTTTGGCCCCGCCGCCGCCGCCACAAAGCCGCTCGGGGCAAAGGATGCCGAGTTCAAAGAATCTCTTTTCAGACCGCTACCCCCGGACCTCAAAAAAAAGGCCGGCCAGAGCCGGCAGCCCCCCGGGCACCCCCCAGCCCCGCCGATTTTCGCCCCCCACTGGTTATCCCACGCCGGAGGGCGCCGGGCGGAAACGGTGCTCTTGCGTTTCGGGCCGGCGCCAAGCAGAATTAATGACATGCTCGCGACCCACGTATTTTCGTATTGGTACTTTTTTAGCCCGCAAAGTCGCGGGGCCGGACGAGGGCATTAAACCCCCTCGACACAAGCGACGCCAACTACCAGCCCCGGGACCTTGAACCGTCCCGGGGCTTTTTTTGTCTCTAGCGCATCAATCGGCAGACCCACCCCTGCCGGCGGATTCTGAAACCGTGTCTCATTAAAAACGGAGCACCCCAGCCGTGATCGTCGTCATGAAAAAACAAGCCACCCCCGAAGATGTCTCGCACATGGTCGCTCGCATCGAATCGCTCGGTCTCAAAGGCCACGTGATTGTCGGCACCGAACGAACCGTGATCGCCGCCGTCGGCGACGATCGCCGCATCCACAAAGAATCGCTCGAAAGCGGGCCGGGCGTGGCCGAAGTGGTGCCGATTCTGGCCCCCTACAAAGTCGCCAGCCTGGAAGTGAAGCCCGAGCCGACCGTCGTCCGCGCCGGCAGCCTGACGGTGGGGGGCGGCACGATCGGCATCATCGCCGGTCCTTGTTCGGTCGAAAGCGAAGCCCAGATCATGGCCACGGCCAAAGCGGTGAAGGCGGCCGGGGCCACCGCGCTGCGCGGCGGAGCGTTCAAACCGCGTACCAGTCCCTACAGCTTTCAGGGTTTGAAAGAAGATGGGCTGAAGATGTTGGCCACTGCCCGCGCCGAGACGGGCCTGGCGGTGGTGACCGAAGTGGTGGCGACCGAAGACGTGGAGTTGGTGGCCCGTTATGCCGACGTGCTGCAAATCGGCGCGCGGAACATGCAAAACTATCGGCTGTTGGAAGCGGTCGGCGGCGTCGACCGGCCGGTGCTGCTCAAGCGCGGCCCGAGCGCCACGCTGGAAGAGTTGTTGTTGGCGGCCGAATACATTTTGAATGGCGGCAACCCGAACGTCATGCTCTGCGAGCGGGGAATTCGCACGTTCGAATCGCACACGCGGTTCACGTTGCCCTTGGCCACGGTCGTCTACTTGCACGCCCGCACGCATCTGCCGGTGGTGGTCGATCCGAGTCACGGCACGGGTCACACCTATCTGGTGCCGCAGATGGCCGCCGCCAGCATCGCTGCGGGAGCCGACGGCTTGATTTTGGAAGTTCATCCGCAGCCCGAGAAGGCCCTGAGCGACGGCTATCAATCGCTGACGTTCCAGCAGTTCGAGCAGACGATGGAACTGTGCCGCAAGGTGGCCGGGGCGCTGGGAAGGAAGATGTGAGGGGCCGTTGCGGTCGTTGGAGGATCGGAAGGCGTCTGATCCAGGCCACAATTTTAGAGTTCGGTGGGCTTAACCAAGGAGCATGGCGTGGCTGTAGTTGCAGAACTTAAAGAGCCGCTCAGTTCTTGGACTCCCGAACTTCGGGAAGAACTCGTGCGGCTCGATCGGAACGGTCGGGTTGGTTCGCGGCTCGTATCCGCGACCGAACGTGTCCGGGTCTGGCACATTCACCTGGCGCCGGGCGAGCGCCTGCCTTTCCACCGGCACGTTCTCGACTATTTTTGGTCGGTCTTGACTCCCGGCCGGGCACGGTCCCACTTTGGTGACGGACGCGTGCAAGAGTTCCGCTACGTTCCCGGCGAAACGCAGCATCTCCATTACGGAGCTGGCGAAAGCATGATCCACGATCTGGAAAACATCGGCGACGCTGAACTGGTATTCACAACGGTCGAATTTCTCGACAGCCAAAACCCGCCGTTGGATTTGTCGTGATGTGCCCGCCCGTCAGACCGAACTGGCGGCCAATCGCAACCGGCAGAGGCCGAGCGAATTTCGGAGCGGGCGATTGGGGGCGAGCGCTCGGGACCAGTCGAAACTTGGTGGCGAAGTTCAGGACAATTTCCAACCCGGTCGATAATCGCGCCGCAGAAATCGTTCGGCGTCAGGGCAATTCGTTGCCCGCAAGTTCGCTGCGTCCCACTGGAGCCGGACGCCCGTGCGAAAGGCAACATTCCCCAGATGATTGGCTTCGGTGAGCCGGCCGGCGTAATCGAAGTTGCAGGTCGTGGGCTCGCCGGTCTTGCAGGCCTGTATCCACTCGGCGTGATGTCCGATGGAAGTGGGAATGAACGGTGCGGGGGGGACGAACCCTTGAAACTTGTCTTCCGGCAACAACAGGTACTTGCCGTAGTCAGACAGCAACATTCCCTTGTCGCCGACAAACAGGACTCCGTTTTCCCACTGGGGAATGGTGCCATCGTGCCAGATGGCCGGCTTGTTACGGCCTTGATACCAGGTCAACTCGAGGGCGGGCGACGCGGCGCGCGGACCGTATTGATAGGTGACTTGCATCGATGCCGGCGCGATTTCCGGATGGGGCGGCGGCCCTTGGGCCTCGATCACCAGCGGCGCTTTCAGCTCCAGCGCCCAAAACGGCAGGTCGACCCAGTGGCTGCCCAGATCGCTCATGGTGCCGTTGCCGAAATCCCACCAGCGGTACCATTTCGGTCCGGGAAAGTACACGCTGTGAAACGGCCGCTCGGGTGCAGGCCCCAGCCATAGATCCCAGTTCAGCCCGGGCGGGATCGGCTCGGCCTCGACGGGCCGGCTCTCGACAAAGACGATGTCGCCGGCCTGTTTGGCATCGGCTTCGCTGGCCTGCCAACCCCAGGCTCGGCCAACCCAGACGTGAACTTCGCGCACGGGGCCGATGGCTTCGGTTTGAATCAGTTCCACCACACGGCGGTAGTTATCGCCGGCGTGGATTTGCGTTCCCATTTGCGTGGCGACCTTGGCCCGCGCGGCCGCCTCGCGAATGACGCGAGCCTCCCAGACGCTGTGGGTCAACGGCTTCTCGCAATAGACGTGCTTGCCGAGCTGCAGGGCCGGCAGGGTGGCAAAGGCGTGCGAGTGTTCACAGGTGCTGACGACGACGGCGTCGAACTCGCCGGCATGGTCGTAGAGTTCGCGGAAGTCGACGCAACGGCGTGCCTGGGGATGCGCCTGGGCAGCGCGGCCCAGGTTGTCGGCGTCTACATCGCACAGCGCGACGATGTTCTCCGATGCCACGGACTGCATGTTGCTCGCGCCACGTCCGCCGGCGCCGATCATGGCGATGTTGAGCTTCTCGTTCAGGTTCCTGGCCCGCAGGATGGCAGGCGCGGCGAACGTTGCTGCGCCGGCGATCGCCGCCGTGCCCAGGAAGCGGCGACGATTCATCGACCGGGCGTCGTTGGATAAGTTCATTCCACTCTTCGGCATGGCGGGTCTCCTTGTCGCTGGCTCCGCGGCATTGGTCAGGTCACATTGTACTCGACAATCTTGCCGCCGGGACGCCCCGCGGTGAAACTGTCGTCCGAGTGTCCTGCTTCAGATGGAACTGGAATTTCTGGGTGTTCGGGTTAGCATAACCCTGAAGCCTGGAGGATTCCCTGAGCGACGACAATCAATCGCTGATCTTCCAGCAGTTCGACGAGACGATGGAACTGTGGCGGAAGGTTGCGGTGAGCTGGGCAAGAAGATGGAAGGCGCCGTTGTGGTCCTGGCAGGATCGAAAAGGCTCGTGAGCGTGGTTGTGCAATGAATCGCGACGAGGTGCCGGGCCGACGCGGCCCGCACCACTTCTCACGAGCCAAGTTGGCATCGTCGCTACGAGATGTCGTCCAGCCTGGACTTGAATTCCTCGCGCCAAACGGCTGCCAGCCCTGGAATCGCGACGATGCGTCGGAGGTCATCCGCCGGTGCGCGGCGATTCAGCATCAGGGCGAGCATGTCGCTGACCGTGATGAGGCGCTGGTCCGTATGGACAGGCTCGATCGAGTCGCCCGGGCCGACCACTCCCTCGGTGACGACCGCAAAGTATATCCCCGGCAGGCGTGCCTTGAGAAAGGCCTTGACCATTCCCGGGTCGCCGAAGCGAATGCCCAGCTTGTAACAGGGCATCCGAGGTTGTGTGACGACCAACCTCGCGGTGCCGACGCGGAACTCATCACCGACGTGAACGCGGTCCTCGAAAAACCCTTCCGTCGTGAGATTTTCGCCAAATGCGGCGGGCGGCAAGTTGCGGCCGAGTTTCGCCTGCCAGCCTGCATAGTGCTCGGACGCGTAAGCATAAACCGCCTTGTCGGGTCCGCCGTGGACGGTGAGGTCTGCCTGGGCGTCGCCGTCCAGGTTCAACCTGCGAAGTGGCACCTTACCCGTCACGGGTTGCTTGAAGATCGCCGTGCTGACCGTTTCGCCATGCCACGGAACGTCGCGCGGCATGGCGACATTGACCGACAAGACTCGCATCGCTGGCCTCGCCTTCCGAAGTTGCCCCGTGGCCGCACTCTTGCCGCACGGCCGCTGGCCCTTCTTATTTCTTCGCCACATGCTTGCCGAGGAATTCCTGCATCAGCGCCGCGATCTCGTCGCCGTTCGATTCCAGCGCGAAATGGCCGGCGTCGATCAGATGGAACTCCAGTGCCTTCAGGTCTCGCTTATAGGGCTCGGCGCCGGCGGGCGGGAAGATCTGGTCATTCTTGCCCCACACGATCAGCATGGGTGGCTGGTGCTTGCGAAAGTATTCTTGCCACGCCGGATACAACGGCGGGTTGCTGCCATAGCTCAAGAACATGTCGAGCTGAATCTCGTCGTTTCCCTTGCGATCGAGCAGGAACTGATCTTCCGACGGGCCGTCCGGGCTGACCAGCTCGGCGTTTTTGACGCCGGTCGTGTATTGCCACTTGGTGGCATCGTAGGTGAGAAGATTGCGGATGGCGTCGCGCTTCTGTTTGCTCTTGGGCTCCTTCCAATACTCCTTGATCGGCTTCCAGAATTCGTTGTCGAGTCCCTCGTCGTAGGCATTCCCGTTCTGAACCACGATGGCCGTGATTCGCTCCGGGTGTTTGGCGGCCAGGCGATATCCGACCGGGGCCCCGTAGTCCTGCACATACAAGGCGTACGTCTTGAGCCCGAGCTTTCCGGTAAAGTCGTCGATCACCTTCGCCACGTTGTCGAAGGTGTACTCGAACGTGTCGTGCGACGGCATCGAGCTGTGGCCGTAGCCCGGATAGTCCGGGGCGACGACCTGGTACTTGTCGGCCAGCGCCGGGATCAGGTTGCGGAACATCTGCGAACTCGTCGGAAAGCCGTGCAGCAACAGCAGCGTCGG
>Ga0182024_10006265_pt1 | contig 26223 bp, 19 predicted proteins | sample P32metaG_FD_120480 | JGI IMG/M metagenome (GOLD analysis project Ga0182024, IMG submission 120480) | Permafrost microbial communities from Stordalen Mire, Sweden - P3-2 metaG (Illumina Assembly) | ecosystem: Environmental > Terrestrial > Soil > Wetlands > Permafrost | place: Sweden: Stordalen... | reverse complement strand
TTCAGTCAGTGCGTCAATTCTTGATGCGACTCTTTGTCCATTCATTGCTTCATCAAGCCTGGAAAAACCCAGTAGACGGACATTGGCCGTTCCTCATGAGATTAATCCGAGAATCGAACAACATCCTCAAACGGCTTGCCCAAGCTGCTTTTCAGACGGTTCGATTTATTCGTCAGATTTTCGAATGTTATCGAAAACGATAACCCGACGTAGTGTACTCGAGGTGACTTACTTCAACCTGATCACAAGTCTGAGCACATCAGAATCATAGCCGCCCAGATTGTAGGCCGGTGAAGCACCGGCGACAGTGGCAGGCAGATCACCTTTTGGGCGTCCCTGCACCTGTGCATCGACGGAGTTGCAATCTCGCATTATTGATCACTATTGATCACAATGGACAAAGAAGTTCGATGATTCTTTTGTGATCGTCAAACATGACATAGTCGCCGTCTTCTACACCCGGGGGATCCCAGTCCCAAGTATCGTACATTACTGGAAAATCGCATTGAGGCTCTGACCCGTCAGCGCAGGCGTCCCACCTATTTGGAAGTTCGATTTTGGTGGCGGCGGAGCGATGGAAAGAGTTAGTGTAGATTGGAATACAATTTTCTGCGGGGCGATAGTAGATCTCGCACTTTCCGTGAATCGCCACTGTCTTCACTCCCTGCTGCACGGCAATGTGCATAAGTCCAGTGTCCACTGCCACCACTGACTGAGCAGAGCTAATCAGATTTATCGCCTGCTCGATGCTTGGCGTTTCGATGTGCGGCACTCCTGCATCAACCAGAGACTTTATATCATTGCAGCGCTCTAGAAGTCCCACTATCAGACAGTCGGTTCCCATATCTTTCAGCTCATGGTACAAGTTCAACCAGAAATGTGGTCGCATCATTTTTACTTTCACTGTGGTGCCGGGAATGAGAATCACCTTGCCGCGAGATCTTTCATCCACCGAGTATCTAAACGGTTTGATTGCCGATAGATCTGCAGGAATATTAAAGTCCCGACAGATTACGGAAAGAATTTCTGTAATGCGAAAATCTGGATAGGATTTTTGGAACTCCTCACTGAACCAATCATGATGTTTTTGCAGCGGGTGATCACGCAGGTTAATGAATCGGTCTCCGGGCTTCATAACTTCTGCCAGATCAACTTCCCTGACTTCGCCTGCCAGACCTGGTATCACCGAAGATAGATTTACCTGACGCGGACCACGAGCCACCAGGACCACAGGTTCGGTGCTGTGTGCCGTCAACCACTCGCATACAGGCAGGCAAACGATGACGTCACCGATTCCGCTGCCGGTTGGTGCGAAATAGGTGGTCATGCAAAGTGTCCTTTAATGGTGCCAAACAGCTGTGACGATGCAGGCCGATTGCCTGCGAATGGATCTTATACGGGCTTGGCGCGTACGACAAGGTAGATAAGCTTACCGCTCTGATTCCTCGCCGATATTCGTGTCCGTTCGCGAACGACACGTTATTCTAACCGCGTTACCAACGTGCTGCTCTACATTGCAACGGCAGTCGCCTGTCCGTTGCCAACCACCAGCGCGAGCTCAAGTGGCTCCCGGCGCATGTCGACGCATGTCCGGTGCCGACGACCAAAATTGTCTCTTCTATTGCAAAAAGTCGCCCCAATTCCGCAATAAAAAGGACATGTCGCTTGTATTGCTGGAAAACGGCACCTTCTCTGCAATAAAAGGGACAATTGCTCTTGACTATGTTCGCGTGCCGACCTTAATCAATGCAGCCTGGTCGTAGAAATTGAGGGACATTTCACCTTCAAGGATATGGGCGAATGGCTTTAGTGATGTGGTCGCATTTAGTGATGCGGCGACTCATTTGCACGTCACCGCGGATTTGCGCGCGCACGCGGCTCTGAGCAGCACAAAGATCAGGCAGAGCAGCACACAAGCCCAGAGTAAGAGCGGCTGCAGCCTAAGAAGAAACCAGATAAACTGCGTCATGAAGAAGGACCAGCTCAAAAAAGGAAGGGCAAGCAAAAGCCCCCGCACCCACTTGGCTGCCTTGCTGGCATCATCAGCGGTGCCTTCCCATAACCAGATGGCGGCAGGAACCAGAGCAAAATAATCTTGCGTGTGAGTGTGCGGGCTGGCTATGAGAAGAATGATGATGGTGGCGGCAGCACCCAACCGGAAAGCCTGGCTGTCGACGCTGTGCTTGCGCAAACTCCACCACAGTGCGCCTACGCAGACAAAAGCAAGGACAAACAACCCCATCGATAACATGTGGACCAGAGCATTATCCTCGCCCACAATAAGCGTGAGCATGCCGCGGAAGTTCTGCATCATATGCGGTGACACACCGCCTGCTGCGTGAGCTGTTTCGTTATAGCGAACGGCTTCCGGAAAACTGAGCATGTTGTCCAGCCCAAGAACGAAATAGGACAAGCACAAAAGCGCCAACATTGTCGCCCCCGCGCCCAGAACATATCGCAGCCGTCCACGAACCAGGCCGGCTACCGCCAACATCGGCAGATACTGCACTTTCAAAATGCAAGCAACCGAGACCAATCCGGCTAGAGCAAAACGGCGCTGTCTGATCAGATACCAGAACAAGGTCAGCCCGGCAGGAAGAAACAACGACACCTGCCCAAGCTTGAAACTGAGCCAGCAAGGAAATGAGGCAAAAATGGCGACAAAAAGAACATAGCGGCTAAAGAATGACCTCCAACAGTCCGAACGTGAGGAATACCAAATAGCCGCCAATGCCGATACTGCTCCGCAGAAACACCAGAAGAACCAGGCTATGTTCAGAGGCACCAAACTCAGTGGCGCCACCATGGCAAAGAAATAGGGCGGGTAAATGGCCAGAAGCGGGAGCTCGGGCACAACCGGCGCTGTCACTTCCCGCAGTCCAAGTTCTTGCTCCTTGGGCGAATAAACATTGAGCTTGCGTTCGCTGCAATTTATTTTGGTCAAACGGGCGGCGTTGTAGAAAACGGCAAAGTCACTGACAAAGGTTTGACCTGCCACATTCTTTGCAAAAAGCTCATGGTCGCGATAGATTCTTCCCAGCTCGCAATATATGCAGATCGTCCAGGTGGAAATCGCTACCGCGTACGCGAACCACAAATACTTGGGCAAACGCTCTTTTAACATGAGCTCAAGTGGTGGCGACTTTCAAGCGTTCGAGGAACAAGGGCCAAACGTCTTTGTTGACGCAGTTTTCCGGCAGTCGTTCAGAAAATGCCGTCAGCAGCCCTTCGACCGCCAAGGCGGCCATGGCCAGTCTGGTTTCAGTGGTGGCACTGCCGATGTGTGGAGTCAAGACCACGTTTTTCAAAGCCAGCAATTCTTCGGGCACTTTAGGCTCGTCGTCGAAAACGTCGAGCCCGGCGCCTGCCAGCTTTCCATCTTGCAGTGAGGCAATCAGCGCCTTTTGATCCAGGACCGCACCACGGGCGGTGTTAATCAAAATGCAGTTCTTTCGCACGCGCGAAAGTTCGACCTTTCCGATCAAATGTCTTGTCTCATGATTGAGCGGGCAATGAACGCTGATGAAATCGGAACTGCTGATCAGCTCCGGCAGTGATACCCGCTTGGCACCAAGATCGCGAGCCAGGCGGCGATCTTTGTCTTCATTACCTTTACGAGTGTAGATAATTCTCATACCAAAGCCCTGCCCACGCCTGGCTACGGCTTCGCCGATGCGCCCCATGCCGACAATGCCCAATGTCTTGCCACTAATTTCGGTGCCTAACATAAGATCAGTGCGAAAGCCTTGCCACCTTCCCTCGCGCACGAATTTGTCAGACTCAGCGATGCGCCTGGCACAAGCCATCAATAAACCAAAGGCCAGATCAGCAGTGGCATTGTCCAACACCCCCGGTGTGTTGACTACGAGAATGCCCCGCTTTTTGGCTGCCGCCAGATCAATGTTGTCGACACCAACGGCCACGTTTGCCACCACTTTCAATTCCGGCGCCGCATCCATCAACTCTTCATCCACAGTGTCGCCGACAAGACAGACAAGTGCGTTGCGATCCTTTACCTCTTGCAAAAGCTCTTCATGACTCATCTCCGTCTCGGCTTCGCGAACGCGCATATCGGCAAACCGCGATAGCTTTTCGCGCACTTGTTTCGGCAGCGGACCGGTGGCAAAGACTTTTATCAGTTCATCCACTTCACTACTTCCAATTAGCCGCCTGTTAATGATGGCACTGCCGAAAACGAACTGATGTGTTCGTTCAGACTTTTTTCAAGTGCGGCAAGCTCTAAAGCCGTTCGAGCATCATCCCACGAAAGCAGTCCTTGCATCAATTGCGCCACCTTGGGCGCTGCTTCCAAGCACTGACTCTGGTGCAGGGCAGCCAGGCGCATCCTTCTAAAGAGCAGGTCTTCAAGAGATACGGCCATTTCGTTGAGAACGCAGAAGGGCACTTCCGCCAAGATATTCGGGAAATCAGGACAAATTCTCTGGTTTAGAGACGGTTTGTTCTCTACGATGTCAACAATAAGCTGAGCATCCTTTCCATAACTGGCAATCAAGTGGTCCACGGTCGCCGGTTCGATTGAAACGCGTCTGGCTTTAGCAGCGATGTCAGCAGTGGTGGTCAAGAAATCGTTTCGATCGCTCCAGCCGCCTAACATTAATCGCCTCGTTTTGGATTGCCTGAGAGCGGCAGTGGGCTGCGGGAATTTTTCCAAGACCTTCTCGATCACCTGACCGGCCATGATTCGATAATTCGTCAATTTACCGCCCACCAGAGTGATCACACCAGCTGGTCCTTCAACAATCATATGCTCGCGCGACATTTTCGACGTGCTGCCGGCTGCTTGCCCGCCGCCCGGGCCCACAAGCGGGCGCAGCCCCGCCCAAGCGGCGGTGATGTCACTGCGATTCAATTGGTTCTTGCCCGTGTATTGATTGACCACATGCAAGAGATAGTCGATTTCATCTTGATTGGGCAGTGGCTTGTTGATGTCGCCTTTGTAGAGGGTGTCAGTGGTACCAATCATGATCGAGCGCTGCCATGGCACTACAAACGCATATCGATTGTCTTGCGTGGGCAAGAACAAGGCTGTGTTCGTCTCAAACGCCGAAGGGGGAACGGTTATATGTATGCCCTTGGCCGGGCTCAGGCGTGGCTGCCAACTAGTGTCAATCTTTTGCAGCAGCTGGTCAGACCAGACACCGGTTGCGTTAACGCAAGACTTGCAGCCAATTGTCAGCTCCGTGCCGGCATAACGGTCGTGACACTGAACTGCTGTGACACGATTGTTCTCGACCTGGAAGCCTACCACCTCCAGATAGTTAACGACGTTTGCCCCTTCGCTGATTGCAGATTTAAGCACTTCCAGAACCAGGCGAGAGTCATCTGTAATGCAATCGTGAAAACGCAAACCACCGATTACTACGCTTGCGGACAGCGCCGGCGCAGATTCAAGCACTTCTTTTTGCCCGATCCTCTGGTGAGCCGAATTCTTGGTGGCCGGAAAGGAAAGCATGTCGTAAAGCGTCAGTGCCAGTTGCGCCTTGTATCCGAAAAAGCGCTTCTGCCTGGTTATCGGCAAGACAAAACTAAAATCCCGCACCATATGTGGAGCGAGCTGCTCAAGCACGCTGCGCTCATGGCAAAGCTCTTTAGTCAGTTTGAGCTGTAGCTGCTCCAGATAACGCAGACCTCCATGAATCAATTTGGTTGTTTTGCTGGAAGTGCCTGAGGCAAAGTCATGCTTCTCAATCAGCAAAACCGACATGCCGCGCGAGGCCGCGTCTTGAGCAATGCCGGCGCCGACAATGCCACCACCGACTACAACCAGGTCAAACTCTGCGAGACTGGCAAGCTCAAGCGCTTGACTACGTGTTTTCATGGTGATCTTGTCTTAGCGAGCGTGCGTCAATCTACGATCTGGCGACAGCACCATGGTATGCGGCGAACGCACTGCGTAGGCCCCAGTTCAATTTCACCGACTCTTGCATGAGTGCGCTTAAACCATGTCATAAGGCTGCCTCACCATTTATAACATTTGCTGAATTTAAGAGTCCGATTGCTAAGGCTTTGTGTCAATCAGGAATTGCTCGCTATCCTTACTAGGAAACCTGTTTTAGTAGGTCCGTCACTGCTTTCAGGGATTCCACGCTGTTATTGGAAACCTTATATTTTGTCCATCTTTCCTCAAAGGTGTGCAAACCAAAGGGAAAAATTCGCAGCTCTTGAGTATTCTAGAAGCCTAGTTGGTTGCCGCAAGGGCATGGAGCGGTTCGCTCTCAAAGCATGAGTTACTGAGCATAAAATGAGTTGGATGAAGTCAATGAAGAAAGGTCCCGCATCGGTTTTCAGTCAATCGCTGGCAACTGTGTTGGTTGTAGCCGCGACAATATCGCTGTTATCCGGGGGCACTGCATTTGGTGCAGGCAGCACCATGGAAGTTGCTTTGCCGCAGTTCCCTGAGGTGCAGAAAACGGATGAAACTCTCGATAAAGTTTCCAAACTGGAATTAGAAGGCGAACAGTATTTCAAACAAAAACTGTACGACAAAGCTCTGGTCAAATGGCAAGAAGCCTACGGCATGTCGATCGAGATGAAGTTTGCCGAAGGTGAAGGACGCAACCTGACGAACATGGGGCGCGTCTTTTTGGAGCGGGGGCAGTTTCCCAAAGCCAAATACATGGGTGAGAATGCCACCGAGGTGCTCTCTCAAATTGACGACAAGAAAGATCTTGGACGGGCCAGAGTGCAGTTGGCCCGGGCTTATTTTGGTCTGGACAATCCTCAGTTTGCTTCGGCCCAGCTGGCTGAGGCCTTAAACATTTTTACGCAGCAGTCAAGCAGTTCCTTTCCAGATGCCGCTGAGCTTCTGTGCCTGTCGGCTCAGTTGATGATCAAGGCTGGCAAGCTTAAGGAAGCTTTGCAGTTCTACGATCAAGCCGCCGTCTACTACATGCAGGCGAACAACCAAGCAGGGGCCGTCTCCACCCATGAACTGCTGGCCAATTTGATGGACTCGTTGGGATTGTATGTGGCTGCTTCAGAAGAAGCCAGCAAGGGCGTGGCCGTAGCAAAATCGATGCCCGCCCCGGCCAATCGCGTTCCTCTCATAACTGCCATGACCACCCTGGCCAATACGCAGTACATGCTGTGCGAATTTGCCAATGCTCGTGCCACTTACGAGCAGTTAGTGCCTCTTCTTGCCTCCGCTGAAGCAAAGGATTTGGATCCCGCATCGAGATTTAATATAGATCTGGGCTATGGGATCACGGTGGCCGCCACCGGCGATTTTGATCAAGCAAAGGTTTCGCTGGAGCGTTCATTGCCCGGGATGCATAAGGCCGGCAGTCTGATTGCACAAGCCGGAGCACTGAATGTGCTGGGCCTGATCGAGGATGAACAGGGCCAACATCAAAAGGCAATTGCTCATCTCAATCAAGCTCTCGACCTGCAGGGTCTACTCACCCCCAAGCAAGACAAGTTGCATATCCTCATACTGCAGAATCTGGCTGCAGTCAACGCGCACTCAGGCAATTTCCGCGAAGCGAGAAACCAGTTGGATTCGGCCATAGCTATATTGACGAAATCATTCAGAAACTCTGTGCTCGAGGCCAGAACCTTGTCGTCCTTAGGCGAGATCTGCTTCAAATCAGCTGATCCAGTTCAGGCGGAGCAGTATTTAAGGAAAGCAATAACTATCGCCGAAAAAATCAATGACGATTGCTCCTTGTGGCGCGATTACACGATTCTGGCCCGCATTCAGTCGATGCAAGAGAATCCGGTGGCAGCCAAAGAGTCTTTGACCAGCGCTCTCTCCTTCTTCCGTTCACCTCAAGCGGGTCCATTTCCTTCTCCTGAACGGCTGAACTTCCCATCTTCACGAGAAGAGCTTGGCCAGCAGCTAGTGGCCATGGTGGCTAAGCAGGGAATGGCCGAGCAGGCGTTGCTAACCTGTGAGCAGTTGAAAGAAGAATCGTTCAACGACGAATGGCACACCCGCGGAGGACTAGTAAGATCCGAGGATCGCGACGTTTATAACGATCTGGTCAAGCTGCGCGCCCATTTGCACGCCGCCGAGAACAGCTCCACGCCAGCAAAACTGATTACTGAATGGCAGGGTTGGTTGACCCGATTCAACACGCTGGTGGCGCAAAACCGCAATCTTGCCCGCTTAATTGCACCAGTACCAAGTACGATGGTTGATGTGATGAAGTCCGTGCAAGCAAGGCACGCCACAGTTGTGGAATATCTGGTTGCTTCCGATCAATCGGTTGTTTTCACGATCGATCCAACAGGGCGTATCTCGTCGACAGTCTTGGCCGTGGGCGGCAAGCGCCTGCAAACGCAGGTCAATGCTTTATTGTCAAGCCCGCCTACAGATGTCAGTCGCGAGCAAACCGATCAACGAGAGCGGGTGATTTTGCAAGCTCTATATGGAGAATTGATTCCTCCATCGGTGCGCAGTTTCATTCCCAAGAACGCCGATCAAATGGTGGTCATAATTCCTGATGGTGTTCTCTTCAATTTGCCTTTCGCAGCCTTGATTGATGCGCAAGGAAAGTTCCTGGTGGAAAATCATTTGCTCACAATGGCCTCTTCAATGGGCGGATTTTTGGACAGCCGACCCCGTTATGCAGATGCTTTGAGCGTCCTTATGGCCTCATCGCAGCCAACCACGGGAATGGATGATTCCAGTATCATCGCTCAAATGCTTGAGCCCAGTTTGGTGACAAAATTGTCTGGCCGCGATGCTGATGCCGGTGCTCTGCAAGAACAAGGGCGAGGCAAAGCAGTAGTTCATCTGACAACCGACACGCCACTTTCGGGCAACCCGATGCGTTCTTTGATTCCTATCTGGATGAACAAAGAAGATGGTGGCAAAAGGGTTACCGCAGATCGCTTGTTCATGATGAACATTCCCAGCGACCTCATGGTGATGAGCGCCACTTCCGTCAACGCAAAAGATGTGGAGGGCTCGGCCGTCAAAGTCTTCAGCCGGGGGCTTAGCTATGCCGGCGTGCGAAACGTGCTCATGAGTTTGTGGGTGGAGCCCGATAACGTAAGAGCGACTGAACTGGTCGACTTTTATCGTGGCAAGCAAGAAGGTTTGAATCAGGCTCAATCACTGCGAAAGGCGGAGTTGTTGTCGATGGCCAAAGACCCATCGCCTCGCTCATGGGCTGCCTTTCAATTGTTGGGACCGGGCTTCTAGTCGGGTCAAAACACTGGCGCCACAAAATAATGCCAAGCCGGTTGCGAGTATTTTCAATGCTACTGAATGCCGCACCATATACGCTACCACGCAGATCAACTGATAGACCGGCGACCAAATGCCTGGGCAAAGTTTGTGCCGTTGTCCTGGCGCTCGCCCTGGCGCCCTTGGTCGCTTGCGTTGCCGGATACTTGCCTGCCGCTTCCGCAGTGCCTGCCGCTTCCGCGGTGCCTGCCGCTTCCGCGACGCCTGCCGCTTCCGCGACGCAGCCGGCACTTCTTTCTTGGCAGCTCTTCTCCCCTGCTAATGGCGAGTTCAAAGTATTGATACCGGGAAAGGTGACATCAAAGGCTCTCAAGACTTTCGGACTGCCTCAAACTGTCTATCAATCAACTGCCAACGGTGTCCAATTTACCGTCTCCAGCAACAGCATAACGCCAGATCCGGATGCGTATCTCAAGTACACGTCTCAAATAGTTGCCCACATGGATTACGGCGCCGGCCGTGACGACGACACAGATACAGCAACGGAAGATGTTGCCGGAAAAGGCTGGAACGGTTCAATAGCCAGCTACCTGATCAACAAAAAGGAGGTGCGCAGCCTCATGATCGTGAGAGTGGTCGATACAGACATCGTCTACACACTGGCCGTGGAAGCGCCAAGAAAAAGCGAAACGGCGCGAAAGTTTTTTGATTCGTTTGTCGTCGATGTTGAGAAAGCAAAGCTTGCCCATGCCTTCGATCTGGAGCCTTTTTCTTATAAGATCGAGAAAGCCCTCATTTATTTGGGCATACCGATTGGCTTGTTGCTCTGGTTCTTGATCATCAAGGCTCGCACAAAGACCAGCACAAAGCGTCCTTAAGTTACTGCACAGATTCCAATTTGGCTAATTCGCGCGAAGCTTCCAGCTTCTTCCCCAGTTTTTTATAGGCTTGCGCTTTCAGCTTATATAGGTCGATCAGCTCGCTGCGCTGCAATCCCAGAGTCAGTGCCTGGTTGCAATCGGCCACCACATCATTCATTTTCTTTAGTTCCGCACTGATGTGAGCGCGCCAGAGCAAATTAACACCGCAAGGCTGGGTGATAGCGAGCAGGTGATCTATATCGAGCCGCTCCTTGCGATAATTCGCCAGTGCTTCAAAAGCTCGAGCGCGCAGCTGGTAGTTGGTTGGGTCGTTGCCGGCCATGGCCACCGCTTTGTTTAAGTCAGTCAGCGCCTGCTTAGGTTGAGACATGAGCAACTTTGCGTTGGCCCGTCTTTGATAGATAGAGACGTCATTTTTGCGCCCCTTCAAAGCTTTGCTGTAGAGATCTACGGCTGTCTTGTACTGTCCGCTTGCGGCGCTCATGTCGGCTGATTGCAACAGCGACTCTACCGCCACCTTACTGTGGGCATAAGACGGCAGGCTCAGCAGTGGCAAGCACAAAGTGAGAAGCAAAACCTTGCCAAAAGTCATATCCTGGAAATTGCCCTCTACTGCGCAGGCATTGCGCCCGTCTGCTACTTGACCTAGAGATTGCCACCATAAGGTGGTTGGGCAATTGCTCCACCACCGCCACCACCGGCTATTGTTGCCGGAGCGTCGAGTTGCAGGTTCATGGCCGTTCCCGAGGGAATGATGACATCGCGGCCTTTTCTCAGCAGCATGTCGGCTACTCCGACACCACCACCGATAGCAGCTCCGCCCCAGGCTCCGCGGCCAACGCCGCGTCCGCCACCAGCGATAGCACCAAGACCTGTGCCCAGGGCCGCGCCCAATCCAGCTCCTACTCCACCGCGAATGGCTGTTTGTCCGAGTTTTGCGGTCAGACCTTCACCATGGACGGTATCAGTCTCGCCGTTTGCGTGGTCTTTATCTTTATACTTACCGATGCCACCAACAAGGTGGGCAGAGATTGGCGTTTCGATGCCGTCTGGCGTGCGCAGGCGGTTGAATTTGATGCTCAACTCACCTGAGCGGCTAAGTCGTCTGCCGTCTTTTGCTTCGGTGATTGTGCCCAGCACTACAGAGCCGGCTGGAATGCTGGCATCGCCCAGATACATGGTCTGCGAAATTTGCGCTTCGATCATGTCACCGGCTTTGGCTACTTGAGTGGAAATAGAAGTCTGCAAGCTGATAGGCATCGATAATCCGGCTGGGGCAATGGCCACACGACCGCGCATTTGTGGGTATCCGGCGCCGCCCTGGTAGCCTGGTCCGCCATTTCCGCCGCCGTTATACATGGACTGGTTCGGATTGTTGCCGTACTGAGGGGCGCCAGGATTGCCCATATTTTGATAACCGACCGAGCCGCTGTAGCTCACCGGGGTGGGGGGAACCTCTGGTTGCCCTTGAGACTGCAGAGTTTGAGCCACTGGAGCCTGAGCCGTCACCGCTGGTGCACTCGATGCATAACTGCCTGTTAACTGAGAAACATAACTGTCGACACTGCCCTGGTCTCTGAGCGCTTGCCTGATCGCGTTTGCCCACTGCTCGGCTAGAACCGCTGGTTTTGAGCCTGATGCTGTGGCACTGGCACTGTCAACGGTGACAATTTGATAGCCGGCCAGAGTGATCACCGGCAGACCTTTCACATAGGTGATGTTGACTGCGGCTGGAGTTCGATCTTTAGCCGCTACTAAAGCATTATCCAAATTGTTTTGCACTGTTTGAGCGCGGCTGTCGCCACCTGTACCCAGTCCGAATAAGGTCTGTCCGGCTAATCGTACATCTGAGTCAGCTAGCACCGGCAGTGGTGCTAGAAGTAAAGTCTGGCTCAAAACCAGAGCACCTACAAGGAGCGTAGTTCTTGTTCGTGTATTAAACGTTGTCATTTTTCGATACCTTGCCAGAGAGTGTCACAGTCTTAATGAGCATGGGGATCGGTTTAACATATGCTTAACAGAACCGCCCCGTTAGTACATTTTGGAATTCGCCGATCGCCCAAAATCCATCTGAACCGTTAGACTTTCAAAGTGTACCAATGTTCCCCAGCCTGTTTCTGAGAGCTTCCTAAGGCCCTTTGAAACGTGACAAAATCCTCACGATGAGCAATTTGCGCACGCAAGAAAGAGGAGAACTCTCCCTGTGACTTCATTTTATCTGCGAGATCGTGTAGCTCTTGTGACTGGAGCCAGTCGGGGCATCGGCCAAGCAATCGCTATCGAACTGGGCAAAGCTGGTGCCAGTCTGGCTTTGGTCAGCCGCAATGCGGCTGCGCTGGCGCAAGTTTCTGCTCAGATAGAAAATGATGGTGGCAAATGCATATGCAATGCTTTTGACGTCAGTGCTGAAGACGTCCTGGAAGCCTTCATTGACAGGGTCGGCGCCGAGTTGGGAGGGGTCGATATTTTGGTAAATAATGCTGGAATTTATGAGACTTCCCGCTTCGCTGATCAATCGCTTCCTTCCTGGCGGCGCCTGCTTGAAATTAATATCACCGCCGCCATGCGAGCAAGCAAGAGCGTCCTGCCCTTGATGTTGGAAAAACAGTGGGGAAGAATTATCAGCATTTCTTCCATCTCAGGCAAAACCGGAGAACCATATGGGTCCGCCTATTCGGCATCTAAGTTTGCCTTAATCGGCATGAGCCAATCTCTGGCCCTGGAAGTGGCCCCGTTTGGAATTACAGTTAACGCCGTCTGCCCGGGCTGGGTCGACACGCGCATGGCTGCCGAGCAGCTGCACGACGAACAATGGTGCAACTTAAATAAAATCTCTGTCAACGATTCTCTGGCCATAGCGAAGCTCTCAGTGCCTCAGAATCGGCTCATAGAGCCGGAAGAGGTTGCCGGTCTGGTCGCTTATCTTTGCACTGACCAGGCGCGCGGAATCACAGGACAGGCTATAAATATCTGTGGAGGGCTTTCACTACATTGAGCAAAACAGTTGAGGCAGCGCTAAATAAAAACCCCTGGACGACGAAAACGATAGACTCGCTCATTCTCAATCAGTCTCCGGCCCTGGCTCGATATGAGCGTTTAGTACACGCTTTCACGACGCGCGAAGGGGGCAACAGCCCGTCACCGGTAAACAATTTTAATCTTGGCCGCCATCTCGACACATCCCAGTCGCGCGCCGATGCCGCGGCAAACAGGGCAAAGTTGTGTCGCTGCCTCGGTTTGGAGGTAGAGAAGTTATCTGTGCCGGCCCAAGTCCATTCTCCTTTAGTGCTGGTGGCAGACGAGCGCACAGACTATGCTGGAGTTGATGGATTGGTGACCAATACGATCGGCAAGCCGTTGTTGTTGCATTTTGCCGATTGTGTGCCGGTCATGATTTTCGACCCCGTAACCCATGTACTGTGTATTGTCCACGCCGGTTGGAAGGGCACCGCTGGTGCCATTGCTGCCAACGGCGTCAAACTGCTGCAGTCAGAATTTGGCGCCAAAGCCAAGAATATGGTGGCCGCGGTAGGACCGGCGATCGGCAGTTGCTGCTACCCAACTGGAACCGAGGTGGCTGAAAAGCTCAGGCAAACGGTGCCAAGTTGTGAAGCTCTCTTTATCGAGCGTGACGGGCAGGTCTGTCCTGACCTTAAAGGTATAAACGCACTGCAACTTCTCGAAAGTGGCGTCGGTGAGGTGGATGTTAGCGAATTATGTACCTGCTGCAATCCCCAAACTTTTTATTCTCATCGCCACAGTGGCGGTCAAACAGGGCGGCAGGGCGCCATTGCGGCGCTTGCCTGAGACATTTTTCGCCTGCACATTTGCTCCGGCACATGCTAACTGCACAATTTCGGTTCACAATAAAGAGGATAAGAGGAGTCTAAGAGCTCTCACATCGTGCGCAAGACAGCAGCTTACAGATTGAGCCGCAGCCCAATTGCATTGGCGGCTGCGCTTTGCCTAAGTCTGGGAGACTGTGCCTGGTTGGCATCGCTGGCTGAAGATGGCAGCGCTGATTCACGGATTTTGGCTGAGACGGGTTCTGCCGGGGCGGAGCAATATTGGGATCCAGATAAGGGGATGATTAGCAAGCCTTCTTCAGGGCGCAAGGGTGAGCCCGCAAGCTCCGGCGGCAACAGTGCAGCGATGCCTGCACCCGCGGACAGATCCGGGAGCGCAGGCGCCCCGCCTGCATTGAAGCCGGACAAGACGGTTAAGATGGCCAAGCCCGTTAAGTCTGAAGCCAGCCCTCTTGCTGCCGCCAAAGAGGTGAACACACCGAGCAAAGAAGCAGCCAAGCCAAGCAAAGAAGCAGCCAAGCCGGTCAAGACGCAAGCGAACCCGGTTGCTGGCGGCAAAGGGGTGAAGAGCGCTGAGAAATCCGATCCGGCGCCTAAAACAACCATTCATCAAAAAACAACTGACGATCCCTTTGGCCCATCATCGACGACGATAGACGACGGGTTTGAACTGAAGTCCCAAACGCCTAAGATGGCCCCTGTCGGCGCTGCCACTGCCAAACCGGCACCACAACCGCAAGCGAAGAACGACGCCGCTGCTGCGAGCACCACCGCCAAAAAGGACGAAGTTAGCAAACCAGCTGGCGAGGATCATTATCCTTCTGTTGCTCGCATGGAGGACCTCACCTTTGGTGCCTCGCACAGTGACCTTGCCATCGACCAACGATTGGGGAGTTTAGAACAGGCAGTCTTTCAAAAGACGTTTGCCGATCAGTCTCTTTTCGATCGCACCGAGAAACTGAAGAAGACGCTTTTGGGTTCTGAAGATGACACGCAAAGTCGCGAGAGTGAGTTGCTGCGTTCCGCGTCAAGCGTGCCCTTGATTCCTTTTGCGCAAGGCAATTCGGTTGATTCCGATTATTTTGAAAGTCTGGCTCAGCGTCCTGAAAATCAGGAGCGCGTGCCGAAAGAATCACTAAAAACTTTTGCTTTGGAGGCAATCAATTTCGAACGCGGCAAACTTGGAATGCCACCGGTCGAGCTTGACGACATAGCCTGCAAAGTCGCTCAGGATCAAGTCGATGAGATGTGTAAGCGCAATGTGATCACCCACTCCAATATGAAAGGTGATAATCCGGACAGGCGTTACACCATTGCTGGTGGCAACGGAGCCTTGACGGAATCCATCGTCTCCAACAAGACACCAGATACGGTATCACAGTCGCCGACAAAGTCAGCCGTCATTTATATTCTTAAAACCATAATGTCGCGCCAAGATGACCACGACGCTCTCTTCAACCCTGATGCTACTCAAGTCGGGTTTGCCATTGATTGGACGGCGGCTAAAGATAAAGTTATTGCCGCCACCGAAGTTGTCACCAAGCACGGTATCATTCATCCCTTGCCGCTGGAGACTCGCGTCGGCGAAAAGGTGGAAATTAAGGGAGTGGTGCTTGAGCCTTACAAATTCGAACGCGTTACCTTAGCCTGGGAAGCCAGCCACGATGGTGCTTCTGTCGCTGACGACTCGGAAGAAGCGCTGCCATATTTCCCGCCATTGGATTATGCCGCCTACGCTGCTAAATCGGAACATGATTACAGTACTACCATGGGAGCATTGCGCACGGTCGGGATTATAGCCGCTATAGCTGGTGGCATGTTTATTCCTCCGGTGGCGCTTGCTGCTCCTTTGATTGCCATGTCAGGCGGGATGGGCGAGCCGAAGCCGGTTTCAGACATTCCAGTTCATGGTGGCATGAAGCTGGAAGGTTCAACCTTTTCGGGCAAAATAGCCTTGAACAAAGAAGGGAAAGAAGGAATCTATTACGTCACTGTGTGGGCATCAACAGGGAAATATGCAAAGCCTATACCAATAAGCAGGCAGGCGATCATAGCTAGATCATCAACGGAAGATGTCTCAGCGTCGGTCGAGCCCGCCGGTCACGAGAAAAAATCCAAAAAGGTTAAACAGGCGAGTGCACAGCCCTAAAATAATTCACCCTCCGGCAGCGCAGGCCCCGGGTGCGCAGTCCCCGGGAGCGCAGGCGTCTCGCCTGCTTCTATATTTCGTCGCGTTTCTCATTGCCACCTCATGGGGTATCTCATGCAGTGGGGCCGCCGACGCCCAGACTGGATCACCGTATTCAGGCGGCACCCAGTCCATGTCCTTGCAGGGCGGTGCGCAGGGTTCGTTCATCCAGGGTGGCGCTCAGCGCGACGGCGGCCCGGTAAACATTCTCTTTGTTCTTGATGCTTCCTACAGCATGAAAGAGAAGTTGGGCAACGATGAGAGAAAGATGACCGCCGCTAAACAGGTTTTGCAAAGTGCTCTTTCTCGCATTCCCAACGACGTCAATCTTGGTTTACGAGTATTCGGGCAAAGTTTCGCCCGCGACAACCCGATGGCCGATTGTATGGCGACCACTCTGCTTGTCCCTCTTGGTCAGCACAATCGTGGCGCAATCATCCGCCAGGTGAATCAGATTGAGCCTTACGGCATGACTCCTCTGGAGTATGCCATCAGTCAGGCCGCGGCAAACGATTTCCGCAATGTCGAGGGGAGCAAGACTTTGATTTTGATTACTGACGGCGCCGACACCTGTGGTGGCAATCCTTGTGCCTACGTTCGCTCCCTTCCTTCATTAGGCATCAAGTTGAAGGTCGATGTGGTGGGAGTGGATCTGAAAAGAGATCCAACTGCGCGGGCACAACTGCATTGTGTGGCGGAAATATCTGGCGGCAAATATTTTGACGCTAACACTGCGGCCGAGCTGGTAGACAGCGTCTCCAAGAGCGTGGGCTCGGCTATCTCGGGAAAAGTGCTTCCCCGTGCGGGAGCTAGTACAAGCGGAAAGAATAGCGAGACGACCCCGGAGCTGGTGCCGAGCAATCCAAATCCTTAGGCGCGGATTGTTTGGAGTATCTTAATCAACGATTTCAAAGTTAAGTTAGATTAGCTGATCCACATTTTACCTATCGACCCAAATTTGCGTTTGGTAAACGTCCGTACACGCTTTGGATTAGCTGCACAGCATGCCGGATGCTGGAGATGACAATGATTCCTGAATTCTCTTGATATGCCAACTCATGCGCTGTTTGGATATGCGCAACCTTTCCCAGATGACTCACATAACCGGAAACCACACCCCAAATAACTTGTTTCAGTGGATTTTGCACAGTCAAAATTACTGGACCGCCTGAAAATCCAGGATTGTTATGACCATCTAAATAGTGAATTTCTTCAGAAAAACCAGAGTAGGTTGCCTTCTTAACTAGTGGAAAAGGGAATCCGTTGTTTAGCCGTTGAGATTGATATTTGATCTGTTTATCGAAGTACGGAAAACCAAGAAAGTATGTGTCTTGTCCGAAGATCACATTGTCTGACGTTAGTTCAAGTCCCGGATGAGCATTTGGATCCCCTGCAATTGTTGTTTCCAAAATGGCAATGTCAACGTCCGCAGCGTCACTCAGATGAGGTGTTATCTCGACATTTTCCGTTTTCAACCCCGTGAAGATGCCAATTTGAGAAGTGCGACCGACCGGCAAATCTGCAACTAAATGTTTGGCTGTGACGAGACATATTTGCGCGCCAACAGGTACAGCGAACGCTGAGCCACGAATGCGATTTACTGTTATACAGAAAACTCTCTGTAGTATGTCACCAGTTGGTGGTTGACAGATCATGGATTGCATTTGCAAACACAGCCTATATCGAAAATGCTCATCGGCAGAGGTTGTAATGGAACCAGCTTATTCGGGATTCTTATTTTGCGACTGTTCAAATGTCTTCTCTCGAAACATATTAAAGACTCTTTGTGCAATTGCTTTATGCTGCTCAGACTCTGGAGTTTGAAGTAGTGCTTCTAGTTCGGCACATGCTGCGAGCGTTGTTGCGGCAAGGAGATGCGGCGCTTCAATAGCATCTGCCTCAATTAAGCCTAGTTGTTCTAGAGTAGTTGATGTGGTCCCCAACCACTGCTGCAGTTCTCTTTCTTTGAGTGACAAAGCATTTTGCAAATGTGATGTTGCAGAATCCAATTTTAATGCCTGTTCGGCTTTGCCAAGCTGATATTCCGCTTCATACAAACCTGTATCATCATTCAGTCTGCGCCAAATCTCGAGCTCTTCAATTAACAAATCCCTTGCCTGCTCGTATTTATGGGCTTCTACGTACGCATCTGCAGTGGTATGCAGTGTATTTGCTATCGTTGAATTTGTTTTCCCATAAATGCTGCGCTCGCTTGCGAGGGCCTTTTCCAAATATGGCAATGCGTCTGACCACAGATTCTGTTCCAGATAAACCATTGCCATCGACTTGAGACAAGTTGCTGTGTTTTTGTGACATTCGCCAAAGCCCTTTTTTGCAAGAGACAGAGCCGTCCGAAATTGATGCAACGCTTGGGTAAACTCCCGTCTGCTAAGCTCTTCCTCGCCTTTTCGCCGATGGTCATACCATTTTATGGAGTCTAAACCTATGTCTAGACTTGTCCCACTGGCACTCTGTGTGAGCAACGTCGTTAGCTGAATTCCAGATGAGATGGAAATGTCTTGAGTGAGATCCTGAATGGTATAAACGATCGCATCAGTGGGCCGGACTGATTTCGGTAGATCTATCGAAATCATCAAAGCATCGAGTTCTGGAACCCTAGACACTCGGTTGACAGCCAACTCAGGCAAAGCTTTCTTGGCGCGTTCATAAAAGAGATCAAAGGCCTCTTTTTCTTCAGGGCTAGCTTGTTCCATGAAAATCTCGACGAGGTTTGTTTCTTTAGACTATCAGGTTCTTAAGCATTCCGCGTATTCGTGAGGCAGTTGTGATTGCCACAGGTGAGTCGCTATCGCTTAACTGCAGGTCTTTGTAATCGGCTTCCTCGCGTAGGGCTCGCAGAGGCTCAATTAGGCTCATTAGGGCGCGCCCCTGATTTGTCAGTCCAACCGCATCAGTAACCCTTTTGAATAATAAGGACTGCAAATCGTGGTTCCAATTCGGTCTATTCGGAGGCGGTGGCAGCGGGAGCCTCTGATAAGCTGCGGCTGTTATTATTTGCATGACAGCATACCAAGCACGATTGCAAGCGCTTCGGTGCAAATTGTTGGCACGTGAAAGCTTAGCTGCCTCGAAGCTTTCGTCAGATTTAGCCAAATAAGTTGTTGCCCAATGGTGCCTATTCACAAGAGCGCCCGGTAATTCACCTTATGTTGTCTTGTCATCCATGGTGGTGGACCTTCATCCACACCCGTCCCTGAGCTTGGCGAATACGCTACTCCACGACGTCGCGAGCTCGGGGCAGATAGCCAATCGGCATCGGCATCTGTGTCGGTATGCGGCTACTCAAAACAGCGGCAGTGTTGTCGGCCATAACTCCGTAATAGCGGGTCAAAAGCCAGGGACAAATCCCCAGCGCCAAAATCATGGCGCACATTGAATAAGCCAGCCATTGCTCAAGCGGTCGAGCATCAGAGAGATGTCCCTCCCATTTAGCCAGCATCGGACCGTAGAACAGCCGTTTGAGCAGCCAGAGCATGTAGCCGGCAGTGAGAATTACGCCCGTTGCCGCAAGCCAGATCCATGGTTTGACAAAACCCGCTAATGGGCTCGCCTGAGCCATCCATGAGGTGTAAGAACCGTAGAAGACCGCCACTTCTGCCACGAATCCGGAAAGACCCGGCAAGCCGAGGTTGGCTAAGGCACAGAACATCCAGAAATAGAAGAAGATCGGCATTGCTTTGGCCAATCCACCGCCAATCTCTCCCAGCTGACGGGTGTGAGTTCTTTCATAAACCGCTCCCACCAGAAAGAACAGTGCGGCCGAGATAATTCCGTGACTGATCATCTGAAAGATCGCACCGCTGATGCCAGCAGATGTCAAACAGCCGATGCCGAGCAAAACAAAGCCCATGTGACTGACACTTGAGAAGGCGATGATCCTTTTCATGTCAGTCTGCACCAGACAAGCCATGGCCGCCCAGACTATGTTGAAGGCACCGAGCGCCATAATCCATCCGCCAAATTCCAAAAATACACTTGGGAAGTAGGGCACGCAGATTCGTACCAGACCGTACGAGCCCATCTTGAGCAGCAAACCGGCCAAGATCATTGATATCGGAGTTGGTGCCTCGACGTGGGCATCCGGAAGCCAAGTGTGAAACGGAAAGGATGGCAGCTTGATAATGAAGGCCAGGAAGAAGCAAAGAAAGGCAGGCAGCTGGGCAGCAAGTGACAAGCTGAGAGTATTCGTGGCCAGAGTAGCCATGTCAAAAGTGGCCATGTTAGGCCCTTCGGCTGCCAAGCGGAAGTATAAGATCAAGATGCCGGCGAGCATGAAGATGCCACCAAGAAAGGTGTACAAGAGAAATTTCATCGCCGCATAATCGCGCCTGGCACCGCCCCAGATGGCGATTAAGAAATACATGGGCACCAGCTCGAATTCATACAAGACAAAGAACTGCAGCAGATTCATGGAAGTGAACACTCCCATGAGCGCGAAGGTCAACAGCATCACCAGTGAGTAGTAAAGTTTCGATCTTGTTTCGCCTACTTTTTCACTGGCATAGACCGACAGCAACGTGACAACCGAAGTAAGCACAACCAGGCACAGACCCATTCCGTCAACGCCCACGCAGTATTCAACCGGAAACGGAGCTGTGAACCAGGTCATCCTGTCTGAAAATTGCATCGCCGCTGATGCTTCGTTGAAGTGCGAGACAAGTATCGCCGAGAACGCAAGCATGACGAAACTGGAGGCGATTGCTATTAATCGCGCTTCCTTTTCCGGACGCATGAATATAGCGAACGCTCCCAAAAGCGGCGCGAAAAGCAAAAAACTTAGAAGGTGTGGTGAAAGCATGTTCCTGGATATATCCGCTGCTGAACGGCATCAGTATATCGAGGTCTAAGGCGTGGCTTCCACAACATTTGCATACGAACTTGCTCGCTTTCCTATAATCTTTTCACACGAAGGCATCCTTCCTTTATCAAGGTCCCTTGCTACCTGTATATTGTGTAAGTTTGAGCTGGAAGAATTGGTTTACCACTTGATTTCGGAGTACCACGTTGCCGTCGCCTGAAATACTTCTCTCCTACGCTTATTGGATTGTGTTGGCACCATTTCTTGCGGGGTTGCTGATCATCCTCGGCGGCAGGAAATCGAAAACACTATCGATGGTGTTGTCAGTGGGAGCCGTCACTTACGGGTTTGCCCACTCGCTTGCCATCTTCTGGGCGCTGACGCAACCGGGCACCCACTCGGGCGTCATTTTCGACCTTGAATATTTCAAGTGCACTCAATTTACACTTGCCATGGGCGTTCTCGTGGACAACCTGGCTGCGGTGATGTTGCTAGTTGTCACGGCAGTGAGCTTACTTGTGCAAATTTATACGCACGGATACATGCGGGAAGACCCTGGCTACTCAAGGTTCTACGCATATCTCTCCCTGTTCACTGGCTCCATGTTGGGGCTGGTTGTAGCGACGAACTTGTTCCAGATGTTTTTCTTTTGGGAGCTTGTCGGGGTCTGCAGTTACTTCTTGATCGGCTTCTGGTGGTATAAGAATTCAGCCGCTGAAGCCTGTCTCAAAGCTTTTGTCATGAACCGCATCGGCGATTGCGGATTTCTCATCGGCATCATCATGCTCTTTGCTGCCACCAAAAATTGGTGGTTGCAGACTCCGGTATTGTCTTTTCTCGGCAGCCACGGCGGTCCGAGTTTGAACCAGGTGATACATACCGCATACGCCAATCATGCCGTTGGCTATTGGGGCTTCACAGGGCTGTTTGGCATTGCCATGGTCATGTTGTTGGGACCGATCGCAAAATCTGCTCAGTTTCCCTTGCATTCATGGTTGCCTGATGCCATGGAAGGTCCTACTCCAATCTCCGCTTTAATCCATGCCGCCACCATGGTGGCAGCCGGCGTCTACCTTGTAGCCAGGGCTTATCCAATCTGGCTGGCTCCCGATGACATCGTTGCCTCCGTGGGCTTCCAACCGGGATTATTGGCGGTGGCAAGCGTCGGATGCCTAACCGCATTTATGGCTGCCACAATCGCCATGAGTCAGTTTGATATCAAGCGTGTGCTTGCCTGGTCGACAGTGTCACAGCTTGGCTATATGTTCGTCGGTTTGGGAGCAGGCAGCTTGACTGGTGGCATATTCCACTTGTTCAATCACGCCTTTTTCAAAGCCATGCTTTTCCTGTGCAGCGGCGCTGTCATCCATGGTTTGCACGGTGAGCAAGATCTGCGCAACATGGGCGGATTAGGCAAGGTCATGAAGGGCACAAGCTGGTGCTTCTTGATCGGTTGTTGTTCCATCTCTGGATTCCCACTTTTTAGCGGTTTCTTCTCTAAGGATGATTTGATCGGTTCCACTTGGAACTCGCATGCGTTAGGACCGCTCTGGAGCCATGTTTTTGGTTTCGTTTTGATTTTGACTGCCGGCCTGACCAGCTTCTACATGTTCAGGGCGTATTTCATGACCTTCCACGGTGAGTACCGGGGCACCGCTCACCCGCACAATTCAAGCGCAGTGATGGTGTGGCCGCTGATAGCGCTAGCGGTGCCTTCAGTAATCTCGGGTTACCTCGGATTTAACCCTGCTGCGTACGATGCCGCAAAGTTCTTTGCCGGTGCCGAAGGATCCGCTGTGGCAAACGCTTTCGGTAGTTTCGTTTACTTTGAGCACCCTCGTTTCGAAGGAATAGACCCGCTCTGCATGGCGGCATCACTGGTGGCGGCATTTTCTGGCTTAGGAATTTCCTATCTGGTTTATGCCACCAAGACGCTCGACATCAATACCAAGATTGCCACCAGCACCAATGCATTTGTTAAAGGGGTTTACAACTATTCATTCAACAAATGGTATTGGGACGACATTTATCGCGGCATGTATCTTTCCCTTCTCCGCATCTTTTCCGCTGTCTGGTCAGCCATCGATCAGCACATTGTCGACAACATTGTCAATGGCGTAGCACTGTTCACCTCCGGCACCGGGCAGCTTTTGAAGTACACCGAAAATGGACAGGGGCAGTTCTACGCTCTGGTTATTTTTGGCTGGGTGGCGATTTTGACACTTGGCGCTTACATGATGAAACCGTAGGTATTAGGAGCAGCTAATGGCGGACGCCAGCGACACACCAGAAGATAAAGAGCAGAAGGAGTCGGTTACTACCGGCTTTGCTGAGGCACCAGATGCGGCGCCAAAGCTCGTCGCACCAGATGCAGTGCCAGAGGCACCGGCTGCGGTGCCCACGGCAGCAGCGCACTCTCATGACGGTCACTCTCATGATTCACACGGACACGACGGTCATTCGCACGATTCGCACGACGCACATGACACGCACGCTCACGATGAACACCCTGCAGCAACGGATATTATTCCGGAGGACAGTCCGCAAGATAAATTGCTCTCATGTCTGTCGATGTGCGTTTTGTTGGCATTTGTACTGCTCATTGGCTACTGGTCCCAACTTCCGCTAGCCCAAGTGGCCGCGGAGCATACGCCAGGAGCAATCGAACAGCACTGATTGGAGTTGTGACTTAGAAGAGATAGCAATGAATAACAGCGCAAGAATTCGGATATTGTCATTTATCGCCTGCAGCACGCTTTTTTGCGGTTGCTCAGGTGTTGGAGCAGATGATGGTGCCTGGATCAAGGAGTACAATCAGGGGTCGCTGGAAGTAGCCAAGGCTAACTATCCCAAAGCAGAGGAACTGCGAAAGCAATTATTAGCCGATGCGCATGGCGACAAATTGGAAGAACTACTTTCCTACGGCGGGCTGGCAAAGCTCTATCGCGAAGAGGGAAAATTCGACGAATCAATCGAGACCTCAAAAAATGGTATCCGCAAGGCGATAGCAAATGGTGATCCAGATTCGTTGAACCTTGGCACTCACCTGCTTTTGAGCCTGGCAAGGCTTTATCAAAATCAGAAAAAGAGTGCAGCAGAGATAACTAAACTGCACGAGGATTTTAAACTGCCGCCTATCCCTGCCAGCCCGATCGCGGATAAACAGGGACCCTACCTCAATGCCATCACGGCTACTGCTCAGAAAACCTGGCAAGCCAACCCCCAGAAACCGGGGAAAGCAGTTTCGCTCTTGCTGATTTTGACCCCGCAAGCTCAAGAGAAAACATTGATTGTGGCTGAGTCTTCAGGAGATGCTGCCTTGGATCAGCTGGGGCTGGATGCTGTGCACAAATGCGCGCCGTATCCGGCATTTTCAGAGCTACCTGAACACAACATTCTTGGTTTGTTTACGTTCAGAACTTCCATCGATCAACCAATGGCACCAATGCCAGCCGCGCAACCGACGCCATCTGGCGGGAAGACAGACGTTGTTGTGCCCGATCTTCCACTACCCAAAGAAATGATTGAAGAAGAAAAGAAAGAGAAAGAGAGACAGAAGAAGCAAGCTGAGAAACACAAGTAGCGAATAGATTATTCCTGGATCTTATTCTTGGATCTTAATCCTGCGATCGCCAACCTTCAAAGCACTTACCTCTGACTTTTTGGACAGTGAAATTCGCTTGATCCAGGAACACTTTGTCAAAATGCTGATCTGCTCCGGAGTGAGCTTCACGTCTTTGATGAACACAGTTTTCACATTCTTCAACTGAGCAACTGCTTGAAGAAGCCGATCACCTGGTGCAAAGGGCGCGTTGTCATCCCTATCCGCTGCCGGATGAAAATCGCCGATCAATGTGTCATCGCTTGAATCTGTCATCGTTTCATCGCTTCATCGTTCATCGCGTCAGACGCTGCTTTGCGCATCTGAGCTGCTCCTCAAAAGAGCATACTGAACTTCGCAAATATGGGCAAATCAAATGGGTGTGGCTTTTTTAAGACGACGGAAAATTGCGGCTACATGAGGGTTTAGAGCTTCTAACTGACGCGGTGGTGTCTATTTCTGACGACCTACGACGCAGGCTGATTCATAGGTCGATTCTTTGAATCTGAAATTCAGAATGGTTACTCGCTAAGATTTCCATCATTTCGAAATTTATGGAGGGACACTCCGGTACCATATATGGTATCAAACAAAAACGGACAGGAGGTCCCTCTTGAAACAAGATTATACTACAATTCTGCGGATGGAAGAGTTCGCAGCCGCTGGCGAGCATCTGGGTGTTCTTCTGAGCGAACTTATATCCGAGCGAATGATGTCCGCTGAGCATGGGACGGTAGAGGAAGAACTTCGAACATCAGGCGCAGAACTTCTTAGACGCTTGCTGCAGGGATACCTGGATAAACGAGCCAAGCATGAGCCACTTCTTGATGAAATAGAAGCAGCGGATGGACCGATTCGGACTCAGCGCAGAGCGGGTTGTCAGCGTACGCTGATGACAATTTTCGGCGAAGTGACAGTTACACGAATTCGGTATGGAAAACCGGGCACGGACAGCCTCGTTCCGCTTGACGCTCAGCTTAACCTGGCGAACGATAAGTACAGTGACGGTTTGAGAAAACTAGTAGCGGAAGAAGCCAGTCTTAAATCCTTCGATGAAGTTGTATTGAGTATCAAGAAGCTGACTGCGGGCGAAGTTCCGAAACAACAGGCAGAACAGCTGGTGGTAGCTGTGTCCCGTGATTTTGAAAACTTCTACACATCCGATCGACAAACCTCGCCAGGGCTGACCTCCGATCCTCTCATCCTCACTCTTGATGGGAAAGGAATCGTGATGATACCAGATTCACTTCGGGAGGCAACAAAGAAGGCAGCGGAAAATGAGAAGCATAAAATGCAAACGCGGTTATCGAAAGGCGAGAAGCGAGGTCGCAAGCGTATGGCGACAGTGGCCGCAGTCTACGATGTTGAGAAGTTTGTCCGGCACCCAAATGAGATCATGATGAGAAGCAGCGAGAAGGATGAAGCATCCCGACCTCACGCCAGAAACAAGCGTGTCTGGGCCAGCGTTGAGCGTGAAGCGCTGGCGGTGACGGAAGAGGTATTCGAAGAAGCACTTAGGCGGGATCCACAACAGAGGCGGCCTTGGGCCATTCTTGTGGACGGCCAACCGCATCAGCTGCACAACATCTCTGTCTGCATAGAAAAATTCAACCTCAAACGACCAGAGATAATTCTAGATCTCGTTCACGTCCTTGAATATCTCTGGAAAGCGGCCTTTGTATTACATGCTGAGGGCAGCGAAGATGCCGAGGAGTGGGTTCGTGAACGCGCATTGAGCATTTTGTCCGGAGGGGCAGCCAATGTGGCTGCCGGT